>Ga0209890_10000526_pt1 | contig 17744 bp, 13 predicted proteins | sample OrgsoiDNA2013049_FD_185799 | JGI IMG/M metagenome (GOLD analysis project Ga0209890, IMG submission 185799) | Permafrost soil microbial communities from the Arctic, to analyse light accelerated degradation of dissolved organic matter (DOM) -... | ecosystem: Environmental > Terrestrial > Soil >...
GGTAGCGTCCGCCTCGCGATCGCGTACACGCGGCTGGCGGACGGCGACCGGACCGATACCGGTCATCACCTCGCGTTCCGGCAGGTGACCGTGGCGCACGACGCGCTGGTGGCCGTCCGCGGTCTTCAAATCGGCATGCTTGCCGAGAAAGCCCGCGACCTCGGCCTCCACCGCCTTGGCCAGCAGGGCACGCGCCCCGTTGCGCAAGATTTCGGTGAGTTGATCGTTGAACACTCCTGGCTGAATCAGCTTGGTGACGTTATCGTTGGACACGGCATATCGCTCCTTCGGTGGAGAAGTGGAGGCGTCAGGCACCCCCACGATATGCCGCCTTTCCGATTCCCGCCGTCACCAACTTCCGGCGATAGCTCCCGCGCCAATTGGAAGGGGTTCTTGCGCCTTTCCCTCGTTACCTGCCCGGTCGCTTTGTATCCGGCCACTTCCGATTCCGAGAAAATCAGCTTCAACCAGATCAACCGGAAGACCGGCCACCGCATCAAATACGCCAAGGTGGACGCTGATACCGGCGAGGAAGTTTCCAACGATGACATCATGAAAGGCTACAAGGTCGATACCGACACCTACATCGAGGTGTCAAAAGACGAGCTGGAAAACATTGCGCTGGAATCTACCCGAACAATCGACATCGACGAGTTCGTCCCGAAGAGCGACATAGATCCCCGCTACCTCATCCGTCCGTACTACCTGGTCCCTGACGGGAAAGTTGGCCACGACGCGTTCGCCGTCATCCGGGAAACCATCCGCAACATGGACATGGTAGCTATCGGCCGCGTCGTCCTTACGAACCGAGAGCACATCATTGCGCTGGAGCCTTTGGACAACGGTTTGATGGGGACGCTTCTGCGATATCCCTACGAGGTGCGCGACGAGAGGGATGAAAGTTACGAAAGACATGCTCGACCTGGCGAAGCATATCGTCACCCAGAAAGCGGCGACATTCGAGCCGGCGAAGTTTGAAGACCACTACGAAGAAGCTTTGACCGAACTCATCAATGCCAAACGCAATGGCAAGACGGTCGGTCAGAAGCCCAGACCACGCGGTGAAAACGTCGTGGACCTCATGGATGCGTTAAAGAAAAGTTTGGCAACCGAGGCGACGACAACCAAAGGCAAGAAGCCCCGCAAGGCCTCCGCCGGTCAGAAGGAAATGTTGCTGCCGATCGAAGGAAAGCGCGGCGCAGAGAAGAAGGCGGCAAAGCCTGTGCGGGCCACGGGACGAAAAAAAGCTGGGTAGTTCAAGGCTGGGCGCTCTCCGCCTTCCTCGAGAGTCATTTTCAGAGGACAGATCAAACCGCCTCACAAAGTCCGCTGGCTGCAACAGGCATTTCGCCATATGATTGAAGATTACGGCCACGTCACAGGGGGTGGCAATGCGCATTATCGCGAGCAAGCGTTCATGTCTTTCGTGGCAATCGCTTGTTCTTATTTTAGTCTTTGGCCACTTGTTTTTTGCCTCGCCGGCGGCAGCCCAGAATGACGGGGGCTTTTGTCCGCCCGGAAGCACGCCCGTTTTTGGGGGCGGGGGCACTATGTGCCAGTGCCCCGACGGGTCCGACGCAGGGTTTCGAGGCTGTAGTGGAGCTTCTCAACCACCTCAGCAGCAGGGCAATTATTGTCCATCTGGCGGCATTTGCGCCTTTGGCACAACCTGTTGTGGGAACCTCTGCTGCAACCAGGGCTCCAAATGCAGTCCCAGCGGTAGCTGCATCCCTCAAGAGGCGAACGATTGCGGCGACGGTCATTTGTGTAATGCTGGGACACAGTGCTGGAGAGCACCAACGAATATTGGATCGATAAGACAGGGCGAACTCAAGTGCGTGACGTCGAGCCAGGCTGCCGACCTCGAACGTGCGCTTATGGAACAACTTCAAGCCGAACAGCGCAGAAAGCAAGCTGAAGAGGACGCGCGCCGACAGCAGGAGCAGGAGGTCAGACGCCAGCAGATCGATAAGCAAATTGCGCAGGTCAAGCAGCGACAGCAACAGTTTGCGAAAAGCCAGACCCAGGCAAGTGAGCAAATGCAAGCGTTGCTAGATCGGCAACGCCAATTAAATCTGCAAAAGATAACAAAGCTCAATCAGGAGCAGATTCTGCGCCGCGCCCCCATGGCGCAGAGCTGTGACGCGCGAAAGATCCAAGCGATTGCCGACGGGCTCGATCCCGACAAAATCTCTTGTGGCTCGGTTGGCTCTACGGCGACGCAAAGCGTGCCTTCGCAGCCCTCTCCGTCAACTCAGCAGACCGCCTGGGCTAAGCAGCTTGACTACTTGAAGGATCATGCAGTGCGATTGCAGCCGGAATCACGCATGATCAATTCGCCATCGTCGAGTGCCGCGATCGAGAGTTCAACTGCCGCGGCAAACGGCTCTTCTAGTTATGTTCTCAAGCCGCGCAACGACGGCATGGTTGACGTGGTTCAGAATGGCAAAGTAGCGTCTACGATCAGCGCGCAATCGGCGCAGTCTCAATTCGGCTACCGTTCACCTGCGCAATGGGCAACGTTGCAGCCTCCGGGGCCGGCCAATTCCGAGTCGAAACCCGACACCATCTACAGGAACTTCCAATCGTCCGTTACCGGTTTCGGCAAGACCAATACACCTCCCTCCGAACCGACCAACAGGCCATCCGCTAACGTCAGCGCAAGCGCGGGCATCGAGTTCCAAGGAGGCAAAGTATCGAGCTCCGGCCCGGTACTTGGCATTTCAAAATCGGTCGAGTCTTCCGCATTTCAAGCGCCAGGGCAAGCTGCCGGCTTCTCCTCGCAAATTGATGTGGCAAAGCTACGAGGAGACGTAACTACGACGGTGGGAAGCAAATCAGTTTCAGTAAACCTGAGTACTGGAGTGACGGCTATCGGCGACAGCATCAGCTATCGAAACTTGACGATGACGAACAAAATCCTCTCTGCAGACGCCCATGTGTCCGGCGCGATCGGTGTGACGGGCGCGTCACTCAGTGCAGGCGCCGGAGCGACACTAGTCAGCGATCAGATTGATGCCAATTTCAAAGTTGGACGACTCACCGTCGATGTTTCAGGAGAAGGAGGTGTTGGTGTTTCTGCACATGGTGATGCGGCCCTCGGAGCAAAGGGTGCTACACTGTCCGCGGAGCTAGGTTTTGGCCCTCAAGTCGGGCTAGGACTTTCGGTCACTGCGAACTAAGAACTAACATGAAACGAACAATTCTCATCTTCGTAGCTGCACTCTTTGCTGTAGCAGCGGGACTTGCCCTGATAGAAATGCACTCGCTGGTCGCGGCACAAGCGCCGTTACCCGGCGCAGGGGCGTCAAGCACAAGTACGGCATCGTCAAAGCCGACTGGCAAGCTCGGATACTTCCAGTACAACGACGCCAATAGCCGAATCTCGGCAAAAATCTTTCTTCCTGAATCGATGGGAGAGTGGGCGGTCGAGAACCCTTGGAGAAATGCGGACAAAAGCCTCATCAACGATCCGCAGGTCTTTGTGGTCGCTAATTTTCAAAATGTATCGTCGCCTCGCTTTTTCGGATTAATCCGCGTCAGCTATGACTTGCATGGGTACGATTGTGGAGTTGTGTTCAAGAAGCTGGCCGAATTAGACGGTCTGAGTCTCGAGAAATATTCCGAGACGGACGTGCAAGGCATAAAGGGCGGCAAGGTATACGTCCTTGCTTACGCTTCGAAGGATCGAACGGCTACAAGCAAGCTCGTGTGTGACGAAAAGAGCGCGGTCGAACTGTTCGTCGTCGCACCTTCCGATGGTAAGTTCGCTGAACCTATGACGACCATTGTAGGAAGCTCTGAACTTACAATCGCGGCGATGGCCGACTAGTCCGTGTTATTCATGATCGGTGCGCAGGTAGTCGAGATCGTTGCCGTCCTAAGAGCGATGTTACGAAGCTTGTCACGACGAACCACGACGCAAATTGAAGGGGACCCGCATAGAATAGAGGCTTGCCAGCTGCAGACGAACGTCGAGGTGGTACATCTCATATTTTAGGATACGCGCCCTCGCTTAGTCCTAATAATAGCTATTGTCCTACTCCGACGCGACCGTTTCGTTTGCTGCATGAATATTCTTCGGAGCCACTCGGGACCGCCGCCGCTGTACCGTCAGGAAAAGATTGCTGAAAATCTCTCACGGCTGTCCATTCGTTTGCTTTTCCCGAGATTCGCACTGTGTCCGAGACAACAATGATCTTTCCGTCACAAATCGTGCAGGTTCTATTTTCTACAGTAACACTCAATTCTATAGACGCCGGACTTAGGCGGGCCGTCGAGTTGTAGGGGTTCACACCGGCCATCATGCCTGATCGTGAGCGACCAAACTCATAGACGACGCCTGCCGCAGATGGCGCACTCTTGCCGCTGTGATACAGGAACGCGCGCTCCTTAGTTACGTATATCGTCAATGTCAGCGGAAATCCGTTCAGTGATCGTGTGCATATGAGCGTCTTGCCAAATAACTCTGACGTATCAGCGTTGCTCTCCAAAATGGATGCTCCCATTGCGAAAGCAATTACGAGTGTACCAAAGCAAGCTTTTCTAAACAAAACTGCCTCCGTCAACTAGTTGCAGAAACGCTCGGAGTTAAAGGTGAAACATCGGCCAACTGGTGATGACGCTTTGTCATTCCCCAAGCGCCCAGCTGGCCTTCTCGGCAATAAAGCACCATCCGCGATGCCCGAGCCATGCTCTGATGCTGCGATGGGATCAAGCGATTGTCCTTGGGCAAGCTGTTCGAGCTGAGCCTGTGCTTCCTGCTCTTGACGAATCCGCTGAAGGCCGGCCCTGGCGATGGGTTGTTTAGGGTCCAGAGCTAAGACCCTCGCATAGTCGGCACGCGCATCAGCGTACCGATCGACCGATTCCCGCAGGAGAGCGCGCGCAAGCAGAGCCGTCACATTCTTGCCGTTCAAACTTACTGCAGCATCGACGTCGGCCATTTCTCTGGATAGCTGTCCCGTTCGGCGATACATTTCTGCGCGGGAAAGCAAAGCGTCTATGTCGGGCTTCAGGTCGAGCGCGTCGGAGTAGTCCGCAATGGCACGTCCGAAGTCGCCGTTTGCTGCATGGGCGTTGCCCCGCGCGAAAAGTAGTTCGGGATCTTTTTGTCGTAATTGTATCGCTCTCGTCAAAACCGCGATGGCACCGGCGGCATCCGAAGATGACGAGAGTTCGGCTGCTCTGTGGATCAGCAAAGCTACAAGCCACTCGGAGTTTGCAGGGGTCGCGCTCGCCTTAAACGCCTCCTCCGAGTCGTCGATAGCTTCAGCAAGCTTATGCTGATCGAAATATAGTCCGCTTCGTTGGAGTCTAGCCTCGAAATTCGTTGGATCTATTCGAACTGCCTCCGTCAAATCCGCGATTGCTCGGCTGACGTCCTGTTTCGCAATTGCTGCGGCGCGCAGCTGATATGCGCCACTCATGCGCATGTTGAGACCGGCGTCATTTGGCTGTAGCTCGATAGCTCTCTTGCGATCTGAAATAACGCGGTCGAAATCATGCAAGTTGACGTATGTATCGGAGCGGCGACTATATGCGAGCGCGAGATCGGCTTCGCCCAATCCTCCCTTCTCGATTATCGCGGAACACCCCGAAAGTTTGCGATCTCGATCGTCGCTATTGCAATCCTCCGATGGATTTAGCGATTGCGCGATCCCATTCATCTCGGGTTTTGTCCAACCTCGCTGAACCGATACCCAACTATGGGAATTCTCTGCAAGCTTCGTCGCTTGGCCGTCGATCTTGCTCATCAGCTCGCTCTTAGACTTGGCTCCGCAAGGACCAGCGAGCACCTGATTGCATCCCGCTATTTCCTCGCCAACGTCAAAGCCTGTTGGGGTCTTGCGCACCAGCAAGTACAAAAAGGGTTGGCCTCCTTTGCCAGCCACCGCCTGTCGCAGCTGTACAATGAAAAGTTCGTGCCGGAATTTATGAAGCGTAGCAACGCCAATTAGCTTTTGATCCTGCTCTACGATGTAATTCCTCGACTTAGGAGTAAGCTGAAGGTTTCGAGTCTTCTGCTCCTGTAGTATTCCTTCACGATAGCTGAATTTTCCCGAGAAATAAGGATCGGTCAGACCTGCGGCCTTGTCCAGAAAGGGGCTGTCACTGGTAACACAGCCGACCAGAGTTGATGCCAGTGAGACCATAAGTGCTCCCAGAAAGGACTGTCGTACTGTGAACATTTGATGCCTGCCGTTCTCCGCATGACCAAATTGAAAGGTATCCTTCCAGTCACCATGGAGTCCTGTGCGGCGGCGCATCGATTGCCTCCGCGGTTTGATACTTTCAACGTTAGCTGTTCTAAAAGCCCGTCGGCAAGCTCTCTGCCAAAAACTGAAAGATCAATACGCGATCAAGCGTTAGCTAAAGATAGCCAGTTATGAACGCTAGTTCGTACACTCCGGTGAGGGCTTCACCGGATGCTTACGCTAGTTCGCTCACCGGCAAAGCGCAGAAATGCACATCGTCTACCTGCGATAGCGTCTCGATCGGCATCAGAACAAAAAAGAACAAGCGCGGGCCGGTCAACATTAGGTGTAACCAAGTACGTTCAACCGAAGCAACACTACGAAGCCCTTCCGCGTCCTGAAGTAGTCAAGAACATGCAGTGAGCTAATGAAGAATCGCGATTCATTTTCACATTTGCATGGTGGCATGGTGGCATGATACAGGGCCGTCGAAACGACGCGGCTTCGAGATGTTGACGACAGTTCAAGACGCGGAACGATTCACGTTCGCTTGAAGTAAAGCTCTCGCCTTTCGGGTATTAGATGGCGGCGATAGGCTTGTGAGGCGGAGCAAAATTGGAACAAAATTGACCCGCTCGGAGAAATTCGTTAGCAATATCAGGATGGTCCCGTAGCTCAGCCGGATAGAGCGACGGTTTCCTAAACCGTAGGTCGCATGTTCGAGTCATGCCGGGATCGCCAACGCCCAACCCGTTACAAATGCAACAAAACCTGGAGTTTCCGGCGTGCTTGGTTTGGGCACTTAGAATCACGCGCCGAAAATCCTGTCAATGCGGACTTAAGCGTCGCCTTGGCGGCGCCGATCTCGGCCGCCATCGGCGCGAGTTCATTGCCGATTGCTCGCCAATTGGCGCGCTCCGATACGCCCTTATCGGGCCTGCCGTGCTACATGCGGTGACTATCGGGCAGGTGAGATGAAAACCGTCAGCGCGCAAGAGCTTGTGATCGAGATCGGGAATGCGACGTCCGTCTCCGCGCTGCTGATTCGTCCCAATGCGGCGCGCGCCTGTTTTGTATTGGCCCATGGCGCCGGCGCCGGCATGACTCATCCTTTCATGGAAGCGGCTGCCGCCGGTCTTGGCGAGCGCGGCGTGGCGACATTACGCTATCAGTTTCCGTATATGGAGAAAGCCAGCAAGCGGCCCGATCCGCCGGGCATGGCGCAAACCGCGGTGCGGGCCGCCGTGGCGGAAGCCGAGCGACATTGTGCCGATTTGCGGCTGATTGCGGGCGGAAAATCGTTCGGTGGACGCATGACGTCGCAGGCGCAGGCGGCGGCGCCGCTGCCCGGCATCCACGGACTTGCCTTCCTGGGCTTTCCGCTGCATCCGGCCGGCAAGCCATCCAGCGACCGCGCCAAACACCTTGCCGATGTCCACGTCCCGATGCTGTTTTTGCAAGGCACCCGCGACAACCTTGCGGAGTTGTCGCTGCTCGAACCCGTCGTCAAAAGCCTCGGGCCATCGGCGTCGTTGCATCGTGTCGAGGGCGCCGATCATTCCTTCCACGTGCTGGCGCGCTCGGGGCGAAATGATGGCGAGGTGATGCGCGAAATTCTGGATGTGTTTGCGAATTGGATCGAGGCGATTATCTCAAAACCGTCACCCTGAGCGCGGAGCGCCGTAGGTCTTGTGGCGCAGCCGCCGCATTCCGGCCAGCCAGCGATCGATGCCGGAGGCCTTGCGCTGCATGTATTCATGTACTTGCGGATGGGACAGGATCAGAAAGCGCTCCGCCTCCATCGCCTCGATCACGAGACGTGCCACTTCGGCAGGAAACATCACGCCATCGACCCTTGCAGCGCTCGGGCCCGGAGTGGTCATGCCGGTCTGCACCGACTGCGGACAAAGCACGGAAACGCGGATGCCGCGATCGCCATATTGAATGGCCAGATGCTCCGCCAGCGCCACCGCGGCATGTTTTGTGACCCCGTACGGCATCGAGTTCAGCGACGCCAGAAGGCCCGCCGCGGATGCCGTGTTCAGCAAATAGCCGGAGCCTCGTGCCAGCATGCCCGGCACCAGCGCGCGCGCCGCGAACACGTGGCTCATCACATGCACCCGCCAGCTCACATTCCAGTCGGCATCGACGGCGGTCTCCTGCCCCTTGCGCGACAGGCCCGCATTCGAGAAGAAAATGTCCACCGGTCCGTATTTTTCCTCTGCCGCGGCGATCAGCGCCTGGATATCGCTTTCCTGCCCGACATCGGCGGTCACGGCAAAGCCGTCGATGTCACCGGCGACGCCGGCCAGCTGGTCGCGGGAACTCTTGAGATCGGCGACCACGACGCCGCGCGCGCCGGCTAGCGCATAGGCCCGCGCGACCGCCTCGCCAATGCCGCTCGCCGCTCCCGTAACCACACAGACCCTGTCCTTGACGTGCATGTTGCAGTGCCCCGATTTGCGATGATGATCCGATGATATCTATCCGATCCACTCGAATTGAAGCATTGGCCCGATCTGGCGGCAACCGCAATGGCCGTGCGCAAGCGGAAATCCAGGCGCGCCGCTGCGAGAGCGCCTGCTCATCATGAGCAGCCGAAAATGACCACCGACCTTCAGCTTTGGTACAACCCCTTGTCGCGCGCCTGGCGGATGGCGAGCCCCGCCAGCAGATCGAGCATCGGCGTCGACAGGCCCGCGGCCCTGGCGAACGCGGCGGGCGCCCTGACCAGCGTATCGATTTCCATCGGGCGGCCACGCTCGTAGTCCTGCAGGATGGAAGGCTTGTGGTCCGGCGCCGGCCCGCTGCGGGTGACACGCTGGATGTCGGCGTAGCAGCTTTGACCGATGCTGTCGGCTTCATCGAGCAGACGCGGAAGGATATCGCGCAACGCCGGGTCCTCCCTGACCGCCCTGGCGGTTTGCCCGGTGATCAGGCACAGCACCGACATCGACATGTTGGTCAGGAGCTTGGACCAGATCGCCTCCCTGATCCGCGACACCTTTGGCGACGCAATCGAAGCCTGGTCGAGCGTCGCTCGCAGCCGCTCGATCCGCTCGCCCGCGCGGTCATCGCATTCGCCGACCAGCAGCCTGTTCCGGTCGGGAGAAAGATTGACGACAATGCCGGGCTCGACGATCTCGTTGGCTGAAAAGATCACCCCGCCAACAATGCGTTCTTTTGAAACCGCCGCGCGCAACCGGCCGCCGGGATCGAGAAAGCCGAGATCGGGCGGCGGCGGGTGATCGGCCGCAATCCCGAGATCGTACCACCAGGGAATGCCGTTCTGGGCAAACACGATTGCGGTGTCGTCGCGCAGCAGTGGAGTGAGACCCGGGACCAGGCTGATTAAGCCAGTCGCCTTTAGCGTGCTGATGACAAGGTCCTGCGGCCCTAGCGCCGCTGGATCGTCGGACGCTTTTATGCGTGCCGAAAATTCGGCGTGCCCCACGCGAAGCGTCAGGCCTTTTGCTTTCACCGCCTCAAGATGCGGCCCGCGCATCACGCAGGAGACGTCATGTCCGTCCAGCGCCAGCCGTACCGCAAAATGACTGCCGACGGCGCCAGAGCCGAAAATACAGATACGCATGGGCGTGGAGGTTCCTGTGAGGGGGCACGATGATCTGGTGCCCAGTTTCCACAAGCTTGGCTTGCTGCGCAACCCATGGAGTGGGCGCGATGACCGACGCGTTGAGGCGGGCGCGATTTCTTCCGAAGTGTTCCGGTTTCCACGCCACACCAGCCGTCCGCCACGATAGCTAAAATTCCTCAGCCAAGGCATGATCGCCGCCGATTATCAGGAAACCTCAGCTTGCCTCCCAAAACCATCGAAGAGCCTGCGCGGCAGGTGCCGCTGTATGGCGAATATGAAGTCGCCGTTCTCGGCGGCGGCCCGGCCGGCATCGCTGCCGCGGTGGCTGCGGCGCGCGCGGGCCGCCGCACGCTTTTGATCGAGCGCTATGGATTCCTCGGCGGCATGGGCACCGCGGCGGGTGTGACGAATTTTTGCGGGCTGCACGCCAATGTTTATGGCGAGATGCATCGCGTGGTGCGGGGCGTCGCCTCCGACCTGCTGGCGCGGATCGATCGTCTCGGCGGGCTCAACGCGCCGCATTTGATCCTTGGAAAGATCCTGGCGCAGGCCTATGACACCGCGGCCTACAAGATCGCCGCCGACGATCTGCTCGGGAGTCATGGCGTGGATATTCTGTTTCATGCGCTCGGCGCCGGCGTGGCGATGCATGACGCGCGCCGCATCAACGCGCTGATGCTCGAAACCAAGGCCGGGCGTCAGGCGGTACGCGCCGGCATCTTTATCGACTGCTCCGGCGACGGCGACCTCGCGGCCTGGGCCGGCGCGCGCCATGAGGTCGGCGACAACGCCGGAAGCATGCTGTACCCCTCGATGATGTTCCGCCTCAACGGTATCGATCCCGAAAAGGCCGGCGATGCCTGGCGGACCATCCCGGCGCTGATGGAGGCGGCCGAAGCCGCCGGCACCCATCATTTCCCGCGCAGGGCCGCGATCGTGCGGCCGCAGCGTTCGCCGATCGAATGGCGCGTGAATTTCACGCAACTCGCGCGCGAGGACGGCACCGCGATCAACGGCCTCGATCCCGACGATCTGACCCGCGGCGAGATCGAGGGCCGCCGCCAGGCCGTCAATGCCTTCAACTTCCTGCGTACCGTGCCGGGGTTCGAAAAATCCTACATCGTCGATCTGCCGCCGCAGCTCGGCATTCGCGAAACCCGGCGCGTGGTCGGCGGCTATATGCTCTCGGGCGAGGACGTGCTCGGCTGCGCCGGTTTCGAGGATTCGATCGGCGTCAACGGCTGGCCGATGGAAACCCATGTCGCCGGCGACGTGATCTTCAAGTTTCCACCGATCCCGGAGTCGCGCGGCTTTAATGAGCTGCCGTATCGGATGCTGGTTCCCGAAGGCATCGACAACCTGCTGGTGGCCGGGCGCTGCGCCTCGATGACCCATGACGGCCAGTCGGCGGCGCGCGTCTCCGGCGCCTGTTTTGCGATGGGCGAAGCCGCCGGCGCCGCCGCGGCGCTGGCGCTCGGCGGCAACAGGATTCCGCGGGACATCGGGGTGGACGAATTGCAGCTACAGCTGAAACAAGCGGGGGCGTTCATCGGACAGGATCAGGCGATCCCCCAAGGCCTGTGATAGAAGGCCTGTGATAGAAGGCCTGTGATCAAAGACGGAGGAGGCTGGATGCTGCAATACACTCGCGCCGGACTGGCGCGGCTTGCCTTGGTGAGCCTGCTCGCGCTGGTGGGGACCAGGACCGCCGGTGCCGAGGAACTTCTAAAGGCAAAAGTCGGCGTGCTTCGGCTGTCGTCGTCGGCGCCGGTGTTCATTGCGCAGGACAAGGGTTATTTCCGCGAGGCCGGGCTCGACATCGAACCGAAATTCTTCGATGCGGCGCAGCCGATTGCGGTCGCGACCACGTCGGGCGATATCGATTTCGGCATCACCGCGTTTACCGCGGGGCTGTATAATCTCGCCGGAAAAGGCACGCTGAAGGTGATCGGCGGCATGAGCCGCGAGAAGGCGGGGTTTCCCCTGATCGGCTATTTCGCCAGCAATAACGCTTACGCCGCCGGCCTCAAGACCCCGAAAGATCTCGCGGGCAAACGCATCGCGGTGACGCAAACCGGCTCCAGCTTTCACTATTCGCTCGGCCTGCTCGCCGACAAATACGGATTCAAGCTCGGCGACATCAAGGTGCTGCCGCTGCAGTCGCTGTCGAATGCTGCGGCGGCGTTAAAGGGCGAGAGCGTCGATGCTGCATTATTGCCGGCCTCGACCGCGCGGACCTTGATGGATGCCGGTGGCGCAAAACTGTTGGGCTGGGTCGGCGACGAAACGCCGTGGCAGTTGGGGGCGGTGTTCGCCGCGCCGAAAACGCTTGTCAACAAGCCGCTGGTGACAAAACTGCTCGATGCGCTGGCCCGCGCCGACCGCGAATATCACGATGTGATTCTGGCCGCCGTCACCGACGGCAAGGCGCCGATCAATGAGGCGACAAAACCGCTGTTGGAGATCATCGCGAAATACACCAACCTGCCGGTCGAGCAGGTGGTCGGCAATTGCGCCTATATCGATCCCGACGGCAAGCTCGACGTCGGGAATGTCGCCAACCAGATCGATTGGCTGCAGGCGCAGGGCTTTGTCGACAAGGGATTCGATGCCGACGCCATCATCGCCAAAGACTATGTGAAGCCGGATTGATGCTGACGCCGATCGAAGCCGTCATTCCGGGGCGATGCGAAGCATCGAACCTGGAATCTCGAGATTCCGGGCCTGGTGCTAACGCATCATTCCGGAATGACGGTGCATGGATTGCTCCGTCGCTTCGCTCATCGCAATGACGGGAGGAAATGGCCGTGGACCTGATCGCCGACCATATCACTCACCGCTTCGGCGCGCTCGCGGTGCTCGACGACGTGTCGTTCACGGTTCGCGCCGGCGAGGTGGTGGCGATCGTCGGTCCCTCCGGCTGCGGCAAGAGCACGCTATTGTCGATCCTCGGCGGGCTGCTGCAGCCGAGCGGGGGAAGCGCGGAATGGCGCGGCGTGCCGCCGCCGGGCAGCCTCAATCCGCTGACGTTCGTGTTCCAGGATTTTGCGCTGCTGCCCTGGTGCACCGTGGCAGAGAATGTCGAATTCCCGCTGCTGCATACCGGGCTTGGCGTCGCCGAGCGGCGCGCCGTCGTCGTTGACGCGCTGCGCCGCACCAATCTGTCGGATTTTCGCGGCACCTATCCCAAGCAGTTGTCGGGCGGCATGCGCCAGCGCGTCGGCATTGCCCGCGCGCTCGCGGTGCGGCCCGCGATCCTGTTGATGGACGAGCCACTGTCGGCGCTGGATTCGCAAACCCGCGAATTGCTGATGGAGGATTTTGTTCGTCTGCTCGCCGACGGCGCGATGGGCGCGGTCTATGTGACGCATAATCTGGAGGAAGCGGTCCGGCTCGCCGACCGCATCGTGGTGCTGTCGCGGCGGCCCGGAAAAGTCCGCGAGGTCGTCACGATTCCTCTCACGCGCGGCGAGCGCGGCGACATCACGGCGCGCGAAAAGCTGCTGGCGCTGCAAAGCGAGCTGTGGTCGCTGATCCGCGAACAGGCGATCGACGCCGAGCGCGAGGTGCAGCATGCTTGAGCGCGCGGAAAATCTCTCGAATTCGCCGCCTGCCGATCGCGACGCCGCGCCGCGGCCGGTCAAATTTCGCGGCGGTGGTTTTATGCCGGGAGCGGGCCGCTATTCCGGCTGGATCGCGCTCGTGCTGGTGATCGGGCTCTGGCAATTGGCCGGCAGCGCCGGCTGGGTCAATCCGCTGTTTCTGCCGGCGCCATCGGCCATCGCGGTAGCGATCGCAAAACTCGCGGTCAGCGGCGCGCTCTGGCATCATCTGTCGGTTTCGATCATGCGAATCGGCGTGGGGTGGATTCTCGGCACCCTCGCCGGAATCATCGTCGGCTTTGCCATCGGACTTTCGAGTCTCGCCCGCGGCGTCGGCATCACCTTCATCTCGGCGCTGTTTCCGATTCCGAAAATCGCGCTGCTGCCGCTGTTGATCCTCTGGCTCGGCATCGGCGAGGAGCCGAAGATCGCCACCATCGCGCTCGGGGTGTTCTTCTCCACCGCGATCTCGGTCTATAGCGGCGTCGATGCGGTGCCGCGCAACCTGATCCGGATGGCGCAGAGTTTTAATGTGCCGTTCCGCGCCATCGTGATGCGGGTGATCTGGCCGGGCGCGCTGCCGTCGATCCTCGCCGGCTTCCGCATAACGGCCTCGGTCGCGCTGCTCTTGGTGGTGAGCGCCGAAATGATCGGCGCCGAATTCGGCATCGGCGCGTTCGTCCTGCAGGCCGGCAATCTGATGCAGACCGATCAGCTGCTCGCCGGCGTCGTCATCCTGTCGCTGTTTGGCCTCGCGGTGGGGCGGCTCATCAATTTTCTGGAAACCCGCCTGCTGCACTGGCGGTAGGATTCCGATTCATGAATCCGGTTGGCATATGCAGCGCACTCAGGTCACCTCGCCCCGCGTGCGGGGAGAGGTCGGCGCGTAGCGCCGGGTGAGGGGGCGTTTCAGCAAGCTCGGATTTGGAGAAACGCCCCTCACCCCAACCCTTTCCCCCCAAGCGGGGCGACGGAGCGCTCTGCCGTTGCCGAGACATCGAATCTCAAAAACTACTTCACATCCGCTGCCGCGGTCACCGGCCGCACCGGGTCGCCTTCGCGGAGCAGCGCGCCGGCGCGCGCCACCACGATGTCGCCTTCGACAAGGCCGTCGCGGATTTCGACCTGGCCGGCCGACATCAGCCCGACCTCGACCCGCCGGGTCTCGACCCGGGCCCGGCGCACCACCTGAACCACGGTGCCGGCGGTGCCGTAGAGAATGGCGGTGAGCGGCACTGATACGCCGCAGCTCTGCCCGGTCTTGATCAGCGCCCGGCCCGACGAGTTCACCAACAGCCGACGGTTGGTGGTCACCGAGACGAAAACCTGGCCGAGCTGGCTGTTGGGCTCGACCGTGGTCGCCACCCTCCGCACCTTGCCGTCGACCTCGCCGGCGCCGATAATCTTGATCCGCGCGGTCTGGTTGACCGCGAGCTTTGAAATATCCCGCACCGGCACCAGCCCGACCAGGTCGAATTCGCTGCGCGCGATGATGGAAAACAGCGCTTCGCCCCTGCCCGAGGCCGCAGCCCCGATGACGGCCGAGGAGGCGGAGATCAGCCCGGCCACCGGCGCCTGCACCTGCACACTCCCGCCTTCGGGCAGCGTGAGCCGGGCCAGCGTTTGCCCGGCCGTCACGGTGTCGCCGGCATCGGCCAGGATTTCCGCGACCTTCAGGCCCGGCCGCTCCGGTCGCACTGAGGTTTCCTCTTTTGGAATCAGGATGCCCGAAACTTCGACGATGTTGCCAAAGCATGATTTTGCCGCCTTGAGCACGGTGACCGCGGCGCCTTTCGGCCCATCCTTGGGCGCATCGGGCTCTTCGGCGGCGAGACCCGGCTGCACCGCGAGGCAGAACAACCCGGCAACGACCGGGCCGAGCCAATTTCGCGAAAAGCCGCGACCGGGGAAATTAATCATCGGTGATCCAGTGCTGTTTTTTCGGGACTATCGATATCAGAACGGCGGGCGAGGCGCCAAGCGGCAATGGAAGTTGGATGCAATGATGGCAGGGTGCGGGGGAAATCCCGGACCGCAAGGAAGAAGGCGGTCGCCGCGAAGAAATCGAGCCGGCACAATTTCGTTTCCAGCTCGACGTCTTGGCGCGGTCACGTCACCGGGCCGTTGCTTGGCGGCGGCGAATTGTCAGGCCGCTTCGCGATCTAGCGGATCAATAATTACCCGGCCCGGGCTCGCAAGGGACGTTGCCGTTATCCCAGGGCGCTGTTGCAAAGGCGCCGACGCGGGGAGCCGGGTAGCAGGCACGGCCGTCAGCGTAACGCGCGGCGGGCGCGGCGCCGGCATAAGTGTCCGTCGCGTGGTGCCGTACGTGGCCCTGGCGAGCCATGGCGGGAGTTGCGAGCATGGCTGCAGCGACCAGTCCAGCCGATAGAAGTTCGAGCTTGGTCATCCAATTTCTCCACAGGATATGAGAAGCCAAAGGTTTGGCCTCTCAATTGAAATGAGAGAGGTCACTGACCGTTTAAAGAGAACATTTTCTCACGTTGTTTCAACCTCCCGCGAGGCCGGCGCATCGTATGATCACAAATTCCGGCGTATCATCGTCGTGCATCAAATCCGTCATGAATTGGGCCAGCTTGATGCGCGAAAATTGAAATCCCGTAGCCTGCATGAAGCGGAGCGAAATCCGGGAACGACCGTGACGCCGGCCCCGGATTTCGCGTTCGCTCATCCGGGCTACGATGTGCTTGTAGTCATTGCTGGGAGCGAACCGACGAAGCAATCCACATTCCGTCATTCCGGGGCGATGCCAACGGATCCGCGCAAAGCGCGATGTGTCACAACGGCTGCTTTCTTCGCCGCGGCGCTTCGGCCGCTGCGACCTCGACGTCCTCTGCTTCCGCCTCGTCGCGCCAGTGCAAAATCTCCACCGCCAGCACCGGATGATTGAACCCCTTCAGGTTCAAGTCGTCGAGCGGTTTGCCTTCCGCCCATTGCTCGACCATGCCGAAGACGCGCCTGCTGACCACGATCTGGTTGGCCTTGGCCTCGTCGCACAGCCGCGAGGCGAGGTTGGTGACGCTGCCGATCGCGGCGTATTCGAGCCGCCGCTCGAAGCCGATCTGGCCCAATGTCGCGTAGCCGAGCGCGATGCCGAGGCCGAAGCCGAGACTATGGCCGCGGTTGCGCCACTTCTGGGTCAACAGCCCGATGGTGTCGCGCATCTCCACCGCCATCTTGACCGCGCGTTTGGTGTGATCGGCAAATTCGATCGGGGCGTTGAACAGGATCATCACGCCATCGCCGGCGTAGCGGTCGAGCGTGCCTTCGTAGCGGAAAATCAATTCGCCGAGCGCTGCGTGATATTCGCGCAGCACGGCCATCGCCTCTTCCGGCTCGGTGCTCTCGGTAAAGGCGGTAAAGCCGCGCAGGTCGCAGAACACCACGGTGACTTCGCGGCGATGACTATCGAGCAGGGAATCGTGGCCGTCGGAAGACGCGATCAGTTGTGCTACCTGCGGCGCCAGGAAACGCTCCAGCTTGCGGATGCGCTCGATCTCGCCGAGCTGCTTTTCGACGCGCTCCTCCAGCGATTTGTTCCAGTTCAGGAGCTGGTCGGCCTGCTGCTGCACGGTCGAATGCGCGGAGGCCAGTTCGCGGCCCTTCTGGTCGACTTCGGTGAACAGCCGCGCATTGCGCATCGCCAGCACCGATTGATGCGCGAAGGTCCGCATCAAGCCGATGAGATTTTGCGAGAACTCGCCGGCGCTTTTGCGCAGCACCACCAGCGATCCCAGAATGCCCTTCTGGTCGACCAGCGGCACCACCAGCACCGAATGAAATCCGGCCGCGATGGCGAGGTCGCGCAGCGGATGATCGGCGGCCTCGGCCAGATCCGGTATCGCGACCGGCTCGCCCGAGGTCGAGGCCTCGCCGAGCGCGCTGCCGTCCGGATCGATCGCCAGCCGCGCCCGCTCCGCGGATTTGTCGATCCCGATCGCTTCGGTCAGGTTGAACTGATGTTTTGCCGCGTCATAGGTGAAAATAAGCACCGCGTCGGCATGGGTGATCTCGACCGCGCGCGCCGCCACCGTCGGCAGCACGGCGTTGAGATCGAGCGAGGAGGCGACCGCGCGGCCGACCTCTTCCAGCACCTTGAGTTCATTGACCGACTGCGCGAGATCGCGGGTGCGTTCCTCCACCTTGGATTCGAGGCCCGAATAGGTCTCGTGCAGCTGCCCGGCCATCGAGTTGAACTGGTCGGCGAGTTCTTCCAGTTCGTCTTTTGTATGCACGTCGATGCGATGGCTGAAATCGCCGGCGCCGAGCCGCCTTGCGCCGGTGCGCAGCGCGGTGATCGGCACCAGCATCCGCCGCGCCAGCACGGTG
>Ga0209890_10000527_pt1 | contig 17737 bp, 16 predicted proteins | sample OrgsoiDNA2013049_FD_185799 | JGI IMG/M metagenome (GOLD analysis project Ga0209890, IMG submission 185799) | Permafrost soil microbial communities from the Arctic, to analyse light accelerated degradation of dissolved organic matter (DOM) -... | ecosystem: Environmental > Terrestrial > Soil >...
CCGCGCCCGCACCCCACTTGATTCGGCGGATGTTGCGGCAGCCACGCGCGCACAAGGGCCTGCCCCGGCGTCGCGGAGAGATCGCCACGATGTGACGAATCGCGAGAGGCGTCCCCTAGGCGGTCGCTCTCCACGATTGGCCGCGTTCTGGTACGTTGCCGGGCGTGACGGCTCTCCTCCCCCACGCCAGCTCGTCGGCGCGCGCCGCGCTGGCGACGCTAGTGCTCGTCGGCTGCGGCGCTGGACGCGCCGCCGGGGCGCCGCCGGTGACCTCTTCGGTCGCTCCCCCGGCGGTCTCGTCAGCGGCGCCATCTCCGGCGCTGGCACCGGCGCCCTTCCGTCTCCGTCTCTGCAGCGAGGCCCCCGTTCATCTGCAGGGGCCGCCCGGCGCCGCGCAGTCTCGCGGCTGCGTGGTGACGTTCACGCAGGCGCTGTCGGATCCAGCGACGATCCGTGCGCTCGGGGCCGACAAGGTCTCGCGTCGCTATTTGGTCTACGCGCCGGCCACCCTGCCGCCGCGCCCCGCGCCGGTGGTGTTCGTCTTTCCCGGCTACACCTCCAGCGCCGAAGGTATCGCGTTTTACGGCACGCAGACCCGCTTCGAGACCCTGGCCGATCGGGACGGGTTCATCGTCGTCTACGGCAACGGTCTGCCGAACCTGCCCAGCGCGGGCGAGCGCGTTTCGATGCCGAAGGGCGGTTTTCTCCAGGGCTGCCTGGCCAACCACGCCGGCGAGGGGATCGACGTGCAGTACGTCCGCCAGATCCTGGCGCAGCTCGCGACGGAGCTCCCTGTCGACCGCGCGCGCGTCTACGCGACCGGGCTCTCCGCGGGCGGGGGGATGTCCTTTCAACTGGCGCTCGAGGCCCCCGATCTGGTCGCCGCCATTGCGCCCTGCGCGGGGCTGCCGTTTCAGCCGCGCGGCCTCTGGTTGCACTCATGCCACCCGCAGCCGGGCCACCAAGCGATCTCCATCGCGATGCTCGGCGCCACCGACGATCCGTTCATCTCTTACGGGCCCGGCGGCTCGCGCGAGTACCCAGCCGCGCAGTACCCCGGCATGGAACAGACGCGCGATGCCTGGCTGGCGGCGATGGGGCTGTCGGGCCCGCCGGAGATCGACCGGTTTCCCGACGTCGTGCAAGGCGACTCGTACACGCCGCAGACCGGCCGCGCGACCAGCACGATCGAACGCCAGCGCTACCGCCCGGGGCCGGACGGACGCGAGCTCTGGTACTACAGGGCCGAAGGGATGGGGCACTGGTGGCCGAATCCGACGCAGCTGTGGAGCCCCCTTTGGGAGAAGTTCGGCAAGACGAACCAGGACGTCGACTTCGCCGACGAGGCCTGGGCGTTCTTCCAGCGTCACGCCAAGCGCTGATCTGCGACGTCGTTTGACAGGGCTGGGACCTCTGCTCAGACTCACGGCCTCGGAGGGGAAATGGACGAACGTGTCACGCGGGTGCGGGAGATTCTCGGGCTTCGTCGGCTGCCGATAAAAATCGGGTTTCTCGACAAGCTGCCTGCGGCGCTGCCGCGCTGGGTAGGCGGGCCGGTCGCGGCGGGCTGCGTCTTCTGGGACGCGGCGATGGACGGCAAGAGCTTCTACACGATCGCCGCCGACCACTGGAACTGCGCGGTCGGCAGTCACGTCCACCAGATCCGCCTGCCGGCCGACCGCGCCGGGGAGCTGAAAGACACCCTCGGTTTCATGATCGAGACGCGCTACGTGGACGCGGCCGAGGCGGCGGCGATCCCGACGCTGGAACGCGAGCCTGGCGCCGTGGCCTACGCGCCCGCGTCGAGCGACGCCTTCGAGGCCGACGTCATCCTGATGGCGGCGACCCCGGGCGCGCTGGTGTTGATCGAGGACGCCGCCCGCCGCGCCGGAATTGGCGGCGAGGGTCTCGGCCCCGTCACCCGCCCGAGCTGCGCGACCCTTCCGCTGGCGGCGAAGAGCCAGGCGCTCTCGCTCGCCTTCGGCTGCAAGAGCAACCGCATCTTCACGCAAATCGGCGCCGACGAGGCCTATGCGACTCTCCCGGCGGGCAAGTGGGACGCCTTCGTCGACAAGCTCTACGAAGTGCAACGCGCGACGCTGACGATGGGGACCTACTTCCAGGCGCACGCGGCGAAGTTCGCCGGCCGGAAATAAAACAGTCCGATCTGTCACTTGTCGCGGCGGTTTCGCGGACCATATTTCTCGCGCGGTCAATCGAGGCCGTGGAGGGAACCATGGCGAGCGCAGCAGCAGCGACGGACGGCAAGGCGGCGACGACAATTACCGAGCACGAGGCGCAGCAGGTGGCGCTCGCGAACAGCACGGGAAAAACGCCGGTGGTCTTCATCCACGGGCTCTGGCTGTTGCCGAGCAGCTGGGATCGCTGGGCCACCCTGTTCGAGGAAGCGGGCTTCACGTCGCTGACGCCGGGCTGGCCCGACGATCCGGAGACGGTCGCCGAGGCGAACGCGCACCCGGAGGTGATGGCGAACAAGACGGTCGGGCAGGTGGCCGACCACTTCTCGGAGATCGTCGGCAAGCTGACCCAGCGGCCGGTGATCATCGGGCACTCGTTCGGCGGGTTGCTGGCGCAGATTCTGGCCGGGCGGGGTCTCTCGCTTGCGACGGTGGCGATCGATCCGGCCCCCTTCCGCGGCGTGCTGCCGCTGCCGTTCTCAGCGCTCAAGTCGGCCTGGCCGGTGCTGGGCAACCCGGCCAACCGGAAGCGCGCCATCCCGCTCACCTACGAACAGTTCCGATTCGGCTTCGCGAACGCCGTCCCGGAGGCGGAGGCGGAGGCGCTCTATAAGACCTTCGCCGTCCCGGCCTCGGGCGCCCCCCTCTTTCAGGCGGCCGCCGCCAACCTCAACCCCTGGACGGAGGCCAAGGTCGACACGGAGAATCCGGAGCGGGGCCCGCTGCTGATCCTCTCGGGGCAGAAGGACAACACGGTCCCCTGGTCGATCGCCAACGCCTCTTTCAAGCAGCAGCAGAAGAACAACAGCGTCACGGAGATCGTTGAGATCCCGAACCGCGGCCACGCGCTGACCATCGACAGCGGCTGGCGCGAGGTGGCCGACACCGCGCTGAAGTTCATCCGGCGCTTCATCCCCGCGTAGGCGGCCCAGCTGCTAGGGCAGGCGTGGGACAGACGCTGGAGCGTGAGGTCCGTTGGTCAGGGCGGGGTCGGGCGGGTCGGTGAGAGTGTCGCCCACCCCCTCGCCGGAGAGCTCGAGCGTCGGCGGCAGGGTCGCGTCTTCATCCGGCAACGACTCGTGGTGGTGGCGCCGCGCTCGCGACGGCTGGGCATCGCGAGCGCCCGCCCCCTCGCCGAGCGTCGCCGAGTTGTGCGCGTGCGCCGCCGGCTTCGCTGAGGGCGCCTGCGGGGCCGCGGCGGCGGGCGGGGAGGGGGGCGGCGCCGCCGGCTGGACGACGGCGGCCGGCGCCGCCACGTGCCCGATGAAGACGAGTCGCTTCGCGCCGCCATCGAACCGGACGAGCAGCGCCGCAATCGCCATCAACCCGGCGACCACCACCGTCCGGCGCAGCCAGACGCGCCGTCCGCGCGAAGCTCCATCCGCAGCTCCGCGCGACGAAACGTGGCGGCCTGTCGTTGCCTCGGGCATGGGCGCGGGCGCGCCCGCCTCGTCATCAGCGACGGGACGCTCGACGCCGACAGCGGCGGCCGCCAAGTCGACCGTGGGCATCGGCTGCGCGGGCGTCTGCGAACGCTGGGTCCCCGACGGTGTCACCTCGGGCTCGGCGTCGCGCGGGGGCGGCGCCATCGGGATATCCGCGCCCACCTCCAGCCGCGAGCTCGCCTCGATCAACCCCTGGCGCTCGGCGCGCTCGGAGGCGAACGCCAGCGACACGACGCGCCCCAAATTGCGCGCGTGGGAATCCTCCGACCCGATCAGGATGCGCTCGAGATCCTCCTCCATCTCGGCCGCCGTCTGGTACCGGTACTGGGGATTGGGATGCAGCGCCTGCTCGCAGATCGAGTCCAGCCCGGGCGGCAGCCCGGCGTCCATCGGCAGCGGCGGAAACGGCAGTCCGGCGGCGAGCTGGGAAACGATCTGCACCTCATTCATCCCCTGCCACAACCGTCTCCCGGCCAGCATCTCCCACAGCATCACGCCGACCGCGAACAGATCGGCGCGGCGATCGACCTCCACCGGCTGCAGCTGTTCGGGCGCCATGTACGCCAACTTCCCCTTCAGCGCCCCCGGCCGCGTGTGGTGCGAGGCCGCCAGGGTCTTCGCCACGCCGAAATCGACCAGCTTCACCTGGCCGTCGTACGTCACGAACACGTTGTGGGGGCTGACGTCGCGGTGCACGACCTCCAGCGGCTGGCCGTCGAGATCGGTCAGCGTGTGCGCGTGCTCGAGGCCGGCCAGCACGCTCATCAAGATCCGCAACCGCAACGGCACGCTCAGCTCCGCCGTCCCGCGCAGGCGGTTCATCACGCGGGTCAGCGGCTGGCCATCGAGGTACTCCATGGCGATCGTCGCCTCGGCGCCGCGGGCCAGCACCTCGTACGTCCGCACCACGTTCGGATGATTCATGCGCACGGAGAGCCGAGCCTCATCCAAAAACATCGCCATGAACTCGGGATCGGTCGCCAGCTCCGGCCAGATCCGCTTCAACACCACCAATCGCCGCGCGCCGCAGCCGGCGTCCATCATCGCCAGCAACACCTCCGCCATCCCGCCGCGCCCAATCTGCGCGATCGGTTGATAGCGTGGGCCGCTAGGTCTAGCGAGCGGCTCGATGGGGTCGACCGTCAACACGACACCACGGTGTGTACCACGCATCCCGGCCAACAAGCGGTGACGAATTGGCACGGAAATACGACAAAACCTCCAGGGATTTCCGGAGGTTCGGCGAATCCGGGGTCCCGCCGCGGCGTGGGGAACGGCTCAGCTTGGGGAGCCCAAAATGGTCAGCAGAGGGCACTGGCGTAGGTTGGCGCCGAGCCACCGTCGCATCCCGCCATCGCGATCGCGCCGCCACCACGGCGTCGGGGCCTTCGAGTGGGACATCGTCCTGCTGACCTGACGGGGCAACGGGGTTGGGATCGGGGAAACCACTACACGGGGGGCGGGGGCCTCCGGACAGGGCCGGCGTCGCACTCGTTCTATGGATGGAAACAGTGGCGTGCCCGTCGATCAAGGCGATCTGCTGATGACGGCGGAGATGGTAGATACCGGATGGTCGGACACGCAGGTCGATTGCCGCCGCGTGTTCGAAGAGAACAGTCACCCCATGTGGGTCCTCGAGGCCCAGGAGCTCGTGGACGTCAACCGGGCCGCGCTGCTCCACTACGGCTATTCGCGGGAGGAGTTTCTCGAGATGACCGTCGGCGATCTCTCCGCCGAAAAGGCGCCTGCGGCCGAGGTCGCCCAGATCCCGTCCGCGCCCGGGAGACACCGGCGGAAGGACGGATCGTTCATCGACGTGGAGATCACCTCGTTCGCGGTCACGTTCGGCGGCCGCCCGGCTCTTCTGGACTCCATCCTCGACGTCAGCTACCGGCAGCGGGCGGAGGCCCAGAAGCGCTATCTCGATCTCTTGCTGGCGACGGTCAACGACGCCGTGGTCGCGAGCGACGATAAATTCGTCGTCACGGGGTGGAACGCCGCCGCCGAATCGACCTACGGGAGACGCGCCGAAGAGGTGCTCGGACGGCCGGACGCGCTGGTGTTCCGCACCGACTTCGTCGGCGTCGAAAGCGCGGAGGCGACCAGGCGGCTGCTCGAAACGGGCAGCTTTCAGGGCGAGCTGACGCACCGTCGAGGCGACGGAAAGCGCATCCACATCGAATCCCGCGCCGCCGCCCTCTTCGACCGCGAAGGCAAGCGACTCGGCTATGTCAGCGTCAACCGCGACATCACGGAGCGCAGGTACGCCGAGGAGACCATCCGCGCGCTGCTCAACGACGTCCTCACCGTCCAGGAGGCGGAGCGAGGACGCATCGCCCGCGAGCTGCACGACGACACGGCCCAGACCCTGACGTCGCTCTTGGTCGGCCTGCGGGCCGTCGAGGAGGCGCGGGAGCTCGGTCAGGCGATCGGGGCGGCCAGCAAGCTGCGGGGGTTAGTATCGGCCGCCTTGCTGGGCGTTCAGCGTATGGCCCGGGGGCTTCGCCCGAGCGTGCTCGACGATCTGGGGCTCGGGGAGGCGCTCGAGCGTTTGGGATTCGAGGTGAGCCGCGCCCACGGATTCGTCGTCGATCTTCACTCTACAGGGCCCAGCCTGCCTCGCCTTTCCGAGGCGCTGGAAATCGCGCTCTACAGGATGGTCCAGGAGGCGCTGGCGAACGCGAGCAAGCACGCCGCGCCCAAGGCCGTGAGCATCCTCATCCATCGAAACGCGACCGAGGTCCGCGTGGTCGTCGAGGACGATGGGAAGGGTTTCGAAGTTTCCGAGGCGGTCTCGGAAGCGCAGCTGGGCCTCGTGGGGATGCGGGAACGCGCCCATCTCGTTGGAGGTTCGATGACCATTGAGTCCTCTCCCGGAAACGGAACGACCATTTGTATCAGCGTCCCGCTTCCGGGATTGAAGGCGGTGTCGTCATGAAGGTGCGGGTCTTCATCACGGACGACAATGGACTCCTGCGGGCCAACCTGCTTGCGCTCGTCAACACGCAGCCGGATATGGAAGTGGTTGGCGAGGCGACCAACGGGGTCGACGCCGTGATCGGAATCCAAAACACCGAGCCGGACGTCGCACTGATGGACCTCACGATGCTCAATGGCGGAGGGCTCGCCGCCATTGTGGCTCTGAAGCAGTGCGGTTCGAAGACGCGGATAATCGTCCTCACGGTTCACGACGAGCTCGGCTACGTTCGCGCCGCGGGGCAGGCGGGCGCCGTCGGCTATGTTGTGAAAAGTGCGGTCGACACGGAGCTGCTGGCGGCGATTCGGGCGGTCGCGCAGGGCGGGACCTTCATCGACACCGCGCTGGCGCTGGGGTTCGCGCAAAGCTCGCTGCCGTCGACCCCTGCCGGCGCAGGCGGGCTGGGGACGGCGCAGCTGACCGGACGGGAGCTGGAGGTCATGCGGGGTGTCGCCGAAGGCTTCACCAACGGGCAGATTGCAGACGAGCTGCGGCTGGACGTCAAGTCGGTCGAAACCTCTCGTTCGATGGTCATGGAAAAGTTAGGCCTGACTTCCCGGTCCGCTCTGGTGCGGTTCGCTCTCGACTGCGGAGTTCTCGTACCCGGCGGGCACGCCGCTTGACGGCCTTCGAAGGGGACACCGTCCTTCTGACGTGACGAACCGCGGTCGGCACGAAGTGACCGTCAGGCCAGCGGATGCAGCTCGAGCGTCCCGGCAAGTGATGTTCTGAGACCGCCACGGAAGTGGTGTTGCGAATGAAGTCGGAAGCGGTAAGGTTTTGCCATGGACGAGCAAGGAATCTACTGCCCGCAGTGCCGCGCCTACGTGCACTTCTGGATGCTCCCCGAAGAACGTCGTCCGCAGGCCAGTGGCGACGCTCAAAAGGTTGCGCCAGCTACTCCACTCGAGATGCCCGAGAGCTGCAAGCAGTGCGGTTACAAGAGCACGTACAAGACCTCCGAACTCCGGACGCGAAGGGTCCCGACCATGGCCATGCCAGCCAGTCTCGTCACCGATGCCCGGCGGGCCACGACGATCGACGTGCAGACCGTGCTGGACGCCGACAAGAAGACCTCGGGACCGACGTAGGCGCTCGACGACCGCGGGCTCGACGTCCTCCTGGCGCGTCACGATATTGACTGGCGCGCCGGTTGCACAACCAGGGCTCCGCGATGGATCCACCCAGCTTTCGCGCACCAAATGCGCACCCCGGGAGGGCGTCTTGCGCGGCTTGCGCACTTTGCGCTGCCCCAGCCCTCTCGCCTGTTGACGAAAGGTCCGAGACGAACTATTTAAATGGGACGCCCTTGAGAACGGTTCTCAAAATCATGTTCAGGACGGTCCCCGCCCTGGCGCTGTTTGCCCTGCTGGCGGGGGAAGCCGCCCCTGCGCGGGCGGCGGACGTCGTCTATGCCACGCCGCAAAACGTGCTGGCGTCGTTCTTTCCGAAGAGCGAGCGCGTGACCTACCGGACGTTGCCGCTCGACCCGCGCGGCAAGGCGCGGCTGGCGCATCGCCTCGGCTACACGCCGGCGCGCGACAGCTACACGATCTTCGTGGCGCTCACCCACGGGAAGGTCGACGGCTACGCGGTGATTGATGACGAGCTGGGCCTGCACCAGCCGATCACGTTCGCCACGCGCCTCACCAGCCGGGGCGTCGTTGACCGCGTCGAGATCATGGTCTACCGCGAGCCGCGCGGCGACGAGGTGCGCGATCCGCGCTTCCGCAAGCAGTTCGAAGGGAAGACCGCCGCCGATCCCCTCCGCATCGACCGCGACATCGACGCCGTCAGCGGCGCGACAATCTCGTCGGCGTCGCTGGCGACCGGCGTTCGGCGGGCCGCGATTCTGATCGAGGAGCTGGGCCTCGAGTCATCGATCCCCTCGACGGTCGCGGCCGTGTCGTTGCCCGCCCGACCCTGAACCCCGGCCGCCCGACGATCGCATGAGGCAGTTCGGGTCGTCGGGCTTTCGGCTCTGGAATCTCGGCGCCGACGCCAAGACGCTCTATACGGCGTTTTGCCTGCTGACGTTCCTGGGGGTGGTGTCGTCGGCTCTCTATTATCGCGAGCTGGTCGGCCTCGGGCAGAGCGGCATTCGGCGTTACTACGCCGGTGAGGATGACGAGACCCAGGCGGTGCCGGAAGCGCCGCCCCAGCCGACGGCAGGCCCCGCCATCGAGGTTCCCCCCGAAGCGCAGGAGGCGCGTCCGCCGATCGTGGTGGCCGTCAGCTACCGCAAGCTGCTGGAGGTGACGCACTTTCACCTCTTCACCATGCCGGTGGTGCTGCTGATCGTCGGTCACCTGTTTCTCGCCACGGGGCTGAGCGAGCGCGCCAAGCGTGCCTGGCTCATCGCCGCCGTGGTCAGCGTGAGCCTGCACCTCGCGACGCCGTGGTTGGTTCGGGCGGCCGCCGGGTTGGCGCCCTTGCATGCGCTGAGCGGAATCGCGCTGACCGTGACGATGTCGGTGTTGACGCTGTACCCGGTGGCGGCGATGTGGCGGCGGCGGGAGGCGGTGGTCGATCGGCGGGTCGGCCCGGACGGCGGTGCCGCGGGCGCCGGCCGCCCCGGCTGACGATCGCGCGCGCACGATCAGGATTGACGCCGTCTCGGAAGCTCTGCTACAAAAGCGTTGATGATAATGAGAATGGTTTTCACAATCAATACGACGGCAGCCGCGCTGGTGTTGAGCCTGGGATCGGCCTTCGCGCAGGGCCAAACGCCGGCCCCCGCTCCTCCCATGGCGCCCGGACCGGTCGTCGAGCTGCCGTCCGAGCGGGACATGCCGCAGATGACGTTGCCGCGCGAGACCGCCATCGAGAACCCGCTGCGGCAAGAATCGTCGGCCAGCGCGACCGCCATCGGCGGCTACGGCGAGCTGACCCTGAACGCGCCGGCGATCGGGCCGTCGGTCATCGACCTGCGACGCCTGGTCCTGTTCGTCGGCCACAACTTCAACGAGCGGATCCGTTTCTATTCGGAGCTGGAGGTCGAGCACGCCGTCGCGTCGTCGACCGATCAGGGGGAGTTCGAGGTCGAGCAGGCCTACCTCGACGGCCTCTTCTCGCGGCACTTCAACCTGCGCGCCGGCCTCATCATCATGCCGGTGGGGATCATCAACGTCTATCACGAGCCGCCGACCTTCAACGGCGTCGACCGGCCCGACGTCGACACGCTGGTGATTCCATCGACCTGGCGCGAGGCCGGGTTCGGCGCCTTCGGCGAGATCGCGCAGGGACTTTCGTACCAGGTCTATGTCACGAGCGGCTTCAACGCGAACGGCTTCACCGCGGAGTCCGGCATCGCGGAGGGCCATCAGGAGGCGCAGCTGGCGTCGGTGAGCAACTTCGGGGCGGTGGCCCGCCTCACCTACGAGCCGGTGCTGGCGACGATCTTCGGCGTCTCTGCCTACGGCGGGACCTCGGGGAACACGCTGCATGACACGGTCGGCAACGTGCCGCTCGGCCTGTTCGAGGCGGATGCGCGCACCCGTTATCGCGGCTTCTCCGCCCGCGCCGAGGCGGCGCTCTTGCTGATCGGCGATGCCGCCGCGCTCAACGCCGCGTTCACCACCGGCACGCCCGAGCAGATGGGCGCCGTCGCCGTGGCGTCGCAGCTTCGCGGCGGCTATGTCGAGGCGGGCTACGACGTTCTGCGGTTGCTCGCGCCGAAAACGGCGCAAGACGTGACGCTCTTCTTCCGTTACGACTACGCCAACACCCAGGCCTCCGTCCCGGCGGGCTTCGCGGCCAACCCCGCGTTCATCCGCTACACGGAGACGGTCGGCCTCGTCTATCGGCCGATTCCGGAGGTTGGCCTCAAGGCCGACTACCGCCGCCACGAGTTCGGCGCCGGCCCCAGCTACAACGAATTCGCCACCGCGCTGACCTGGATGTTCTAGGCGCGCGCGGCAGCCCGCCGCTTGCCCCACGGATGGAAGAGGGCGAACCTATCTCCATGCGGATCGCGATCGGTGGCCCAACGAGCGCGCTTCTGTTGATGGCCGCTTTCGGCTGCGGGGCCCTCGGCTGTGACGGCAGCGCGCTCGGTTCGCCGTGGGGTGGGGAGATGGTCTGCACCGACATTGGATGCAATGACCAGTTCTCGGCGATGGTGACGATGGATGCCACGATGGTCCCCGCCGGCACGCACACCGTCGACGTGGTGGCCGATGGGGCGGTCATGTCCTGCACGTTTTCGTTCCCGCCGGACCCTTCAACCGGGGGGATCGCCGCGCAGTGTTCGAACGGGCTGACCGTGTTTGTTGAGCCCGCCCTGGTCTGCACGACGATGCAGTCAGCAACCGGCGCCTGGGAGGCGTGCCAGCCGATCGACGGGAAGTTCGGGGAGTCGATCTGGGTCTCGGGCACACCCAGCGTGGTGCAGGTTCAACAGGCGGTCGGTGGAACCGTGATTCTCGACCAGACCGTCTCGCCGACGTATCAGACGAGCCAGCCGAACGGGCCGGGCTGCGGGCCGATCTGTCATCAAGGGGGGGCCGAGTGGACGATTCCGCAATGACCACGGCAACCGCGATCGTTGGACCAGCGGCCGCGCTCTTGCTGATGGCCGCTCTTGGCTGCGGCGCGGTCGGTTGTGGCGGCGAGGCGCTCAGCCCGTCGCGCGACGCCGCGATGGGCTTACCGGACGACGGCGGGCTGGGCTCGCTTCCCGACGGCGCGACGGGCTGCACCTTGATTGGGTGCGGGGATCAGTTCACGGCGACGGTGACCGTGGATACCACCATGGTCCCCGCTGGCACGCAGACAGTGACGGTCACGATCGACGGAGCGGCGACGTCGTGTACGGTCGCGCCCCCGGGGGACGTGGGGTATGGCGATCCCTGTTCGGCTGGATTCAACCTGACCGTCGGGCCTGCCCAGCCGACCGACGGGAAGTTCACGGAGAAAATTGCCGTCAACGGCTCACCGCGCTCGATCGAAGTTCAACAGATGGTCGGTGGAACCGTGATCTTCGACCAGACGATCTCGCCGACCTACCAGACGAATCAGCCGAACGGGCCGGGCTGCGGGCCGATCTGCCACCAGGCGACCGTCGCCTGGACGATTCCGTCGACGATGATCGTCTTCGACACGCGCTAGCGAGCGCCCAGCCGATCGGCCAGCCGGCGGCGGCTAGGGATGAACGATCTTGCAGTCGCTCGTGCAGGGCGCGCCCGGCGTGCCGTTGGCGCTGCCGAAGTCGCACGCCTCGCCTTCGGTGGTGTCCACGATGCCGTCCCCACAACAACTCGGAAGCGTGCACGTTGCGGTGCAGCCGCCGCTGTTGCAGGCCTTCGTGTAGGCGACGCCGTTGCTTACGCCCTGGTCGCACTTCTCGCCGGGGCCGTTGATCATGCCGTCGCCGCAGAACGGACCGTAGGTGCACGACGTCGTGCATCCGTTGTACGAGGAGTCGCTGTTGGGTCCGGGGCATCCGGCCGGGGGCGAGACCGTTCCGTTGCCGCAATCGCACGCTTCGCCCCCGGTGATGACCCCGTCGCCGCAACGTGGACCGCACTGCGACCCGTTGGTCGTGAACCCGCTGAGCGTCAGCTGGTAGCTCGACTCCGTCGGGTGACGGTTGGCACCGAAGATGGCGATCTCGTAGGTGCTGCCGGCAGTGAGACCGAGGTTGACGGTCCGGTTACGGCAGTCGCAGGTGGTGCTCGTGCAGTTGCTGTGCCCGTTGCCGTCGGTGTTGGTCAAAGTGTTGAACGGCAGCATCGTGTACGGATCCATGCTCGTCGTCGCGCATGGGAGGATGGCCGTCCCCGCCGCGTTGAGCGAGCCGCCCTCGATGATGGTCGCGAAGCCATTGGCGTCGATCTGGACCTGCCCTGGGAGCCGCTGGTGAGCGCCGCCCAGATCGATGACGAGAATGCCGTTGATGAAGATGAACAGGTCGTCGGCGCCGTAGACGTTCAGGCCGGACGCGCCGTTGAAGGTGAAGAGGTAGCGGGCCTCCTCCGAGAACCAAAAATCGTGGTACCAGCCCTGGACAGTCGGGTACCAGCTCCCGGCGGGGTACATCGCGTTGAGCGTGGTGTTCCAGTTGGCCGCGGTGTACGGCGCCGACGTCGTGGTCATCAGACCCGGCGGCCAGAGGTACTGGTCTCCCTTGCACCCGTTCCCCGCGCCGAAGGAGCTCCCCGAGAACCAATAGGGCCATAGGTTACAAAGCATCGCCTCGGTCCCGACCGTGTGAACCGTGCCCGGCCCGCCCGGGGGGACGGCGTAGAGGGGAAACTGTCCCGGCGGGTCGAGCGGGAAGAACCCGCCCAGCACCAAGTTTGGCTGGCTGGAGAATTGGTACTGGCCCGCCGTTGAGGCGGCCGGCAGCTCCAGTGTCCCGATGGTGTGCGCACTGCCGTTGTACGTGTTGTCGGTCCACCAGCCCTTGGCGGTCGCGCTCCCATCACCGAAGGACGCCGCGCTGGTGACGATCGGCGCCGGCCCGCGGTACATCGGGTGGCCGCTGGCGCCGTTAATGTAGGTGAGCCCGTTGATCGGGCTGTTGGTCATGGCGTAACCGAAAACGTGGCCACCGTTGGTGTCGTGGTCCCAGTCGATGAACTGGCAGTCGCAGAGCAGCGCGTTCGCGCCGCCGCCGTTGCGCGCGCTGTTGAACTGCGGTTTCCCGTTCGCGTCGAGGTTCGCTTGCGCCAGATCCCAGCAGCGGTTCACCGAGTCGTTCTTCTTGCTCGGGCCGGAGGCGTTCGAGACGCAGTAGCGTTTGCTGAAGCTGACCGCCCCGGTCTGGCCGTCGACGCCCGTGATGCTGACCGGATTGGGCACGCTCGCGCCCAGGTAGAAGAAGTCCGGGTGGCCGCCGCTGACGCTCTCGTTCTTGTAGTCGCGGTACTTGATCGGCAGCTCCAGGCACTTGCCGCTGTCTCCGCTCTGCAGGCAGTCGACGGTGTCGTCCTTCTGGACCGTCGCGCAGCTGAACCCCGCCTCGACCTTGCAGGCGGACGAGCAGCCGTCGCCGTTGAGCTGGTTGCCGTCGTCGCAGTCTTCGCCCGTCTCGATGTTGCCGTTCCCGCAAGTCGTCGAGCAGGCCTGCGTCTTGCCCGAGGCGCTGCGGCAGATCGGCTCCTTGGTGCAGGTCCTCGAGCAGCCGGTGCCGTCGCCGTTGAAGAGACCGTTGGGACCGGTGCAGCCAGAGGGGAGCGCCGTCGGGTCGGTGCCGCAGTCGCAGGCTTCACCCGCCTCCTTGACGCCGTTGCCGCAGACGCCAAGGGCGAGCGAGCACTTGCCGGCGGCCGGAGCACCGGATCCCGTCCTCGGGCAACTCCCCCCCGGCTCGATCTGGCAGGAGCTGGAGCAGCCGTCGTGTTTGGCGCTGTTGCCGTCGTCGCAGGTTTCGCTGCCTTCGATGACGCCGTCGCCGCAGATCGGAGTACAGGGCTTTCCCGGGAACGGACAACGCCAACCGGGCTCGACCACTGAACAGTTGCCGGCGCAGCCGTCTCCCGACCCGGTGTTGCCGTCGTCGCACGCTTCGGTCAGCGCGAGCAGACCGTCGCCGCAAAAAACGTTGAGCAGGCAGGCTTTGCCGACGTTCGGACAGAGCCAGCCGTTCTCAACCTGGCAAAGCGGCGTGCAGCCGTCGCCACCGACGGTGTTGTGGTCGTCGCACTTCTCACCGGTCTCGAGCAGGCCGTTTCCGCAGCTCGCCGGGACGGGGGGGCCCATGTCTACCGAACCGGCGTCGACGATGTGACCGCCAGTTCCCGGCGCTCCGGCCTGACCTCTCCCGCCCGCGCCGCCTCCGGCCGAGCCTGCGGCGCCCGTCACTCCTGCGCCGCCTCCGTTGCCAGCGGCGGCCTGGCCGGCGGCGCCACCTTCGCCCAGTCCAGCAGCCCCCCCGTCGCCCGCAGCGCCACCGGCGGTGCCACTGCTGCCGCCACCTGCGGTGCCCGCCCCGCCGTCACCACCGCTCGCGCCTCCGCGACCAGTGATTCCTCCGGCGTCCGTTCCCGATCCTGTCGGACCCGAACCGCAGCCCGACAACGCGAGCACGGCTGCAAATCCAACGAGGAGACGTAAGCGATAAGTGAGGAGGGAGCTCATCGTTGGGACGATACCCCGTTCGGGCCGCAAATCAGTGCTTTCCGCGTCCAGGTGAGCAAGCGCACCCGTGCAACGTCCGCGCGCGCGGACGAGCTGAGCCGGCCGCCAGCCGGCTGCGCAACGAATCGGTTACGCGGTCGGAACGCGCGTGTCCGTTTCCGGTCGATCACCGCGCTCACGGACGGAGCTATCAACTGTTTGAGGCGGCCGATGTAGGTCCCGCTTTTGCTGTCATCCTGCGAGGCGGGGGAGGGTGGCGATGAAGTTGATCGTTGGGGGCGTGGGGGCACTGGTCGTTCTTTCACTTTGCAACACCGGCTGTCAGGGCGGGGCGTCGAAGTCGGGAGTGGTCGACGGGCTGCCCAACAGTATGGGATCGGCGAGCGGGCAGGCAGACGCCGGCGGAACGGCTGGAGCGACCGGAACCGTCAGCGACGCCAGCGGGAGCCCTCGCAGCTGCTCCGACCTCTTCGATCAAACGGTCGTGCCGTCTTATGCGATCGAGATCTCGCCCGACAACTGGGCCAAGCTCGACGCCGACTTTCACGACCTCAAGGACGTGCTCGCGGGCACCCCGCCGCAGACCTACTATCCGATCGTCTTTCACTACGGCTCGGAGACGGTGTCGAACGCCGCGATCAAGCTGCGCGGAAAATCATCCTGGGTCAGCACGGTCATGTTCGACGCCAATCCGAAGATGCAATTCGACGTGTCGTTCGACCAGGTCGATGCGAAGCAGAAGTTCCACGGCGTCTCCACCCTTCGTCTCACGATGCCGCGGGACGACTGGACGTTCATCAACGACCGCATCGGCAGCAACTGGTTGCGCGAGATCGGCCTGGCCGCCCCCTGCGCCAACAACGCGAAGCTCACGATCAACGGGGACTACTACGGGCTTTACATCTCCGAAGGGAACGTTGGCACTGCGCTGCTGAAACAGTTCTTTCCGGACAACTACAGCGGTGATCTCTTCAAGGGGGGAACCCAGAGCGAGACCAACACCGCGACGACCAACTGGCCGCGCCTGCAGCAGCTCCGCGCGGCGACTGACATCGCGACGCTGCAGGGGCTGGTCGACCTGCCGAACAGCGTGCTCGAGTGGGCCGCCGAGGCGGTCGTCAACGACGCCGACGGTTACTACGGCGGGTCGCACAACTACTTCATCTACGACCAGGGGCAGGCCGGCTGGCTCTGGATTCCCGACCACACCGACTCGGCGCTGGAGTGGCTGGAGCTGTTCGACCCCTCGGTGTCGTACCGGGAGCATCCCCTCTACTGGTGGGCCGGTCGCACCGCGCCGGACGCGCCCGGCACCGACTACCTGATCGTCATGAACGATCCGACCTGGCGCGGCCACTACGTCGACGCCATTGCGACCCAGGTCGCCAAGTGGGACCCGAACCAGATCATCGGCTGGGCGAACGCCTGGTCGGCGCAGATCGCCGACGCCATGGCCGCCGACCCGCACAGATGGGCGACGGCCGCAGAGGCGGCGTCGGCGTTGGTTGCCCTCCAGGACTTCGCTCGGAATCGCCCGCAATACCTGCAGAGCTTTGTCCGGTGCGAGCAGGGGAGCGCAGCCGACAGCGCCGATCAGGATCAGGACGGCGTAGCGTGGTGCAACGACTGCGACGACTCCAACTCCGCGGTGCGTCCCGGCGCGCCGGAGATCTGCGGCAACCACCTCGACGACAACTGCAACGGCGTGGTCGACGAGAACTGCCCCGGCGAGCAGCCGGGATATCCCGGCCAGCCCGCCGGCGGAGCGCCGACCGGGGGTTAGTGGCTTCCGGCGGCCGGCATCTCGTAGAGCTGGTGCAGCTCGCAGGTGCCGTTGCCGCCGACCACCTTGAGGAAGTTCTTGGAGAGCGCGATGGCCTCTTCCTTGGACTTGGCGCGCAGGATGGCGTAGCCCCCGATGATCTCCTTGGATTCTGTGAAGGGGCCGTCGACGACGGAGATCTCGCCGTTCTTCGACTGGACGCGCGTCCCCGGCGAGCCCGATTGAACCCCCTCGGTGACGATGAGCCATCCGGCCTTCATCCCCTCTTCGATGAGCTTCCCCATCGTCGCCATCTCCTTCTCGGTCGGCGGGGCGCTCGGTCCTTCGTGCGTGAACAAGCTGATGTAGCGCATCGGAAACCTCCTCGTGTTTGGCCTTCTACCTCCACGACGAACGAGGCGCCCCCGGATCGACACGCCCCCTCCGTGTTTCTGGAGGCTCCCTCGAAGCCGGCCGAACCTCCAGCTCTGACAACCCTGACACGGCTGTCGTGGTGTCGTGCCGACAGCGGCGCCGCCACCGCGGATCTCCCGGGCGCGAGCGCCGGCATCCCTATTGCTTTACCTGCCACGCATGAGGTTTCGCCGCCTTCTCTTCGCCATCGCGCTCGTCATCCCGCTCTGTCGATTTGCATCGCCGGTCGTGGCGCAGGAGGCGTCCGGCGCGCCTCGGCCGATCTCGCTTTCGCTGCAGCCGACCTCGTCGCACCTCTCGCTGCATCTGCGCGGCGAGGGCGGATCCGCTCAGACCTACGACTGCGACGGCCCCTGCGTGCTCGATGTGAAGCCGGGCCACTACCAGCTGGGTGTGGTCGATGGGCAAGGGGAGCCGGACTGGCACCCGGTCGACCTGTCGGAATCGGAGACGATCGAGGTGCACCGCTCCCACAAGGGCCTGGCGATCGCCGGGACGGCGCTATATGCGACGGGCGTCGCGCTGGCGGCCGTGGGGCTCGGCGCGTTCGTGTATGGCGCGGTCAGCAACCTTGAAACGATGGAATGCGATACGGCGTGTGGCGGGGTGTCGGCTCGCTTCATCAAGATGTCCCTGGCCGGGGCGGGCGTTGGCCTGGCGCTCGCCGCGGTCGGCGGCGTGATCCTCTACAGCACCAACGGACCGACGATGGTCGAGAAGTTGGGCGTCGAACCGAGACCGCTCGCCTCCAAAGCGGGAGCGCTGTCATTCGCACTGGTGCCCGATCTCCACGCGCCCCGCGCCCCAGTCGCGTCGATGAGTCTGACGTTCTGAGCAC
>Ga0209890_10000530_pt1 | contig 17673 bp, 19 predicted proteins | sample OrgsoiDNA2013049_FD_185799 | JGI IMG/M metagenome (GOLD analysis project Ga0209890, IMG submission 185799) | Permafrost soil microbial communities from the Arctic, to analyse light accelerated degradation of dissolved organic matter (DOM) -... | ecosystem: Environmental > Terrestrial > Soil >...
CGAGCACTTCGCCCCCAACGATCCGCACTGGAGGGGCGCGGACAGCACGCGTTTCGTGCGGCTCGTCATGACGATGCTGCGTGAGCGCCGCATGCGCGTCGGCAATGTCGATATTACTGTTCTTGCCGAGGAGCCGAAGCTTGCGCCCTTTCGCGGCACGATGCGGCAGCAGCTGGCAGCGCTTCTTGAGGTGTCGCCACAGCAGGTGAATCTCAAGGCGACGACGACCGAGCGCCTGGGCTTCTTGGGGCGCGGCGAAGGCATCGCAGCGCAGGCTTGCGTGCTACTCCTCGAGGCGGGCGAGCCGGGGCCGCCTCAGCGCGACAGCAGCACGTAAAGCGCGCCGGTCCCGCCATCCATCGGCCGCGCCGAAACGAACGCCACCACCGTAACGATGCGGCGTAATACGTTGCTCACGACATTCTTCAACACCGGCCCGCGATGGCCGGAACGCAAACCCTTGCCGTGCACGATGCGCACGCATCGAATATCGCGCGCCAGCGCCTCGTTGAGAAATTCGGTGAGCGCGGCCTTCGCTTGCGTGACATTGTGGCCGTGCAGGTCGAACTCGGCCTCGACGCGGTACAGGCCGCGGCGTAGGTTGCGCACCACCGCCGGCTGCACGCCCGCGCGGCGAAAGACGAGCTCATCGCTCCCCGATACGGACTGGTCGTCGATGGGCCCTTCCAGACTTTCGAGGAGGACGGCGTTGCGATCCGCGCGCGCAAAACGCGCGCGCCCGGGCACCTTTTTAATGGCTGGCACTCGCGGGCCCGGCGCCAGCGGCTTGACATCGCGGACCGCTGCTCGGAAAAGCTCCGCATCCTCGTCGGAAATGCGCTTCACGCTACCTCCGCTTCAACGCTTTTGAGTATATTGACGCGCCCGTCGAGGGCGGTAGTCCCACACCCTCCGCCGTGAAAATATTAATCAGCAACGACGACGGTTACCGCTCAGATGGCATCCGCTGCCTCACGAGCGCCCTTGCTGAGATTCCCGAAGTGACTGTGACGGTCATGGCGCCGGAGCGCAACCGCAGTGGCGCGAGCAATTCCCTGACCCTCGATGTGCCGCTGCGTGTCGTGCAGTTGGAACCGAATATCTATTTTGTCGCCGGCACGCCGACCGATTGCGTGCATCTGGCGATATCGGGTTTTTTCGATGACGAGTACGACATTGTCGTTTCCGGGGTCAACGATGGCGCGAACTTGGGGGACGATGTTCTGTATTCGGGAACCGTCGCGGCTGCAATCGAAGGGCGCTTCCTGGGTCTACCGGCCATCGCCGTTTCACTCTGCACCCAGGGAGTTAAGCCCGCGCATTTCGCCACGGGTGCGAAAGTTGCCGCGCGCTTGGTGAGGCAGCTCCTGAAGAGCTCGCTCGATCGTGCGCTCATCCTCAACGTCAATGTTCCCGACTTGACCTATGCGGACCTCAAGGGGTTTCGCACCACGCGTTTGGGGTTTCGTCACCGCTCGGAGCCGATTCTGCGGGCGCATGATCCGCGCGGCCGGCCGGTTTACTGGGTGGGGCCTGCCGGACGTGGGCAGGATGCCGGCCCCGGCACGGACTTTGACGCAGTGGCCGAAGGATTTGTGTCCGTGACGCCGCTGCAGATCGACCTTACGCGCCATGCTGCGCTGCCGGCCTTGAACAGCTGGCTGGCTGGAATTGATGACTGACGTGCGCATGAGCGGGATCGGCATGACCTCGGCGCGCACGCGCGACCGGCTCGTGCAGCGCCTGCGCGATCAGGGCATCGTGAACCCCGCGGTTCTCGATCGCATCCGCAACGTCCCGCGACATATTTTTGTCGATGAGGCGCTCGGTAGTCGCGCCTATGAAGACACGGCTCTGCCAATCGGATTCGGCCAGACCATTTCGCAGCCGTTCATTGTCGCCCGCATGACCGAAGCGCTCCTCGAAGGCGGCCCGTTGGCACGCGTGCTTGAGATCGGCACAGGCTGCGGCTATCAAAGCGCAGTATTGTCGCCGCTCGTCACCACGCTCTACACCATCGAGCGCATCGGTCCGCTCCTGGAGCGCGCCAAAGAGCGCATCAAAGAACTCGGCATGAAGAACGTGCGCTTCCGTCACGGCGACGGCACTGTCGGCTGGAAGGCGCAGGGACCCTTTGATGGAATCCTGGTTGCCGCGGCGCCGCTCAGCGTACCGGCGGCACTCCTTCAACAGCTCAAGCCCGGCGGCAGGCTCATTGTTCCGGTGGGACCCGAAGGAGAGCAGGAGCTGGTTCGATTCACGCAGCGGGATCAAAGACTTGAGAAGCATTCGCTCGGGGCGGTTGCATTTGTGCCGCTGCTCGCGGGTGTGAGCTGAGACATGCGCAAGACCACTTATGTGATATTACATGAAATGTGATCTATAAGTTATTGTTTCTATACAGTTAAATGATAAAAAAATGACACTTTAGGGCGTTTTATGGCGCAAGGCAGGCGCAAAATCACTGCGCGAGCGTAGCTCGACGCGTTTGAGCCATCGCAAAAGTCCTTTATCAACAAGCCTCTTGCGCTGACATCTAGGACATGTTTAACATGTCGCGGAACACAGACATCAGGAGCTTGTGGCAAAGCGACGGGAAGAGGACACGGGGCGGAGGGGATGTAGAGAGAAAAGCAATAATATTGAAATAAGAATAATAAAGAGTATGCAATTGTTCGAGTCTGTCAGCTTCGAATGATTGTTGGGTTGGTTGAAGCTTTCTCCCCCCGTGTCTTCTTTTGGTCGCTTTTTTTCTGGCAAGCGACCCCTTTTATAAGAATAGTGCTGCGGCCACGCGCCGCTCCTCCTGCACCAGAATGTTGAAGGTGCGACAAGCCGCGCCCAAGTCCATCGCTTCCAAAGCCACCGACCGCGCAGCCAGCGCCGCGCGCGCGCTCATTGACGGCGCATGCTGGCTGTCGGATGCTCCCCAAAGCACGATCTGCGGATCAAGCGCGAGAAGCGGCTCAAGATCGCGGGCAGTCATCTGCCCGGGGGCTGCCGGATTCCAGTCTGTGATAAGCGTGTCGGCCGTAACGATGCAGCTCCTGGTCACGACCTGCCCGCCGATGCGCAGCTCGCTCGTTGAATAGGCGCGAATGAGATTGACGCCGGAGCGGGCGTCGAGTGTGAATTTCATGCCTTTAAAATACCCGCTCGTACACGAGTTCGTCATCGTGATTGCGGATCTGTATCTTCCGGAGGACAGTGCCGTTGCCGCCGACGGCCTGCCCGGTCTTGAGCGGGTCGCGCGTTTTGGCCGCCGTGCCCGGCTCAAGGACGGCTGGCGCGCTTGGCTTGCGCGCGACGCTGGCCACGCGGCGCTTGCCGCCGAGCCTCCCGCGTGCATTGCCGCACTGTGCGCGGCTGAAGGCACGGCAGGTTTTCTATGGTTGGCAACCCCCGTGCACCTGGTCACGGGACTTACGAGCTTGCATTTGGAGCAGCGCGGTCTTTTGAGACTTCCCATGACGACATTGCGCATGCTCGCAGAGGATTTTGGCAACGTGTTTCACGGCTCAGGCTTTAAGCTTACGCCGCTTGCGAGCGGTGGCTTCCTCGTTGTCGGGCCCGCGGTGTCGCGCGCCGATACGTTGGAGCCCGCACGCTGCATCGGGACGGATATTGGCGCGGCTTTGCCACGGGCGGCGGAGTTGCGGCGATTGGGCGCGGAGATCGAGCTGTGGCTGCATGCGCACCCGGTGAATCTTGCGCGCATCGAGCGCGGGGCACTGCCGATCAGCACCTTGTGGCTGTGGGGTGGCGGGATGCGGGCGCGCACGCCGACCGCGGCCGCCGCGCAAACCGCAACAACCATGGAGCGCGCCTATGGAAGCGATCCTTACCTTGATGGACTTGCGTGCGCGAGCGGCGAGCGCACGCAGGCGCTGCCGGAAAAGATAGACGACCTCCTGCACGCGCCCGCGCGGCGCATCGTCATCGTGGTCGAACTTGCAGAACTCCTTGCGGCCGACCGAGGCTTAGATGTGGGCGCTGCGCTCGCGACTGTTGATGCGCGCTGGATCCTGCCCGCCACCCGGCTTGTTGCACGCGGCGCCGTGCGCACGTTGCGCGTATTGGCGAATGATCGCTGTCTGTCGCTCACGCGGCGGGATCGTCTGCGGCTCTGGCGCCCGCCATGCCGCGGTCTGAGCGGCATCAAATGACGCTGCAAATCGTCAGGCGCCCGCCTGCGGCTGAATCCGCAGGCTTGGGCGGGGGGCTGCATCCGGTGTTGCAGCGCGCCTATTTAGCGCGCGGCGTGCGTTCAGCCTTGGATCTCGATGACTCGCTCGAGCGGTTGCTGCCAGTTGGCACGCTTGCGGGTGTTGGCGAGGCGGTGAGCTTGCTGCTGGCGCATCGCGAGCAAGGCCGCGTGCTCGTGATCGGCGATTTCGACGCGGACGGTGCCACCAGTACCGCTCTCATGGTGCGCGCCATGCGCGCCTGGGGCTTCGCGGCGGTCGATTTTCTGGTGCCGAACCGCTTCAAGTTTGGCTACGGCCTTACGCCGGAGATCGTCGAGCTTGCGCTGACGCGTACGCCGACGCTGATCGTGACCGTCGATAACGGGATTTCAAGCGTCGCGGGGGTTGCAGCGGCGCGCGCGCGCGGCATTGAGGTGTTGATCACCGATCATCACCTGCCGGGCGGCTCGTTGCCCGATGCGAATGTGATCGTCAATCCGAATCTCTTGGGCAGCCGCTTTGGCAGTCGCGCGTTGGCGGGAGTCGGAGTCGCCTTCTACGTGATGGCTGGCGTGAAGCGGCGGCTCGATGCGAAGCGCAAGCTCTCTGCGCTCGTGCCCGGGGTCGCCGAATACTTGGACCTGGTCGCCTTGGGCACGATCGCCGATGTAGTGCCGCTTGATTTCAATAACCGGGTATTGGTCTCGCAGGGTCTAAAGCGCATCCGCGGCGGACGCTGCGTTGCGGGAATTCGTGCACTTCTGCAGGTGGCCGGCCGCGGCAGCGCGGATCTCACGGCGGCTGACCTTGCCTTCGCCGTGGCGCCGCGCCTGAATGCCGCCGGCCGCATCGATGACATGACGATAGGCATCGAATGCCTGCTCGCCGATGACGATGCGGCCGCAGTTGTCCTCGCGACAAAACTCGATGCGTTCAACCAGGAGCGCCGCTCGATCGAAGCGCGCATGCAGAGCGAAGCGCTCGCCGCCGTGCAGCGCTTGCATGAGACGAATCTGCGCCCGCTGCAGCGGAGCGGCGTGTGTCTGTACGATGAAACCTGGCATCAAGGCGTTGTCGGTCTGGTTGCAAGCCGCGTGAAGGAGCGCGTGCGCCGACCGGTGTTCGCCTTTGCGCGCGCCGAAGATGCGAGCTTGCGTGGTTCGGGCCGCTCGATCCCCGGGGTGCATATTCGCGACGTGCTCGATTCGATCGCCGCGCGCCATCCGGACCTCATCGTGAAGTTCGGCGGGCACGCCATGGCGGCGGGCCTCACGCTCGAGTTCGAAAAGCTCGAGCGCTTCGCCCGGGCATTCGATGCCGAGGTCGAACGCTGTCTCGCCGTAGCGCAGCGCAGGGATTGCATTGAAACCGATGGCGAGCTTGCGGTCGAGGAGATCGCGCTAGAGACGGCGAACGCGCTGCGCGGCGGCGGACCGTGGGGGCAGGCATTCCCGGAACCGAGCTTCGATGGGGTATTTGCGATTCGCTCTGCGCGCATTGTCGGCGAGCGGCACCTCAAGATGTGGGTGGAAGTGCCGCGCAGCGGGCGCGCCTTCGACGCCATTGCATTCAACTATATAAGCGCGGACGGCAAGGCCTCCCTCCCGGAGGGCAGGGCGCAGCTCGTCTATCGTCTCGATGTCAACGTGTATCAGGGCGAGCGACGCCTGCAGCTTCTCGTCGATCATGTTCTGCCGTGCGCTGAAGTGGCAATTGGCGTGCTTGCCGATTAGCATCACCGACATGGAACTGAATCTTCTCAAGAGACAATTGCGCGACCTCGCGGAGCGCATCGGCTCCTTACGGGGGTTTCTTTGAATACGATAAAAAGAAGGAACGCCTCGAGGAGGTCGGTCGCGAGTTGGAAGATTCGGGGCTCTGGTCGAAGCCGGAGCGGGCCCAGGAATTGGGGCGTGAGCGCGCACGCCTGAAGGGGCAGGTCGACGAGCTCGACCGGGTGACGAAGGACATTGCCGACGCGGGCGAAATTCTCGCGATGGCGGAGGGCGACGCAGACGAGGCCACAGCGCGTGACGTCGAGGCGGATGCCGGGCGCCTTGAGAGCCAGGTGCGCAGTCTCGAGCTGCGGCGCATGTTTCGCGGCGAGATGGATTCCCACAGCGCCTTCCTCGATATTCAAGCCGGTGCCGGCGGCACCGAAGCGCAAGACTGGGCGCAGATGCTGCTGCGCATGTATCTGCGCTGGGGCGCGGCGCGGGGTTATACCTGTGAGGTGATCGACTCGACCCCGGGGGAAGTCGCGGGTATCAAGAGCGCAACCGTCGAGGTGCAGGGCGAGTACGCCTACGGCTGGCTGCGTACCGAGACCGGCGTGCACCGGCTCGTGCGCAAATCGCCGTTCGACTCGGGCAACCGCCGTCATACATCCTTCGCCTCCGTGTTCGTCTCCCCGGAGATCGACGATGACATCGCGATCGATATCAATCCGGCCGATCTGCGCACGGATGTGTACCGCTCAAGCGGCGCGGGCGGCCAGCACGTCAACAAGACCGAGTCCGCCGTGCGCATCACGCACCTGCCGAGCGGCATCGTGGCGGCCTGTCAGAACGAGAGGAGCCAGCACAAGAACCGCTCCCTGGCGATGAAGATGCTGAAGGCGAAGCTCTATGAGCTTGAGGTCAATAAGAGAAATGCGGCGGCGCGGGTCCTCGAGGACTCGAAGTCGGATGTGAGCTGGGGGCACCAGATCCGCTCCTATGTCCTCGATCAGTCGCGCATCAAGGACCTGCGCACCGGCATCGAAGTCGGCAATACCACCGCCGTGCTCGATGGTGACCTCGACGGTTTCATGGAAGCTTCGCTCAAGGCAGGACATTAACGTGCAGTGTAAGCTTGCGGTGTGAGCGCACCGCTGCCCCCCGAACCAGCCGAAGAGAATAAACTGATCGCCGAGCGGCGCGCAAAGCTTGCCGCCGTGCGTGCGACAGGCGGCGCTTTTCCCAACGACTTCCGCCGCGACACGCTCGCAGCTCAACTGCAGATGGGCTTCGGCGCGAAGAGCGCGGAGTGGCTCGAGTCGAATCCGACCGAGGTACACGTCGCCGGACGCATGATGTTCAAGCGCGTCATGGGCCGGGCGAGCTTTGCGAAGCTTGCGGATCGAAGCGGTCAGATCCAGATTTTTCTGCAGGCCGACGCCTTGGGCGGGGCCTACGAACTCTTCAAGAGCTGGGACTTAGGAGACATTGTGGCTGCCGCCGGCATGCTGTTTCGCACCAAGACCGGCGAGCTCTCGGTACGCGTAACGGCACTGCGCTTGTTGGTGAAGTCGCTGCGCCCGCTGCCGGACAAATGGCATGGTCTTTCCGACACCGAGCTGCGCTACCGCCAGCGCTATGTTGACCTCATCATGAACTCCGAGAGTCGCGAGGTGTTTCGCACCCGCGCCCGGGTGGTGCGTTTTCTTAGGGACTTTCTCGATGCGCTCGACTTTCTCGAAGTCGAGACACCGATGATGCAGCCCATTCCCGGCGGCGCCGTTGCGCGGCCGTTCAAGACGCACCACAACGCACTCGATCTTGATATGTATCTGCGTATCGCCCCGGAGCTTTATTTGAAGCGCCTGATCGTCGGCGGCTTCGAGCGGGTGTACGAGATCAACCGCAATTTCAGAAACGAAGGATTGTCCACGCAGCACAATCCGGAGTTCACGATGCTGGAGCTGTATCTTGCGTACGCCGACTATCGCGACCTTATGGAATGGATTGAGAAGGCGATCTGCGGTCTTGCCGATGCCTTACACGGCAGTCGCCAGATCGAGTATCAGGGGCGCTCCTACGATCTCGCCGCGCCGTTCAAGCGTGTGAGCGTGGAGCAGGCGCTGCTCGCCAATAACATCGGGATCGACGCACCGTCGCTGCGCGATGTGACCTATCTGCGCAAGCTGTGCGCGCGGCTTGGCATCGCTTTCAAAGACCACGACGGAGCCGGCAAGCTGCAGATGGAGATTTTCGAGAAGACGGTCGAGCACACGCTCCTCGATCCGACCTTCATCCATGCATATCCTGCAGAGGTCTCACCGCTGTCGCGCGCAAACGATGCCGATCCATTTGTCACCGACCGCTTTGAGTTCTTTCTTGGCGGACGCGAGATAGCCAACGGCTTCTCCGAGCTCAATGACTCGGAAGATCAGGCGGCACGCTTTCGCGCCCAGGTCGCGCGCCAGGATCACGGCGACGAGGAAGCGATGTATTACGACAGCGATTACATCCGTGCGCTCGAGTACGGCATGCCGCCGACTGCCGGGCTCGGCGTCGGCATCGACCGGCTTGTGATGTTCTTTACGAACTCGGCTTCCATACGCGACGTGATTCTCTTTCCCCATATGCGTCCGGAGACGGCTTGAGCGACGCGCCGATCGGCGTATTTGATTCCGGCCTATTGCGCTCGCCGTCGCACGAAATTATCTCGCCGCGCTGTGCGCGGCCGGTTCCGATAAGCCCGATACCCTCGTGCTCGGCTGCAGGCATTTCCCGATGCTTGCGGGCGCTATTCGCGAGGCGATTGGTGATGAGATCCGTATTGTGGACTCGGCGGCGACGACCGCGCGAGAAGTGCGGGAGCACATCGATGCGGCGGGCTTGCGGTGCCGTGCGGCAGTTTCCGCCGTGCGCTTTCTCGCAACCGATGGCGCGAAGCGCTTTGCGCGGGTCGGTAGCCTTTTCTTCGGGCGCCCGATTTCGCCCGCTGATGTCGAACGCATCGATCTGTAGATGGGCTACTCGGGCAGGTTATAGGGCAGGGTAAGCGCTGTGGCTTCGATGGGCGGTGTTCCCGAATCCTGCTGCGCCTCCTCGCGCACGCCGAGCGCCGTGACGGCCAAAAACTCGCACGCGCCGTCGGCGCGTTTGACGGCGTCGACAACTTTGAAAGAGCGTCCATCGGCGAGACGTCCGGCGGTACCGGGGATGAGCTCCTGCTGCGTATGGGTTTCGAAGCGCTGCATGCGGCGCTTCACGCGCCCGCGGTAATGCGCGCGGGCAATAACTTCCTGACCCGTATAGCAGCCTTTGTCGAACGCAATCGCGCCCAACGCATCCAGGTTCAGCATTTGCGCGATGAACTCTTCAGAGGTCGCGGCGTAGACCTGCGGCTGGCCGCTCGCGATGTCGAAGCTGCGCCACCGTTGCCGGTCGCCGCGCGCCCGAGGCGCGGCATCAGCCGGACTGATAAGCAGCCATCGCGCAGGGGCGCCGGCGATGCGCGCGAGCGCCGATTCAGAATTCGGCGCTGCCGGCCGCGAATCATCCTCTGCCACGAGCCCATGAATGGTGAGCCCGGCCGAGACGTCGTTGAGCGCAACTTTCGCGCGCAGGATGTACTTTGAGAGCCGGCTCGCGACGGCTGCCGAGAGCTCGCGCGGCAGAACCGCGAGGATGTCGTCGGCTGCAACCAGGATCAGTCTTAAGAGCGCGATCGCGCGACCCTGCGGATTGTGATAGCCGGCCAGGAGGGACAGTTCGACGGACAGTGCCGTCACGTCGGCCGAAACCTGTCCCTGTAGAAAGCGTTGCGCGTCCGCTCCGCGGATGCGCAGCGCTCCCAGGTCATCGAGAAGGATTGATTCCATTACATCGTCAATGGGGCTTCAGCATTGTTTTTCCAGAGGTTTCAAGTGGTTCCGACAGGGGAATTCTGTCAGACTTGGTACTTATGCAGAATGCCCCTGTAAATCGCGACCGCGGCGCATCGGAAACTTTCTCCGAGGATGCGTCTTGCGCGGCACTGCCGTACCAGAAACCCCAGGAAATTGGCGGGCCTGCCGGCCTTGAGCCGACACGCTTTGGCGATTGGGAGCGCAAAGGTCGCTGCATCGACTTTTGAACAAACGCAAGTCGCGAGCGGCCGGCAACCTCTCGCATCCGCCGCGAGAGCACGCATGCCTGAACGACCTCTTTCACCTCACCTGTCCGTGTACAAGTTCAAGTACACCCTCGTCACGTCCATATCGAATCGCTTCGCCGGGCTCGTGCTATCGGTCGGATTTCTCATCTTAGTCTACTGGCTCGGCTCGCTCGCAGCTGGCGCGCGCGCGTATGCGCAGGCGTGCGGCATTCTGTCGCTCGGCGTGTTCAAGCCGATCTATTTGCTCCTGCTTGCGGCTTTCGTCTACCACTTGGTCGCCGGGGTGCGGCATCTGGTGTGGGATTGCGGACTGGGCCTTGAGCGCGCGAGCGCGCGCCGCAGTGCATGGCTCGTGGCTGCGGTGAGCATCGCGCTGACACTCATCCTTGCCTACTTCCTTTTGGGGCCGGGGATGCATACAAAATGAGTTTGCGCAGCCCCTTGGGCCGCATATTGGGCCGCGGTTCAGCCAAAGAAGGCGTGCATCACTGGTGGCTGCAGCGCTTGACGTCGGTCGCGCTCGTGCCGCTGTCGATCGGCTTCGTCGCCTCCCTCCTCGCGCTGCCCGCGCTTGACTACGCGAGCCTCGTCGCATGGCTGAGGCAGAGCGGCACGGCGCTCGGGCTCATTCTCTTTGTCCTCGTCGCCGCGCGGCACTCGCAGCTTGGTATGCGCGTGGTTATCGAAGACTACGTGCACGGCGAGGGCCTGAAAACTGTCGCGCTGGTGCTCATCGACTATGCGCACGTGCTCATCGGCGTCGCGGCCGTGTTCGCAGTTCTGAAAGTTGCCTTGGGAGGCCGCCTGTGAGCGACTGGGTCGATCATAGCTACGACGTCATTGTGATCGGTGCCGGAGGTGCGGGCCTGCGCGCGACCCTCGGCCTAGCCGAGGCAGGACTTAGCACGGCATGCGTGACGAAACTCTTTCCGACGCGCAGCCATACGGTCGCGGCACAAGGCGGTATCAGCGCAGCCCTTGGCAATATGGGTGAGGATGATTGGCGCTGGCACATGTACGACACCGTCAAAGGTTCGGATTGGCTGGGCGATCAGGATGCCATCGAGTTCATGTGCAAGGAGGCGCCGGGCGCAGTCATTGAGCTTGAACATTACGGCGTGCCGTTCTCGCGCACCGATGACGGCCGCATCTATCAGCGTCCGTTCGGCGGTATGACGACTCACTTCGGCAAGGGCATTGCGCAGCGCACCTGCGCGGCAGCCGATCGCACCGGACATGCGATGCTGCATACGCTGTATCAACAATCGATCCGCCATCGCGCGACGTTTTTCGTCGAATATTTCGTGATCGATCTCATCATGGAAGACGGCGCATGTCGCGGCGTCGTCGCGCTCGATCTCGCCGAGGGCAAACTGCATCGGTTCCGCGCGCACATGACCATCCTTGCGACCGGCGGCTATGGCCGCATCTATTTCTCCTGCACTTCCGCGCATTCGTGCACCGGCGATGGCAATGCGATGGTGTTGCGCGCCGGGTTACCGCTGCAGGATATGGAATTCGTGCAGTTCCATCCGACCGGCATATACGGCGCCGGCTGTCTCATAACCGAAGGCGTGCGCGGCGAGGGCGGCTATCTGACGAACTCCAAGGGTGAGCGCTTCATGGAGCGCTACGCGCCGAACGCGAAGGACTTGGCATCGCGCGATATCGTCAGCCGCGCGATGACCGTGGAGATCCGCGAAGGCCGCGGCGTCGGTCCCGAGCACGACCACCTTTTTCTGCATTTGGAGCATCTCGGGCCCGAGGTCATCCATGAGCGTCTGCCCGGTATCGCCGAGACGGCACGTATCTTTGCGGGCGTCGATGTGACCAAAGAGCCGATCCCCGTGCAGCCCACCGCGCACTACAACATGGGCGGCATTCCCTGCAATTATCACGGCGAGGTCGTCCACAATCGCGCCGGCAATCCCGATGAGGTGGTGAGCGGTCTCATGGCCGTGGGTGAAGCTGCGTGCGTTTCGGTGCACGGCGCCAACCGGCTCGGGTCAAATTCTCTCCTTGATATCGTCGTTTTCGGGCGCGAGGCTGCGCGCCGTTGCGCGGAAGTCGTGACTCCAGGAACGCGCCACAGGTCCCTTGCGGGCGATGCGGGTGAAGCTGCGCGCGCGCGGCTTGAGCGCCTGCGGCGCGCGGAGGGCTCGCGCCCGACTGCCGCGATTCGACTCGAGATGCAGAAAATCATGCAGCTCGACGCTGCCGTATTCCGCTCCGGAGACACGCTGCAGCAGGGGATCAAAAAGCTCGCGAAGGTCCTGGAGTCATTCGCCGACGTTGGTGTTTCGGACCGGTCGCTTATTTGGAATACGGATCTCATCGAGACCCTCGAGCTTGAGAACTTGCTGCTGCAAGCGACCGCAACGATTCACTCGGCTGCGCACCGCACTGAAAGCCGCGGCGCTCACGCGCGCGAAGATTTCCCCGGGCGTGACGATGCCGGCTGGCTCAAACACACGCTCGTGTGGCTCGACGGTGACGGTCGCTCACGCTTCGAGTCCCGGCCCGTCCACTTGCAACCGCTGACGCGGGATGTCGACTCGATTGCGCCTAAGACGCGAACCTATTAGAGCGGAAGCTCAGGCGCGCAGCGGCGCGCCGCAGTGCGTCGGGCACAAGCGCGTGAGCCAATACGAGCCTTTCATGCGGCCGGCTGCGAAGGCCGGGGGATGAAAGCACAAGCGCAGCGGCTACCGTTGCGCTGTTGCGCAGCATGGCGTTAGGCAAGCGCCGCGCGACAGAGTCCGTAGACTTAGATTTTTGAGGGCCGAGCGATGGCGCAGTTCTTTCTTCCACGCAATTCTCGTATCGACCGCAATGGACGGGTGCACAAGGCGCCCTCCGGGAGCGGTGCTCCGCGCCGCTTCCGCATCTACAGGTTCAATCCCACTTCGGGAGAGCGACCGCGGCTGGATACCTTCGAACTTGATCCGGCGAGCTGCGGCGCCATGGTTCTTGATGCGCTGATTCACATCAAAGCCGGTGTAGATTCGACGCTTACTTTTCGCCGTTCCTGCCGCGAAGGCATTTGCGGCTCATGCGCCATGAACATCAACGGCGTGAACCGGCTCGCCTGCACGACGTCGATGCATGATCTGGGCCCTGAGATCCGCATCTACCCTTTACCGCACCTGCCGGTCGTGAAGGATCTCATCCCCGATCTTACGACCTTCTATGCTCAGTATGCTGCAGTGCAACCGTGGCTCAAGACGCAGACTCCCGCGCCGCCGGATGGCGAGCGGCTGCAATCGAAGCACGATCAGGAAAAGATCGACGGTCCCGCCGCCTGCATCCTGTGCGCCTGCTGTTCCACGGCCTGCCCGAGCTACTGGTGGAACAGCGAGCGCTTTCTCGGCCCCGCGGCGCTGCTCGCGGCGTACCGCTGGATCATTGACAGCCGTGACGAGGCGACCGGCGCGCGGCTCGACGAGCTCGAGGACCCGTTTCGCCTGTACCGCTGCCACACCATCATGAATTGCACCGACGTGTGTCCCAAGGATTTGAATCCGGCGAAGGCCATCGCCGAGATCAAGAAGATGCTCGTTGAGCGCCACACATGAATGCTGCTTTCGCGGCGGAGAGTGCAGCGGCCGAGCTCGACCGGCGGCGCCTGCTGTGGCGCTGCCGGCGCGGCATGAAGGAGCTCGACGTCCTGCTCGAGCGCTACGCGCGCGCCGCTCACGGCCGTGCGAGCGCGGCCGAGCGGCGCGCGTTCGCGGCGCTTTTGGAGCTGGCCGATCCACAGCTTGCGGACTACCTCTTCGGCCATGACGCGCCGAGCGACCCGGAACTCGCCCGGCTTGCGCGGCGCATCGGCTGTGGCGCATTTGCGACGGGAGAGGGCGATTGAGGCCCGCCCTTGAGGCTGTGTTCAGTGGATCACATCTTGTAGAGGCTCCTGGAAGCCTTTGTGCTCGACGCGACGAAATCCTGAACTTTCTTAAGGCTTCCCGGTCTATTGAGTTCGCGGCGCTGCGACCGTTTGAGTCGTGGCAGAGGGCGCGATGAGCGCCGATGTAAGTGATCTGAGCCTGGTGCGACGTGTTCAAAGCGGCGACAAAGGCGCGTTCGACGCGCTGGTGTTGAAGTATCAGCACAAGGTGACGAAGCTCGTGATGCGGTATGTCAGAAATCCGGCGGAAGCCGAAGACATTGCTCAAGAAGCGTTCATTAAGGCTTATCGGGCGCTCGCGCAGTTTCGCGGCGACAGCGCCTTTTACACGTGGCTGTACCGGATCGCGATCAACACTGCGAAGAACGCAGTCGTGTCACGCGACCGCAGCCCGGTCGATTACGACCTCGACACGCAAAACTCCGATGAATCCTACGAACTGCAGGGGCGTATGAAGGACGCTGAGACTCCGGAAGGCCTGGTGCTGACCGATGAGATCCGCACTACGGTTAATGCGGCAATGGATGCGCTGCCGGAGGACTTGCGCACCGCGATCGTGCTGCGCGAGCTTGAGGGTTTGAGCTACGAGGAAATCGCGGCCAGCATGGATTGTCCGGTCGGCACCGTGCGTTCACGTATCTTCAGAGCACGCGAGGCCATTGACCGGCGCTTGCGTGAAGTTTTCGAAGGCGGCCTCGGCCGCGCCGAGGAGTTGGGATGAACGAAGAGCTCGACAGTCAACTTTCCGCGATGTTCGATGACGAGTTGCCGCAGGCCGAATGCGAGCTTCTGGCGCTGCGGCTGTCGCGCGACCGCGCGCTGCAGGCGCGCTGGGGCCGCTACGCGGCGATCGGCGCGGCGGTGCGTGGCGGCGACATCCGGCTCGGCGGGATGGTGGCCTACGAGGTGAGCTCAGCGCTCGCCTCTGAACCGCTGCTGGCGGACGCGCGCGAGCGCCCGATGCAGCCTACGGGGCTAACGCTTGCGCGCTGGTGGCGGCCGATGGCCGGCGCCGCACTTGCCGCGAGCGTCGCGGCGCTGTCCATCCTTTGGCTGCAGCAGAATTCATTGCCCGCTTCCGCCCCGCTTGTCGCCCGTAGCACCGCGCCTTCGGCCGCGCCCGTGGAGGCGCCGGCAAGCTATGTCGTGCCGCGTGCGCTCGAGGCGCGCGCAATGCGGATGCCCGCAACCGAGCTTGCGAATTACGTGGTCGCGCATAGTCAGTTTTCGACGCCGGTGAGCCGCGGCAGCCTGCTCTCGGCGCTGATGGCGAGCGAGTCGGCGGCCGTGGGCGCGCCCGAGCAAGCCGCCGGTGCCGCCGGCGATCCGGATCATCATGCAGACGACTCGCCCTAGCGACCGCCTGGCTTGGTTCGTTTTCGCGCTCGTGGTCGCCTCGACCGCGACCGCGCAGGAACCGCGCCTGTGGCTTGAACGCATGAACCAGGCGTTGACGGCGCGTAATTACGACGGCGTCTTCGCGCATTGGCAGGACGGCAAAGTTGAGATGTTGCACATCGTGCATCGCAACCAGAATGGCGCAGTCACCGAGCGCCTCGCATCGCTCGATGGATCTGGTCGCGAGTTCATTCGCACCGGAAATGAACTGACGTGCTACCTGCCCGACAAGCGCACAGTGATCGTGGAGACGCAATCCGGGGAGCAGGGACCGCTCCTCGCCGGCTTTCCCACCTTTGATGAGAAATCCGCAGACTTCTACGATATCCGCGAGCTGACGCGCACGCGCTTGAACCGCCGCAATACACGCGTCATTGCGGTCACGCCGCGTGACGAGTTCCGTTACGGCTATCGATTGTGGATCGATGAGTCCACGGCTATGCCGCTGAAGACGCAGCTTTGTGACGCGCACGGACGCATCATCGAACAGGTCGTGTTTGCAAGCCTCACCCTTGCGAGCCGCATTCCAGACTCGGCATTCAAGCCGGAGGTTGCGACGGACGGCTTCCAATGGCTGCGCAGCGCGCCGCGCGCTGCAGGTCCTGAGCCGGCAAATGCATCGGCGCTGTGGAGTGCTCTCAAACTGCCGCCCGGTTTTCGTATGACCGCGCGCTCCGCGCAGATCATGCCCGGCGCGCAAGATCCGGTGGCGCACCTCGTGTTCAGCGACGGGCTCGCATCGGTTTCGGTGTTTGTCGAAACGCGCTCCGAAGTGGTGCCTGCCGATCAGCAGCCGGTCGCTGGCGTCGCCAATGTCGGCTCGGCCTCGGCATTCTCCACCGTCATCGACGGCCACAAGGTGACGGCGGTCGGCGAGGTGCCGCCCGCCACGGTTCGCTTCATCGCCTCCTCCGTGAAGCGGTCCGAGGCCGCTCTGTCGGCCGCCTCGCCCGGACACTGATCACATCGCCACGGAAGAGCCGCACCCGCTCGGCCGTTTGACCGTCGTGCGGCGGCGCGACTGCGAGCTGTGCGAGTACATGCTTGCCGAGCTTGCGGCGCTTGCCCGTTCGATCGCGTTACCGCCGCTTGATGTAGTGGACGTGGACGCTGATCCCGAGCTTGTGCGCCGCTACGGCCTGCACGTGCCGGTTCTGCTTCTCGACGGCTCGCTGGTGTGCCGGCACCGGCTCGACGTTCCGGAACTCAGGCGCATCCTGCGGCTATAATGCGCGCGCGGCAAACGGGGGGGCTCATCCTCGCGGCGGACGCGTGCTCGAGGCTTTGATGCGGCTCATACGCAACTTCTCCATTATCGCTCATATTGACCACGGCAAATCCACCCTTGCTGACCGCTTCATCCAGATCTGCGGCGGGCTCGCCGCGCGCGAAATGCAGGACCAGGTGCTCGACTCGATGGAGCTTGAGCGTGAGCGTGGCATCACGATTAAAGCTCAGAGCGTCACGCTTTTCTACACCGCAGCCGATGGCGAGCGCTATCAGCTCAACATGATCGATACGCCCGGGCACGTGGATTTCTCTTATGAAGTCTCGCGCTCACTTGCCGCCTGCGATGGTGCACTTCTGGTCGTGGACGCGACCCAGGGTGTCGAGGCGCAGAGTGTCGCCAATTGCAACACGGCAATTGAACTGGGCCTCGAGGTTCTACCGGCGATTAACAAGATCGACCTGCCATCGGCGGAGCCTGACCGCGTCGCGAAGGAAATCGAGGAGATCATCGGCATTGACGCCTCGGAAGCGGTGCGCGTAAGCGCCAAGACCGGCGAGGGCGTGCCGGAACTGCTCGAGGAGATCATCCGCCGCTTTCCACCCCCGCGCGGCGACCCCGCCGCCCCCGTGCAGGCGCTGATCGTCGATTCCTGGTTCGACAACTACCTCGGCGTGGTCTCGTTGGTGCGGGTCGTCAACGGTACGCTGCGCCGGGGCGAGAAGATCCGGGTCTTCTCCACGGGCCGCAGCCACTACATCGATAAGCTCGGCCGCTTCACCCCCAAGTCGATCGTGCTCGAGACCTTGAGCGCCGGCGAGGTGGGGTTCGTCGTTGCGGGTATCCGTGAGATCGACGGCGCCCCGGTCGGTGACACCATCACGCTCGATGCGCGGCCCTGCGATGCGCCGCTGCCGGGCTTCAAACAGATCCAGCCGCGGGTGTTCGCGGGGCTGTTCCCGGTCAATGCCGAGGACTACGAAAGCTTTCGCGATGCGCTCGCCAAGCTCAAGCTCAACGACTCGGCGCTGCACTACGAGCCGGAAGTCTCGACGGCGCTCGGCTTCGGGTTCCGCTGCGGTTTCCTG
>Ga0209890_10000531_pt1 | contig 17654 bp, 17 predicted proteins | sample OrgsoiDNA2013049_FD_185799 | JGI IMG/M metagenome (GOLD analysis project Ga0209890, IMG submission 185799) | Permafrost soil microbial communities from the Arctic, to analyse light accelerated degradation of dissolved organic matter (DOM) -... | ecosystem: Environmental > Terrestrial > Soil >...
GTAGATTTTGGCGGGCGTGCCGAGCTTCTGTTCGAGCCGCCGCGCACGGATCAAGGGCGAGGGCCGCCACATCCGATAAACGTCGCGCACGGGCTGCGGAATATCGATGTAACGCTCGCCCGACACCTCCTGCATAATCAGTTCCATCGGAAACAGCGGCTCGAGGTCGGCAGGACCGATCGGCTGTTTCGTTCCCGGATGCAGAACCGGCGGCAGCGGCTTCGGAAGATCGGCCGTCAAATTGTACCATGTCTTCGGAATGTGCGACTCATCCATGACGAATTTGACTTGATCACTCACGCAACTCTCCCTTGGCTTAAGTCCAACACGATCGAAATTGCGGCAACATAGATTGCCCGTTTATGAGTCCACGCGCCTCAAGTCTCAATCGCCGGATCGCGCCCGACCAGGCGCGCGAGCTGGCGCAGCCGGTTGGCCACCCGCTCGCTTCCGAGCCTGGCGAAGCGGCCCGGCAGGCGCAGCACCAACTTGCCGCGATTGACCCGCATCGGCGTCTTCGGCAGCACGCCGCTCTGCCCGGCGGTGAGGATGTAGGCGACCCGCATGGCGGCGCCGAGCACGCGCGCGCGATCGAGCATGCGGGTGGTGGCGAGTTCGCGCAGGCGCGGCGACAAATCCTCCTCGCTCAGGCCGGCGTGGCGGAAATAGACCGACAATGCGAGATAGGCGCGGCTGGGATGGTCGACGGCGACGAAGGCGCCATGCGCGATGATGTTCATCGACTGCTCGCCGCGATAATCCGGATGCGCGCGCCAGCCGATGTCGGCCAACAGGCAGGCGGCATGGCGCAGCCGGCGCTCGTCGGCGGTCTCATCCAGGCCGGAGGACGCCATGAAGCGGTCGGTCCATTCGATCAGCTCCTCGCCGTGATGCGGCGAGCGCGAGCGCAGCACGTTGAGATCGGCGGCCGCCGAGATCAGCGGATCGCGCGCGCGTTCGCTCGGTTTGAGCAGCGAATAGAGCAGCCCCTCGCGCACGCCGAGCACGGAGAAGATGACTTGCTTGGGCTTGATCGTGCGCACCAGGTTTTCCATCACCAGCGCGGCATAGGCGAGCAGCGGCCGGCGGGCGGCGTTGACGACTTCGATCTTGGACAATGTCTCGGTGTCGACCCGGTGCACCAGCCGTGAGAACTCCAGCGCCTCGCGCGCCGAGACGCGGTAATTGTGCATGACGTGGAACGGATAGCCGGTCTGCCACATGTGCAGCCGCGCCAGCGCGCGCCAGGTGCCGCCGACCGCGTAGAAGGTGCGGCCCTCGCCCTCGTGCAGCATGTCGAGGTCTTCGAACGCCTGCTCGACGAATTTTTCCGCCTTCTTGAGCGACCGGCCGGCGATGTCCTGCAAGGCCAGGCCGCCGAGCGGCAGCGTCACCCCGCCGCGCACGCGCGAGCCGCGCACGTCGATCAGCTCGAGCGAGCCGCCGCCGAGGTCGCCGACGATGCCGTCCGGCTTGTGGATGCCGGAAACGATACCGAGCCCGGTGAGATGGGCTTCGCGTTTGCCGGACAGGATCGCGATCGGCGTGCGGCTGATGCGCGCCGCCTCGGCGATGAAGGCGCGGCCGTTGCGCGCGTCGCGGCAGGCGGCGGTGGCGATCGCCCAGATCTTGCGCACGTGCAAGGTGTCGCATAGCGCGCGGAAGCGCTTGAGCGCGTCGAGCGCGTTGTCGATGGCATCGAGCGCCAGCAGACCGGTCGACTGCACCTGGCGGCCGAGGCCGGCCAGCACTTTTTCATTGAAGATCGGCGTCGGCGACCGCGTCAGCCCTTCATAGATCACGAGGCGGACCGAGTTCGAGCCGATATCGATGACGGCGATCGGCGGCCCGTGGTCGAGCCGGCCCTGGGCCGAATTCATGAGCGGATGCTTGACGGCCGAACGCTTACGCCCCTTCGACGAGGCGGCGTATAAGGCTGCGCGGTGACGATTCCTTGAGCGATTTGCCACGGCCCGACAGACTCGGATTTGTCATGAAATACTTGTGGGCGTTGAACGGTTCCTCGCCCGGCGCGGCCTTTATGCGCGTGGAACTGCCGTCCGGCAAGAGCTTCCAGCTTTGCTCGTTATCCTTGAAGTTTGCGGCCATGATCTGGCCGAGCACCTGCTCGTGCACGGTCGGATTGAGAATTGGGCTCAGCACCTCGACCCGGCGGTCGAGATTGCGCGGCATCATGTCGGCGGAGGAAATATAGATCGCCGCCTTGGCGTGCGGCAGGCTGTAGCCCGCGCCGAAGCAATAGATGCGGCTGTGTTCGAGGAAGCGGCCGACGATGGATTTGACGTGGATATTGTCGGACAGCCCCGGCACGCCCGGGCGCAGGCAGCAGATGCCGCGCACCACCAGGTCGACGGCGACGCCGGCGCTCGACGCATCGTAAAGCGCGTCGATGATTCCCGGATCGACCAGCGCATTCATCTTCATCCAGATCGCCGCCGGCTTGCCGGCCTTGGCGTTGGCGATCTCCTGGGCGATGTGGTCGAGAATGCGCTTGCGCAGGTTGATCGGCGAGATCGCCATTTTCTCGAGCTCGGCCGGTTCGGCATAGCCGGTGATGTAGTTGAAGATGCGCGCCACGTCGCGCCCGATCACCGCGTCGGCGGTGAAGAACGACAGATCGGTGTAGATGCGCGCGGTCACCGGGTGATAATTGCCGGTGCCGGCATGAATGTAGGTCGCCAGCGCGCCACCTTCGCGGCGTACAACCAAGGACAGCTTGGCGTGCGTCTTCAATTCGATGAAGCCGTAGACGACCTGTACGCCGGCGCGCTCGAGATCGCGCGCCCAGCGGATATTGGCCTCTTCGTCGAAGCGCGCCTTGAGTTCGATCAACGCGGTGACCGACTTGCCGGCCTCGGCCGCTTCCACAAGCGTCTTCACGATCGGCGATTCGGCCGACGTGCGGTAGAGCGTCTGCTTGATCGCGACCACGTTGGGATCGCGCGCCGCCTGCTGCAGGAATTGCACCACCACGTCGAAGGACTCGTAAGGGTGGTGGACGATCAGATCCTTTTGCCGGATGGCGGCGAAGCAATCGCCGCCGTGATCGCGGATGCGCTCGGGATAGCGCGGATTGTACGGCACGAATTCCAAGTCGGGACGGTCGAGCCTGTTGAGCTGGGACAGATCGTTGAGCGCGATCACGCCGTTGACCATGAACACTTCATCGTCGGCGACCGCGAGCGCGCGCTGCACGAAGCTGCGCAACTCCGCCGGCATCGTGGCGTTGAGCTCCAGCCGGATCACCGAGCCGCGCCGGCGCTGCTTGAGCGCGGTCTCGTACAGCCGCACCAGGTCTTCCGCCTCTTCCTCGATTTCCACTTCCGAGTCGCGGACGACGCGGAACGCGCCCTGCCCCTTGACCGTGTAGCCGGGAAACAGCCGGCCGATGAACAGCGCGGTTGCCTCCTCGAGCGTGATCAGCCGGATGTTTTGGTCGGGCCCGTTCGGCATGCGGATGAAGCGCTCGATCTTCTGCGGCATGCGGATCAGGGCGTTCATCGACCTTCCGTCGCGCGCGCGCGCGAGCTGCAGCGCGATCGAAAAGGCGAGATTGGGAATGAACGGGAACGGATGCGCCGGGTCGATGGCGAGCGGCGTGAGCAGCGGAAACACGTGGGTGAGGAAGCGCTCCTCCAGCCAGGCGCGCTCGGCCTTTTTAAGATCGCCGCTTTCGATCAGCGTCACGCCGGCGGCGGCCAGCGCCGGCCGCAATTCCAGCCAGCGCTGCTGTTGATCGCTGGCGAGCTGCGATACCGCCTCGCCGATGCGGGCAAGCTGCTCCGAGGGGGTGAGCCCGTCCGGGCTGTGGGTCGTAATGCCTTGCAGCACCTGGCCTTTGAGACCGGCGACCCGCACCATGAAGAATTCGTCGAGGTTGTTCGCCGAAATCGACAGGAAGCGCACCCGTTCCAGCAGCGGGTGCTGCTCGTTGCCGGCTTCTTCCAGGACCCGGCGGTTGAAGTGCAGCCAGGACAATTCCCGGTTAATGAATCGCTGCGGCTGCGACCTTATGCTGGTGTCGGACGAGGAAGCGGGGGCCGCAGGAGCAACGTCGCGGCCGTCGACCGGAGCGATTTCCTCAACCGATGCAATAGCTTGCGCGCGATCTGCCATTTTAATGGACGCCTGAAACGTAGAATCCTTAGCCGATAAAAGTGGCCGGCGGATGACAGTTCGCGCCCGAACCGTCCGCTTCGTCAAGAGATTGTCATTGGTGTCGTTAAACGGGCGTGTCCCGAAATATCTCCGCCGCCAGCGCCCGCGTCACTGGGCGGTGCTGGCGCATCGCCTCCTCGTCGAGCCGCGCGAGCGCGGCGCGGGCGCCGGCGAAAGACCGCTCGATGCGGTTAACGAGATAATTCACCAGCGCCTCGTCGACGGCGAGCTGGCGGTCGGCGGCGAGCTTGACGATCAGCGCGCGCAGTAGCGCGTCGTCGGGGGCGGCCAGCGCGACGGTCGGCAGTGCGCGCAGGCGTGAGGCAAGATCGCGGATCGCCACCGGAAATGTCGGCAGCGGCGAGCGCGAGGTGATGAGAACAAAAGCGCCCTCCTCGCGCGCGAGATTGATCAGATGAAAGAGCGCGCGCTCGTCGAGCCCGGCGAACTCCAGATCCTCGAGCACCAGCGCGCCGGTGGCCAAGGCCGCCGGCAGATCGATGTCGGGCAGCAATTTCGCCGCCAGCACGCGCGCGCCGGACGCTTGCGCCCAGATCGCGGCGAGATGGCTCTTGCCCGAGCCTTCCGGCCCGATCAGCGCCACGATCCGATCCGGCCAATCCGGCCAGCGATCGATGAGCGTCAGCGCGGCGGCGTTCGACGGGCCGGCCAGGAAATCCTCGCGCGCGAAGCTTTCGGCATGATTGAGCGCGAGCACGAGCTGACGCGGACTGACCAAGCTACCCATGCGCTAACCCGTTTCGCCGGTATAGAGCGAACTTTCACGATAGCGCTGCAACGCGAAACGCGCGAGCACGCCGATGGTGGCGGCCAGCGGCACCGCCACCAGCAGGCCGACGAAGCCAAACAGATAGCCGAAGGCGAGCAATGCGAAGATCAACCAGACCGGATGCAGGCCGACGCTTTCGCCGACCAGCTTGGGCGCCAGCAGATTGCCCTCGAGGAATTGGCCGACCAGGAAAATGCCGAGCACGATGAGGATCGAGCTGTAGTCCGGCCAGAACTGCGCCACCGCCACGCCGAGCGCGAGGATCAAGCCGGTCATCGAGCCGACATAGGGAATGAAGGTGATCACGCCGGAAATCAGCCCGATCAACAGGCCGAAATTGAGCCCGCTGAGCGTGAGCGCCACCGCGTAGAATGAGCCGAGGATCAGGCAGACCGCGGTCTGTCCGCGCACGAAGCCGGCAATGGCGGCGTCGATCTCGCGCGCGAGCTGGCGCACGGGTTCGCGCTGATTGACCGGAATCCAGCTATCGGCGGTGCGGAGCATGCGGTGCCAGTCGTAGATCAGGTAGAACGCGACCACCGGCGTCACCACCACCAGCGAGAACAGCGAGAACAGCGCGCGGCCGCCCGACCAAAGGGATTGCAGGAACGTGGTGAGCCAGCCCACGCCTTGCGTCACCAGATCGCCCACCGATTTATCGGCGCTGAAACTCGCGCCCAGGATTTTCTGCAGCCACGGCCGGCTCGGATCGCTGAGCAGCGATTGCAGCCGCGTCACATAGCCGGGAATGTTGTCGATAAAGGATGACAGCTGGCCGCCCAGGATCGGCGCCACCAGCAGTATGAGGAACACGATGGCCATCACCACCAGAGTGATCATCGACAGCGCGGCGACCAGCCGGTTGACGCCGAGACGTTCAAACCGGTCGGTGACCGGCGTCAGCAGATAGGCGATCGCCGCGCCGGCGACGAACGGCAGCAGGATCTGGCTCAGCAGCCACAGCAGCAGCACGATGACGGCGAGCGTGGCCAGCCAAAACACAACTTGCCGCTCTGACGGCATGCCATCGCCCTTGGGCAAATCGCGACGCGGACGCGGCCGTGCGCGCGGGCTCATGGTCCGCTCGCCGCCGTGTTCATGTGGCGTACCCATTCGGCGACATAGGCGGCGACCGACAGCAAGGTCAAGACGGCGACCAGACCCATAAGGATGAGCGTGAGCGTCGGCAGCTCGTAATTAAATCCGAGCGAACCGAGCACCACGCTAGCGAAAACGAGCTGCGCCACCGTGTTGAGCTTGGAGACCAGCAGCGGCTTGATCTTGAGCGGAGGTCCGACCAGCCACGACAGCATGATTCCACCGACAATCAAGATGTCGCGCGACACCACCAGGATCACCAGCCAGAGCGGGATAAAACCGTTGACGCCGAGGGTGAGGTAGATCGAGACGATCAGCGCCTTGTCGGCGAGCGGATCGAGATAGGCGCCGAGCTCAGTGATCATGGCGAAGCGCTTGGCGAGATAGCCGTCGACGGCGTCGCTCACGCCGGCGGCCAGGAACAGCACAAAGGCGATCCACATGGCGCCGGGCGTGGCGATCGCCCAGACCACGATCGGCACCAGCAGAATACGCCCTAGCGTAATGAGGTTCGGAATATTCAAGGCAATCCCGGCTCGTCGACCCGTCCCGGCTTGCTCCCCCGGCAACGCGCCAATCTCGGCAGAGTATAACGGCGCTTCGACCATTGCGCGACTTGCGTTTTCCACGTAGGACCCCGGCGCTAGAGCGTGACCCGTTGAGAAGGGCCATCATGGCAGAAAAGGAGCGCGGCCTCACTTACGCGCAAGCAGGCGTCGATATCGACTCCGGCAACCGGATGGTGGAGCTGATCAAGCCGCTGGTGCGCGCCACCGCGCGCGCCGGGGCGGACGCTGAAATCGGCGGCTTCGGCGGCCTGTTCGACCTCAAGCGGCTGGGCATGACCGATCCGATCCTGGTGGCGGCCACCGACGGCGTCGGCACCAAGGTCAAGATCGCCATCGAAACCGGCCGCCACGACACCATCGGCATCGATCTGGTCGCCATGAGCGTGAACGACCTGGTGGTGCAAGGCGCCGAGCCTTTGTTCTTCCTCGACTACTACGCATGTGGAAAACTTGAGCCGGAAATCGGCGCCGCCGTGGTCGCCGGCATTTCGGTCGGCTGCAAGCAGGCCGGCTGCGCGCTGATCGGCGGCGAGACCGCCGAGATGCCCGGGCTCTACCAGGGCGACGATTACGATCTCGCCGGTTTCGCGGTCGGCGCCGTCGAGCGCGGCGCGCTGCTGCCGCGCAGCGATATCGCGGACGGCGACGTCATCATCGGACTCGCCTCCTCCGGCGTGCATTCCAACGGCTATTCGCTGGTTCGCAAGGTCGTCGGCAAGACCGGGCTCAACTGGTCCGAACCGGCGCCGTTCGCGGCCGACCAGACATTAGGCGAAGCGATCCTGACACCCACGCGCATCTATGTGAAAGCGTGCCTCGCCGCCATCCGCACGACCCAAGGCGTGAAGGGCCTCGCGCATATCACCGGCGGCGGTTTTCCCGACAACATCCCACGCGTGCTGCCGAAGGGCTTGGGCGCGCGCATCGATCTGGCGCGCGTGCCGGTGCTGCCGGTGTTCAAGTGGCTGGCGAGCGAAGGCAACATCGCGCAGGACGAAATGCTGCGCACGTTCAACTGCGGCATCGGCATGATCGTGATCGCCGCGCCCAAGGACGCTGCCGCGGTCACGCAAGCCTTCACGCAAGGGGGTGAGCAGGCGGTCACCATCGGCAGCGTGGTGCGCGCGGCCGGCGAGCCACGCGTCGTCTATGACGGCAAACTCGATCTTGGGTGAAACATGAGCCGCAAGCGCGTCGCCGTGCTCATTTCCGGCCGCGGCTCCAACATGGCGGCGCTGATCGAGGCGGCGAAGGATAAAAAATATCCTGCCGAGATCGCGCTGGTGCTGTCGAACCGGCCGGACGCCGGTGGATTACACGTCGCACGCGCGGCCGGCATCGCCACCGAAATCGTCGATCATGCCGCGTTCGGCAAGGACCGTGCGGCATTCGAGCGCGCGCTACAGGCGGTGCTGACGAGCCACCACATCGATTTGGTCTGCCTCGCCGGCTTCATGCGGCTGTTGACGCCCGGCTTTGTCGGACTGTGGCCGGAGCGCATGCTCAACATTCACCCTGCCCTGCTGCCAGCATTCAAGGGCCTCGACACCCACAAGCGCGCGCTCGAAGCCGCCGTGAAGGTGCACGGCGCGACGGTGCATTTCGTGGTGCCGGAAATGGATTCGGGGCCGATCATCGCGCAAGGCGCTGTCGCGGTGCGCGCTGGCGACACGGAAGAAAAGCTATCGGCGCGCGTACTCGACGTGGAACACCGTATTTATCCGCTGGCGCTCAAGCTGGTAGCGCAAGGCCGCGTGCGGGTCGTGGACGGCCGCTGCCTGATCGACGGCGTGCCGGTGCCGGACGCTAGCTCGCTGGTCCCCTTGGCCTGAATTTTTCCCACACTTCTATGTGAATATTCCGCCGGTGCTTGGTGTTATAAAGGTGGGAGCGGGCCGCCGGTCAGAGCGGCCGAACACAACACCGGGAGTGACGCCATGTTTGGACGGGCTGGCAATGAGCCAAAGCTGCTTTTTCCGGGACTGGCCGGATTTTACGCGGCAGTTTCCGATCTCTGGTATCCGATGATCCGCATCGTCGCGGGAGGTTTTCTGCTCTACCACGGCTGGGGAAAGCTGATGGCGGGCGTCGCGCCAATCGCGGCAGGGATGGCGAAATACAGTATCGAGCCGAACACGCCGGCTGCCTATGTGGTGATTTTCCTAGAAACGGTCGGCGCCGTCGGGATCATCCTAGGCTTGTTCACGCGCTTCTTTGCAGCCGGGATTGCCATTGAAATGGCAATCATCGCATTCAAGGTGAAAATGCCGCTCGGTTTCGGGCAAATGGAATTGTTCCTGCTGTGGGGCATCGTGATGTTCGCCATCGCGCTGCGCGGCGGCGGGCCCTACTCGCTCGACCGCAAGATCGGCAAGGAACTCTAGCGCGGCTGCCCACCGCGGCCGCTTGCCCACTGGGGATGAACGCTGTGCAGGCAATTGCGGACCCGATCGCGGGGGATCATCATTGCTTCTTGGGGGAGAACGTCTCCTGCCGGGCCACTGAGGGGAGATCTAGTCATGCCTGAATATATGCAAGCGATCAGCCGCGTGCTGATCGCGGCCGTTTTCCTCGTCTTCGGATATATCCAGTTCACCAATATCGGCACTTACATTGCCAATCCCGCGGTGGTGAAAGTCGCCGGCATGACCGGCATTCTTACCCCGACGATCCTCGCCTATTTGGTAGCGACAATAAATCTGGTCGGCGGAATCTTAATCCTGGTTGGCTACCAGACGCGCTGGACGTCGATCGTACTGATCGCCTTTGTCGTGCTCACTTGCATCTTCGTGCACAATTTCTGGACCATGGAAGGACCGGCGCGCATCGGCAATCAAGTGAACTTCTACAAGAACCTCGTGATCATCGGCGCGCTTCTCTTGCTCTACATCCACGGCTCGGGGAGCTGCTCGCTAGATCACCGCTTCGCAAGGAAATAACGAACGAAGCTCGGGTTGAAAATTTCGACGCAATCCGAGCGGTCTTAGTCGATCGAAACAATCATAACTGGGGGGAGACCAAGCCTATGTCGAATGGATCATCGCATCCACTGCTTTCTTGCGCCGATGGCATCGCCACCGGAATGACCGACACGCTGCTGCTGATCGGCCGCGTGCTCATCGCGGCCATGTTCTTGCTCACGGTCTGGTTCGGATCGCCGAACGTCGGCTACCTCACGTCGATCAACTTTATCAGCCCGGACATCATGAGTCCGCTCGCGAGGATCGTCGAGTGGATCATCGTCGTCTCGCTCGTGCTCGGTGTCGGCACGCGTTACGGCGCGTTGCTGGGTCTGCTCTTCGTCGTGATCGCGACAGTGGCCGCGCATCGCTGGTGGGGCTATCCGCAAGCGGCTCAGCTTGTGCAGTACACTTTCCTCACCAAAAACCTCGCCGCCGCCGGCGGGCTCATCGTGCTGTTCGTGACGGGCGGCGGCGCTATCAGCGTCGATCGGTTCCTGGCGAAAAGCTGAACGCAGCTAAGGCGCGCGCCGCTTGATCCACACTTTGTTGTCGTGGAAGGCGGCGCCGCCATAGGGCGCGATCGAATCCGCACCGGTGAGCGTGTTGATGCCGCAGCCGTCGGGATAGGCCGAATTCGGCCAGATCGACTCGGCGATCAGCACGCCGCGCCGCACGCCGGGAAACAGCTTCGCGTGCAGGCGGACTTGGCCGCGCGTATTGCCGAGCACAACATAATCGCCGTCGCCGATGCCGAGCGGTTCGGCGTCGTCGGGATGGATCATCACCGTCGGCCGCTTCTCCTGCGCCAGCGAGGTCGGCGTCTCGTTGAAGGTCGAGTTGAGGAAACCCCGCGCCGGCGAGGTGGCGAGGCGGAACGGGTGCGCGTCGTCCGCCTGCTCGATCACCGTCCAATGATCGGGCAGCTTCGGCATGTCGTCGACCGGCCCGCCGTGATAGGGGCTGCGGAACGGCACGTTTTTCCAGTCCGGCTTGAAGCGGAACTTGCCGCCGGGCCACGCAAAGCCGTCCAGAAAATGCGATTTGCGGAACGGCGGCTGGCAGTCGATCCAGCGGTTGGCCTCGAGCTCGGCGAGTGTGCCGCGCTTCGACACTTGCAGCATCTGGTCGATCAGTTCGCGCGGGCTCATCGTGAAACCGCGGTGCTCGGCGCCCAGCCGCTTGGCCAAGGCCGCGAGCACCTCGTGATTGTTGCGGCATTCGCCCGGCGGCTCGACCAGCTTGGGGCCGAGGATGAGGTATTGGTGGCCGCCGCCGCGATAGATGTCGTCGTGCTCCAGGAACGTCGTCGCCGGCAGCACAACGTCGGCCATCTTGGCCGTTTCTGTCATGAACTGCTCGTGCACGCAGACGAACAGATCCTCGCGCGCGAAGCCCTGCTTGACCTTGTTCTGGTCGGGACAGACCGAGAGCGGATTGGTGTTCTGCACGATCATCGCCGTCACCGGCGGCCCGTGCCGCAGCGCCTCGGCGTCGCCGGTCAGTATCGCGCCGACGCGCGACTGGTCGAGCATGCGCACCGAGCGGTCCCAGACGTCGAGCCCTTCAACCAGCGTCTTGTCGATCTTGTAGATGTCGGCGTTGATGTGGAAGGCGCCGCCGCCCTCCAACTGCCAGGCGCCGCTCACCGCCGCGATGCAGCTCGCCGCATGCATGTTGGCGGCGCCGTTGCGCGAGCGCGAGAAGCCGTAGCCCAGCCGGAAAAAGGCGCGCTTGCGTTCGCCGATCAGCTTGGCGAATTCCTCGATTGTCTCCACCGGCGCGCCGGTGATGGCGGAGGCCCATACCGGATCGCGGTCGCGCAAATGCGCTTCCAGCTCGCGCGGCGCGTCGGTGTACTTGTCGAGATAGTCCCAGTCGGCTTTGCCGTCGCGGAACAGGCAATGCATCACCGCGCAGGCCAGCGCGCCGTCGGTGCCGGGCTTCACCAGGACGGCCAAATCGGCCTGCTCCATGGTGCCGTTCATGTAGACGTCGACCGCCGCGATCTTGGCGCCGCGCTCTTTGCGCGCGCGCACGGCGTGGGTCATCACATTGACCTGGGTGCTCACCGCGTTGGTGCCCCAGATCACCACCAGATCGGATTTCGCCATCTCGCGCGGATCGGGCCCGGTGAGAAGGCCGGTGCCGGCGGCAAAGCCGGCATAGGCCGGGTTGACGCAGATCGAGGAATGAAAGCCGGAATATTTCTTGACGTGGCGCAGCCGGTTGATGCCGTCGCGCATCACCAGGCCCATGGTGCCGGCATACTGGTACGGCCACACGGCTTGCGCGCCGTGTTTCTGCTCAGCCTGCATGAATTTCTCGGCCACCAGATCGAGCGCGTCGTTCCAGGAGATCGGGACGAACTGCCCCGAGCCCTTGGCGCCGGTGCGGCGCAGCGGATGCAGCAGCCGGTCTTTGTGATGCTCGCGCTCGGCATAACGCGCCACTTTCGCGCAGATCACGCCGGCGGTGTAATCGTTGTCCTTGGCGCCGTGCACGCGCCCGATGGTGCGCTCATCGATCAGCTCGACTTCGAGCGCGCAGGTTGACGGGCAATCGTGCGGACAGGCGGAATAACCGGTGCGCTTGAGGGGGAGTTTGACGGCCTGATTCATAGCCCCACTCTATCAGAACCTACTAGCCGTCGCTCTCCGCCGGCTGCTTCGAGCGCCGCCAGAGGCCGCCCACGACCAGCACCAGCACGGCGCCGACCGCCGCCGCAGCGTATTCGACCTTGTGGGCGACCGCGGCGCCGTAATTGTTGGTGAGATAACCGACCGAGACCGGATCGGTGGCGATCACCTCGCCCACGATCCAGCCGAGCAGCGCGGCACCGGCCCACACCAGAATCGGGAAACGGTCGAGCAGCGCCATGATCAGCGCCGCGCCGGCGACGATCATGGGAATGCTGATCGCGAGCCCCAGCACCACCAGCGCCATGTTGCCGCCGGCCGCCGCGGCGATGGCGATCACGTTGTCGAGGCTCATGATGATGTCGGCGACGGCGACGATGCGCACCGCGCGCCAGAGATGCTCGACCGCCTCGGTTTCGTCCCGGTCGGGGTCGTCGGGAACCAGCAGCTTGGCGGCGATGTAAAACAGCGCCAGCCCGCCGGCGATCTTCAAATACGGCAGCAGCATCAACGACGCGACCACGCCGGTGAACACGATGCGCAGCAACACCGCGACGCCGGCGCCGAGGATCATGCCCCAGAGCCGTTGCCGGTGCGGCAGACCGCGGCAGGCCATGGCGATCACCACGGCGTTGTCGCCGGAGAGCAGAATATTGATCCAGATGATCTTGGCGACCGCGACCCAGAATTCGGTCCGGTCCATATCGTTCCAGCCGCTGCCGATCATGGCCAGCCACGCGGCCGGATCCAACATCTGCGCGAGTGAATGCACCTGGTCCCCCGATGCGCGCGTTAATATTTACGCGCGCGTGATCTTTGCCGAAAACCGGTTCCCGCTCTTCGGGATCACGCAGCTAGCCGACGATCTCATTGTCCGAAAAGAACTGCGCGATCTCGCGTGCCGCGGTGTCGGGGGCGTCGGAGCCGTGCACGGAATTTTCCCCGATCGACTTGGCGTGCACCTTGCGGATGGTGCCGGGCGCGGCCTTGGCCGGGTCGGTGGCGCCCATCAGCTCGCGGTACTTCGCGATGGCGTTGTCGCCCTCGAGCACCTGCACCACCACCGGCCCCGACACCATGAAATCAACCAGCTCGCCGAAGAACGGCCGCTCGCGATGGACGGCATAGAATTTCCGCGCTTGCGGCAGCGAGATGCGCACGCGCTTCTGCGCGACGATGCGCAGGCCCGCCTGCTCGATCATGGCGTTGATGGCGCCGGTCAGGTTGCGCGCGGTCGCGTCAGGCTTGAGGATCGAAAAGGTGCGCTCGAGCGCCATCGGATCATCCTTCACTGAAATTGATCGGAGAGTTTGCCGGCATTGATTGGAGTACTTAAGTTGCGCGGCTTATAGCGGGGGGCGTTTCGCGCGGCAAGATCGGCCATGTTAGTCAGGATTTGCTATGATTTGGCGTGTCACAGGAGCGATCCATGAAATCCCGTTACCGAATGTTCGCCGGCTATAACGCCTGGTGTAACGAGCGGCTCTATGCCGCCGCCGCCAAGCTTTCCGACGACGATTACCGCGCCGACCGCGGCGCCTTCTTCAAGTCGATGCACGGCACGCTCAATCACTTGCTGGTCGGCGACCGCATCTGGATGCGGCGTTTCACCGGCAAGGGCGAGGTGCCGGCGAGCCTCGATGCGACCCTGTACGGCGATTTCGCGTCCCTGCGCGCGGCGCGCATCGCCGAGGACGCGGGCATCAGCCGCTATGTCGAATCCTTGAGCGACGACGATCTCGGCCGCAAAATCCGCTACCGCACCTTGAGCAATCCGGCCGATATCGAGCAGGTGCTCTCACCGGCGCTCGATCATTTCTTCAATCATCAGACCCACCACCGCGGCCAAGCGCACGCCCTGCTCTCGCCCATCATCGGCAACGACGCGACGCCGAGCTTCGACCTGATCATCTACCAGCGCGAGAGCGGGCAAGGCGGCTTGCGCAAATTGGGCTGAGGGGTTGCGTCAGGCGGCCGCCTCGGTCAAAAGGCGCGCATGCTTGTCATCGACGATCTCACAGTACGCATAGGCGGCCGCGCGCTTTTGGAAGGCGCCTCCGCCCGCATCATCCCCGGCGCCCGGGTCGGCCTGGTCGGCCGCAACGGCTCCGGCAAGACCACTTTATTCAACGTGATCGCGGGTGATATGTCGCCCGAGCACGGCTCCATCGAGCTGCCGCCGCGCTGGCGTATCGGACGGCTGGCGCAGGAAGCACCGAATGGCCCGGAGAGCCTGCTCGAGGTCGTGCTGAAGGCGGATCGCGAACGCAGCGCGCTGCTGACCGAGGCGGAAACCGCGCACGATCCCCATCGCATCGCCGAGATCCAGACCAGGCTCGCCGATATGGGCGCGCATGCCGCGCCCGCGCGGGCCGCATCAATCCTGTCGGGCTTGGGTTTCTCCAACGCCGACCAGGCGCGCCCCTGTTCGGAGTTTTCCGGTGGCTGGCGCATGCGGGTGGCGCTCGCCGCCACGCTGTTTGGCGAGCCCGATCTGCTGATGCTGGACGAACCGACCAACTATCTCGATCTCGAAGGCACGCTGTGGCTGCAGGATCATCTGGCGCGCTATCCGCACACCATGATGATCATCAGCCATGACCGCGACCTGCTGGACAACGCCGTCGACCAAATCCTGTCGTTGGAAGCCAAGAAGCTCACGCTCTATCGCGGCGGCTATTCGGACTTCGAACGCCTGCGTAGCGAGCGATTGATGCTCGACCAGAAGATGATCAAGAAGCAGGACGCGCAACGCAAGCATATGCAGGCTTTCGTCGACCGCTTCCGCGCCAAGGCGACCAAGGCGCGGCAGGCGCAATCCCGCCTGAAGATGCTGGCCAAGATGGAGCCGATTGTTTCGCTGGTCACCGAAGAAGTGCGGCCGATTCATTTTCCGGCACCGCACAAGCTGCTGTCGCCGCCGATCATCGCCACCGATGATGTCGCGGTCGGCTATGAGCCCGGCCATCCGATTCTGTCCGGCCTGACGCTGCGCATCGACAATGACGACCGCATCGCGCTGCTCGGTTCCAACGGCAACGGCAAATCCACGCTGGTGAAGCTGCTGGCCGGCCGGCTCGCGCCTGAGCACGGCACGGTGACGCGCGCGGCGACCCTCAAGGTCGGCTATTTCGCCCAGCACCAACTCGACGAACTGGACGAGGATCGAAGCCCCTATGATCACGTCCGCGATCTGATGCCAGATCAACCTGAATCCAAAGTGCGGGGCAAAGCCGGCGCGATCGGATTTTCAGGGCTGGCCGCCAACAATGCCGTGAAGACATTATCGGGCGGCGAGAAAGCGCGCTTGCTGATGGGCTTAGCGACCTTCGCCGCGCCGCAACTCATCATCCTCGACGAGCCGACCAACCATCTCGATATCGACAGCCGCGGCGCGCTCATCGAGGCGATCAACGATTATCCCGGCGCGGTGATTTTGGTGTCGCACGACCGCTATCTGCTGGAAGCCTGCGCCGACCGGCTCTGGCTGGTGCAGGGCGGCAAGGTCGCCCCGTTCGACGGCGATCTCGACGACTACCGGCGCACGGTGCTGGCCGGAGAGGGCCAGGGAATTACGGTCGGGTCGAAATCATCGGCGCGCGTCGATCCGGTGCAAGCCCGCCGCGCCGCGGCCGACAAGCGCGTCGAGACCGCGCCGTTGCGCAAGCGGATTTCGCAAGCCGAAGTGATGATCGCGCAACTCACCCGCCAGCTTGCCAAGCTCGACGTGACGCTCGCCGACGGCGCCCTGTTCGCAAGCGACCCGGCGCGTGCCGCCGAGCTTGCAAAGACCCGCGCGCGGGTGGTGGCGGCGATTGCGAAAGCGGAAGAGGAATGGCTCGCCGCCAGCACGGCGCTGGAGACGGCTTGAAGCGCCAACTACTGCACGAAGGCGCGCTCGATCTCGCGGCTGGCGGTTTTCGGCTTTACCGGTTTCTTGGCTTTTTTCGTTTTCGCCGGCGGCTTGACCGGGGTCTCCGGCACGGGCGCGCGGTCGACGACCTTCAGCCGGCCGGCGCCGAAGGTATAGATGCCGGGCCAGGTACCGCTCAGGTAAGTGAGCACGACCTTGCGTTCGCCCCTGTCGCCGGCGCTGATGTTGACGTTGCTGGCGAGACCGGCGCGCCGCACCACATCGCATTCGCTCATGCCGAGCGCGACGCCGCCCATGAGCTGGGGAGCGCCGGGCGACTGGCCCGGTAGGGCAGCGTTGGGATTGGCCGAGGCGGGGGTGGCCGCCGGCATCGGCGCGCTGGCGAGATCGCCGGCCATGGAGCCGACCGGCCGGTCGGCCAGCCGTTCGGGTGGCGCGGCGGCCGGCGCCGGTGACACAGCTTCCGCGGCAGGCGCGCTGCAGCGGCCGTCGGCGCCGACCAGTTCGTCCGGCGCGACCGGCCCGCGACTGAGTTGGACATTGTTGTCGTCGATGGCGTTGGTTGCCCAGCTGGGTTTGGCGAATACGTCCATGGGTTTGGCGAACCAGCCGCCCTCGTTCTGGTCCTGGAATACCGCCGTCGCATTCTTGCAAGCCGCCACGGCCAGCGCGGCGGCGCAAACAAGCGCAATCCTGGAAACGACGCGACAGCGCAAAACGATCTCCCCCGGGCGGTCTATCCGCTTGTCCCTTAATACATATTTTGCGTCATCACGAGGGCACCGACAAGCCGAGGGTGGCCAAGGGGTTAACCGGGTCATTGGCCGATAGGTCAGTGGCCGATGGGCCATTGGCCTAGTTGTTCCGCCTGCTCACGCTTTCTTCGCCCAGCGCCCCTGCTCGTCCGGCTGCCAATAGGTCGCGTCGTACCCTTTCGCTTTGGCGTCGGCCCAATGCGCGCGGGCAGCGGCGACCGCGTCCTCATCCTCGCCGTCGAACACCAGCACGATGCGCGCATAAGCTGCAGCGTCGGCCGGCACGCCCGCGCCGTCGATCAGGAAGCGCACGCTCGCCGCGTTCGGATTGCCGTCATTGACCGTCAGCAGCACCGGCTGCGCGGCGGCATCCGGCTCGCGCCAGGTGCCGTGCGGCAGGAAGCCGTCGTCGCGATAGGTCCACAAATGCGCGTCGAGCGCCTCGATGCGCTCCTCGGAAGCGCCCTGCACGATCACCTTCCAGCCGCGCTCGAGCGATTTCTCCAGGAGCGGCGTGAGCACGCCTTCCAGCTTCTGGCCTTGCAGGTGGTAGAACAAGATTTCGGTCATGGGTTCAATTCCACTCGCCAAATAAGCAGCCCACTATCGGCTTGCATTCTAATGGCGTCAGCTAATGTCCGCTTTACCCCCAAAAGCGGACATTCGGTAGCCTCTCCGAAATGTCCGCTATGTGCCATGTGTGGACGGCTCCGAGTTGGCAAGGATTTTCTTCACGTATGCAGCATTGGTCGGTGCAGCCATGTGTTCGGCCTTTAAGCGCGGCACACGT
>Ga0209890_10000532_pt1 | contig 17652 bp, 14 predicted proteins | sample OrgsoiDNA2013049_FD_185799 | JGI IMG/M metagenome (GOLD analysis project Ga0209890, IMG submission 185799) | Permafrost soil microbial communities from the Arctic, to analyse light accelerated degradation of dissolved organic matter (DOM) -... | ecosystem: Environmental > Terrestrial > Soil >...
GGCGCATGGCCAGGGCATGCACGGCCGGGAAACGGGCAGGCGCAGCCATGGACGGGGACACCACAGCTACCCGGTCACCCGGTCTCACCTTGCGCAGCCGTGAACACCGGACGCATGGCTCTCATATAACCGGCCCGGTCAGGTGATTTAACGCAGGGCCGCGACGGAACGGAGGCGACCATGAACGACCCGTACGATCTGCAGCGTTTCGTTGCGGCCCAGGACGCGGGCGCCACCTACGAGCGGGCCATCGCCGAGCTCCGGCGGGGTCGGAAGCAGAGCCACTGGATGTGGTTCATCTTCCCGCAGGTCGCAGGCCTCGGGCAGAGCCCCACGTCGAAGCGGTTCTCGATCTCTTCGCTGGACGAGGCCCGGGCGTACCTGGAGCATCCGGTCCTCGGCCCGCGGCTGGCCGAGTCCGCGCACGTTCTCCTGGAGGGCCAGAGCACGGACCCGGACGACATCTTCGGCGGGCTCGACGCGCAGAAACTGAGGTCCTCGATGACGCTGTTCCTGTGGGCCGCCCCGGACGACACCGTGTTCGGGCAGGTGCTCGGCGAGTTTTTCGGCGGCAAAGCTGATCCAGGCACCGACCGGATCCTCGGCACCCTGGCGTAAGCGCGGCGGCCGCCGGGCAAAGGGCGGCCGCCGCGGAGCAGGCGGGCGTCAGGCCAGCGGGCGGAACGAGCCGCGCGGCGGGGGCGCCGGCTTCGGCGGGGCCGGGCGAGGATGCGGGCGGGACAGGCGGTCCTGGCGCTGGGAGTGCATCGGCTCGCCCAGCCTCATCAGGGTGAAGCCGAGAGGCCAGTCGTCCGGACTGTATCCAGTGCCGAGATCGCAGTGGTGCAGTTCGACCTCGACCAGCCGGCGGATCAGCAGCTGGGACGCCGGAACGGGCGCCGAGCCCGGGATGGGGACCGGGAACGCCCAGGCCTCCTCGGTGAGCTGCCGGGCGATCGTCCGGAAGGCCATCGCGGAGTCGGCCAGGCCGGTTACGAGATCCTTGGCCGAGGCCCGCGCGCCCTGCTCGATATCGGCCTCCCGGGCCTCCGCGCTGGGATAAGCCGGCCGGTCCTCGCCAGAACGCGCCCCGACCAGCAGGTTGCGCATGGCGTCGGCGCTGCGGGCCACGTGGGCCAGGACGTGCCCCCGGGTCCAGCCCGGCAGCAGCGACGGCTGGCGCAGGTCCGAGTCTGTGATCAGCCGGGCCGTGCTCAGCAGGCGCTGGGTCGCGTCGTCGATCTGGTCGTTCAGGCGGCTCTGCGCGTCGTCCATCCGCCCACTGTACGGCCCGAGCCGCCAGGTCCAGCAGGCGTTCTCGGCCGAGGCGACCCGGCAGCTCGGCTGGCGTCCCCGTCGTGGGCCAGTTCACCTTGTTCGCGGCCGAGGTCGACGACGTCACCGTGATCGGATCGGACAGCGAGACCGGCGCCCAGTACGTCGCACGCTGGCCGTCCGGCCAGGAGTACCTGCGCCGGCGACCACCGCGACCAGCCTCGGGCCGCCGGAACCGGTGCGCCGTTTGCTCAGCGTCCGCTAGGTCGGCAGCCAGCTAGCCGGGTGAGCTACGTCAGCGCGCGGCGGAGCAGTGGGACGGCCGCCTCGGCCCAGCGCGCCACCGGGGCCTGCAGGTCAGGAAACTCCGGCTCGGTGACGTAGAGGCCGCGGGACGGCACGGCCGCGCCCAGCTCCACCAGCAGCGGGCGCAGATGGACCTCGACCGCGAGGGCATGGATGGCCGCGCCGCCGGTCATCAACGGTACCGCGACCGACCCGGCCAGCCCGTTCGACCCGTACCGGTCGAAGAACGCCTTCAGCATGCCGGTGTAGGTGGCCTTATAGGTCGGCGACGCGGCGACGATCAGCCCTGCGGCGGCCACCTCCACGGTGAGCTGCGACAGCCGCGGCGCGCCCCAGTCGAACAGGTCATTGGCGTGCTCGGCCAGATCCACGACCAGGTGGCTTCCGGCCACACCGAGCTCCGCCGCCAGCGCGTCGGCCACGGCGGTGGCGAGCCCGAGCGTCCGGGAGCCCGGCTTGGGATTCCCGACAACAACCGCGATATGCACGCTGCTCCCTTCTGGCCGGTCCAGTATGCCAGGGGTCACGACGCGGCGGATGCGCCGGAGGTCGGGGCGAACGGCGTGACGTTCGCGGTGCCGTCGACGTGATCGCCGTCCGGGTGCTGCCACACGCCGCGCGCGGCCAGGATGGGCAGCACACCCTCCCCGAACCAGTACGCCTCCTCCAGGTGCGGGTACCCGGACAGGATGAACTCCGAGATACCCAGCCGGGCGTACTCCTCGATTCGGTCGGCGACCTCGGTATGGCTGCCGACCAGCGCGGTCCCGGCCCCGCCCCGGACGAGCCCGACCCCGGCCCACAGGTTCGGGGAAACCTCCAGCCCGTCCTGGGACCCGCCATGCAGTTCCCGCATCCGGCGCAGCCCCTCCGACTCGCTGGTGGCCAGGCCGGCCTGGACCTGGCGGATCATCGCCTCGTCGACGTCCTCGATCAGCCGGTCCGCCTGCCGCCAGGCCTCCCCGGCGGTGTCCCGGCTGATCACATGCAGCCGGATGCCGAACCGCATCGGCCGCGGCGCGGCCAGGTCCGTGATCCAGCGCAGCTTCGCCGCCACCGCGTCCGGGGGCTCGCCCCAGGTCAGGTAGACGTCGCTGTAGCGGGCCGCCACCGGTCCCGCCGCCGCCGACGAGCCACCGAAGTACAGGTCGGGTACCGGGTTGGGCAGCCGGGACAGCCGCGCGCCCTCCACCTGAAGGTGCTTGCCGTCGAAGTCCACCGTCTCGCCGGCCCACAGCCGGGTCACGATGCCGAGGAACTCGCCGCACCGTTCGTACCGCTGCTCCTTGCTGGCGAAGTCGCCGTAAGCCCGCTGCTCGGCGGACTCACCGCCGGTCACCACGTTCAGCAGCAGGCGACCGCGGGAGTAACGCTGAAACGTCGCGGCCATCTGCGCGGAAAGGGTCGGCGAGATCAGCCCGGGGCGGAAGGCGACGAGGAACTTGAGCCGCTCGGTCACCTCGGTGAGCATGGCCGTGGCCAGCCAGGCGTCCTCGCACCAGGCCCCCGTCGGGGTGAGGGCGGCTTCGAACCCGAGCTGCTCGGCGCTGCGGGCGATCTGGCCGAGGTAGCCGAGTGACGCCGGCCGGATCGTGCCGGCCGTGCCGGTGGCGACGCCGTGGCCGCCGCCGACGATGTCCCGCCCGTCACCGTTGGTCGGAAGGAACCAGTGGAACCGCAGCGACATCGGCTTTCCTCCTATGGCCCCTATTTCCGACTACTTTAGTAGCTTAAACCCCGTCTGGTTTGGCTGGCGGGGACGGACGGTACCTTCCAGGACATGAACATCCGGGAGATCCGCGAGCTCATCCGGATGAAGCCGGTGGAGCCGGACATCATCAAGCGACGGCTCGCACGCTGCCATGACGTCGGCGACCTGCGGCGGAGCGCGAAGCTGCTGATCCCGCGCCCGGTGTTCGACTACGTGGACGGGGCCGCGGACGAAGAGCTGAGCATGGCCGGCAACGCCCGCGCGTTCCGCCGCTGGCGGTTCCGGCCCAACGAGCTCGTCGACGTGGCCGGGGTCGATACCGGTATCCGGCTCTTCGGCCGGGAGCTGTCCATGCCGCTCGCGATGGCCCCGACCGGGTACAGCCGGATGATGCACCCGGATGGGGAGATCGCCGTCGCGCGGGCCGCCGGCCGCCGGAAACTCCCGTACACGCTGTCGACCATGGGCACCACCTCGATCGAGGACCTGGCCGCGGGGGCGCGGGCGACTGGCCAGGACGACATCTGGTTCCAGCTGTACATGCTCAAGGACCACGGGCTCACCCTGGAGCTGGTGCGGCGGGCTGCGGCCAGCGGGTACCGCGCGCTCGTGGTGACTGTCGACACGACGGTCACCGGCTTCCGCGTCCGCGACGAGCACAACGGGCTGGTCATACCGCCCGAGCTGACGGTCTCCACCATCGCCAGCATCGGCTCGCGGCCCGCCTACTGGATACGTATGCTCCGCAACCCCGCCATCAAGTTCGCGAACCTGCCCCCCGACTTCCAGTCGGGCACGGTCGCGAGCGGCATCGCCAAGTTCAGCGCCAGCATCACCTGGGACAACATCGCCGAGCTGCGCGAGCACTTCCCGGGCAAGCTGATCGTCAAGGGCCCGCTCGGCGCGTCCGACGCCCGCCGCGCCCTCGAGGCCGGTGCGGACGGCATTCAGCTGTCCAACCACGGCGGACGTCAGCTGGACCGGGCGATAGCGCCCACCGACCTGGTCGCGGAGGTCCGGGAAGCGCTCGGCGACGGCCCCTGCGTGCTGGTGGACTCCGGGATCCGGCACGGCGCCGACCTCGTGGTCGCGCTGGCCCTGGGCGCCGACGCGGGCCTGATCGGCCGCGCCTACCTGTATGGGCTGATGGCCGCGGGCGAAGCCGGCGTAGACCGGGCGCTGGAGCTGCTGGCCGACCAGTTCACCCGGACGATGCAGCTGCTCGGCGTCACGTCCGTCGCCGAGCTGCGCAAGCACGGCCGCGAGCTGCTCACCGAGGCCTGACCGCTGGCCCAGGGCTGATCAGAGCCCAGCCCTGATCAGGGCCCAGGTCGCGCGAAGCCCGCCGGGACGCGGTCCGGCACTGTCGGGCTGACAGGCCCGGCAGCGATGAGAGCGCACACGCGCTCTACCTGGCGTCAGAAGCCGGGTCGCACTCGGGTCCGTCGCGCCACAACAGGTCGGCCGTGCCGGCGGGGAGGTGCCGGGCGTAGATCCCGACCTTCATGTGGATGATGTCGAGAGCCTCTTGCAGGTCGGCGACCTGCGGCTGCACCTTCGCCTCGTGCCGCACAGGATCTCGAACCGCTCGGCCTCGTTACCGGCGCCCTGCGTCACCTGGAGCGGGGCGGCCAGGACGAGCGGGGCGGCCAGGACGAGCGGGGCGGCTAGGACGAGCGGGGCGGCAGCGGGGGCCGGGCCCGGCTGGGGCGGGTCGAGCGGTCCGGGGGTGTGACGGCGGGCCGTTCGGCCAGCGCCTCGAGCGCGATGCGGATCGCGGTTTCCAGCTGCGGGTCCTGGCCCGCGGCCCAGTCGTCCGGGGAGATGAACACCTCGATGTCGGGGTCAACGCCGTAGTTCTCGACACCCCAGCCGTACTGGCTGAACCAAAACGAGTAGCGGGGAATGGTCATGTGCGTACCGTCGACCAGCAGGTGGCCGGGTATCCCGTCGATGCCGATCACCCCGCCCCAGGTGCGGGTGCCGATCACCGGGCCGAGCCCGAGGGTGCGGATGGCCCCGGTGACGATGTCTCCATCCGACCCGGCGAACTCGTCGGCCAGCGCGACCAGCGGCCCGCGCGGCGCGTCGGACGGGTAGGTCTCCGGCAGCAAGGACCGCGGCATTTCCCAGGCGATGACCCGCCGGGCCAGCTTCTCCACGATCAGCTGGGAGATGTGCCCGCCGCGGTTGCCCCGCGCGTCGATGATCAGGCCATCCTGGCGCATCTCCGTGCGCAGGTCACGGTGGAAGTGGGCCCAGCCCTCCCCCATCATGTCCGGGATGTGCAGGTAGCCCAGCCGGCCCTGGCCCTGCTCGCGGACCAGCGCCCGGCGGCCGTTGACCCAGTCCTGGTAGCGCAGCCGCCGGTCGTCGCGCAGCGGGGTGACGACGACCCGGCGGGGGCGCCCGGCGCCACGGCGAACCGTCAGCTCGACCGGCTTGCCCGCCGCCCCGACCAGCCGTGGGCCCGGCCCGGCCACGGGATCGAGGGACTGGCCGTCCACGGCGAGCAGTTCGTCGCCCGGCTGGACGGCGACGCCCGGCGCGGCCAGCGGGGACAGCGCCTTCGGATCCGACGACTCGCCGGGCAGCACGCGGCTCACCCGCCACCGCCCGGCCTCGTCTGGGGCGAGGTCGGCGCCGAGCAGCCCGACCAGCGCCGCGTGGCCGCCGCGCCGCTGGGCATCGTCGGCCGGCAGCACGTACGCGTGCGACGTGCCCAGCTCCCCGAATACCTCCGACAGCAGGTCCGCGAAGTCGCTGGCCCCGCTGATCCGGTCCAGCAGCGGGCGGTACTGATCCAGCACGGCATCCCAGTCGACGCCGCCCATGTCGGGCACCCAGAAGTCGCGCCGCATCAGCCGGCCCGCCTCGTCGTAGGCGTGCCGCCACAGCGCGGCCGGGTCGGCCAGGAACCGGGCCCGGGACAGGTCGACGGTGACCACGTCGCTGGTGTCGTCGTCCCCGTCCTGCTTGCGTTCGGACGGCAGGACGCGTACCTCGTCGCCGTCCCCTAGCACGAGGCGGGTGCCGTCGCCGCTGACCGTGAACCAGTCCAGCTCGTCGACCAGCTCGGTGCACTTGCGGCGCGCCAGATCGAAGCGCTCGAGCACGGTGCGGGGACCGTCGTCGTCCAGGTCGGCGGCGTTCTCCCCGAGCACTCCGGACACCGGCTCGCGCAGCCAGGCCAGGCCGCCCTTGACCGCCCGCAGCGAGGTGTACCTCGCTTCGGGAACCGGAACGCGCACCACGCGGTCCGCCAGCCCGGCCGTATCCAGGTGCACCGGGGCTTGTTCAGCATCTTCATGATCTTTGTCGTCGGCACCGGGGTCCACCGGGCGGCCGTGCGGAAGCGGCGCGAACGGCGACGGCGTGGTCGCGGCGAGTGGCACCAGATACGGGCGGCTGCCAAACGGGAACGACAGGTCGAAGAAGTGCGCGTCGTACACCGGATCGAAGCTGCGCAGCGACAGGAAGGCCAGGTAGTGGCCGTCCAGCGTAAACACGGGGTCGGTGTCGGTGAACCGGCCGTCGGTCACGTCCCATACGTCCGGAGCAGCGTCGCCGGAGCGGCCGCGGCGGGCGACGCGGATCCGGCGCAGCGGCTGCGGGCCGGGCTGCGACCAGGACAGCCAGGCGGAATCGGGCGACCAGGACAGGCCGCCGGACGGCCCGTCATCGGAGGCGGCCAGCTCCGTCGCCTGGCCGGAGGCGATCTCGACCAGGAACACCCGGCCGTCGCTGGCGGCCGCCGCGACCGCTGTCCCGTCCGGGGCCGCGGCCAGCTCGACCACGCTGCCGAGCTGCCCGTCGGCCAGCGTGGCGACGTCCGGGGCGGCCCCGTCGACAGAGGCGGCCTCCTCGGAGCCGTCGGGGCCGCCGGTCCCGGGACCGGCCTCCCCAGGACCGGCCTCCCCAGGGCCGGCCTCCCCAGGGCCGGCCTCCGCGGGACCGGCCTCCGCGGGACCGGCGGTTTCGTCGTCCGGACCGGGCGGGACGGCGACGACCAGGCTGTCCTGCCCGGTGGCGTCGCTGATCCAGGCGGCCCCGCCGGACGGGCCGAGGACGACCGGCAGCCGGGCCCGCGCGTCCGGGTCCACGGCCAGCGCCCGGGCCGGGCCGTCCCGGTGGGTCAGCCAGTGCACGGTGCCGCGTACCTCGACCACGGACGCCTGCCCGGTCTGGTCGCAGCTCAGCGCGCCCAGGTGGTCGGCGGCCGAGATCAGCCGCGGGACGCGGGCCGCCGACGGGGACCCGGACGTCACTTCGATCCGCCTGGGCTCCGCGGTCAGGTCATCCAGGACCCAGGCCTCGCCGGCCACGTGATAGACGATACGGGTGCCGTCGGTGCTGGGGTTGCGGGCGTAGAAGCCGTCGTGGTCGGTGTGCCGGCGCAGGCTGGAACCGTCCAGGTCGCAGGAGTAGAGGTTGCCCGTGCCCTCGTGGTCGGACAGGAACACGACCCGGCCGCCGGCCAGCATGGGGCTCGTGACCTGGCCGGGCAGGCCAGCCAGGATGCGGGTAAATTCCCCGGCCTCGCCGTCCCTGACCCAGAGCCGTCCCGAGGTACCGCCCCGGTAGCGCTTCCAGTGCGCCGGCTCGTGCTGCGTGCTGGTCAGCAGCACCGTGACCGGGCCGTGAGCCGTGATGTCCCCGGCCGGGCCGAACTCCAGCCGACGTGGCGTCCCGCCCGTGACGGGGACGGCATGGGCCCAGGTCAGGAACCTGGCGGGCTGACCGGTCGCGCTGATCGCGAGGATCTCCCCGTCGTCGCTCCAGCCGGTGACCCGGGTCCGGCCGTCGCCCCAGTAGGTGAGCCGCCGGTAGCCGCTGCCGTCGACCCCGGCCACGTAGATCTCGCTGGCGTCGTCGCGGGTCGTGGTCCAGGCCACCGTGCGCGCGTCCGGGGACAGCCGCGGGTAGCTGACCGAGGCGCCTTCCGCAGACAGGCGCCACGCGCGGCCGCCGTCGGCCGGCGCGAGCCATACGTCGTCATCGGCGACGAACGTCAGCAGATCGCCCTGGATGTGTGGATAGCGCAGATAACCGGCAGCAGTCACCGGCTTATCGTAAGACCCTGCGGCTCCCGGCCCGCTCCCCTGGCTCGCCGGCCTCTCGGCTCCCGGCTCGCCCCCTCGGCTCCATGCCTGCCTGGCCTGCTGGCCGCCGGGCGGTTCAGAGCCAGCCGCGTTCCTCGGCGATCCGGAGGGCCTCGGTGCGGTTACGGGCGCCGGTCTTCTGGATGCAGGCGGACAGGTAATTCCGCACGGTGCCCTCGGACAGGTAGAGCTGGTGGGCGATCTCGGTGATGACCGAGCCGTCGGCGGAGGCCGCGAGCACGTCCCGCTCCCGCGGCGTCAGCGGGTTGATGCCCTCGGCCAGCGCGGCGGCGGCCAGGTCAGGGTCGATGACCCGCTCCCCCGCCAGCGCCTTGCGTACCGCGGTGGCCAGCCGGTCCGGGGGCGAGTCCTTGACGATGAACGCGGACACGCCCGACTCCATCGCCCGGCGCAGGAAACCCGGCCGGCCGAACGTCGTCAGGATGACGATCTTCACACCGGGCTGGGCCCGGTGCAGCTGGGCCGCGGCCGCGAGGCCGTCCATCCCCGGCATCTCGATATCCAGCAGGGCCACGTCGATGTCGTGCTCGATGGCCGCCTTGACCACCTCGTCACCCCGGCCGACCTGGGCGACGACCGCCATGTCGGGTTCGAAGGACAGCAGCGCCGCGAGCGCCTCGCGGATCAGGGTCTGGTCGTCGGCGAGCAGCAGCCGGATGAGGCGGGTGCTGCCGGCCGCTTGGTCGCTGGCGGTCACGAGGGAACGTTAGCGTCCACCGGGCCGGACCAGGGCCGCCGGGCCGGGGCCGGGGCCGGGGCCGGGGCCGGGGCCGGGGCCGGGGGCACGGTTGCGGTCAGCCGGAACCCGCGGCCGTCACGGCCGGCCGGACTCACCGAGAACCGGCCGCCGACCGCGGACAGCCGCTCGGACATGCCGTGCAGGCCGGTGCCGCCCGCGGTCGTGTCCCGGGCGGCACCGGCATCCGGGGCGCCGAAGCCGCGGCCGTCGTCGCTGACCTCGAGCGAGATCTCGCCGGCATGTTCGGTGAGGCGGATACGGCAGTTGCGGGCCCCGGAGTGGCGGATCACGTTGGTGGCCGCCTCGCGCAGGCACCAGGCCAGTGCCGCCTCCGCGTCGGGATTGAACGTGCCCGACCGGACCATGAGCGCCGGGTCGTCCTCCAGGTGGATGCCTGCCGCTTCCAGCGACGTGCGGGCGGTGATGATCTCGACCGCGAGGGTCGGCCGCCGGTAACCGCTGACGGCTTCCCTGATGTCCTGCAGCGTCTGCCGGCTGACCCGCCCGATGTCGCTGATCTCGCTCAGCACCGCGTCCAGCTCGGTGGACTGCGGCAGGCGGGACAGTCGCTTGGCGGCCAGCTCGGCTTTCAGCGTGATCAGGGACAGCGACTGACCGGTGAGGTCGTGCATGTCCCGGGCCAGCCGGAGCCGCTCCTCGTTGGCGGCGAGCTTGGCCACCGTCTCCCGCGCCTGGCGCAGCTCGAACATGAGCACCAGCTGCAGCCGGAAACCGACCATGGCCCAGCCGATCAGCACCACCGGCAGCAGCTCCACCACGAGCTGGGTCGCGGATACGTGGTCGATCCAGCACAGCAGCGCGTAGCAGGCCCCGACCACCGCCACGGCGATCAGCGCGCGGCGCCGTCCGGGGAACACGAACCCGGTGGCCGCGGACACGTAGATCCACATCGGCGTCCAGTCGCCGCCGTACACCAGGCAGGCGATCACGGACAAGGCGACGATGACGGCCAGGCCGATGTGAGCGCGCCGCGGGTACGACTCCCAGGTGGCGAGGATGGTGATGTAGACGACGCAGAAGACGGCGGTCAGCGTCACACCGCCCGCGATCCACAGCGGGCCATGCCCCTTGCCGAACAGCTCAGAGACCGGCGCGATCAGATAGACGAGCCAGATCCCGGAAAAGAACCAGCGGACCCAGCCGCCCGCGCGCCGGCCCAGCATTGCGCTGCCCATCTCAGCCCGGTTGCCGGGGGAGGCGCAACCGCCGGGCGTGTCCCCGGGAGGCTTGATCCCGCGGAACGCGGTCATCACGAAGCTGGGACGCCGCCGCTCCGCCGCCGCGCGAGTCGTCGACTCGTTGTCCGCGGCCATCACATCCCACCTCCTCGCCAGCTTCTCCCTCATGCTGTCATGCCCGCCCGGCTGGGACATATCCGTGGCGTGTGTGCGGCCGCGCCGGCCTGCTTCGGGCCGGGGCGGGACGGTGGGGCCCCTGCGCCCGCCGTCCCGCCTCCGGCCGTCCGGGAGACACGGCCGGCTCAGACCGTCTCGGCGGTGCCGCGCACCGCCAGCACGGCGAGCACGATGAAGGCCGCGAACCAGGCCAGAATCGTGATGTACGCGGTGGCGGGCACCGGACGGCTGCTGATCAGGTCCGTGCCGATCCGGGTGATCTGGTAGGTCGGCAGCACCGCGCCGATCTTCCCCAGGACACCCGTCAGCGCGAACCAGAGGCCGCCGAGGATGGACATCACGAAGTACACGAACATCGCGATCGGCTGCACGCTGTCCGGCATGAACCGGTAGCCGATGGCCACCGCGAGCGCCGTGAACGTGAGCGAGCCGATCCAGATGGTGCCGCCGACGGCGAACCACTTCCACAGCTCCATGTGCACGCCGCCGTAGAAGCGCCCCAGCAGCAGGACGATGGCGATCGACGGCACCGTGATCACCATCGAGGCGATGATCTTGCCGACGACGTAGGCGTTGGCCGGCAGCGCGGTGAGCCGCAGCTGGCGGACCCAGCCGTCCTTGCGCTCCTGCGAGATGCGCTGCGCGTTCCCGGTCAGCGCGCCGCTGAACGCCCCGATCGACGCCATCGCGATCATGTAGTAGGCGGCGTAGGCCACGCCGTACACGTCGTAATGCTTGACCGACGGCGCGATGACCAGGTAGAGCACGACCGGGAGCCCGACCGAGAAGATGCTGTACCGCTTGTTCCGGCCGAGCCGGCGAATCTCGGCGCGGGCCAGCGCGAGGGTGCTGTTCATGTCCGTTGTCTCCTTAGTTCCGTGCGTAGCTGATAGTGCCCGCGTCCGGTGGTCAGCGGCCGCTCGGCGCGTAGCCGCCAGCCGGCTGCAGCGTGCTGCCGCTGGTGTCCCGGGTACTGCTGTGGTCGTCTGCGGCGGTGATGGCGATGAACGCCTGCTCCAGGCCGAGGCTGGACACCTCGAGCTCCCGCGGCCGGTAGCCCGCGTCCAGCAGCGCGTACAGCGTCCGGTCGGAGTCGGAGCTCTGGATCTGCACGAGGTCGTGCCGGATCTCCACGTTGACCAGGGCCGGCAGGCCGAGCAGGAACGGCTCGTCGATCCGGTCCAGGCGGAACGAGATCCGCTTGGCGCCCGCCCGGGCCTTGATCTGGCTCGGGGTCCCGTCGGCGAGCAGCCGCCCCCTGTTGATGACGATGATCCGGTCCGCGGCCTGATCGGCCTCTTCCAGGTAGTGCGTGGCGAACAGCAGCGTCCTGCCCTCGGCAACCTCGGCCTTCATGTTGGCCCAGAACGACTGACGGGTCTCGACGTCCATCGCCGCGGTCGGCTCGTCCAGCACGATCAGGTCGCAGTCGCCCACAATGGCCAGCGCGAACCGGACCCGCTGGGTCTGGCCGCCGGACAGCTTGTCCACCCGCTGGCCGGCGAACTCCGCGATGCCAGCCCGCTTCAGCGTCTGCTCGACCGGCAGCGGCCGGGGGTGGAAACTCGTCACCAGCGTCACGAGCTCGCGGACCGTCACCTCGGGCATCAGCCCGCCGGACTGCAGCATCGCGCCCACGCGGCCGTTCTTTATCGCGTGGTAGGGGTCGGAGCCGAACATCCGGATCCGGCCGCCGGTCGGCTTGCGCAGGTTGAGCAGCATGTCAAGGGAGGTGGACTTGCCCGCCCCGTTCGGGCCCAGGAAGGCGACGGTCTCGCCGGGCCGCAGCTCCATGGTCAGGCCGTCGACCGCCTTGACGTGCCCGTAGTGCTTCCGGACGTTCTCGAAGGAGACCACCGGCGCGCCCGATGCCGCCCCCGTTTCCCCCGCCAGTCCCTGGGTCATGGTGTTTCCCTCCGTGTGTTACCGCTCGGCATGTGCCTTATCCGAGCGGGAACTCCATGACATCAGCGGGGGGCGCTGGGCGGCAGTGCCGTGCATCCTGAGCCCGTCATGACACATGTCATGGCAGAGAGATGACAAGACCCGGGCGGTTGCGATGGCCTCAGCGGCCGGCGGCGTAGCCCTGCATGCCGCGGGGATTGGCGGCGCCGTACAGCAGGCCGCCACGGCGGGCCACGGCGCTGACCCGGCCCAGTGACCACGGCGGGTACACCACCACCTCGTGACCACGCCGGCGCAGTTCGGCGAGCACGCTGCCGGCAACCCGCTCCTCGATGTCGATGGTGCGCGGCGCCGACTCGCGCGGATAGAACGAGGACGGGAAATGCCGGGTGTGGAACTCGGCCGCGTCGATGGCCTGCTGCAGGTTCATGCCGAAGTGCACGTGGTTGAGGAAGAACGCCAGCGTCCACTGGTCCTGCTGGTCGCCACCCGGTGTGCCGAACGCCAGGTACGGCTCGCCGTCGCGCAGCGCCAGGCTCGGTGACAGCGTGGTCCGGGGCCGCTTGCCGGGGGCCAGGGTGGCCGGCAGCCCGGGCTCCAGCGTGAACATCTGCGCCCGCGTCCCCAGGCAGAAACCGAGCGCGGGCACGGCCGGCGAGGACTGCAGCCAGCCCCCGCTCGGCGTGGCCGCGACCATGTTGCCGAACCGGTCGGCGGCGTCGACATGGCAGGTGTCGCCGCGCCGCGCGGCGGCCGAATCCGGATGTCCGGCGCCGGTCCGCACCGTCGGCTCGCCAGTGCCAGAATCCAGCCGGGGCGCCAGGGCCGGATCCAGGCCCGGGTCACCGGACCAGCGATGCCGCTGGGGCGGGCCGCCGCTGCGCCCGGACGGGGCCGTAGCGAACGCCGGCAGCCGGGGCGGGGTCCCCCCGGGTGCCCCCGGAATCAGCTCCGCCGAAGCAGTCTCCCCCACCAGGCGGCGCCGCTCGTCGGCGTAGCCGGGCGACAGCAGCGCGGCGAGCGGGACATCGGTGAAGGCCGGGTCGCCGTACCAGGCCTCTCGGTCGGCGAACGCCAGCTTGGCGCACTCGACCACGGTGTGGATGTACTCGGCGGGCTTCATCGCCGCCAGCTCGAAGCCCGCCAGCAGAGCGAGCTGCTGCAGGAAGACCGGGCCCTGTCCCCAGGACTGCGTCTTGCAGACGGTCAGACCCGCGTACTCCAGGGTGAGCGGCGCTTCGGTCCCCGGCTGCCAGGCGGCGAGGTCATCGTAGCCGAGCAGGCCGCGGCCCCGCCGCCCGGTCACGTCCATCACCTCGGCGACGTCTAGGTAGCCGGCGAGCGCCTCGGCGACGAACCCCTCGTAGAACACCCGCCGGGCGGCCTCGATCTGCTCGTCCCGGTCACCCGAGGCGTCTTCGGCCTCGTCGAGGATGCGCTGGTAGGTGGCGGCCAGCTGCGGGTTGCTGAACCGGGTCCCCGGCGCGGGCACCTTCCCGCCCGGCAGGTACACCTCCGCGGAGCTTGGCCAGTGGTCGCGGAACATCTCCGCCACGCCGGCGATGGCACCGCTGATCGCCGGGACGAGGGGATAGCCGCCCCCGGCGTACTCGATCGCGTAGCTCAGCACGTCCCGCAGGCGGGTGACGCCGTGGTCGCGAAGCAGGAGCATCCAGGCGCCGAACGCCCCGGGCACGCAGGCCGCGAGCAGGCCGTTGCCCGGGATCAGGTCGATGCCGAGCGCGCCGAACGCGCCGGGCGTCGCCGCCCTCGGGGCCGGGCCCTGCCCGCTGATCACGAACGTCCCACCGCGCCGGGCGTCGAAGCCGATGATCGGGACCTCACCGCCCGGACCGGACAGGTGCGGCTCGACGACCTGCAGGACCAGCCCGGAAGCGACTGCCGCGTCGAACGCGTTGCCGCCCTTCTCCAGCACAGCCATCCCGGCGGCCGAGGCGAGCCAGTGGGTCGAGGCGACCATGCCGAACGAGCCGGCCAGCTCAGGCCGGGTGGTGAACTCACTGGCAGCCGGCATGCATACCCTCCGCGTCCGCTGGCGTTACTTCCTTTTCCATCATCGCCACCTGGATGACCGCTCGCCACCATCGCTCCCGGCCACGCTGGCGGAAAGAAGAGCCCAACCTCGGGGCGTGCCCGGGCGTCTGAACGGGTGAGAATCCGGGAACGTGCCGCAGATCTGCCCGAGGGACATGCTGTAACGCTTGGTAAGCAACTGGGGGGCCGCGGCGATACATTGAGCAGCGGACTCGCCGCGGCGGCCGCACAGCACCGGGGAAGGGCTCCGGGCTCGCGCAGGCGTGTTCACGCAGAGCCTGCCCAGCCAAACGAAAGGTATGGGGATGATCACACTTTCTGTCAGCGCGCGGCGCGGCCTGACGGCCGGCTGGCTGGTCGCCGCGGTGGCCACCGCCGCCGGCTGCGGGTCCTCGGGCAGCGCGACCGCGCCGCACTCGGCCGCCACCACGGCGAGCAGTTCGGCCACCGTGAGCGCGGCACCGGCCACGAGCTCACCGGCGGTCGCTCCCACGTCCCGGTCCAGCACCGCGGCCGGCCTGGCCGCCTGCGCCACCGCGAACCTCTCGGTGGGCCTGCAGACCAACGTGGGCGGCGGCGCGGCCGGCAGCCAGTACGTGCCGATCAGCTTCACCAACACGGCCGGTACCGCCTGCGCCATGTACGGGTTCCCGGGCGTCTCGTTCGTCACCGGGCCGAACGGCAGCCAGATCGGCGCGCCCGCTTCCCGGCAGACCAGTTTCCCCTCGGTCACGGTCACGGTCGCGGCGCACGCCACCGCGCACGCCTGGCTGCAGGTGGCGGAGGCCGGCAACTACCCCCCCTCGACCTGCCATCCGGTCACGGCGCACTGGCTGAGGGTGTACCCGCCCGCCAACACGGCCGCCTCCTACATCGGCCACACGTTCACGGCGTGCTCGTCGGCCAAGGTCACGGTCATGATGATCGACCCGGTCCGGGCCGGCTCAGCGGTGGACGGGCAGGTTCCCTGACCTCCCTGATTCCGGGCCGGCCGGACCGGTAACGTCTGGGGACATGGATGGCACCGAGCTGAGCCCGCGGGTACGCGCCCTCTGCGACCTCAATGTCGCGGAGGCGCGCGAGGCGAGCGGGCGGCACGAGTACGACGGCAGGGTTCAGGACCTGTCCCCGCAGGGCGTCCGGCACGGGCTGGCCGCGCTGGCCCTGGCCCGCGAGGCCAGCGGCCCGCTCGCGGATCCGCACGACGAGACGCATCTGACCGCGTTCGAGGCCAACGCCCAGGTCGTCTACGCCGGGCTCGAGCTGCACCGGAGCAATCCGCTCTGGCACCTCAGCGAGATGGATCTTTCCTGCTACGACCGGGACTACGCGCCGGAGATCGAACGGGAGGTGGCCCGCAGGGAGCATCTGCTGGCGTGGCCGGCCGCCGCGGAGCACGCCATCGAGGCCCTCGACCGGCTCAGCAGGCCGGTGGCCAACTCACTGGTCAGCGCGGTCCGGGGGCTGTCGGCGGGAATCCCGCTGGACACGCCGCCCGCCATCCGGGACGCCGCCCTCGCCGCGCACGCGCGGCTCACCGGCCACGTGGAGCATGCCGCCGCCATCGGCCCGCCGGACGTCGCCCTGGGCAGTGCCGGGCTGACCGCCCTGCTCAGCAGCGCGGAGGCGATGCCGGTGGATCTGGGCCAGCTCACGGAACAGGCTGACGCCGAACGTGACCGGCTGCTGGGCCGCCTCGCCGAGGACTGTGCCCGGATCGACGCCGGGCCACCGGCCCTGCAGGTCGCGCGGGAACTGGTCCGTGAACACCCCGACGGCGCGGGCGTGATCGAGGCGGCACGGATCTCGACCCGCCGGGCCATCGAATTTACCCGCGAGAAGAACCTGGTGCCCTACACCGACGGCGAGTGCCTCGTCGGCCCCGCACCGGAATCCCGGCGCTGGGCCGTGGCCATGATGTCGTGGAACGCCCCGGGTGAGCCCGAGGGACCGTCGTGGTACTACATCACTCCCCCGGACGAGTCCTGGGCCCAGCGGGAGACCGAGGAATGGCTGGAGATGTTCAGCGGCACCACGCTGCCCGGCATCACCGTGCACGAGGTCGCGCCGGGACATTTCTCGCACGGCCGCGCGCTGCGGCACGCCCCCGGAGACGTACGGCGCACGCTCCAGTCGTCGGCGTTCATCGAGGGCTGGGCGCATTACGCGGAAGAACTGTGCGTTGAGGAGGGGTTCGGCGGCGACGACCCGCGGTTCGCGATCGGCGTCTGGCTGGAGGCCCTGGTCCGGGTCACCCGGCTGGCCTGCGCGATCGGGGTGCACACGGCGGGGATGACGGTCGAGGAGGCGGCGCGCCGGTTCGAGGCCGACACCCACCTGGCCGGCCCGGCGGCGCTGTCCGAGGCCAGCCGCGCGACGTTCGACCCCACCTACGGCCGCTACACGTGGGGCAAGCTGGAGATCCTCCGACTCCGTGAGCGGGCCCGCAAGGAGTGGGGCGCCGGGTTCACGCTGCACCGGTTCCACAGCGCGATGATGAGCCTGGGCGCGCCGCCGCTCGGCCTGCTCGGCACCGCCATCGAGCGGGGCTGACGCCCGGGGCTGGCCGGCCCGGACGGCTGGCCTGGGGCTGGCCCGGAGGGTTGGCCTGGGGTTGGCACAGCGCGGCCGGACGGAGGCGCTAACGTGGTGACGTCGGCACGAAAATGACGGCAGGATAAGGGTAACGACGATGCTGGTTTCAGGCCGGGCCCGCTCATGGGCCTGGCGCGCGGCGGCCGCGCTCGTGTGCGCGCTGGCCGCGATGGTGGCGCTGTCCGGGTGCGCCGGTGTGTCGAGTATGAAGATCGCGGTCGCCAGCGCTTACATCCCCCAGCCGACCACGCCCGGGACCACCGTCGCCTATCTGGACATCCGCAACAACGCTACCCAGCCTGACCAGCTCGTGGCGGTCAGCACGAGCGTGGGCGGGAAGGTCGGATTCCTTGCCCCGGACGGCATGAGCAGCAGCGGGACCATGATCATGAAGCCGGTGCAGGACATCTCCGTCGCCCCCGACAGCCTGCTGCGGATGAACCCCAACAGCTACCGGCTGCGCATCACCGGGGCGGGCCCGATGCAGGGCGGCAAGGACGTCATCCTGACGCTGAAGTTCGCCCACGCTGGCATGGTGAACGTGGTCGCCCTCGTCACCAACCCCGC
>Ga0209890_10000533_pt1 | contig 17626 bp, 18 predicted proteins | sample OrgsoiDNA2013049_FD_185799 | JGI IMG/M metagenome (GOLD analysis project Ga0209890, IMG submission 185799) | Permafrost soil microbial communities from the Arctic, to analyse light accelerated degradation of dissolved organic matter (DOM) -... | ecosystem: Environmental > Terrestrial > Soil >...
TGATGCGTGACCACATAGCGCTTAGCAAAGTTGAAGAACGCGTAGTGCTGCAGCAGAGTGTCCTGGAAGTGATTGCTTTTCACCTGAGGGATGTTCACGTCGGGAGTAATGCCGCCCCCGCCGTAAACTGTGCGCCCGCTGTCGGTGAGCTTCACCTCGCGGTTGGCCGTGTTGGAACTCTCAGCGCTGTCGCGGTTGTAGTAGTAGTCGTAGAGCGAAATGTTGCTGTAGTCGCGCTGGATGAGGCGTCCGCTCGGAGTATAGTAATGCGCCGTGGTCAGCGCCAGCCCGGTATTTTCCGACAGCGGATACACCGTCTGCACCAGACCTTTGCCGAAGGTTACCTCGCCGGCGATCAAGCCGCGGTCGTGATCTTGAATGGCGCCGGAAACAATCTCCGCCGCCGAAGCGGTGAGCCGGTTTACCAGGACAACGATCGGATAGTCTTTGCCGGCGTTGCCATGCTGCGCGATGTAACGCTTTTCCGCGGAGGCGCGGCCATGGTGCGAGACGATGAGTTGTCCCTTCTTCAGGAACTTGTCGGCGACGCCGACGCCCTCACTGAGCAGTCCGCCGGGATTGCCGCGCAGGTCGAGGATCAGTCCCTTCAGGTCGCCGAACGAATCCAGCGCGTCAGAGACTTCATGCTCGGTGGTTTCGTTGAAGCCGTTGACGTGCATGTATCCGACGCCCGGCTTAACGAGGAAATGTACGTCGACGCTGTAGCGCGGAATCTCGTCGCGGACGAGAGTGAACTCCATCGGCTTCTCGACGGCTTCGCGTGCGATGCTGATATGAACCGTCGTGCCTTTGGGGCCCTTGAGCAGATCGGCCACGTCGCCAGTGCTCATGTTCTCGGTCGACTTGCCGTCGACGGCGATGATCACGTCCCCCGGGTGAATGCCGGCCTTGTAGGCGGGCGTGCCGGTGAAGGGATAGATCACGATTACTTTGTTGTTGCGCGGGCCGACGGTCATACCCACGCCGTAGTACTTGCCGCGCTGGTCTTCGCGCATGAGCGCGTACGACTTGGGATCAAAGAAATTGGAGTGCGGATCAAGCGCGTGCAGCATGCCGGGGATTGCCCCGTTGTAGATGGCCTTATCCGCGTTCACCGGCTCGGCGTAATTGTCCTCGACGAGCGCGTAGACGTCGGTGAACTGCTTCAGGCTGTCTTTGACCTCGGTGTCGCCGGTCATCGACGACTGCTGTCCAGAACGCTGGGCAAACAGAATGCCCAGGAAGCCGCAGGCGAGCAGAAAACAAACTACCAGTAGGAGCGATCGGCGTGAACTACGAGCCATCTTGAGATTTCCTTCGTTGAGGGCTTACTTCCACCCCAGCTACCGCGCTGAATACAGGCAGTATATCACCACCTTAGACTGCCCCGGACCGGGATAGTCACCATTGGTAACCGCCCGGAAATGGTCCTCCTAATCTGATGCGGGGGAGGCCGAATAGGTTCCCAAGCAGGGCGAAAACAGCCACGTGCTTGAGAGAGTGCGCTCATCCGCGGTCCGTTCAGTCTGGAGAGGGCGGTTCAAGGGATCTGGGGCAGAAGTATGTCGTTCGAAACCTCGGCCGAGAGGGCGGTTCCTGCGGGAAGCCTCTCCTCCTCGCCAAGAGAGCCACGACAGCCTCCCTCATTGTGCATGCCGACCCACAGGACGGCAAAGAAGGGCAGGGTGAGCACGACGAGGGGCGCGAGCGCGGTGGATTGGCCGATTTTCTTGATTCGCCGTCCAGACTCTTTCTCTCTCCTGTCCATGGAAATGGTGATCTTTCTCCCCTCGGGCGTTGTGATTTCATTCGGCTTCCATACAACCTTGCCAGGCTTGCAATTCCTGCGAGCTGGCCTGACAGCGCTGACTCGGCCGTGAACCGGCCATCCGTCAGGAAGGATGTTCACCCCATCGACAGTCAAGGGGAGGAGGAGCTTTAGCGAAACGTCATCGCCCACTTGCGCGCGGCTCGAGTCGAGCGGCGTCAACAGCGCCAGGACGAGCGTCTCTCCTCGCTTCAGGTGCACTGTAGCCGCTATTACCGGCGGTTCCTGACCCTCCGCGACGAATGTCAAGACCAGACACAGGATTGCCGAGACGACTGATCGTAAAAGGGAACAGTTAGGACCGCCACCAAAGACTCGCCACATGGACAGATGGTAGGAAAAGTGTAGCGGGCAGTGTGGAGCGGTGTGACAGTTCTCGCAGTGTCACAGCGCTGGCATTGGTTGTCGAATGAATTCCTCGTAGCGTCGCAGTTCGGCGATGGAGGACTCCGATAGGAGAGAGAAGGGAATGGCGCGGCAGCCCGCGGGAAGCTCCGCCGCAGTCAGCAAATCGCACACCATCGCAGCCGTCTGTTTCAGGCCGCGCTGCCAGTTGGCCTCGCGCGCGTCGCGAAACACGAGGCTGTCCGGATGGAATCCAGCCGCATTCAGCACGGTGCGCGCCACTTTTAGAAATTCCGGCCACCGCGATGCCACGCCTACCAGTGCACCCGTCGGCGCAGGCAAGTATCCGGCGAGCGAAGCTGGCACCGACCGAATCTGCAGAGTGATCAGCTCCGTGCCGGGCGGCAGCAACTGGCGCGCCGTCGCCTCGCGGTTGGGCAGCACAACCGGAATTCCGCCTTCCGGTGTTTTCGGACAATCCTCCGGACCGCAGGATTCCACCGGGAAGGTGACAGCGCGGGCGATTTCCGCCGCCAGGATTCTCCGCAATTCTTCGTCGGGCTCAATCAGCAGAAAATGATCAGGAGGTTGCATCTCAAGCCACTGCCGCAGACGTGACCGCAGGACGGGCAACGTCACGCCCAGCTTTCGAGCCGAGCGGAAGAGACGAGCGATCATTTGATCGAGCGCCAGAGATGGCGTGGAAGACACTTCCGGCTTGCTGGCTCGAACGTAGACTCCGCTACCCCGGCGGAACTCCACCCAGCGCTCGCGCTCAAGCTGGCGATATCCGGCGCTGATGGTGTTGGGATGGACGTGAAAGCGCCGCGCCAGGTCGCGCGTGCTGGGCAGGCGCTGGGCCGGCTCTAGATCGTCGCTCAGGATGCCGAGCACGACTTGCGTCACCAGTTGTTCGCGGATCGAAGCTTCGCTCCCGTGCGCAAACCAGAATTGCATGGCGGCAACATCATAAGCTTTGGCCGCGGGCGGAGAAAGATGTCACCGCGCGGTCTCGCAATGATTGCCGCTTTTCCGGCTCCGGCAGTATGATGAACCGCATGAGCTTTTCTGAGACGGTCTTCCTGTTCTTTTTGGCCCTCATCATCTTTGGGCCCAAGAAGTTGCCGGAGATCGCGCGCCAGGTTGGCAAGTACATGAACGAGTTCAAGCGCGCCTCCAACGAGTTCAAGGCGCAAATCGAGCAAGAGATCGCTCATCTGGAAGTGGAGAATAAGCAGACAATTCTTCCGCCCAGCCCGCCGCCGGAAGGCGTCACCAGCCGCGCGCTGCATTCGGCTCCCAGCGAAGTCAGCGTAGCGGAAACTCCAGCGACCGAAGTTCGCTCGTCGGACGCTCCCGCGACCATGGCTGCTTCCGACGACGAGCCTCTTTTTGCTGGTGGCGGTCGCCCCAGCTCAACCGACGTCACTCCAGCCACCGAAGCGGTCGCTCCCTCCCCTGACGGAACGGGTCCCACATCGCAGGAGTCGCATGTCTGATTTCGGAGCCGCGGGAAGCAGCGGCGAGACGGAAAAGGAACCCATGCCCACCATGGGCTTCCTCGATCATCTCGAGGAATTGCGCAAGCGCGTCGTTTATTCCATTGCCATCGTGGCGGTCGGGTTTGGTGCCTGTTGGGGATACCGCGAACACATTTACGCCATTATGCAGCGCCCCATCGTGGACGCGCTTCGGGCCAATGGGTTGCCAGAGAAACTGGTCTACCTGAATCCCACCGAGCCTTTCAATCTTTATCTGAAGATCGCGGCGCTAGCCGGTTTGTTTCTGACTTCGCCGTTCGTGCTCTACCAGGTGTGGATGTTCATCTCGCCCGGGCTTTATCGCAACGAGAAGCGCTATGCGATTCCCTTCATGGTTTCGACGATCGCGCTCTTCTCGGCGGGTGGATACTTCGGTTACAAGATCGCGTATCCGCGGGCCCTGAAATTCCTGATTGATTTCAGCAAGCAGTTTACGCCGATGATTACGATCGGCGAGTATACGTCGCTGTTCCTGAGCATTGTCCTGGGCATGGGCCTGATCTTCGAGTTGCCGATCCTGGTGTTTTTTCTGTCGCTGATGGGCATTGTGAGCCCGAGTTTCATGTGGAAACATTTCCGCTATGCGATTCTGGTGATCTTCATCATTGCCGCCATCGTCACACCGACTCCGGACGTCGTGAACATGTGTATTTTCGCGGCTCCCATGCTGGCTTTGTACGCCCTGAGTATTGGCGTCTCGTGGTTGGTGCATCCCAAGTATCGAGCGGCGAGAAAAGAAAAGCAGGCGCAATGAGTGGATCGCGATCTCTGCGGTGGATTCTGCTCGCCTGTCTACTGACGATGCTGGCGTGTGACCGCGACAAGGGTCCTGCGGACGGCCCGGTTCAGCCGATTCCTACTCCAGTCGATCCGACTGGACCTGTGTTGACGCTTCCACCCGACAGCGGACCGGCGCCTGCAATCGACGCTGACCGCACCCTGCAATACGCGAAAGACATTGTGAAGTTCGGCCCGCGTCCGATCGGCAGCGCCAATCACAAGAAGGTGGAGGACTACATCGCCTCTCGCCTCAAGGGCGACCAGGTTGAGGACGACACCTTCACCGCCGACACACCGGCGGGTAAATTCCCGGTGCACAACATCATCGCCAAGTATCCTGGCACGAAAGATGGAATCATCGTCATCGCCAGCCACTACGACACGAACTACCCGCTGCGAGATACGACTTACGTGGGAGCCAATGATGGCGCGTCTTCGAGTGCCCTGCTGCTAGAGTTTGCCAATCAACTGCGCGGCAAGACGCGTGAAGGCTACAGCGTGTGGCTGGTGTGGGACGACGCCGAAGAGGCGGTCAAAGACTGGAGCGATGCCGACAGCCTGTATGGCATTCGGCACGTCGCCGAGAAATGGGAGTCCGACGGTTCGCTGAAGAAGATCAAGGCATTTCTGCTGGCGGACATGATTGGTGACGCCGATCTCAACATTGATCGCGATCTGAACTCTACGCCGTGGCTGGAAAACGTTGTGGGAGAAGCGGCGAAGCGCCTGGGATATCAATCCCATTTTTTCGCTCGTAACAACCAGGTCAGTGACGATCACCTTCCCTTCATGAAGAGAGGCGTGGCTTGTGCCGACCTGATTGACTTCTCCTACGGCTACAACAACGTCTTCTGGCACACTCCGCAGGACACGATCGACAAACTTAGCCCGAAGAGTCTGGAAATCGTAGGTGGCGTGATCCTCGAAACGGTGCGCATCCTCGACAGGATGGAACCGCTGCCGCCGAAGTGATCACGGCGGAAGACCCCAAGACACTCGACTGCTGAGATCGAAGAGGAAACGCGAAGAACACCCGTGATCCTCTCCACGTGCCCCGCGCGAGCTCAGCTTTCTCTGCGGCTAAAGCCTTGTGGCCTGCCCATCTGCGACCTCGATCGTCCGAGCGAACCTCATTTTGCTCTTTTACCGGAATTCATTTCTAATGCACCCCATATGAGAACTGTGAAGACCCTGTTCTTTGCCTGCTTGTTCAGCTTCCCATGCCTCGCTGCAACTCCTCCCGCCGACAGTAACGAAGCCAATCAAGTCATTCAGGCAGCGCTTCAGCCTTCACCGCTGGAGGCGAATCTTCATCGCCTGACCGACGAGATTGGGGGACGCGTTCCGGGAACTCCCAGCATGCAGCACGCCGTAGCGTGGGGAGTGCAGGCCTTCACGGCCGCCGGGGCCGACAGCGTGCATACCGAGGGATTCACCATTCAGAGCTCCTGGTCCGAAGGCGCGACCGAGATGAACGCGACCACCGCGTACCAGGTCGATGCCTCGAAGGTGGGCGGCGGGACCGTGCTTTCTGCCTTTCGCATTCGCGCGGTCTCTGTCGCATGGGCCCCCGCGCTTGCTCCGGTGAAGCACGTTCCGATGGTCGATGTGGGCGAGGGCACGGAAGGCGACTTCAAAAAGGCAGGCAACGTTACCGGCAAGATTGTTCTGGTTCACACCGTCGTTCTAAAGACATGGGACGATCTGTTCGCCGAGTACACGAAAGCGCCGCCCGTGATCGTACTCGCAGTGAAGGGAAAAGCGCTGGCGGTCGCGTTCATGGCAACCCGTGAGCATGACATCCTCTACCGGCACACCAATTCCGGGTTCGGAGAAATCGACCGCCTGCCGATGGTAGTGGTCGCACGCGAGGACGGCGAGCGCATGGCCCGCCTTCTGGCTTCCGGCAATTTGGTGTGGGCCGATCTCTCGATTCCAAACCAGATCGGCGGTCCGATAAAGGCGTCCAACGTTGTTGCGGAGATCAGAGGCAGCGAAAAGCCGGACGAGTTCGTGATCCTGGGTGCACACCTCGATTCCTGGGAACTCGGCACGGGCGCTCTGGATAACGGCTGCAACGCCGCCCTGGTCGTCGATGCACTACGAGCCATCAAAGCCTCGGGTGTGAAGCCGCGACGCACCATCCGCTTTATTCTTTTCTCCGGGGAAGAGCAGGGACTGATCGGCTCCCGCGCCTATGCCTTCAACCATCGCGCGGAACTCGATAGGGCAGCAGGGGTCGTCATCTACGACTCAGGCACGGGAAAGACCACTGGCTTTTCCGTGGGCGGCCGTAAAGACGTTCTCTACACTGCGAAGGAACTGATTGCGCCACTCGCGCAGTTTGACGTGAAGGAACTGAAGACTGACATGGAATGGGGCACCGACCATTTCGATTTCATGCTGGAGGGCGTACCGACGTTTGTCGCCGATCAGCAGGAGGCCAACTATCTCGAAAACTATCACGCCAGCTCGGACACTTACGACAAAGTCGACTTTCCCCAATTAAAAAAGCATGTGGCTGAGGCCGCCGCACTCAGCGTTGGACTGGCCGATCTGCCCGCGAAGATTGGACCGCGCCTCACCCGTGATCAGATTGAACTGACCATGCGCGAGACGAACAGTGTGGAACTGTTCAAGGCCTTCGGCATTTGGGATGATTGGGCTAGCGGCCAGCGGGGCAGGCAGAAATAGCTGTGTCATAACGCCGGCAGGAACCTTATTTGCTCTATTTCTGGATTCTCTTCAACCTCTTCGCGCTGGGCATGCTGGTGCTGGATCTCCGGGTATTCCACCGGCCCGGCCACGTCGTCAGCGTTCGTGAGTCTCTGGGTTGGAGCGCCATGTATGTGGCGTTGGCTGCCGGGTTCGCGGCCCTTTTGTTTTTCTGGCAGGGCCATCAGGTTGCATTAGAGTTTGTCACCGGCTACGTACTGGAACTCTCGCTCAGCGTCGACAACCTGTTCATCTTCCTGGTCATCTTCAATTTCTTCGCGGTCCCGGACGCCCAGCAGCATCGCGTTCTGTTCTGGGGCGTGCTCGGCGCGCTGGTCATGCGCGGCCTCTTCATCGGCGCGGGAGTCGGGCTGATTTCCCGCTTCCACTGGGTCCTGTATATCTTCGGGAGCCTCCTGATCTATAGCGGCGTCCGCCTCTGCGTGGTGGGCGATCACCAGATCAATCCGTCCGCCAATCCCTTCGTAATGGGCTTACGCCGCTGGATTCCCGTGACCGCCGACTATCGGGCTGGGAAATTCTTCGTCCGCAACCCGCAAGACAATTCACGCCTCTATGCGACGCCGCTGCTGGCGGTGCTTTTGGTCATTGAGACCACCGATCTTCTTTTTGCGGTTGATTCGATTCCTGCAATCCTTGCCATCACGCTGAACGCCTTCATCGTCTACACCTCGAACGTGTTCGCGATTCTGGGACTTCGTTCCATGTACTTTGCAATCTCGCGGCTGATGAAAGCGTTCCGCTTCCTGCACTATGGACTGGCGGTCGTGCTGGTTCTGGTAGGGCTGAAGATGATGGCGGCGGACCGTGTCCGAGTGCCCATCGCGATGACGTTAGGCGTGGTTGCTGGGGTGCTATTGGTATCGATTGCAATCTCGGCGGCTTTTCCGGCAACGCCAAAAGAGCCATAGAGGTCATCGCACCGTACCGCAGCGCGCATACGCTATCATGGAACCGCATGCCGCAAGTGACCATCCACGTGCCCCCACGGCCTTATCAGGCCTGGATTGAGAACGGCCTGCTCACACGGGCGGGTTCTGTTCTAAGCGAACTGCTGCCGCAGGCCAGCCGCATCTTTGTGATCACCGTTCCTCCGGTGCGCAAGCGCTGGGGATCGAAACTTGTCGGTTCTTTGAAGGCCGCGGGCTTCAGCCCGCAGGTAATTCCAATGCCGGACGGCGAACCCACCAAACGTCTGGCTACCCTTGAGGCCCTCGCCGATAAACTGGCGCGGATGGGCGCCGACCGGAAGGCTGTGGTTGTGGCCTTGGGCGGAGGGATTGTCGGCGATGTCGGCGGGTTGCTGGCCTCGCTTTACATGCGCGGAATCGAACTGGTGCAGATCCCAACGACCGTGCTGGCGCAGGTCGATGCCTCCATCGGAGGAAAAACCGCGGTCAATCTTGTCGCCGGCAAGAATCTGCTGGGGACGTACCATCATCCGCGCGTGGTGCTGATCGATCCCGCGGTCCTGAAGACTTTGCCGGATCGCGAGTTTCGCGCCGGATTGTATGAAGCACTGAAGTGCGGCATCATCGGCAACATCGAACTGTTTCTTCGCTTCGAGCAGAACCGCGCCCGCATTTTGAAGCGTGATCCCGTAGAACTGGAGTGGCTGATCGCACAGTCGGTAAGGTTGAAAGCAGAGGTGGTTTCGGCGGACGAACGCGAGGGAGGCTTGCGCCGCGTTCTCAACCTGGGGCACACCATTGGGCACGCGCTTGAGGCCGAAACCGGCTACCGTCGCCTGCTACACGGCGAAGCCGTCGCCTGGGGAATGATCGCCGCAACCAACATTGCGCTCAGTGTGGGTCGCACTGACAGCGTAACCGCAGGAAGAATCGCCGACGCCGTTTTGAGCCTGGGACGCTTGCCGGAAGTGAACGTCAACTCGCGCAAGATCCTGGCGCGGTTGCAGTCCGACAAGAAAACGCAGAATGGCGTGGTGCACTTTGTGTTGCCCCGCGAAATCGGCAAGGTGGAAGTCGCCAGCGACGTGCCCAGTAGCGCAGTGGTCGATGCCGTGGAAGAGTTGCTGCGGCTGTCCCGCGGCGGCTGGGTTTGGGAAAAGTAGAAGGAGACAAGGCAATGCAGGAGACCACGCAGCAGTATATCCAGCGAATCTTGGGTCATGTAGAAGGCCGAGATGCCATCCAAGTGCAGCGGGCGACTGCTGCGAAGCTGAAGAAATTGATTCACGGGCTGACTCCAAAGGAACTGAAGTGGAAAGCGGAAGCGGGGAAGTGGTCGATCGCCGAGATCGTCGCGCACCTGGCCGACGCGGAGATCGTCGCCAGTTGGCGAATGCGCTCGGTACTCGGCGCGAATGGAACCGCGATCCAGCCCTTTGATCAGGATGCGTGGGCGTCGGTGTTTCAGTACGGAAAACGAGACGCCAAGCAATCGCTGGAGGTCTTCCGAGTGCTGCGCGAGAATAATATCGCGATGCTGAAGGCGCTTCCGCGCGAGAGTTGGGATAATTATGGCATGCACGCCGAGCGCGGCAAGGAGACGATTGCTCACCTGGCGCGCATGTTTGCCGGACACGACACCAACCACGTCCTGCAGGTTGAGGGCATTGCCGCGCAGTTGAAGAGCGCACGAAAGAAAAAGAAGAAATAGGCATCCGCTCCTCTCGATCCATGGTGCAGGAATCCAGCAAGTCTGCGGTCGTGGGCGCCGCGCCGGAAGGCGCGAGCGATCCGCATTCTGCTGCGCGCGCCGTCCGCGAGATGTTTACCTCGATTGCGCCGCGTTACGACCTGTTGAATCACGTGTTGTCGTTCAATATCGACCACGTGTGGTGGCGTCGCACTGCGCGCACCTTCCGCCACATTTTGGATCGTCGCGACGCGCACATCCTCGATTTGTGTTGCGGAACCGGCGACATGACGTTCGCCTTGCGCCGTGCGGCAGGGAAGCCTTCGCCTCAGATTCTAGGTGCAGATTTCTCTCACGCTATGTTGCAGCGTGCGACGGCCAAGTCGGCGACACGGAATGGGGCAAGGCCGGGATGGATCGAAGCGGATGCCCTGAACCTTCCGTTTCCGGCCTCCCGCTTCGATCTTGTGACTTCGGCTTTTGGTTTCCGCAATCTCGGAGACTACGATGCCGGACTCCGCGAGATCGCGCGCGTGCTGAGTCCCGGCGGTGAGTGCGGCATCCTTGACTTCGGAGAACCTAAGGGTGCGATAGGCGCGCTCTACCGGATCTACTTCAAGCAGGTCTTACCCCGCGTCGGGACGATGATCTCCGGAGTGAGCGGCCCCTATCGCTATCTCCCGGCCTCAGTTGAGCGCTTCCCACCGCCGGAAGAAATGTTGACGAGGATGAAACGAGCCGGATTTTCTGAGGCCAGCTGGACGCCGTACACATTTGGAATCGCAGGTCTTTATCGAGGGAAGAAATAGTCCTTGAAACTAAGTTAGGAAAGTGTGGGGACAGCTGCCCTCGGCGTCCGCCGGGCGTAGCCGGGATTTTGTGGCGTGCCTTCTCTACTGAGCATCTCGCAGCAGTTTACTCAGCGCCTGAATAACGTCGGCGCTCACGTCACCCACCACAAAATACCGTAACCCATTCTGTGTCCAGTTCTCGACGTTAAACGACACGATATGGACTGGGCCCGACGCCAGGCTCGCCGGCTCCTCTCCGCGATCCTGAAAAATGAACACCGAAACTTCGTGCTTGCGCACCTGGTAGATCAAATGCGCCCCTGGAGTCTGTGCGAGATAGGTGACGCGCCCGCCGAGCAGTGTGAACTCTGAGCCTTGCAGTTCCGGCAGGTTGAAGCCGAAGGGAATCCTTCCTTGAAACCATGGCTTCACGGTGTGCCGGTCGGTCGATACGACGTCGACCGGCGCGGCGCTGGCCAGTGCAGCGACGTGCAAGTCGGCCAGTTCACTAAACACCCGCTGCCGGCGCTCGTTCTCGCGGCCCACATAAAAATTCACTGCGACCGAAACGATCAGCACCGATATTGCCGGTACGGCCAATATCGTCCACAGTGCAGCCGATTTCCGCCGCGGTTTCGTGGCGACACTTTTCGCGATCCGATTGCGCAGTTCTGAGCTCGCCACATAACGCTTGCCCGCGGTCTCCACTGAGCGCTTCATCTGTACCCGTTCCAGCACTTCGGCGGCACAGGCCGAGCAGGCTCGCAGATGCGCTCCCATCGTGTTGGCTTCGGCAAGATCGAGTTCGCCATCGACGTAGGCGTCCAACTTGCTGTGCCATTGCTCACAGGCCATGCCGGCCTCCCTGGTTCGTCCGCAGCAAGTTCCGCAGAGCCTTGCGCGCGCGAGACAGGCGCGACATCACCGTGCCCATCGGAATAGCGATCGTTTCGGCAATCTCCTGATACGACATTTCTTCCACCTCGCATAGCAGCAAAATCTCGCGGAACGGCACGGGCAGATCCGCGAGTGCCTGCCGAACTTGCTCGCGATCGGCGTGCTGGATCAGGATGCTCTCTGGCGTAGTCGTTTCGGCGGGCAGCAGACTCTCGTCCGCCTCTCCATCGATTGCAACCGTGCTCTTGAGCCCCGTCCGCGAACTCAAGAACGAATTTCTCAGGATGCGGTACATCCAAGCCCGGAAATTTGTGCCCGCTTGAAACGAAGAAAATCCCCGCAGCGCCTTCGCGTATGTTTCCTGCACCAGATCCTCCGCCTCCGCCGTGTCCTGGGTCAGCCAGCGCGCAAAGTTGTAGAGTTGGTCGAACAGCGGCATCGCCAGTTCCTCAAACGTCGCTGCAGACACGGGTTCTTCGGGCACCTTCATACGTAAACCAATTCCACGCTAATTTATTCCCCGCCTGACGGCAAATTCTCGCAGGGAATAAATTCACCCTGTTCGGGTTATCAGGATGCACTACAACGAACCCAAACAGCGCTCGCAAGGAGGAACTATGAAAAACATATTCAATTGGCTCACGAATCCACCCACGGACGGACCGGACTCGACGATTCTTCTGCGCCTGATGGCAGGTGGTGTCTTCCTTTGGGAAGGTATTCTTAAATTTGTCTACGCGAATCAGGGAATCGGACGCTTTACGAAACTCGGCATGCCCGTGCCGCACTTCACGGCCGACTTCGTGGCGTGCCTCGAAATCGTCGGCGGAATGCTTTTGCTCTCTGGGTGGCTGACGCGGCTGATTGCCATTCCGTTCATCTTCGAGATGATCGTCGCCATACTGTCCACAAAGATCTCAATGTTCCTCGGCACTTCGCCTCTGCCTCTTCCCGCGGTGCCGCCAAAGGTGGGAATGTGGGCCGTCCTGCACGAGGTGCGGTCCGAATACGCGCAGCTGCTCACGGTCCTGTTTTTGCTGATCAATGGTTCCGGCCGCTGGTCGCTGGACGCCCTCCTGAGTAAGCAAGTACGCCGAGGTCAGGTTGTGGCCGCTTCGCGACGGAAGGAATCGGCAAACGCGTCGGCAATGGTGTAGCGCATCACGTGCTCGTACTCGGGCCCCAGGAAGCGCCGCAAGCGGTCGGTATTCATGATGTACTCCCCAGTCATGTAAGGAACGGCTTCCGGAGGAATGGCGGAAATCTTGTGCTTCCAGAGGAATTTCAGGACTTGCCCCATGACCCACTTGCCGGGTACGCGCACCAATTTCGCCTGTGCCATCTCGACACAGCCGCCAAAGGTCAGAGGCTCGCCGCGCCCGGCCACATTCAGCACGGTAAGGCGTTGCGGCTCCGGTTCGCGCTGCAGGATGTGGCGAATCAGCCGTGCCATGTCGTCGACATGGACAAACTGGATTTTGTTGTCAAGATACTGCTGGCCGCGGGGGAACATGCAGGGCAGTCGCTTGCCCTCGCTGCGCATTTTCTCGGCTCGCGCGCTCTTGCCGTTGGGCGTACCGCGAAACGCCCCCATCAGATAGTTCTCGACGGTCGCTCCAGCAAAAATGTGCGGCCGCAAGATATAAGCACTGCACCCGCGCAGGGCGTGGGAGCGGGTTTGTACAACCTCATCCGACTGCTTCTTGTGAATGGCGTAAGGCAGCGTGTGCGCCGCCAGCACCGATTCTTCCGTGGCCGGCGCTGGCAGGTTCGGCCCGTAGGCGGAGACGCTGCTGGGAAAGATGAACTGCTTGACCCCGTCGTCGGTGGTGCGATTCGCCTCGGTGACAGCTTCCATCACGCGCGCCGTCCCCGACACATTAATTTGCCACATGCGCTCGACGTCGAGCACGCCGGAGCGGACCGGATCGATTATGAATGCAAGGTGAACCACCGCGTAGGCATGGGTATCGCGCAGCAGTTCGTACAACACTCGGGTGGACGATTCCTGGCCGAGGTCCAGGTTCTCAAACTGCAACTCGGAGTCGGTATGGGGTGGACTGACGTCCACCCCAATGACCGAATAACTCCCCAGCAGCGGCAGAAGCCTGGAGCCCAGATTGCCCGACACACCGGTTACAACGACAACAGGTTTAGCCATCAGTTCGGTTTGGCCGCATCAGGCTGAGCCGGAGGCGGGGTTGGCGGCGGCGCGGTCGGAGACGGAACCGGCCGCGGACGCGGAAGCCGCGGTGGCGGCGCCGCGCCGCCCACTCCGCCCGGACCAAAGTACATGTCATTCGTTTCCACCTTGAACGAGTTGTTCACCTTGTCCATCATTTCGCGCGTTCGATCGTTCTGCAACTTGCTATGGATCTCGTTGTTGGCCTGATCGAGCGTCATATGATCCACGCTGCTCACTTTATAAACATAGTGCCCGCCTGAATCGCTGATCACCTGCGAAACGTCGCCCGGCTTCAACTCGAACACAGCGGCGTGTCCCGGGGGCAAACCGGTGCGACGCACGTTAGGCAAGTTGACCGTGGGAGACTCGATTTTCATCCCAGCGGCTTCGAATGCCTCTTTTTGCAGCTTGGCAAAATCTTCTCCCGCGGCAGCACGGGCCCGTAGACTTTCGGCCAGCTTGGTCATCGCCTGCTCGGATTGGTCAGCTTTTGCCTTCTCCTCGGCTTCCTTGGCTTTCTTTGCTTCGTCGCTCAACTTCTCGTCTTTGTCGTCTTCTTCCTTGGCCTCGGCGTCGCCCTGTTTGGTCCGCGGCACAAACAGCCGGTCCACGTTGAATTGCTCGAAGCTGTCGGCATGTTCCTTGTAATACTTCTCGACTTCGTCTTGTGGCACCTTGGCCGCTTCATCCTGAATGGCGCGCTGCAGTTGGGTGGTCAGGATCTGCATCTTCGCGAATTTGACGGTCTCTTCAAACTGCGGAGTCTTATCCAAACCCCTCTTCTTAGCTTCCGCCGACATTCCGATAAACCGCGGCAGGACGCCCGCTAGTTGCTTCTTAACTTGGGGCGTGACGTTCGGGGCCACGGCACTGGCCAGCTTTTCAAACTGGGCTTTGGTGATGACGGTCTTGCAGTCGGCGGCTGGAGTCTTTGTAGCAGCGGTCTTGGCCGCAGTCACGGGCTTTGCCGCACCTGCCTTGGCCGTGGCCGTCTTAGGCTCTGCCGAACACACTCCGTTGATAGTGATTACCGCCGCGTCCGGTGGAACCGCAGCAGAGGTGTCCGCCGGGGCCTGGGGCGGGGCAGGGGTGCCCGGGGCGGCTTGTCCCCAAGCCAGCGTACCCAACAAAACACACATCAGCCAACTCTTACCCATAAGTCATTTCCTCCAGGATTGGTCCTTCAGAAAGTTGAAAATGCCAAGCATCAAATCCTAGCACAATCGGTCGTTTTTGCTCGCGCGTAGTTTGCCGAATGACTCGCTGGAAGCGCTTGCGCCGGTACTCCGCGACGGGATGAACGCGGCGATTTGCTTGGCGGTTTGCACTCACAGCGGCGATAATTCCTGCATGTCGGGAAGTCCGGCCATTTCCTCGTCTGATTTGATGCGCTCCGAGAAGCGTGCGGCGGCGGGGAATTCCGTTCTGGCCGCGGTGGTCATTACCGGGCTCAAGATCGTCGTCGGTTTCAGCACCGGGAGCCTGGGCATCCTTTCGGAAGCGGCTCACTCCGGGCTTGATCTGATCGCCTCGCTGCTCACGTTTTTTTCGGTAGGGGTCTCTGACAAGCCCGCCGATGCCGACCATCAGTACGGCCACGGCAAAATCGAAAACTTTTCCGCGTTTGTCGAAACCGGCTTGCTCCTGCTGACCTGCGCCTGGATCATTTACGAAGCGGGGTTACGCTTATTCTTTCGCCGAATTGACATTGAGCCATCCCTTGCAGCTTTCGCTGTGATGCTGTTCTCCATGGGCCTGGACTGGTGGCGCTCGCGCGTCCTAGGCCGCATCGCGCGCAAGTACGACAGCCAGGCGCTCGAGGCCGACGCGCTGCACTTTTCCACCGATATCTGGTCCGCTGGCGTTGTCGTTCTTGGGCTGGGGCTGGTGCTCATCGGACGCACCTATCACGTGGAATGGCTTCGCGATTCCGATCCTGTTGCCGCTCTCTTCGTGGCCGGCGTTGTAGTTTCCGTGAGCTGGCGCCTGGCTCGCCGCACCATCGACGCGCTGCTCGACGCCGCACCTCCGGGCGTGCGATCCCAGATCTACGATGCGGTTTTGCGCATGAACGGAGTGATCGAGGTTGATCGCGTTCGCATCCGCCGGGCCGGGAACCGCTACTTTGCCGATCTCGCCGTAGGATTCGCGCGAACCGTGACTTTCCAGCGTTCCGGCCAGTTGGCGGCCTCCGTCACCGAAGCCGTTCGCCGGATTCTTCCCGACGCCGACGTGACCGTGCAGCCTCTACCGCGTGCGCAACATTCGGAGAATATTTTCGACCGCATCCGCGCTGTCGCCACCAACAACAATCTGAACGTGCATGACATCAGCGTCCAGGATCTCGCCGGGCGGCTGCATGTGGAACAGCACATCGAACTCGACGAGCGCATGTCTCTTAAACACGCCCACGATCAGGTTACCGAGCTCGAAGCCGACATGCGCCGCGATGTCCCTGAGATTTCCGACATCCTCACCCACATCGAGAGCGAGCCTGCCACCATTGAGAAGCCGGAAGAGGTGTTCAGCGATGCGGAACTCGAGCATCGCCTCAAAGCTGTGGCCTCGCAGTTTCCCGAAGTGCTTGACGTTCATGAGTTTGTCATCAAGCGCGTGCGCGGGCGCATGTACATCTCGTGTCATTGCACTCTGTCGGACGACCTTTCTCTCGCCCGGGTGCACGACATCCAGACCGAGCTGGAAATTCGCTTCAAGCAGGACGCACCCGAACTGTTCCGCGTCCTGATTCACCCCGAGCCCAGCACCGACAACCGGAGATAGCAGATACGATGATCACCGCCAAAGCAATTTGGACCGACAACGAGCGCTACATTGGCGAGGCGAGTTCGCACCATGCCATCGTCATGGACACCGCGACCGAGAAGACGGCCAGTACACCGATGGAACTCGTGCTGATCGCGCTTTGCGGTTGCACAGCCTCGGACGTCGTTGGGATACTGCGCAAGAAGCGGGAGCCCTTCACCAGCCTCGAAGTCACGGCCAGTGGCGAGCGTGCATCGGGTTATCCTGCCGTTTATACGGAAATCACGCTGGTCTACCGGATTGCTGGTAAAGTTTCCCGCAAGGCAATGGAAGATGCGGTGAAACTCTCGAAAGAAAAATATTGCTCCGTTTCCGCCATGCTGGAAAAGACCGCGAAGATCACTTCGAAGATCGAACTGGTGGAGTAGATGTCGGCCATCCGCGTTCTGTTCTTCACCCAGCCCGGCTGCATCTCCTGCGAACTGATGAGAATGTTTCTCGAGGCCAAAGAGATCGCGTTCGAAGAGCGCGATATCAGCACTGACCTCGAAGCCCGTCGAGAAATGACCGATCAACACGACAGCGGCGAAACTCCAACGCTGGTAATTATCGCCGGAGAAACGACAGAAGTGATTGTCGGCTTTGATCCCGTGCGTCTTGACCAATTCCTCGACCCGGCCCCATCATCGGATGATGGTGACTGAATCCTGAACTCCGCTACTTCCGGCCGAAGCATTCCTCATCCCTTGCGCGGATACTTCTTTATCGGGGCCGCCGCTTTTCTCTGGGGAGTCTCCGCTGTGCTGGGCCGCGCCGTTTTCACCGGTAAGCTGTCGCTAAGTGGCCAGGCTGTACATCCGATCGACCCGCTCTTTCTATCGCAAACACGCACTTCCTTCTCGCTGCTCGTATTGCTTCCGCTTCTGGTGGGGCGGCGTGGCTGGCAACGCATCAAACTTCCCGCGCCCGACCTCATCCAATGCCTCGTACTGGGGATGCTTGGCGTGGCCGCGTCAAACTACTTCTATTACGTCGCCATTCAGAGAACGAGCGTCGCTATCGCGATCATCGTGCAATACACGGCGCCGGTCTGGGTGCTGCTGTACGTGGTCGCCCGGCGCCAGCAAAAACTCTCTCTGCAGAAAGTCGCCGCAGTGGG
>Ga0209890_10000534_pt1 | contig 17622 bp, 13 predicted proteins | sample OrgsoiDNA2013049_FD_185799 | JGI IMG/M metagenome (GOLD analysis project Ga0209890, IMG submission 185799) | Permafrost soil microbial communities from the Arctic, to analyse light accelerated degradation of dissolved organic matter (DOM) -... | ecosystem: Environmental > Terrestrial > Soil >...
CTCAAAGTCTGATAGAGCGGACGGACTTGGCACAAATCGAACCAGAAGTCCGATTTCCGAGATCCATCGATGCACAGTGCGAACGCTGGCCTCGAGGCGACGGGCGATCTCGTCGACGGCAACGCCCAAGCCGCGCAGCGTAGAAGCCGCTACACGGCGGCGCTGTACTTCCCCGAGGTAAACATCGCGCGGCACCGCTCCGCGCTCTCTGCGGGCAGCGGCGGCCCGTTGGCGATCGGTTTCACGGCGCGCGGCAGTGTCGGCGCGAACCCGCGTGAGGTTGCCGCCGACGTAGCGCGACCAGACCCAGCCGGCAACGCTCTTGGCGGTGTCGAGCGCCTCGGCATCGCTATACGGGTGTGCTGCCACCGGGTGCGCGGCCCGGACGTCGGCCGCGAACGCCCGGATGTTGCCCATTGCGACCAGTCCGCCGCTGGGCATCGCCGCCTGCGGGCCGACGTCGGCGAACCGGCCGCCGCCGTGACCGCTGCCGACCAGCGCGAAATGCTCGGTGCAAAAAGCGCCGCGTTCGCGCAGCTCCTGCGCGATACGCGCGGCGATCGAGGCTTCTCCGTGGCCGTTGGTTACGAACAGAATCGGGGTCATGCCGGCGCGAGCGGCACCAGCGAGAACGTGCTGATCCGCGCCCGGCCCGCGGCGCGGACCAGATCCGTCTGCGAAGCGAACGCTCCGTACGGACCGGCATGAACGATCGGAACCTCGCCGACGTATTCGGGCTGCGCGAGCGTATCGTGGCTATGGCCGCCCAGAATCAAATCGAGCCGCGGTACGCGCCGGGCGACCTCGCGGTCCGCGCGCAGCCCGATATGCGAGAGCGCGACGAGCGTAACCCCGGGCGGCGTCTGCGCGGCGATCTTTTCCGCGACATCGGCGGGCGGCAAAAAACGCCATCCGAAGATGCGTTCCCACCAGCTGCCGACCGGATATTGCGGCACGAGCAGCCCAAAAAAGACGAACCTCCATGGAGTCCCGTCGGCGTCGATGCGCTCGACGGTCAATTGCGGAACGAAAGGCAGCCGGCGGCCGAACGTGTCGACCAGATTTGCGCACACGAACGGATGGCGCATCAGCGCGACGCGCGCGGCCGCGCAATCGCAGTACGAGGCGGCGGCGGCCGGCCGGGCGGCGCTCGCCGGCCGTATCGAGCGTGACATGCGGGAAGCCTATTACCGTTGGCTGCAAGCGCGCGCGCAGATCGGGATTTTCGATTCGACCTTGGAACTCGCCGACGAAAATCACCGCGTCAACGACAGTTTATTTCGTAACGGCAAGATCACGCGCGACCTCGTCTATCGCGCTGAAGCCGATCAACTGGAAGTGGAGCAATCGCAACTCGGTGCACGCAATACCGAGCGACTGGCGCAAAGCTACGTGAATCTATTGCGCAATGCGCCTTTCGACCGGCCGATTCCCGTGACGGCGGTCGACGATCCTGATATGGATCGGCTGCGCGCCGGACTCACGCGCCGCATCGCGGCGCCGCAGCTCCAACTCGCGGCTCTGCAGGACACCGCGGTGCGCCAGCGTTCGGAATTGCGGCAACTCGACGCCGTTGCCGCAGCGGCAGTGGCGGGCGAACGTCTGGCGCGCGCGGCATTCAAACCGCGGCTTGCGTTTGCGCTCGATGCCGGCACGCAGGGTGAGACCTACGGTCTCGGCAGCGGCGATCGCTATGTACTGGCCTCCCTCGTGCTGCGCTTCAATTTGTTTGCCGGCGGCGCGGACCAGGCGGGCGTCGCCGGCGCGAAAGCCGTCGAGCGCGAGGCCCGGGCCAGCCGCACCCTGCAGGAGCAAACGATCCGCTTCGAAGTGCAGCAGGCATTGCAGGATCTCGAACTCAGCCAGGCCTCGCTCGGAACCGCTGCCAAGCGGGTCGAAGCGGCCGCCGGCGCGTTTCGCATCGCGTCGCGAAAGCGCGATCTCGGGCAGATCAATCAGGCCGAATTCATCGACTCGCGGCGCGCGCTCACCGACGCACAATTGAATCTCAACGTCACGCGCTTCGCGGCCTTGAGCAGTCTTGCCCAGCTCGAGTACGCGCTCGGCGCCGGCACGCGGCACCTGCCGCCGGAAATTCAGCCATGAAACATCGCCTCTTGGGTTTGCACGGTGCGGCCATGACCATGATGGCAGTCATTCTTCTCGCCGGCTGCACGCGCAGTGCCGGCGGCACGGTCGCCGCGCCCGTGCGCTCGGTGCAAGTTGCCGCCGTGGCGTCCGCCACGCTCGACAATACCTTGCGCGCCGTGGGTTTGCTCACTCCCAAGGATGAGGCGCGCTTGTCGTTCAAGGTCGGCGGGCTCATCGAATCCATACCGGTCGAGGAAGGTCAGACCGTCAGGGCAGGGCAGGTGCTGGCCGTGCTCAAGCCGGCCGAAATCAATGCCTCGCTCGAGCAGGCGCGCCAGGCGGCGGGGAAGGCGCAGCGCGATCTCGAGCGCGGCAGGTCGTTGCTCGCCGACGGCGTCGCAACCCAGGAGCAAGTACAGGATTTGACCACGGTCTTTCAGGTGGCGCGCGCCGCGCAGAGCAGCGCGGAGTTCAACGTGGCGCATGCGCGCATCGTGGCGGCCGTCGGCGGCGCGGTGCTGCGCAAGCTCGCCGAGGCCAACGAAGTGGTGCAGGCGGGGCAGACCGTGGTGGTGCTGGGCGGCGCAAATCGCGGCTGGATCGTGCGCGTGGGATTGGCCGATCGCGATGTGGTGCGTGTTCGCTTGGGCGATGCGGCGCGCATCGAATTCGATGCGTGGCCGGGGCAGTCGTTCAGCGGCCGCGTCGGCAACATTGCCTCGGCGGCGGATCCCGCCACGGGCACGTTCACGGTCGAGGTGCAAATCGACGCCGACGCGCGCTTCGTGCAGGGACTCGTGGCCAAAGTCGCCTTAAGTGCGCAAAACGCCGCCCAAGCCAAGGTCATTCCGGTGCAGGCGCTGCTCGAAGCCAATGACAAGGAGGCGGGAGTGTTCGTGCTGGATCCGGCCACGCGCGTGGTGCGCCGGATCAACATTCAGATCGGCCGCATGAGCGCAGGGTCGGTGGAGGTGTTGGACGGGCTCGCATTGGGCGAGCAGGTTGTGACCGACGGCGCGGCCTTCCTCGAGAACGGCGCGACCGTTCGGGTTGCCGCGCAATGAGCATCTGGGCATTCGCCGTGCGCCGCTGGCAGTTCACGCTGGTGGTGTTCGCGCTGCTGATCGCGCTCGGGATGGCGAGCTTCTCGAACATCGCACGCTCGGAAGACCCGTCTTTTCCGTTTCCCGCGGCCACCATCACCTTGGTGTGGCCGGGCGCCAATCCGGCCGACATGGAGCGCTTGATCGTCAAGCCGCTCGAAGACGCCGTCAACACGCTGGAGAACGTCAAGAAGATCCAGAGCTCCGCCTTCGACGGGCTGGCCGTGGTGCATGTCGAGTTTTACTACGGTAGCGATCCGGAGAAGAAACAGGACGAGGTGATTCGCGAGTTCAATCGGATCCGCTCGACGCTGCCGCCCGACATTGCGCAGATCGACATCCGCAAGGACAGTCCCGGCAACGTCAATATCGTGCAGATGGCGCTGGTGAGCGATACCGCGAGCTGGCGCGAACTGAAGGAGAAGTCCCAGAACCTCAAGGACGCGTTCGAGTCCGTACCCGGCGTGCGCACCGCGGAGACCTGGGCATTCCCCAAGCCCGAAGTGCGGGTGGCGATCGACCTCGAGCGCCTCGGCCGTGCCGGGGTGAGCCTCAATCAAGTCATCCAGACGATTCAGGGACAGAGCGTCAATGTTCCGGGCGGCGCGGTCGAAGTGGGCCTGCGGCGCTACAACCTGCGCACCTCGGGCAGCTACACCACGCTCGATCAAATCGCCGACACGGTGGTGGGCGCGGGCGGCGGCCGGCTCGTCAAGGTGCGCGACATTGCCGATGTGTCCTGGCAGACGGAGGAGTACGCGTACACCGGCCGCTTCAACGGCAAGCGCGCCGTATTCATCACGGCAAATCAAAAGGACAATACCAATATTTTCAAAGTGCGCGACGGCCTGTACGCCAAGCTCGCCGACTTCGAAAGGACCTTGCCCGCGGATATCAAGCTGGAGCGCGGCTTCGACCAATCGCGCAATGTCGCCAACCGGCTGGATCGCCTGGGCGAGGACTTTGCGATTGCGATCGGTCTCGTGCTGCTGACACTGCTGCCCCTGGGGCTGCGCGCGGCGGGCGTGGTCATGATCTCCATTCCGCTGTCCCTGGCGATCGGCGTGGCGCTGCTCTTCATGACGGGTTTCAGCCTCAATCAGCTGTCCATCGCCGGCTTCGTGCTGGCCTTGGGATTGTTGGTCGACGATTCCATCGTCGTGGTGGAAAACATCGCCCGCTATGTGCGCAACGGCTATGGGCGCGTCGAGGCGGCCATCGAGGCAACCGACCAGATCTACCTCGCCGTGCTCGGCTGCACCGCCACCCTGGTGCTGGCGTTCTTGCCGTTGCTGTTCCTGCCCGAAGGGCCGGGCGAGTTCATCCGCTCGCTGCCGGCTGCGATCTTGTTCACGGTGGCGGCATCGCTATTCGTCTCGCTCACCATCATTCCCTTCCTCGCCAGCCGCATGCTGCGCGACAACCAGCGCGAGTCCGCCTTGCTGCATCGGGTCATGACCATCATCCACACGATTTACGGTCCCGCACTGCGCCGGGCGCTGGCCAAGCCGAAAACCACTCTGCTCGCCGCGCTCGCCGTGTTTGCCCTGGCCGCGGCCACGATTCCGCTCATCGGCTTCAGTTTGTTTCCGAGCGCCGATGTGCCGCAATTCGTCATTCGAGTCGACGCGCCCGACGGCTCGAGCATCGCCGAGACCGACCGCGCCCTGCGTTTCGTCGAGGCGCGCCTTGCCGAGCAGCCCGACGTCCGGCATTGGTACACGAATCTCGGCCACGGCGCGCCCTTTATCTACTACAACTACTTTCCGCAGGGTCGTTCCGCCAACGTGGGCGAAGTGTTCGTGGAGCTGCGCGGCTTCGATCCGAAACGCACGCCGAAGCTGTTCGAGGCGCTGCGCGCGCGTTTCAACGAGTACGCCGCAGCACGCATCACGCTCAAGCAATTCGAACAGGGACCGCCGATCGATGCGCCGGTCGCGATTCGCATCGTCGGTCCCGAGATCGATGGCTTGCGCGGCATTGCTGCGCAGGTCGAGCAAGTGCTCAAAACGACGCCGGGGACGCGCGACGTGTTGAATCCGGTGCGCTTGCTGCGCACCGACCTGAATCTAGGGATCGACACGCAGAAGGCGGGACTTCTCGGCATATCGGCGCTCGAGGTCAACCGCACCGTGCGGCTCGCGGTGGCCGGGCTGTCGGCGGGGCAGTTTCGCGCCGGCAACGGCGACGAATACGACATTACGCTGCGATTGCCGATGAAGGAGCGGCCGACCATTGAAGCGCTCGACGCCATCGACGTGAGTACCGCCGCTGGGCGCCAGATTCCGCTGCGCCAGATATCGAGCCCGCATTTCGAGACCGTCACCAATTCGATCACGCGCTACAACCGCGAGCGCCAGGTGACGGTGTCCGCGCAAACGCTGCCGGGATTCAACACGGCCCGGGTCACCGCGGCGGTGGTCAGGCATCTCGGCTCGATCGGCTTGCCGCCGGGTTATCGCTTCGTCGTGGCGGGCGAAGTCGAGGCGCAGCAGGAGAGCTTCGGCGGCCTGCTGCCGGCCATCTTGGTCGCGGTTTTCGGCATCCTCGCGGTGCTGGTGCTGGAATTCGGCAGCTTCCGCTCCACCTTGATCGTGGCCGGCGTGATTCCGTTGGGAGTCACCGGCGCGCTGCTCGCGCTGCTGGTGACCGGCTACACTCTGTCGTTCACCTCGATCATCGGCATGATCGCGCTGATCGGCATCGAGATCAAAAACTCGATCCTCTTGGTGGATTTCACCAATCGCCTGCGCGCGCAGGGGATGCCTCTGGATGAGGCCATTCAAGAGGCCGGCGAAGTGCGCTTTCTGCCCATACTGCTCACGTCGGCGACGGCCATCGGCGGACTGCTGCCGCTGGCCTTGCAGGGCTCGGGCCTGTACTCGCCGCTGGCGATCGTGATCATCGGCGGATTGTTGAGCTCTACGCTGCTGGCACGGCTCGTGACGCCGGTGATGTACAAGCTGCTGCCTCCGCCGGCGGCGACAGAGCGCGCCACCATTCTGCCGTCAGCAGCTCCGCATGGTGCTGTTTGAACACCGCGCACAGCGCCGGCGGTATGCAGAGGAACGGCAGCCATTGCTCCGGGAACACGTCGTGCGGTCCGCAGTGGAACCAGGGTTCGGCGCTGGTTTCCTCCTCCTCGCAGCTTGCCCGAGGCAGGTCGCGAAACACGCAATCGGACACCAGGCAAATCTCGTCGTAGTCGTAGAAGATGACGCGCCCGTGACTGGTCACGCCGAAATTCTTCAGCAGCAAGTCGCCCGGAAACACGTTGCTTGCCGCCAAATCGCGCAAGGCGTTGCCATAATCGACGATGGCGGACTCGGCGGCCGCAGGTTCGGCCTCGCGCAAGAACAAATTGAGCGGCCGCAGGCGACGCTCGATGTAGCAATGTTCGACGATCAAATCCCCGCCTTCGATACGGCAGCTTTCGCCGGCCTCGTTCAGGAGCTCATCGGCCAATGCGGGCATGAAGCGCGCACGCGGCAGCCGCAGGCGTTTGAACTCCTGGGCATCGACGAGGCGGCCGGCGCGGTCGTGCCGGAACACGAATTGGTAGCGCTCGATGACATCTTCGCGGGTGCTGGTCTTCGGCGCGCCGAAGCGGTCGCGGATCACTTTGAACACCAGGTCATGAGAGGGCAGGGTGAAGACGATCATGACCAGGCCGCGCTCCCCCGGGGCATGCACGAAGCTGTCGATGGATTTGTCCAGATGCCTCTGCAGTGCGAAGTAACGCTCGGTCTTGCCCTGTTTGGCGCGGCCCAGGACGGTGTACAACTCGTCGATGGATTTGCGCGGCATGAACGAGCGCAGCAGGGTGATCGCTGCGCTGACCACCGGCAGGTCAACGTGGAAATAGGAACGCGCGTAGCCGAACAGCGATCCGACATCGGCGCGCGACAGCATCACGGCATCAACCTGCACGCCCCTGGAGGAGTTTGTGAAGGCCAGAACCAACGGCGTGATCGAGCCGTCGCCGATCAAGCGGCCGACCACGAAGGCATGCATGCCGCGATAGAACAAGGGTTCGATCAGCTCGATGGACTCGGGTTGAGCGCTCTGCCGGCCGGCCTGGAAATGGCGGCCGATTTCCGCGCTGATGCGGTGCACCGCCGCCTCCGCATCGCCGATCGCCGCCCCGAACGGCAGGTCGGTGAGAATCTCACGCACCGCCGCCGGCAGGGAGGCGCCCACGCGGTACACCCGGATCGGCACCGCGCCCGAGGCGCGGCCGACGCTGGTCGCGCAAAATTCGACTTCCGGATTGACGCCGACCGTGCCGAACAGGTCGCGTGTGACCGAATTGAAAAATGTCCGGTAGAAATCGCTGTCGGGCCGCCGCGCGACGAGGATCTCGTAGGCGCGCTTGATATCGATCCACAGCGCAACGTCGGTGCGCTTTGCTTGCAGCTGGCTCGCGATGGCCGCCACAGCACGCGCCACGCGCAGCTCGTAGAGCTCGATGCGGGCGACCGCATCGAGCTGCGCCGTCCGCCAATCCTCGGCGAGAAAATTCAGCGCCGCGCGCCGGGTAATTCTGCCGAATTCCTCGTTATACAGCCGAAAGTGCTCCGCGATCATCGCGGCGTGATCTTTCGCGGTGACGCTGTCCTTCGTCGCGGCAGTGGTGACGGCGGTGCTCACGGATCCAAACCCGTCACGCGATCGCGCGTTTTTGGTCCGGTTTCACCGGCGTCGTGAACTGCTCGGTCTCGGTGCTGCCGGCCATCGCGCCGGTGGAATGCGCGCCCGCCGTGATCGCGGTCTGCACGGCATCGAAATAGCCGGTGCCGACGAACGACTGATGTTTGGTCGCCCGGTAGCCCGCGCTTTCCTGGCCGAATTCGCGCTGCTGCATCTGTGAATATCCGAGCATGCCGTCCGCGCGGTACGCCGACGCGAGTTCGAACATCGACAGATTCAGCGCATGCCAGCCGGCGAGAGTGATGAATTGGAAGCGATAGCCCAAGGCGGCCAGCTCTTCGCGCCACCGCTTCATCGCCGCGGCGTCGAGCTTGGCCTGCCAGTTGAACGATGGTGAGCAGTTATACGCGAGCAGCTTTCCAGGATATCTGGCGTGAATGGCGGCGGCGAAACGCCGCGCTTCGGCCATGTCCGGCTTCGAGGTCTCGCACCACAGAAGATCGGCGTAGGGGGCGTAGGACAGGCCGCGGTCGATGGCCTGCTCGATGCCGGCCTTGACATGGAAGAAGCCCTCGCTCGAACGTTGGCCCGTGAGGAAGCGCGCGTCGCGCGGATCGTGGTCGGTGAGGAGCAAATCCGCCGCGTCGGCGTCGGTGCGGGCGATGATCACGGTGGGCACACCGAGCACATCCGCCGCCAGACGCGCGGCCACCAGCTTGTTGATCGCCTCGCCGGTCGAGACCAACACCTTGCCGCCCAAGTGGCCGCATTTCTTGGCGGACGATAGCTGATCTTCGAAATGAACGGCGGCGGCGCCGGCGCGGATCAGGGCCTTGGTGAGCTCGAAGGCATTGAGGTTGCCGCCGAAACCCGCTTCGGCGTCGGCGACGATGGGGACCAGCCAGTCGATGTCCGAGTTGCCGTCCATGTGGTGAATTTGGTCGGTGCGCAGCAGCGCGTTGTTGATCCGCTCGACCATTTTCGGCACGGAATCGACCGGGTACAGACTCTGGTCCGGGTAGACCTCTCCGGCGGTATTGGCATCGCCGGCCACCTGCCAGCCGGAGCAGTAAATCGCCTTTAAGCCCGCCTGCACGGTTTGAATGGCCTGGTTTCCGGTCATGCAACCCAACCCCGCAATGACGGGCTCGCTGTGCAATAGGCGCCAGAATTTCTCTGCGCCCATGCGCGCCAGGGAATGCTCGATGTGCACGGAGCCGCGCAGACGCGCCACGTCTTCGGAGGTGTAGGGGCGCTCGACGCCGGGCCAACGGTCGGTCGTTTGGTTGGTCATTCAGTTCTCCTTAAGGGCAAAAGGTGCGACGAACTTGCGTCTCGGGATGCCGGGAGCTTAAAGTACCGATAAGGCGGATTTACACAATAGAAATTTCACAATGTGAATTTCACAACGGTGCCCAATGACAACCAGTGATTTCAAGCGACCCCTCCCTTCATGGGATTGATCCGGCAGGGGCATTTTCTCGGGACCAAGCTACGGTCCCTGCGCAAGCGCAACGGGCTCACCCTCGATGAGCTGTCCGCCCGTTGCGTGCAAATCGACGCGGCGGGGGCCCCGTCGGTGTCCTACCTCTCCATGGTGGAGACGGGGAAGCGCATGCCTTCGGCCGACATGTTGGAGATGCTGGCGGGCATCTTCAGCAAGGATGCGCGTTGGTTTCTCGATGAGAACACGGAGGTCGAAGCTGCTCCCTCGCAGCGCGCGCGCGGCGGGCTCGAGGCCATGCCCTTGGAACCGGCGTTTCTGTTCTCGCATGAGCTGCTGCAGAACGCACTGCCGGAGCTGCTCTCGCAAACCGGCACGACCGGGCGGCAGTTCGCGCAGTTGCTGATCCGTGTCTGGCAGGAAACGCGCCACAACAACTTTCCGGACATCGAGCGGGCAGCCGAGGAGTGCGGCAAGCGGCAGATGCCGCTCGACCTCAATGCCGTGCTGGCGATTTGCGAGCGGCACGCGCTCAACCTGCAATGGTTCGACGGCGATGCCCGCAAGCCGAGCGGGGCGCTGGTGCGATCGCAGTTCGAAGCCCCCGGGACGGTGCTGATCAACAAGCGACTGCGCAGCCAAGAGGAGCGGCTGAAATACGAGCTCGCCTTCTTCATCGGCCACAAGATTCTGCACAACGGCGACGGCGCCATTTCCCCGCACAGCGCCATTCAATCGGGCGACGGCGAAGCGTCTTCCCCGCGCAGCGCCATTCATTCCGGCGACGGCGAAGCGTCCGGCTCCGCGGCCGGCATGGGTGCGCAGGATGTGCTGTATGCCTGGCGCGATTTCGAGTGCAGTTTCTTTGCCGGTGCGCTGCTGTGCCCCCGCACCCCGTTTCGGCGCTTCTTGATCCGCGAGGCGCACAGCGTCGCCGCCTGCCACAAGCTCGGGGTGACCCCGGCGCTGGTCATGCGCCGCATGACGGCCGTGTCGCCCTACCGGCATTGGCATTTCTTCGACGCGTACGCCCCCGGCTACTTGCGCGCGGTGTATCGCGGCAACGGCATTCCGTTGCCCTGGGGCAATATGAGCCTGGTGTCCGACCCCTGTCCGCGGTGGGCGGTGTTTCGCCTGCTGCACCAGCCGCCGGCGGCCTCCCGCATGCAAAAGCCCAAGTCGCAGATTTCGGTGATGCAGGATGGCAAGCGCGCGCGGCTGTACTGCTGCCACTCGCTGCTTACTCGCGACGCCTTGGATGAACTGCACGTCCTGTCCGTGGGAGTGGATCTGCTGCCGGCGCTCGATGCGCAAGGGTACGACGGCGAGGAAATGGTCGAGGCGGTGGCGGAAGCGTGCAGGCTCGGCGGCGGGGACGGCGTGATTCCGGAGCGCGCCGTCAACGCCGTTCGCGCCGCCTCGCAGGTGCTCAATATTGCGTGGATTGCGGATGCGCTCGAATCGCCCGCGAGCGTCATCTGCCCGCGCAGCGGCGCCTGCCCGAGGCAACCGCAGGGCTGCGTGTAAGGCGAAACGCTCAGTGGTGCGTGGTCCACGCCCCGAGAATGGCGTCGAGTTGCCGGTATCTGTCGTCGGCGCTGAGGCTCGACCCGAACAAATCGTCGATGGCGGAACTGAGGCCGGGAGGCACGGCGCCGCCAAAAGACCGCAGCACGTCGACCATCCGCCTGATGGCCTCTCGATGCGATAGGGGCATTTGGGCGAGTTCCGCCAGCAGTCGAATCTCGTCGGCCAGCGCGGGAGGAGTCGCTTCGGGAATGAATATCGATGAGAGACGGCGCGGCATGGCACTCAAGGCCTAGATGCGCACGCGGCTCGCGCCGCGCTCCAACATCTGAGCGATGCCCCGGGGAACGACCGGATGACTGAAATAGAAGCCCTGGGCCTCGGGGCAATCCTGCGCGCGAAGCAATTCAGCCTGTTCGGAGGTTTCAACACCTTCGGCCACGACGAGCATGTGCAGGCTGCTGCCCATGTTGATCACTGCGTTCACGATGCTGGCGTCGTCCGCGTCGGTCGTCAGATTGCGCACGAACGACTGATCGATCTTCAAGGTATCGATGGGAAAGCGCTTCATATAGGAGAGGCTCGAATACCCCGTGCCGAAGTCGTCGAGCGCAAGCAGCACGCCCATGTCCTTGAGCGCCTCGAGCACGGTCGCGGTTGAGGTCGAATCGCGCATCAGGAAGGTTTCGGTCAACTCCAGTTCCAGATAGCGCGGGTCCAAGCCCGTCTCCTGCAGGATTTCGCGCACGCCTTCGACGAAGTTCTTGGCACGCAATTCCACCGCCGAGACATTGATGGCGATGCGCATCGGGGACAACCCCGCATCCTGCCAGGCCATGGCTTGGCGGCAGCCTTCGCGCAAGACCCATCGGCCGATGCCAACGATCATGCCGGATTCTTCCGCGACCGAGATGAATGAAGTGGGGTGCAGCAGCCCGCGCAGCGGATGACGCCAGCGCAGCAGCGCCTCGACCCCGGAGATCTCGCCCGTCGTCAAGTTGATCTGCGGCTGATAATGCAACACGAGTTCGTCACGGTGGATGGCGTGGCGCAGTCCGTGTTCGACCGCCTGACGCTCGAGCGCGGTCACATTCAGGTCCGATTTGAAGAACTGATAGTTGTTGCGTCCGCTGTCTTTTGCCTGGTACATCGCAAAGTCGGCATTTTTGAGCAAAGTCTCGGCGTCGACTGCGTCATCCGGATACGTGACGATCCCGATGCTGGCGGTGACATAAATCGCATGCTCGCCGATCTGGTGCGGTTGGTTCAGCGCCACCAGGATCTTCTCGGCGCTGATGCCCGCGTCTTCGGCGTGCATCACTTGGGACAGCAGAATCACGAATTCATCGCCGCCTTGCCGGCTCACCGTGTCGGCGTTGCGCACGCAGGAGAGCAGGCGCTTGGCGGCGCTCTGCAGCAATTTGTCCCCCATCGCGTGGCCCAGGGAGTCGTTGATGTGCTTGAAGTGATCCAGATCGAGGAAAAGCAGCGCGAGCTTTTTCTTGCGCCGCCGCGCCAGGCTGATCGCCTGAGCCAACCGGTCGCTGAACAAGATCCGGTTGGGCAGCTCGGTGAGGCTGTCGTGCTGGGCCAAGTACGACATTCTGAGCGACTGCGCCCGCGCCGTGCTCACATCGTGAAAGACCATGACGGCGCCCGTGACCTGGCCGCGCCGGTCGTGGATGGGTGCGGCCGAATCCTCGATGAAGGCTTCGACGCCGTCGCGCCTGATCAGCAGGCAGTTCGGGGTGAGCCCGACGGTCCTGTTCTCGTGAATGGCCATTGCCATGGGATTGGGCACCGGATCGCGAGTAACGGCGTCCACAATGCGGAACACATCCCTCAGCGCATGTCCGGCGGCCTCGCTTCGGGTCCAGCCGGTCAACTGCTCCGCGACCGAATTCAGATAAGTCACGTTGCACCACTCGTCGGTGCTCATGACGGCGTCGCCGATGGAGTTCAACGTGACTTCGGCCCGCTCTTTTTCCGCGTACAACGCGTCGCCGTTGGCCGCCCGTTCGACCATGCTGCGCAGCGCCTTGGGCAACCAGTAATTGTCGAGGCGCCCCTTGAGAAGAAAATCCTGAGCGCCGTGCTGCACCGCCAACCGTGCGATTGCTTCGTCATCCGAAGCAATCAGCACCAGAATGGGAATCTGCGGCGCCGCTTGAAACAGCCTGTCGAAGGTTTCGATTCCCCGGCTGTCAGGCAAGAACAGATCCACCAGCACCGCCGCGACGCCATGGGACCGGTGCTCATCCTGTTTTCCCGCCTGCGCCAGCCGATTCAGACCCTCGGCGCAACTCCGCACCCAATCGACTTGGAAGGGTCCGTCGCTCGAACTCAGCAGGGCGTCGCGGACGGCGTGCGCATCCACAGGATCGTCTTGAATCAAGAGAATGTTTTGCGGCAAGAGATCCTTACTCGCCTGATGGCATGACCGGCCCGTAATTTAGGACCGCCCCATTCAACCAAACGGGGGATCGGACCGTCTGTGCGTTGGGCTACATACGATAAATGCGCGCCGTGCGCACGGGAACCGCCGCCGTCACGTAAGTGAATACCTACAGGAATCACCCACAGGAATCACCTAAGGGAACAATTTCTTCGCGGTCTCGGCGATCAGTTTCCCCTGGTGATGCGCACCCGCCAGGTCGAGCGCGCTCGGCTGGCGCTGACCTGCGCCGCCCGCCACCGTGGTCGCTCCATAGGGGCTGCCGCCGACGATTTCGTCGAGAGTCATCTGTCCTTGATGGCTGTACGGCAGGCCGACGATGGTCATGCCGAAATGCATGAGATTGGTAATGATCGAGAACAGAGTCACTTCCTGGCCGCCATGTTGAGTTGCGGTCGACGTGAATGCCCCGCCGACTTTGCCGTGCAGGGCGCCGCGCATCCACAGGCCGCCGGCCTGATCGAGAAAGCTCGCCATCTGCGACGCGACGCGGCCGAACCGCGTGGGGCTGCCGACGATGATGGCATCGTAGTCGGCCAGCTCTTCGATGCCCGCCACCGGCGCTTTCTGGTCGAGCTTGAAATGCGCAGCCTTCGCCATGTCCACGGGTACGGTTTCCGGCACACGTTTGATGTCGACGCGGGCGCCGGCCGAGCGGGCACCCTCGGCGATGGCGCCCGCCATGGTTTCCACGTGACCGTAGGTCGAATAATAAAGGACCAATACTTTTGCCATGACAGTCTCGAGCGGGAGGCGCGGCGGCCGGGTGCATCAGACTAAGCCACCCATGATTCACTGACAAGATAACGCAATGTGAATGACGCCCGGGCTATCGTATCGGCAGGTAGATTTCGGTCCGCAGCTTCTCGGGAGGCGTCGTCCCGGGATCGTCGATGTACCAAGAAATCGCCGTACCCGCGGCCGTATAAGCGTGCGCGGCCATGTACGCGCGGAAGGTCTCATAGGTCCTCGTCAATGTGTCGTAAGACCCCACGTGGGTAGTCTTCAGGGCTTTGCCCGCGTAACTCTGCACCAGCCTCACACTACCGTCACCGGTGACATCGCCGCGGTCCACCGGCATGCCTGCCTGAAAGGAAAATGCCGTCGACGTCATCTCGCCGTCAATGCCGAGCGGAGCGCCGGATGGGTACAGCTTGGTTTTGGCCATGAATTTGCCGATCTTGCCGTAGCCGTCGGCGTAGGCCTTGGATATCGATGCGGTGTCGGGCTGCGACGTCTCCGCCACCACGAGGATCGGCATGGCCTTCAACTCAACGGGTTCCGCGACGAACCCCGTGATGTCCACGCTTGGCATGCTTTCGACCAGCGCTTTCAATCTGCTCAATCCCAATTCGTAGTCTTTGCCGATCATGCGGTCCATCATGAGTCCAAAATAGCGGGAGATGGGGCTCGCTCCCAGGTCGACATCGAGCGTCCACGTGACTCGCGTCGAAGGCCCGTCCGGAACCATGAGCACGGCCGACTTCGCCACTCCCATTTTGCCGAAATCGATGTCGCTCGCGACCGATTGGTTGAGGGTCGAGGCGGTGATCACTTGACTGCCCGAGCCCACCTTGTCGTTGCCGGACCAGACCAGCTTCGCGCCGACGCCATCGCGCGGACCCTCGGTCGTCTGGTGCACGTTCGGGTCCAAGTTCTGCCATGGCGACCACTGCGGAAACAACTGAAAGGAATTGACCGTCGCGTACACAAGACTAGCGGGCCTCGCGATGGCAATGGAACGCGACACCCGCGTGGTGCGCGGCAGCAGCAGTCCGACGGCCGCGAGCACGATCAGCACCGCGACAACGATCACGAGAATCCTCTTGAGCATGCCGCAATTGAAACCGCCGGGCCGGTGAATTACAAGTTCTCCGGCTACATCCGCGTGTCCGGCCGGCGAGCGCCGGCCGCCGCCAGCATGCATAATGCCGGGTTGACATCCTCCCCGCCCCAAAAAGGATGAGAATTTCGCCATGAAGATTTTTTCCTGGAACGTCAACGGCATTCGCGCGGTGCTCAAAAAAGGACTGTTCCTGCCGTTTCTCGAGGTGCATCGGCCCGATATCGTGTGCTTGCAAGAGACCAAGGCGGAGCGCGGACAGTTCGAGATCGACTTGCCCGACTATCGAGAGTACTGGAATTCCGCGGTGAAGAAGGGCTACTCGGGCACCGCGATTTTTTCGAAGCAGGAGCCGCTCGCCGTGATCAACGGTTTTCCGCGCGAGTTCGCGCAACGCTTCGCGTTCGCCGACGAACTGCAGCGCGACAGCGCCGAAGAAGGCCGGGTCATGACGGCGGAATTTCCGAAATTCTACATCGTCACGGTTTACACGCCGAATGCCAAGGACGACTTGAGCCGGCTGGCGCTGCGATTCAAGCATTGGGATCCGGCCTTCCTGGCCTACTGCAAGCAGCTGGAAACAGCCAAGCCCGTGATTTTTTGCGGCGATCTCAATGTGGCGCATACCGAACTCGATCTCGCCAATCCCAAGCCCAATCGCGGCAAGAAGGGTTTCACCGACGAGGAGCGCGCGGGGTTCCAGAACTTCGTCGATGCGGGTTTCGTCGACACATTCCGGCTGTTCACCCAGGGCAACGGGCATTACTCGTGGTGGAGTCATTTCGCCAATTCACGGGCACGGAACATCGGATGGAGAATCGATTACGTGCTCGTGTCGCGGCAATTGCGCGGCGCGGTGACGGGCGCCGAGATCCATCCCACCGTCATGGGCAGCGACCATTGCCCGGTCAGCGTCACGCTTGATGCATAAGTTCGGAGGGGCGCGCTGGCGCGGACAGCCTCTGTCGGCGGTACTGTTCGATCTCGACGGCACGCTGCTGGATACGGTCGCGGATATCGCGTTGGCGCTCAACCGCACCCTGGTCGAGCACGCCTGCAAGGCGCTCGAGGAACACGACGTGCGCCGGATGATCGGACGAGGCTCGCCGATCTTAATCGAACGCGCCGTGGCGTCGCAGGGCGGCACCATCGACGCGGCCACCCAGGCCGCCATGGTCGAACGCTTCTTTCACCACTACGGCGAACTGGAGGAATCGAATGAAGACCGCGCACAACCGTATTCCGGCGCCGCCGAATCGCTCCTGGCCGTGCACGAGGCGGGACTGCGCACCGCCGTGGTCACCAATAAGCAGCATCGCTTCGCCGCCGCGCTGCTGAGGCGCTTGGGACTCATCGATTGGGTCGATGTCGTGGTCGGCGGCGACACCTGCGCGCGCCGCAAACCGGACCCGCAGCCGCTGCTTTTTGCGTGCGAGTCATTGCAGGTGCCGCCATCCCACTCCCTGATGGTCGGCGACTCGGCCAACGACGTGCAAGCGGCGCGCGCCGCCGGAATCCCCGTCGTTTGCGTCTCCTACGGATACAACGAGGGCAGACCTCCGCACACGTTGAATGGCGACGCGCTTCTCGATTCGCTGGCCGAACTTCCCGGGCTGCTTGAGATCAGGCGGCCGCCCGCGGCGCGCTGATAGAATCGAATCCTTGTGTTGAGAGGTGTCCGTATGCGAAAAATGCTGCTGCTGGCGATCGTCTTTGGCTGCGGGCCGGCGCTCGCGGGTGATCCGCCCAGCCGCTTCGGGGTCGATGCACCGGAGCTCGCACGGCTTGGGGACCAGGCGGTCGGCGTCAAAACGCTGCACTTGGTGCAGCATGGACAAATCGATGTGCTGGCCTTCGATGCAGCCAAGGGGTCCGCTCCGTCGGTGGATCGCGCGTTGGCCGTGGAGCTATGGTATCCGGCGCGGCCCGCGCCGGGCGCGCCCCGCGTCGTGTATTCGGCAAGCCTCCCCTCCGAACCGCCGGCGCCTCCGGCGCATTTTTCGATTCCCGGCGTAGCGGTCCGGGATGCACCTCCGTCGGGCGCGGCACATCCGTTGGTCGTCGTCTCCCATGGTTACAGCAATGATCCGAACGCGATGACCTGGCTGACCGAGAATCTTGCGTCGAAGGGCTACGTCGTGGCCGCCATCCACCACCACGACCCGCCGATCACCGATCGAACCCGGTTCGCGGAGCCGCTGATGCGCAGACCCCTCGATATTGCCTTCGTCGCACGCTCCCTGCAGAGCACGCTTGCCGCGGATGGCCTGGTGGATCCCACGCGCACCGCGTTGGTCGGTTACTCGATGGGCGGCTACGGTGTGCTGACCGCCGCCGGTGCGACGCTCGATCCCGAGGGCTCGGTCAAATGGGTGCCTGGGGGATTGATGCTGCCGTTCGCGCGCGGCGGAGCGCTGCGGGACTCGCTCAAGGTGCAAGGACTGCGCGCGGTGGTCGCAATCTCCCCGGCGGGCGGCGGCACGCTCGGGTCATGGGGCGAGGACGGCGT
>Ga0209890_10000535_pt1 | contig 17609 bp, 20 predicted proteins | sample OrgsoiDNA2013049_FD_185799 | JGI IMG/M metagenome (GOLD analysis project Ga0209890, IMG submission 185799) | Permafrost soil microbial communities from the Arctic, to analyse light accelerated degradation of dissolved organic matter (DOM) -... | ecosystem: Environmental > Terrestrial > Soil >...
GGCGTGGCCGCCGGGCCCGGTGCCCCCGAGCCCTCCAGAACCACCACTGCCCGTTGAGCCGCCGCCTCCGGTTCCTCCGCGTCCTCCGACCCCCGTCGCACCGCCGGTCCCGATGGCGCCGCCGCTCCCGATAGCGCCGCCGGTCCCGATAGCGCCGCCGCTCCCGGTAGCGCCGCCGCTCCCGGTAGCGCCACCCGACCCGGCTTTGCCTCCGCTGCCTGTCGTGCCGCCGGCCGCACCGTCGACGCCGCCGTTGCCGCCGCCACACGCGAAGTTCGCGATCGCGAGCATTGCGAGGCCGGCGAGCTGAAACCGAATAAGCGATACCTTCATTGGTTGGTCCTCCCCAGTTAGGCCCATGAGCTTACACCCTAACCCAACCCTAACCCCGCTCAACGAGGCACGCGCGCGTCGCGCGCATTTGCACGATTCATTATCACTTGGTGTCGCAAGCCACGCCACTGGCCGTGCAGTACATCCCCGAGACGTTCCCCGATGTTCCGTTCTGACACAGCGGCAATGTCGGATCCGTGCAGGTGGTGCTGGTCGCGCACATGGTCGTGCAGGCCGCGAACAGCGTCGTGCGATTGGAACAGCTGAAACAGGTCTTCCCGCTGGCGCAGGGTTGACCGCAGGCCGGTACGAAGGTGGTGCACGTTCCCTGCAGGCAGGTCACGCCGGCGCTCGTGCCGTCCTTGATGATCGATCCGTCGTCGGTCGCCGTCGGCGCCGTCGCGCAGCCGCAGGCCGGATAAGACCCGTCGCACGTCGGCTCGAGCTGTTGGAACTTTGCCGCTTCGGTGCCCCGGAGACCGATGACGCGCGCGGTGCCGCAACAATTGGCGACGTGTTTGACGGCGACGCAGTCCGCGTCGGCCGTACAGGAATGATCCAGCGCCGCGATCGCCTGGCAAGCGGTTGCCCCCGCCGACCCTCCGGTCCCCCCTGCCCCTCCGCTCCCTCCGGTGCCGATGCGGCCTGCGCCGCCACCGCCTGTTCCGCCGTCACTGCTCGAGCTCGATCCACTGCAGGCGACAATCGCGAAGATGGCTACGAGCGAGAGAATCGGAGGTCGCTGCAGATTCATCGGCTCTCCTTCGCCAGCAAGGTGCGGACCAATCGCGGAACCACCAGAACCCATTGTAGCCTGGCAAGAGCTCTCAGTTTTCTGTCGTGCCCGGCGCTATCATCTGATCGCGATGCCCCGGTCTGGAGTCTCCCGACTCACTCCACGAAATGAAAAACCGCGTCGGATGGTGGGTGGCCTGTTCCTTGCCTGCTTCGGCAGCCATGCGAAGGGTCCTGTCCACGGTTCTCGTCGGTTGGTTCCTCTCCTTGGGCGGCGCCTGCACCTCTGACGGCGGCGGCGGCACCGGCGGAGCCGGCGGGTCGAGCGGAGCCGGCGGCTCGGGTGTCGGTGGCCGAGGCGGAGACAACGGTGGCGCGGGGGCTGGCGGATCCGCCAGCGCGGGTGCCGGTGGCTCCGGCGCCGGCGGACATGGCGGAGCTACGGGTTCGGGCGGTGCCGCGGGACGTGGCGGCGCCACGGGTTCGGGCGGCGCCGCGGGACGGGGCGGCACCTCGGGTTCGGGCGGCGCCGCGGGACGTGGCGGCACCTCGGGCACGGGTGGAGCGGGCGCAGGCGCAGGTGGCGGGGCGGGAAGCAACGGAACGCTCTGCGGAACGTCCCCCTGTCCCAACAACCAGGTCTGCGTCCATCCGAGCTGTGGCGGAGGCACCCTGGTGTGCGATCCGCTCCCCGACGGCGGCCAGTGCCCGACGGGGTGGACCTACCATGCGTTGTGCTCTCTGACCGCCGGTAGGTCGGGCTCGGGTTGCCAGCCGCCTCCGTGCACGCCGGCGGCGCCGTTTTGCGCCGACGTACCTGCCGCGTGCGGCGGGACGCCGACCTGCACCTGTCTGCCAAGCAATATCTGCGATGGCGGCGGACAATGCGGGGCAGTCTCCACTGGCGGGAACGTCATGTGTGGCTTTGCTTGAACCCGGGCCCCAAAGGATGGTCGACATGAAACCACTGGCGCGTTTTTCAATCGCATTCCTGCTCCTGCTCGGGATCGGATGCGGGTCCACTTCAAGCAGCAACGACGCTGCGAGCACGGGCGGCAGCGGCGGCGCGAACGCAACGGGAGGAAGCACGGGCACAGGCGGAGCCGTCGGAGGGCACGGCGGCGGGACAACCGGAAGCGGTGGCGCTGCAGGCGCCATTGGCCACGTCTGCGCGGCCAGCACCAACACGTCGTGCGCGACCTGCGTGAACAGTCCCTGTTGTGGCGGGGCCTGCTGCGCGTACGGCGAGTGGTGCGACACGAGCGGCTCCGCGCCCGTCTGTCGGTGCGGGAGCGGGAACGGATGCACCGGCAGTGACATGTGCGGCGCACCCACGGTGAATGCGGAGAACCCTTGCGGCATCATCTGTTGCAGCGGCGGCAATTGCCCGGTTTCTCGCCGAATGTACAAGCGCGACGTCCATGAGCTCACGCGTGAAGAGGTCGATCAGATCTACGGCGATCTGCGACAGATCAAGCTGACGACGTACCAGTACAAGAACGAGCCGGTCTCGTCGCCTCACCGGCTCGGGTTCATCATCGACGACACCAAGACGCCGTATCCCGTGAATCCAGACGGTAACTCCGTCAATCTCTACGGCTACGTCAGTATGGCCGTCGCGGCGATTCAAGCGCAGAGCGAAGAGATCGCGGCGCTCCGTGCCGAGGTGGCGCGTCTCCGACAGCGCTCGACCGACCGGCCCCCGCCTGGTCGTCGAGCCGCGAGCCGGTGACATGCTCGTTCGCGTTGACGAACCGCGAACGGTCGGTTCACGTCACTTGCAGAAGCAGAAGCAGGCGTTGACGCAGATTCGGGGTGCCGGATCGCTCGACGTGCAGCCGCACATCGGGTTCGAGGCGGAGCATTCCGTGTCGGAGCCGCACTCCTTGTGACAGGTGCAGAGTCCGGGGCCGACCCCAGCACCTCCGCAGCCACACCGCGAACCGGACGGACATTGACCGCCGTCCAGGGTGCAGGAGATCGGTGGCGGAGCGTCGGGCTGGCCGCCGTCATGATTCGCGCCGCCCGCGCCACCCGCACCCGCTCCGCCCTTGCCCGCGATCCCCGAGCCGGCGTGGCCGCCGAGCCCGGTGCCACCGATCCCTCCGGCACCACCACGCCCCGTTGAGCCGCCGCCTCCGGCTCCTCCGCGTCCCCCCACCCCCGTCGCGCCGCCGGTCCCGATGGCGCCGCCGCTCCCGATGGCGCCGCCGGTCCCGATAGAGCCGCCGCTCCCGATAGCGCCGCCGTTCCCGATGGCGCCGCCGCTCCCGATAGCGCCGCCGCTCCCGATAGAGCCGCCGCTCCCGATAGAGCCGCCGCTCCCGGCTTTGCCTCCGCTGCCTGTCGTGCCGCCGGCTGCACCGTCGACGCCACCGTTGCCGCCGCCACACGCACAGAACGCGACCGCGAGCATTGCGATGCCGGCGAGCTGAAACCGACTAAGTGATGCCTTCATTGGTTAATCCTCCCCAATTAGTCCCATGAGCTTACACCGATCGGCCGCATGAAGGATCGTCGACGGGATCGAGATCCTTCCCTGGAAGGAGTTCCTCGACCGACTCTGGGCGGGGGAATTCGCGTGAGGCGATCGAATTTCAGCGCTTTCCGTATTCGGTGAAGACGAAGTCTCTTGCCTTCGCTTTGGTGTGGCACGCGACGCCGCACTTGGCGTCGTTCCCCTGCGGCGGGTGGTCAGCCATGGTGGCGGGGGCGAACGTGTCCGACGCCGCGTCGTGGTTGAAGGCGGCGTATCCCCAGCCGCCGCCGTCCGCGAACTTCTTGCTGTCCTTCACCATGAAGTCGACGTCGTGCTGAGTCCCCGGCACCGTCGGCGGACCCGGGGCGTTCTCGTTCAGCTTGGGAATCCAATGGATCTTCGCCATTCTGGAGCCGTCGGGGAAAGGCTTGCCGTTGCCGGGGACGCCGGCCCGGAAGGCATCGATGATCGTCGAATTGCCGAGGATCGCCGCCATCAGTTTTCCGTTCTGACTGATGGAGACCAGCTGCCAGCTTTCGTATCCCTTGAAGTCAGAGAACGCCAGGCCGCCCGGCACTTTCACGCTGTACTTGTCGTTCTTGTCGTTGTTGTTCTGGGCGGAAATGGCCCGCGCACCGAAGACGGTGAGGACCGCCGCCGCAATACCGATCGTCAACATGCTCTTCCGCTTCATCGTTGCACCTCCGGTCGCAAGATAGTGATTCGCTCGAGCCCGGCTAGCAACTCGAGAGCGACGCCGTTGGTCCAGCCGAAGCCGATCTCGTTGCTGCGGTAACCGAAGCGGAGCGCGTCGCCGCCCAGCTCCGAGCTGCGCCGGACGACGTCGTACTTCTCCAGCAACGTTCCTCGACGTTCGAAGTCGTCGAGCAGCATGGTGAGAAACGCGCGCGCGATGCGATCGGCGTCGGTCACGTCGCCCGCGCGACGCAGCCCCTCGACCGCCAGCAGCTGCAGCGGCGCCCACCCGAACGGGGCGTCCCACTGCGCGCCGGTCACGACGGTGCTGGTCATGATTCCCCCCGGACGCTCGAAGAGGGCAAGGTTCGCAATCACGCGCGCGGCCCGCGCGGGCGAGGCCAGCCCCGCCCACAGCGGCCAGAACGTGGTGGTGAACGGGTAGCGGCGGAGGCGGCCCGCGTCGAGGTCGTAGTCGAAATAGAGCCCCGCCCCTTCGTCCCAGAGCAGCGCCTCGACGCGCGCGCGCCGGGCCTTGGCCAGGGCGGCGAAGCGGGCCGCGTCGGTGGCGCGCCCGAGGAGCCCTTCGATCTGCCCGAGCTCGACCTCGTACCTGTAAAGCAGGGTGTTGAGGCAGATCGGGACGGTGCGCGCCGTCTCGGCCCCGAACGGGCCGAACCGCCCCGTCGGATCGAAGCCCGATTCGCGCATCGCCCGATCGCCCGCGAAAAAGTCCTCCGTCAGGCGATCGCCCGCGCGATCGTAGAACCTGTCGAACGCCCGGTCGGGTTGCGCCCGCAAGGAGTCCCGGAAGAAGTCCCGCACCCGATCGTAATGCGTCCGGCCCGCGGCGTCGCGCTCGCTGCCGACCTCGGGCGCCGGTCCACCGCCGCGATCGAAGTAGCGCGAGAGGCCGAGCTCGGGAACGAGGTGCGGCGGCGTGGTCCAGTACGCGTAGGTCGCCTCCAGCGCGCCGAGCGCTCCAGCCAGCCAGGCGCGATCGCCCGTCGCCCGATAGACGGCCAGCACCATCGCGGCCAGGAAGGGGGGCTGCGACCGGGTGAGATAGTAGGTCCGGTTGGCGTTCAGCACCGCGCCGTAGTGTCGGACCTCGTAAAGGAAGTTGTCGACGATGTCGCGGGCGAGCTCGATCTGCCCATCACGGAGCAACCCGCTCAAAATGAAGGCGCTGTCCCAGCCGTACATCTCGTTGAACCGCCCGCCCGGGACGACGTAGGGGTGCGGCAGGTAGAGCAGCCCCGGCGGCGCGATCGGCGCGCCGCCTGCCGGCAGGGCGCGAAGGACGATCTCCCGGAAGCGGCTGGCCGGCAGCAGCGTCGCCAGCCGCGCCTCGACGGCGGCGCGGTCCTCGTCCGCCGGCAGATAGACGGGCCACGGCGTCCCCGGCGGGTGCGCCACCTTGTCGTCGCGGGCGGCGCTCGGCAGGTCGGCCGCCGTCCGGGTCAGCACAGGCCAGCTGTCGTGGATGAAGGCGCGCAGCCGGGCCACGCGCGCCGGCGCCAGCGGATCCGCCGCGACCCCGCTCGCCGGCTGCGGTTGCGGATGCGGATGTCCGCAGGCGGCCGAGACGATCGCCGCCAAGGCGACGGCGATCGAGCGGCCGCGCTCAACTCTCCGGCGCTTCACCTGGCGGCAGTCTACATGCGCCGCTGCCCACCGGCAGCACGCTCAGGGCTTGGGAATCCGGAGCGTCTTGCTGATCATTCCGCTCCCCCACAAGACGTAGAGCAGGCTCCACGGGTGCAGCCGAATTCCGGCGACCGTCACCACCCCCAACGGCAGTCCCTCCTGCCAGTGTCCGGTCCCGGCCAGGATCGCCAGCGCCGTCACCAGCAGCAGGCTGGTGGGGATCGGGAGCCCCTCGAAGTGGGTCACCTTTCCGCTGGGGCCTGACAGCGCGGACGCCGTGACGTTGTAGCGCGCCAGCCGGCTGATGCCGCAGCCGACGAAGAAGATGAGGCAGAGTGCGTCCAACCCGCCGCGCATTCCCGCCGCGAAGGCCATGGCGGCCGGCGCCACGCCGAACGAGACGACGTCGGCCAGGGAATCGAGCTCCTGTCCGAGCGGCGAGGCGACCCCCCGCCGCCGCGCGATCCGTCCGTCGAGCGTGTCCATGAGCAGCGCGACCGGCAAGAGAGCCGTCCCCAGCCAGAAGAAGACAGTCTCCTGGTCGACGACGAAGCGCATGAACGCGAGCAGCGCGCCGGCGCCGAGAAAGCCGTTCAGCAGCGTGACCAGATCGGCCAGCCGAAACTCTCGGATCATCGAAAAGTGACGCGGTCTATCCGCCATCAGGCCCCCCTCACAGACCCAGCATACGCCCGCGGTAGCGATAAGCTCGCCGGATGGCCACCTACCTCGATACCAAGCGGTCGGGCGCGCGTCCGCGCACGACGCCGACGAACCCGCACACGCAGCTCGATCAGAACGCGCCCGCGGCGTTGCAGGAAAGGGTCTTCTCGCTGGCGCGCCTCCTGCCTGGCGTGGTGGTCGGTCCGAGCCACGTCTCGGTCCCCGGCGCGCGGGCCTTCCATCTCCCCTCGTGCAGCCACCCGGCTGACGACGGGTTCATGCTCGAGCGCGAGTTCGCCCACCTGCACCCGTCCAGCGACGGGAGCCTGCACATGTCGCTGCCTCCGAAGATCGTCGACACCGTGATTGCCAACGGATGGGCCGAATACCATCCGCTGGCCGGGAAGCACGGCCTGCCGACGAACATCGTGATGGTCTACGGTCCGCGCGACGAAGCCGAGCTGGAGATCGTCGGCGCGCTGGTGCGGGCGTCGCACGGAGGCGCCTGCGATACCGGACAGGGCCCCCAAAAATCCGGGTGAGTCGGACTCTCCGCTGAGTCGCCGCCTCAGAAATTCGAGGACGCACGGCCGGGAGGTACGCAGGCGGCGCGGGCTCGGTTCGTGGCACACGCGTTGCTGTTCAGGACCGCGTGCGCTTCTCGGCCTGGGTCGTGGTCAGCTTGGTTCTCGCGCTTGCCGGCTGTTCGGGGGAGTCCCTCGGGTCGGGCCGCGTCGGTGGGACCGGCGGCACCGGCTCGACGGGCGCGGGCGGCGCCGGGGGCTCCGCGTCGACGTCGCCGGGAACCGTCACGCTGCAGCTCGCGCTGCCGCCCGGACAGACGTTCTGCGACGAGAACCCCTCGTGCGGCGTCACGCAGCACCTTTGGGTGAGCACCAGCGCCGGCGCTCTGCTGTCGCTGGGGTCGATCGGATGCTCGACCTCGTGCTCGACCTGCGCGCAGGTCCCCTGTCCCGAGCTGCCGGTGATCGCTTGCCCGGCCGGCAGCTACGGAAGCGCGGTCACCGACTCCAGCTTCAGCTGGAACGGGGCCTATGTCGAAAGCAGCTCCTGCGAGAACAGTTCGGCCGTCGCCATCTCCTGCGTCGCGTCCAGGTTCGCGGCGCCGGGGATCTACGTCGCGCGGTTCTGCGCCACGCCGGGGACGCTCAGCCAGCCGGACGGAGGCGGCCAGCCGCTGTGCACGCCCAGCGGTGCGCAGAGCTGCGTCGACACCTCGTTCGCTTTCCCGTCGTCGCAGCCGGTCGTGATCGCGCTGCCCAACGGGTGACCGCGGTCGCGCGGAAGCTCCTGCCCGTGCCTTCTGCCTGGTAAAGTCGCGTCTGATGCGGACCGCCCTCATCTCCGATCTGCACGGCAACATCGTCGCGCTGCGGACGGTCCTGGAGCAGATCAGCCGGACGCGCGCCGATCGGATCGTTTGCCTCGGCGACGTGGCGACGCTGGGACCGGCTCCCCGGCAGGTCATCGAGACGCTCGCGGAGCTCGGATGCGCCTGCGTCCTCGGCAACCACGACGCCTTCCTGCTGGACCCGGATCTGATTCGTCAATACACCGAGACTCCAGTCATCGTCGAAGCGGTCGATGCCTGTCGCGCCGCCCTTGGCTCGGCGGAGCTCGATTTCCTGCGGACGTTCCAGGCGACCTTGGACCTCGAGATGGACGGAGCGACGCTGGGCCTCTTCCACGGCTCGCCGCGCTCGCACATGGAGGATCTGCTGGCGACGACGTCCGCGGACGCTCTCGATCAGGCTCTTGGCCAGCGTCGCGCGACCGTGATGGCGGGAGGACACACGCACATCCAGATGCTGCGGCAACATCGCGGCACACTTCTCGTCAACCCCGGCAGTCTTGGTCTTCCCTTCGAGACGTACGTATCAGGCGGACCGCCGAGGATCCTCGCCTACGCCGAGTACGCGACCGTCGACGCGGTCAATGGCTCGGTCGACGTCACCCTCCACCGAGTGCCCGTCGACCGCGGAGAGCTGATCGCCGAGGTCGCGCGTTGGGACAACCCTCTCCAGGGCTACCTGCTCCAGCAGTACAAGTCCTGATGCCGCGCGCTCGACGCGGGGATTCACGTCTTCGCGCCTTCCGCGCTCGCGCGTTGGACCTTCTGCCGCGCGACGCTGCGCTGAACCTGGCGGTCTTCCGGATTGCCGTCGCCTTCCTGCTGTTGACCGTGCGCGAGCTCCGGACGGCGTCGTCGTGGGCGGAGCTCCCGACGGCGCTGGCAGCCACGCCGCGGGGGTGGGGATGGGCGCTGGCGCTGGTGCCGGCGAGCCCGGCGCTCGCGCGCGCCGCGCACCTGGCGCTGATGGCCGGCGCGCTGTTTGGTGCTCTCGGATGCTTCGCGCGGGTCGCCTTCGGCTGCGCCACGGTGGCGGCGCTCTACCTGCTGGCGCTGCCGTTGCGCAGCGGTATGCCCTACCACTACCAGCACCTGGTCTGGTTCGCGGCGCTGTTGGCGGCGAGCCCCTGCGCGGACGTCCTCTCCGTCGACGCCTGGCGGCGCCGGCGCGCGCGGCCCCGATACGACGAGGACGACGACGGCGACGGCGATAACCAAAGCAACCACGACAACGCCAGTGCGCCGGCCCGCTCGGCGGCCTACGGGGTCCCGATCCGCCTCGCCTGGCTGTTGCTCGGGATGGTGTTCTTCTTCCCCGGCCTCTGGAAGCTGCGCGCCTCTGGCCTCGCCTGGATCACCGGCGACAACCTCCGCAACCAGATGTACTGGAAGTGGGCGGTGGTCCCGGGCCTGACCCCGCCCTTTCGCATCGATCGGTTTCCGGGGCTCCTGCACGCGGGCGCGGCGGGCGTGGTGCTGCTCGAGCTCGGCTTCGTGTTCGCTGTCTGGCGACGCTGGTCCCGCGCCGTGGCGGTCGCGTCGGCGCTGCTGTTTCACGCCCTCGCCCGCCTGTTCATGGGGATCGACTTCTCGGGGCTCTGGATCGCCTACGTCGTGTTCGTCGATTGGGACGCCCTCTTCCGGCGCGCGACGGCGGAGGGCGCAGAGCTCACGGCCGGCGCGCCCACCGCGTCGGTGCGGCTCTCCCGCGTGGCGCCGGCGCTCGCCGTCGGGCTGCTGCTGCTCGCCGGCGCCGCGGAGGCCGGCGCGCGCGGCGTGACGGCCGGCTGGCCGTTCGCCTGCTATCCGACATTCGCCGAGGCGACCGGCACGGAGATGCCAGCTCTGGTGATCGCGCTGGTCGGGCCCGACGGCGCCGAGTCGCCGGTAGAAATGGACGCGCTCGCCGAGGCGGGCGACCTGCCACGCGAGCGCGCGCTCGGCCTCCGGCTGCTCGCTGCCGGCGTCGGGCCGGAGCAGTTCGCGGCCTACTGGGCCCGGGTCTCCAAGCGGGCCACCCTGCGCGCGCGGTTGCCGGGCGCACGCGCCGTGCGCTTCTACGTCGGCCGGATCTCCATCGTCCCGGAGGAGCGAGCTCGCCCGCCGGTCGGACGCCGCCTCGTCTACGAGCTGGTGCTGGGACCGGCGTCGTCGACCATGATCCCGCGCGCGCGCAACGGAGCGATGACCTGGTCCGCGAGCGACGAGGCGGCCAGCCGCAAGTAGTCGTCGGTCTGCATCCACCCGAGCGCGTGGATCTCGGGCGGAGCCTTCGGACGGCGGCCGAGATCATCCCACAGCCGCCTGACCTGAGAGATCGCCGTCTCCGCAGCGCCGCGCAGGTGGTCTCGGTCGGCGGCGCCCAGCGAGGGTGCCGCCCAGTCGAGGAACAGCCAGCCAAACACGCCGTGAGCCACTTCGTCCTTCACGATCCGGCCGAGCACCGCGCGGGGCAGCGGATGGGAAGCGGCGTCCCGGGTGGCGCGGAGGAGCGGAATGGAGAGCGCCTCACCGACGCAGAAGAAGCGCGTGACGAGATCGGCTGCCCGCAGCAACGGGGGCAACGATACGTCACGGTCGAGGCAGAGATCGTCGGGATCCTGAATTAGCTCCGTCCCGCCACCGAGCTCCATCGCCATCCGCGCGCACAGCTCGACGTGGACCACCTCGTCGAGCGGAAACTGCGAGGCCATGGCGATGAGATCGAGCGGCGCGCGGGCCTCGATGAGCGCCCGCAACGTCGACGCGCACGCTGCCGCCGTCCGGTGTTCCTGGAAAGCGGCGCTGGTCCAGGCCTGTCGCGCCGCCACCACGTCCTCCGCGGCGAACGGCAAGACGTCCATGGTTCCCCAGGGCATCTGGTCGACCTCCGGTCGGGCCTTGCGGTAACGGCGCTCGATCCCTCCGCCCAGCAGCTCCAGCTCGAAGAGCTCGCCAGCGACGGTCCTGTCGTTCTCGAGTTTGGCGCCGGAGCTCATTTCGCGTCTGGGCCGGCGTCGGAGCTGCTCTTGGCGTCCTTCCCGGCGTCCACGCCGGCGTCCGGGCGAGGCCCGTAACAGTCGGGGTTTTGGGGCATCTGCAGGCAGCTTGGTGGCGCCGGCAGGTTCGCGACCGAGGTACCGCTGCATTCCACCCCCACGAACGAGATGGTGGCGACACCGAGCGAGGCGACGAGCAACTTTCTACCGCGACGAACGCGGGGCTTCGAAGGCATGAGTGACCTCCTAACTGGGTAAGGTGGTCTCACGCATCAAAGCAATCGGCGCGCCACGAATAGCCGCGAGATTCCGCGGTGCCCTCAGGCCGCCGGACGCCCGAGAGCCGGCGCCCTGACACCGATGTCGCGACCGCGTCAGCGGTGGGGTTGCCACTCGCCGTCGTGCCAGTCGTAGTGGTCCTCGTGCCGCTCCCAGCGGCCGGGGGCCCACTCATGGCCTTCGCGCTGGCGCACGTGGTGACCGCGCGTCCAGACGTAATGATGATGCCGCCACCCGTAGTGGCCGCGGTCCCAGACGTAGCCCCGCCGCTCCCTCACCCGCTCTTCGCGCGGAGCGGGCGGCTCGTCGCGGCCACCGTGGATGATCACCACCGCCGCCTGCGCCGTCGGAGCAGTCAGCGCCGCTATTCCGAGGCTGGACAGCGCCAGCCCCGCCAGTCCCATTTTCCAATTAGCCATACTGGAAGGTATGTATCTTCGAACCCTGCGCTAGAGCCCCAGCGACGGCAAAAACGCCAAAAGCGGCCCAAGGACTCCCAAGCTGGCCCAAGGTGGCCAAATCCGGAGCTTTCCCGCCCCGCTGACCCACGCGATTCACTAATCTGACGATCGCAATGTCCACGTCCGATCCGGAGTCTCCGCCCGCAGGCCCCACCGCCGACGTCGCCGCCGGCCGCATCGCCTCTCCGGAGCTGGAGATCAAGGACGCGCCGCTGATCTTCGGGCAGGTCTGGAACCGCCTGGTCCAGGAGCGCGGCCTCGAGAACATGGTCTTCCCGAAGGAGATCATGTGGCTGGGCGGTGCGCCGGGGTCGGGCAAGGGGACCAACACGCCGTTCATCCTGCGCGAGCGCGGTCTGACCGCGGCGCCGATCGTGGTCAGCGATCTGCTCGACACGCCCGAGATGCGCGCGCTGAAAGATCGCGGACAGTTCGTGGGGGATCGCGAGGTGATCGAGGCGCTCTTGCGCAAGCTGCTCGAGCCGGCCTATCAGACGGGCGTCGTCGTCGACGGGTTCCCCCGCACCAAGGTGCAGGCCGAGGCGGTCAAGCTGCTGCACGACCAGATTATGCAGCTGCGCGCGATGTACTGGGGCACACCAACCGGCAAGCGGTTTCGGCGCCCCATCTTCCGCATCACCGTGCTGTTCGTGGGCGAGCAAACCTCGGTGGAGCGGCAGTTGAGCCGCGGCCGCGAGATTCGCGCCCACAACGAGAAGGTGCAGCGAACCGGCGCGGGCAGCCTGCTCGAATTGCGCCCCACCGACGTCGACGAGGCGCTCGCCCGGAATCGCTACCGGACATTCAAGGAGCTGACCTACGACGCCCTCACCAGCCTGAGGCGGCACTTCCACTATCATTTCGTCAACGCCGACGCGCCGCTGGCCGACGTCGAGAAGAGCATCAACGCGGAGTTCAAGTACCAAAGCTCGCTCGAGCTGGGACAGTCGACCTTCGACATCATCCACGGCATCCCGCTCGCCTCCGAGCTGACGCTGTATGCCCGGCAAGAGCTGGTGCGTCGCCTCGACTCCTACGAGCACGCCTCCGCGCCGCTGTTCAAGCAGGTCGCCGCCTTCATCGAAGCGCACGTCGTCCCGGTGATCGTGCGGCACGCCCTGGGCGGTCGGTGCGTGGTGAAGACCGACAGCGCCCTCTTTGAAGACGCAACCGCGGTCGACATGGTGTTGGACGTCCTGTCCGAGCGCGGCTACCACGCCGTCTACCAGGAACAGCGCACGGCGGTTCCCCGGACCTTCGCCCCACAAACGGGAACCATCACCTGTCACGACAGCATCCAGCACACGTTCGAGATCCGCTTTCATCCGCCCGAGATCAGACGCGGGCAGTAGGCGCGCCGCCGGGCATCGGCAACGCGTCGGCAACGGACTTCCTACAATCGTGTGACATCGCGGTAGCGAAGGTCTCGGCTGTCGATCTTCGGCCCCGGCTTCCCCTACCATCCAGCCGTTCATGATCGAGCCCACAGACAAAGAGTTCGCGTACGAGCTCAGGACGCTCAAAGAGCGGCTTTCGACGATGGCCGCGCGCGCCTCCGAGCAGATCGCGCTGGCGATGGAAGCCCTGACCAGTCAGGACGATGCCCTCGCGCACCAGGTCATCGACGGCGATCGACTGATCGACGTCGATGAGAACGACATCGACAAGCTCGCGATGCATATCCTGATGAGTCGGCATCCGGTCGCGTCGGACCTTCGCTTCGTGACCATGGCGCTCAAGTTCGTGGTCGATGTCGAGCGCATCGGCGATCTTGCCGCCGGCATCGCCAAGCGGGCGCTGGAGCTCAACCGGCTGTCCATCTTGGATTGGCGCGGCGATCTCACCCGCCTGGCCACGCTGGTCCAAAAGAACCTTCACCTCGCCATCGAGAGCTTCGTGGGGGGAAACCTCGACGAGGCCCGCGCGGTCATCGCGGCCGACGCGGAGATCGACCGGCTGAACGCCAGCCTGTTCGCACAGCTGATCGCCAACGTCGCGGCCGACCCGGCCACCGTGACACGGGTGCTTCCCCTGACCTCGGTCAGTCGCTACCTCGAAAGAATCGGCGACCACGTCCAGAACCTCGCCGAGGAGGTCGTCTTCATGGTGTCGGCCGCCGACGTGCGGCACCTCAAGCCGACCTCCAACAACTGACGCCACTGCCCCGTGCAAGCCATTCACTAAGAACCAACTCGCCTCTCAGGAGACCGCTACGATGATCAAGACCTCGCTTTTCACCGGCGCCCTCGCCCTCCTCGGCTCTGTAACGCCCGCTGTCGCGTTCGGCGCCGGCGTCACGCTCAACGGAAGCGGCTCGACCCTCTCGAAGCCTTACCAGGAAGTGGCGATCGACCAGTTCAGGAAGGCGCACAAGGACATCAAGATCAACTACGGCGGCGGCGGCAGCGGCAAGGGGCGCCAGGATCTCGCCGACGCCGTCGTCGATTTCGCCGGCTCCGACTCCCCGTTCAAGGAGGCCGACCTGGCGAAGGCCAAGGGAGGTTCCATCCTCTACTTTCCGATCCTCCTCTCCCCGATCTCGGTCAGCTACAACGTCGCCGGTGTCGACAAGCTGCAGCTCTCCGCCCCGGTCATCGCCAAGATCTTCCAGCGTGAAATCACCAAGTGGAGCGACAAGGCCATCGCCGCAGAAAACCCCGGCGTCAAGCTCCCCGACACCGCCATCGTGGTCGCCCACCGCGCCGACGGATCGGGCACCACCCAGAACTTCACCGAGTACTTGAATGGCGCCGCCAAGGGCGTCTGGAAGCTCAAGAGCGGATCGACCGTCGAATGGCCGAGCGACACGCAGGCCGGTCAGGGGAATTCGGGCGTCGCGCAGATCGTGAAGTCGACCCAGGGCGCCATCGGGTACGTCGACCTCTCCGACGCCAAGGCCTCGGGCCTCAAGTACGCAAACATCAAGAACAGGGCCGGCAAGTACATCGAGCCGACCCCGGCCGGTGCTTCTGCGGCCGGGGACGGTGTCGAGGTCAAGGACAACCTGGTCTTCAGCGCGCTCGACGCGAAGGGCGACAAGGCCTATCCGATCACCGCTCAGACCTGGGTGATCGTTTACACGAAGCAGACCGACAAGGCCAAGGGTGAGGCGCTCAAGGCCTACCTGACCTTCCTGGTGAAGGATGGCCAGGGCCTGCTCACCGACATCGACTACGCACCCTTGTCCAAGGGATTGCAGGACAAGGCCCTCAAGCAGGTCGACAAGCTCACGCTCCCGTAAGGTGTCATGAACGAACCCGAGATCGATCTGCGCGGGCCGCCCAACTACAGGGACCGCGCCTTTGCCAAGCTGACCGCCGGCGCGGCCGGCCTCGTGCTGTTGATCCTGGGCCTCATCGCCATCACCATCACCCGGCGCTCGCTGCCGGTGTTCCACGAGATGGGGCTGGGGTTCTTCACCACCAAACGGTGGTCGCCACCGGACTCGTTGTTCGGAGCGCTGCCGTTCATCTGGGGCACGGTCTTCACGGCGACCATCGCGCTGGTGATCGCGGTGCCCATCAGCCTGGGCGTGGCGCTGTTCATGACCCAGGTGGCGCCCCCGAGGCTGGCGAAGCCGCTCGTCTACCTCATGGATCTGCTCGCCGGGATCCCGTCGGTCGTGTTCGGCCTGTGGGGCGTCCTGGTCCTCTCGCAACACTTCGACCTCGGACGCTCGTTCCTGACCGCGGGAATCATCCTGGCGATCATGATCATTCCGATCATCACCTCGCTGTCGCGCGAGGTCATCGACACCACGCCCCCCGGCGACAAGGAGGGGGCGCTGGCGATGGGGACGACCCGCTGGGAGATGATCACCGAGACCGTCCTGCCCCACAGCGCCGGGGGGTTGGTCGGGGCCGTGATGCTGGGGCTCGGACGCGCGATGGGCGAGACCATCGCCGCGGCGCTGGTCATCGGCTCGGCCCTCGGTCAGATGACGCTGCGGCCGCTGGCGCCGGGCAATTCGATGCCCGCGGTGATCGCCAACGAATGGGGCGAGGCGCAGGATCTGCACAAATCGGCGCTGATCGCGCTGGCGGTCACGCTCTTCGCGATGACGATCGTGGTCAATTTGATCGCCACGGGGATCGTCCAGCGCTCGATGAAGAGGGGGCAGGGGACGTGAGCACGATGGATCTCCCGGCTGGGGCGACGGAGACGGCCGAGTTCTCTGTCGCGCCCGACCTGACCGCCAAGCGAAGCTGGAGATCGGTCAAGAGCGCGATCATGACTGGCCTCATGACCGCCTCGGTCATCGCCGTCGCCGTGCCGCTGGTGGCCGTCATCTGGGCGGTGTTCGCGCGCGGGCTACAGGTGGTCGTGCACGGCTTCCCCTCGTTCTTCGTCGACGAGATCCCGGTCATCGCGCGAAAGCCCGGCCCCGGGATGGGGCCCGCCATCATTGGGACGCTGCTGGCCACCGGGGTCGCGACCCTGATCGCGGTTCCCTTGGGCGTGGCTGGCGCGGTCTACCTCAACGAATACGGGATGAAGAATCGCTTCTCGCGCCTCGTGCGATTCATGGCCAACGTGATGACCGGCGTCCCGTCGATCGTCATGGGCCTGTTCATTTACGTCACCTGGACGCTCAGGTTCGGTTACTCCGCCTTCGGCGGAGGCCTGGCACTCGCCTCGCTCATGCTCCCGGTCGTCATCGGAGCGACCGAGCAGATGCTCAAGCTGGTGCCGAACCACCTGCGTGAGGCCTCGTACGCCGTCGGCACCTCCAAGAGTCGCACGATCATGGCGGTGGTGCTGCCGGCGGCGCTCCCGGGCATCGTTTCGGGATCGCTGCTGGCGGTGGCGCGCGCCGCGGGCGAGACGGCACCCTTGCTGTTCGCGACCGGCGCCGCGACGGAGTACAACCTGAACCCGTTCGTCGAAGCGAACACGTCGCTCTCGCTTCAGATCTTCGGCAACGCGACCTCATCGTTCGGCGCGGCCCAGGACCGCGCCTGGGGCGCCGCCCTGACCCTCGTCTTGTTGACGTTTCTCATTACTTTGGTCGCCCGGTTCGTGACCGCGCGATTCGCCCGTATCAGGAGGTAGCAATTGATGGGTTCGGAAGAGATCGACAAGGGTCCAGTGGATGCGCGGCCGGGGGTTCGGCTCGCCCTCAAGCCATCGCCGCGCACTTTGGATCGTCCGGGGAAGGTCGCCGGGACGCAGACCAGTGTGGTCTTCGAGCTGGACAAGCTGGAGGTTTTTTACGGCGCCTTCCGGGCCGTCCGCAGCGTCAGCATGCAGATCTTCAAGAACGAGATCACCGCCTTCATCGGCCCGTCCGGTTGCGGAAAGACCACCGTCTTGCGGTCGTTGAACCGGATGCACGACGTGACGCCGGGGGCCCGCGTCTCGGGCGGGCTCCGCTACCACACTGCCGATCTCTACGCGCCGCACGTGTCGGCGACCGAGGTTCGGCGTCGCATCGGGATGGTCTTCCAGAAGCCGAACCCCTTCCCCAAGAGCATTTACGACAATGTGGCCTTCGGCCTCCGCTCGAAGGGTGTTCATGCCAAGAGCGACATCGACTCGCTGGTCGAGAAATCGCTGCGAGGCGCGGCGCTCTGGGACGAGGTCAAGGACCGCTTGCGGGCCTCCGCCCTCGGTCTGTCGGGCGGGCAACAGCAACGTCTGTGCATCGCCAGGACGATCGCCGTCGGTCCCGAGGTGGTGCTGATGGACGAGCCCTGCAGCGCCCTCGATCCGGTGGCCACCGCGCACATCGAGGAGCTGATGCGTGAGCTCAAGAGCAAGTTCACGATCGTGATCGTCACGCACAACATGCAGCAGGCCGCCCGGGTCAGCGATCGAACCGCGTTCTTCACCACCGAGGTCGACGCCAAGTTCGGACTTCGGACCGGCACGCTGGTCGAGTACAACGCCACGGATAAGATCTTCTCCAATCCGGGCGACGAGCGAACGGAGAGGTACATCACGGGTCGCTTCGGCTGAACCGC
>Ga0209890_10000536_pt1 | contig 17587 bp, 25 predicted proteins | sample OrgsoiDNA2013049_FD_185799 | JGI IMG/M metagenome (GOLD analysis project Ga0209890, IMG submission 185799) | Permafrost soil microbial communities from the Arctic, to analyse light accelerated degradation of dissolved organic matter (DOM) -... | ecosystem: Environmental > Terrestrial > Soil >...
CCACACCCAGACCAAGGTTTAATCGCAAGCTTAGTGCCAAGGATGTGAAACACACCGTCCCCTCTTGACACCCCTGTTCCGGTGAATACTGCGGGCGGCTGGCATACGGGGAGCAGGCCTGAGCAGGTACCGCTTGAAAGACGGCACTCCCTTGGGACGCGCCCCGGAGGTTGGTTCAGTGGGACACTCGCTCTTCGCAGGGACACGTTCGCGGCGCGGCTCCCGCTTCGGTAGCACAAGTGCTACCATGATGGCATGACTAAGGCAGGACTGCGGGAGCTCCGCCAGCACGCAAGCGATCTGGTGCGCCGCGCTGAGCGTGGTGAGACAGTGACAGTGACCGTGAGCGGCCGCGAGGTCGCTCAGCTTGGACCGCTGCAGCGCATGCAATGGCGTACTTGGGAAGACATCGTGGCCGTATTCGACGGCCCGTCTGACGGCGATTGGGCCTACGACCGTGACTTGGTTGACCATGGGGTCAGCGACCCCTTCGCCACATGAGGAGCATTCTCGACACGAGTGTCCTCCTGGGACCAAATCCTGGTGAAATTCGGGGAGAGATAGCAATCAGCACCGTCTCGCTGGCGGAGTTGCATTTCGGGGTTTTGGTCGCCCGGTCTGACGAGATGCGCGCCACTCGTTTGCGGCGACTGGCGACAATCGAGCAGACTTTCCAGGCTCTGGCGATCGATGCAACCGTTGCCCGAGAATATGGGCGGCTTGCGGTCGCGGTCGTCGCGGCAGGTCGGAAGCCTCGAACACGCTCTCTGGACCTATTGATAGCTGCAACTGCATCAGCCAACGATGCTCGGCTCTACACCCGGAATCCATCAGATCTTATTGGACTCGAAGATCTCCTTGAGATCGTCAGCATCAGTTGAGGATCCTTTGCGGTCTGGTCACGACGAACCCCCTGTGGCGTGCTGAACTGCCCCGGTGACCGTTCCGCTATCGGGACGGTGGACGGTCGCAGCAGACGAGGTCGGCGGATCTGCATAATGAACGACGTCGTGCGCTAACCGCCCACCACCGGCGTTGGTTCCAGATATCGCTTGAGGCTCGCCCAAATGGCGGCCTCCTGACGTTTTCCCACTCGGCCGATGATCGGGGTGAGACACTTGAGCGCGCCTTTCGGCTTGACGTCCCACGACCAGGCCATACGCGTTCCACCGATGTCAGGCTCGAACGTCAGAACCCCCGGATCTCAGCCGAGGACATGGTCGTCGTGTTCGCAAGCCGCGTTGGACGCTGGTAGTCCGTGGTTTCCAGGAGCATGTCCAGCGGCCGGCCCATCGACTTGATAGTCGCCCGGAACTGCGTCCCGTTGCCGATCGCTCCTTCGGTGAGTTTCTCGGCACTCAGCATGCGGGGGTTGTACATCGGCTCGTTCCGTTCGTCGGCGACGAAGTCGAACACCTCACTCATCGGTCGACCGATGACGATCTCCCCTTGAATGCTAGTCATCCTCTCCGCGCCTCCCGGGCTGAGAACTGCACCCTCTTCTACATGGTGTCCGGTGCTGGCGGGCAGGCCGTCACCAAACGCTGGTGATGATCTGCCGTCGCAGCCAGCAGCGGGCCGGTGAATCAGCGCGCCGTGCGGATGACCTCAGGGGTCGTGCGCGACGCCCGGTGGCGGATCGTGGCCATCGCCCAGAGCGCGACCATCGCCCCGGTCAACGTCGCCAGCGCGGCGGCGCTGCCACTGGAAATCGCGACCATTCCGGCGACGAGCATGACACCACCCAAGACCGAGGCGAGCACGACGTAAAGAAGCGGAGGACGCGGTCTGCCGCCGACGCCGTACACGCCCTGCATGTGCGACTTGGCCGTGTAACACCCCCCGACTCCCCATGCGCAGATGGCGACGGTCGTCGCGCGGGGCCCAGATAGTCCAACGACCGTGGTGCCACCCTGAGACAGCAGGTAGAGCACGAAGGCGGCACCGACGAACACGGTCGCCAACCCGTCCTTCCAGGTGAGGCTCATCGTGGCCTCCTTCTGTTACCCGCCCATCCGATCACGACTTTGGGCGGCCATTTGCATCATCTCGCCCGCACGAGTGCCCGGCAAAGTGACAAAGGTCCTGCCCTTCGCGTGCCCGAGTGACTGGTCAGATCAGCCCGCCTTTTCCACTCTTGGTCGCGAAGCCACCAAAGCCCACCTGGAGTAGCTGAACAGCCCCCCGGGCGGCGACCCTCGACTGACTTCACTGCTCGATCCGGGGCCACGACCGTGCGTCCCGCGGCCGTCAGGCGTTCCGCGACCGCGCGTCCAAGGTGATCAGAACGAGCTCCGCGGTCACCGCACCTTCTTCTCCGCGGTGTCCGCCCCCAACTGGAAGGGTATGGGCGGCGACACCGGCACCTGTCCACTGCTTCGTCCGAGCCGGTAGAGGTTCCATCCGACGGCCCCCATCCAGATCGGCAGGAGCACCCCATAGATGACGTAGAAGCCCTCGAATACCATCCTCAGAGCCTCGGCGGAGATGCCGAGGACACCGGTAGCGACGCCCAGGTAGGCCACGGCCTTGGGGAAGACGCCCTTCAGCATCACGATGGCGACAATCAGCATCCCGACGGTTGTCAGCGGGCCCACGACCACGGTGGTGCGATTCTGGGCGATCAAGGCCTCAGCGGCCGTTGCAAAGACGGCGCGTCGGGCGGGATCAGCCGCCGCCATGAACTGGTCACTCAGATAAACCAGGGCGGGAGCTCCGGTGGTCGTGGTCGGGATGGCCAAGGTGAGCGCCCAGGCGCTGCCCCCGACCACCGCACCCAACGCCGCGAGGCTCCTGTCCAAGTGTTTGAGGGCCGGATAGAGGGCCAGGTAGGTGACCATCGCGAAGACGCCGGGAACCAGCCAGAGTTGCTGTTCGACGATGTAGAGCCTCCGGTGCGCGGCAATGTAGCTCAGCGTGGCTGTCCCACCCGCCGTCGGCGGTGGCGGCGTCGCGATGGCGAGGGCGACGGCGGCACAAATCATCGCGACGAAGATCCAGGCGGACACTCCGCCGATCCGGTAAAGCGGGCGCCAAGATGGGTCTGGTCCTGCGATTGCCACACCCTGTGACCGGTTTGCGTTCATAGGTTCGACCATGCGAATTCACCACCGTCATGTTCTGCTGGGAGAGGACCGGCGAAGGCCAGCGGTGAGCAGTCGCGGAGCGAACCGTCGAGTGAGGTGGCGACGCGTGCTTCATCGTCAGAATCGATGATCCGCAAGCCCTCGTCGGGTCTTGACGCGGTACACACCGTGGGCGATTTCCCGGGTGGGGCTCCGCAGTCGCCATCGGGTTCCACCTCCGAACTCAGCTGGCACCGAACACGCCAGCGTTACAAACAACGGGCGTCCACGACGACTACCTCCTCACAAAGGTGCGCATGGCGTCCCGACGCAAGGAAGGGACCTTGGTCCCACAAGCGAAAGTGACCACGCGTCGCGCGTCAGGTACTACCACGACCGGGGAAGCCAACGGGATGCGGCTGACCGCAGGCACTCACACTCTCGTAGCCACCGATCGGCGTGGTCGCCCCTGCATGGGTCCGCCCCCTACGGGGAACCGTGACCGGACGCATCGGAACCGAGCCCGGTCTCCGTAGGACGATCCTTAGGTTCTGGCGGTCGTCGCAACACTCGCCTTCATGAGGGTCGAGCGACGTATGCGGTCTTTACGTCAGCTGAGAAGCCGCAGGCCTTGTAGAGGTATGGGTCGCGGGCTTGCGTGAGCTCGTCATAAGCATCGACTTGTAGCACCCCACCTCTCATGCGACCTCGAGCGTGGCAGACATGATTTCCTTTGCCGAGACCTGTTCCCCGCAAGGATTCCTCGACAACCACGTTCTCGATAAGGGCGTATGGCGACGTGGACCGTGTGATGTTTGGGATCACGTTCAAGTAGGTCGTGGCCACGATCGAGCAGTTGACTTCGAGCACGAAGAGGTGCAGGGCGGGACCTTGAGAACCTGGTCAAACGCCGCGGCGTCAGATCCGTCATGCACGACGGGGTCATCCGGATGCAGTTGTCGGTAGAGGCGGATGACGTCCTCGAAGTCACTGGCCCTGGCCTCACGGAACATGCCCCGAGGTAGACGCAGCGCTCCGCGGGTGCTCCGCAGGTGGGATCTCCGCCGAGCGGTCATCGGCATGGGTCCCGTAGTTCCCACCTTCCGGTAGCGGACGCATTTGAGGTCAAGCCTCGGTGCCCGTAGGAGGATCCCCCTATGCGAAATTTGCTGCTGCTCATCCCGAGTTGGGTGAGGTTTGGAAGAACCGGAGAACTGGACAGTCGGAGAACATGACGGGACAAACTGAGCGTCCTTCTGAAGCTGACAGGTGGGTGCCGTGGTCGGATTGTGTGGCCCAAAGTGGCCCGACGCAGACCGAAACATGGGTGCGCAGAGAGTCGAATACGTCGGATTCGGTTCTGCTGCAACAGTATTCGCGTTGAGCGGGTGACGGGAATCGAACCCGCACTGTCAGCTTGGGAAGAGTTCTTATTCGACCGTGTTTCCCTGTCCTGCAACGGTATCGGCCGCCTCAGTTAGCCGCTGGTGACTCTTGCCGGCCTGGTCGTGTGGCCCGTGTGTGGCCCGGTCCTTCCTCAATTCTGGGTTCGAGGCTGGGAGGCCATCCAGTGGACGGCGGAGGGAGGTCAGCCCCGCCTTGACACTGCCCTGGTGTGCGCGACGAGAACGACATCCGCCGTCTGCCGGCGGGCTCAGGTAAGGGATCAGAGCGGATAGCGGTCGGTGACCAGCAGGATCGCCCACCTTAACGCGCCGAGTGTGTCTTGTGCGGAGGATGAAGCCGCGTGCGGCGCCGCGCCGAGATTGACGGACGTCAGGCCGTGTCCCGCACCCTCTCGAAGCCGTCGAGGATGACATCGAGGCCGTACTCGAACTCGTCAACGTAGTCGTAGCCGGGCTTCATGACGTGTTCGGTGAGCATCTCGAGGAGGTTGGGGTACGCGTCGAGGACGAAGGGCTGGAGCATGCCCTGCGCCACCTCGGTAATCTCCTGTGAGGTATCGAACGGGAGGTTCATCTTCGTCAGAGCGAAGCCATAAATGTAGCTGTCCAGGAGCGAGTACGCGTGCGCGGCCATCGCAATGTCGAAGCCTGCCGCCCGAAGACCGCCGATCACCGCGTCGTGGTGTCGCAGGTTCGCTGGACCGGGTTTGGTCCGCGACTCCATCAGGCCGATTGCCCATCGGTGCCGTGATAGGACCTCGCGGACCGAGATCGCCCGCTGACGCATGGCGCTCTTCCAGTCGGCATCGGGAGCGGGAAGGTCGATCTCGCTGAAGACGAGGTCGACGATGCCATCCAAGACCTCGTCCTTGCTGGCGAAGTGGTAGTACACGGCCATCGCCTCGACCCCGAGCTCCTGACCGAGCTTGCGCATGCTCAGTGACTCGATCCCACCCTGATCGGCGAGCTTGATGGCTGCTTCCAGCACCCGCCCCCGGTTCAGCGGCTCGCGGCGCTGCGTCCGCTTGGTAGTCCGCGTCTTCATGGTCTCCTATCCTGCCCCAAAAGGCACCAAATCTGGGGGTTGACACAGATCAACTTTACACCGTACGGTAAAACGGTTCGCTTTACACCGTACGGCAAGGAGAAAGCTCATGAAGGCCATGGTTCAAGACACCTACGGCTCGGCAGATGTTCTCAAACTGCGGGACATCGACAAGCCCGGGATCGGCGAGGTCGAGGTGCTTGTTCGCGTTCGGGCCGCCGGCGTCAACCCGGCCGACTGGGCGGTCATGAGCGGCCTGCCGTATATCGCCCGCCCGGTGTACGGGCTGCGCAAGCCAAAGAACGGGGTTCGAGGGACGGACGTGGCGGGACAGGTCGAAGCCGTGGGCGCCAGCGTGACGCGGTTTCGCCAAGGTGACGAGGTCTTCGGCTGGTGCATCGGCTCGTATGCCGAGTACGCGTCGGTTTCCGAAGACGCGCTGGTCCTGAAGCCGGCCGACTTGACATTCGAGCAGGCCGCTGCCGTTCCGATGGCCGGCCTGGTCGCTCTCCAGGCTGTTCGCGATCACGGCAACGTCCAAGCGGGGCAGGGCGTCTTGATCAACGGCGCATCGGGGGGCATCGGTACCTTTGCGGTGCAGATTGCCAAGTCACTCGGCGCGGAGGTGACCGGCGTGTGCAGCACCCGCAATGTGGACATGGTCCGATCGATCGGCGCCGACCACGTCATCGACTACACACAAGAGGATTTCACCCAGAGCGGGCAGCGCTACGACTTCATCCTCGACAACGTGGCTAACCATTCACTGTCCGACCTGCGACGCGCGCTGACCGCGACGGGAACCCTTGTGCCCAACGGCGGAAGCTTCGAAAAACACTGGTTCGCCGGCGGGGGGCGCGTCGTCAAAGCGCACGTGGTGTCACGGTTCGTCAGTCACACGCTGCGACCGTTCCTTCTGTCGCCGAAGCTTGAGGATCTGGTCGTCCTCAAGGAGCTGATCGAATCCGGCAAGATCACACCGGTGATCGACCGCACGTATCCGCTCAGCGAGACCTCTCAGGCCATCGGTCATGTGGGAGAGGGACACGCTCGAGGCAAGGTCGCCATCACCGTGTGACACACGTGCCTGCGAATGGAAGCAATCAGGCCAGCGAAATACACCAAGGAAGGACAACCATGACATCTCGAAGGACCGCAACCATCGTTGGTCTGCTGTTCCTGACCCAAACCGTTGCGTTCATCATCGCTGAACAGCTCGTCACAGGGGTTCTGAAGCGCCCGGACTACTTGACCGGTGTATCCGTAGACGCCAACCCCTTGACTCTCGGCGGGCTCTTTGCCGTCACCTCCGGTGTCGCGGTCGTGGGCATCGCAGTCCTCCTGTTTCCCTTACTGAAGCCCACCAGTGAGCCGCTGGCCCTTGGATACGTTTGTGAGCGAGTCATCGAACTTGTGTTGCAGGTCCTCTTCTTCCTGGTGGTTCCACTGCTCATGATCGCGATCAGCAACGGATTGCGCGACGGCACCGTCGATGCATCCACTTCGCAATCACTGGGCCCGATACTCAAGGCACTACACGACCTCGCGATCGTGGTGCTGTATCTGGTCACGAGCGTGGGCGGAACGATCTTGGCTGTCTTGCTGTATCGATCGCAGCTGGTCCCACGCTGGATCGCAGTCCTCGGGCTTGTCGGCTATCCGGTGCTGTTGGTTGGTTGCGTCCTAGACATGTTCGAGGTAACCGACGTGACAAAGGGTGCCGGCCTGCTTGCCATTGCCCCGGGCAGCCTCTTCGAGCTGATCCTGCCGATCTGGCTCCTCGCCAAAGGATTCAACTCATTCGGCCACCCTCTGGCAGGCAAAGACGCTCCACAGATCGTTGGCCAACGATGAAGGCAACAGGAACATGAAACAGATCCCCAGCGGACCCTTGACCGGCAAGATAGTACTTGTCACCGGCGGTACTTCAGGCATCGGCCGGGCGACCGCCTTGGGCCTGGCCACGATGGGAGCGCACCTCGCGATCACCGGCCGCGACCGCGAACGCACCGAAGACTCGGCTCGCGAGATCAGCGCAGCCGGCGATGGGCAGGTAGACGTGTTCGTCGCGGACCTCTCGTCCCAGAAGGAAGTGCGACGGCTGGCCGACGAAGTGCTGCAGACCTATTCGCGAATTGACGTGCTGGTCAACAACGTCGGCGGCTACTGGAACAGCCGACACGTCACCCCTGACGGGCTCGAGCACACGTTCGCCCTCAACCACCTCGCGTCGTTCCTGCTGACAAACCTGCTGCTCGACCGGCTCAAGCAGAGCGCACCGGCGCGGGTGGTCACGGTGGCTTCCAACGCACAGGCCATGGGGCGGATCGACTTCGACGACCTCCAGGGCGAGCGGTCCTACTCCGGCTCACGGGCCTACAACCAGTCCAAGCTCGCCAACGTCTTGTTCACCTACGAGCTGGTCAGGAGACTGCAGTCAAGCGCCGTTACCGCCAATGCGCTACATCCCGGCGTCGTGAGCACCTCCTTCGGAGCCGAGGACCCCCGCGGCATCCAGCGGCTGATCATCCCCTTCGCGCGTCCTTTCCTGAAGACCCCGGCCCAGGGCGCCGCCACTTCAATCCATTTGGCTTCCGCTCCCGATCTCGAGCATGTGACAGGCCACTACTTCGTCAAAAGCAAACCCAAGAGATCCGCCAAGCGCAGCTATGACGAAGCCGCGGCGGCACGGCTCTGGCAGGTGAGCACCGATCTGGTCGGCCTGAGCGCCGAAGGCTGAACCAACCTGCGGGACACCACCAAGGACGGGTTGCGAGACGGTTCAGGGCCGCGACGATCTACCGCAAGGCGGCGACCCGAATTGTCACAAGGGGATAGTCAACCGGACGGGCTGTTCGGCGTCTGGCGTGCCGGCGCCTGCCTGGGATCACTGGTCGAGTTTCTTCGCGGCGTCGTAGTTGGCCCCGTTCACATCGACCTCGTAGTTATGGCGGAGACACGACTTGGGTGAGGTTGGACGAACCGGAGAACCAGACAACCGGAGAACATGACGGGACGAGCTGAGCGTCTTTCTGAAGCTGAAGGGTGAGTCCCGAGGCGTGGATATGTGTGGCCTAAAGTGGCCCGAGCATGGACCGAAACACAGATCGACAAAGAGTCGGAGTCCTCCAATTCGGTTCTGGTGTGACGGTATTCGCGTTTGGAGCCGGTGATGGGGATCGAACCCGCACTGTCAGCTTGGGAACTGCTCGAACCTATGGGTATGTGCTTGGTTCTCTGCGAGTTTCGCGGTCCCGAGCGGCCCGGAGTGTCCCTTGGATGCCCGCCGTAATGGCACGCCAATGGCACGCTGAAGATCGGTTGCAGTGCCCCAGGTCCCTGCTTGCAAAGACGCGGCCGAGTCGCCAACTGCCGTCGCTGAGCACGTACGCAGCGCACGTGGTGGGTGTGATGCGCGGCTGATGGTGGGGTCGTTGCCGTACTTTTCTGGAGTACGGGTGTCGTCGTCTCGCGTTGCCCCCGCAGCCGCATCATGTTGCCGGTCAAACACAGAAGGGTGGCACCCTAATGAGGTAGATGACGGGTCGCTCTGGTGGCGTTGCGCTGGTCTCGTAAGTACAGGTGCAGCAGCGTTTCTTGACCGAAACACTGGAGTCCAGCACCACGCAACCGTCAGAGACCGCAAGGCGTTCTGGTTCGCGTTAAGGGCCGCGACCGCTTGCGGTGGCGTAGCAGACCTGACGCGGACCAGGTTGTCCGGCGCCTTGGGCAGCGGGTGATGGCGGGCCGGCATGCCTGTCGGAACCTGGCTCAAATAGCTTCTTGCGTGGACACGCGTGGCCATGTAATATAAGCGTATGCAATCAACGGGTATGGCGAAGTGGCTCCGACAGCAACGTGAGTCGAAGGGACTTACGCAAGGCCAAGTTGCCGCTGCGCTTGGCCTGAGCCAGCCGGGCTACAGCAACATCGAACGTGGCAATGTCGCACTGTCGGCGAAGTACATCAATCCGCTGACCGAGTTGTTGGGCGTGTCATGGGAAGAAATCGTCGATCGGACCCTGGGCATACTTACGGACGTCGAGCGCGCCATCCTGAGGGACCCGAAGCTCTCGGCGGCAGATTGCCGGTTGCTACTGCTTGTGTATGGCGATCGGACCGGCAGGCCCTCCGCTGACGTCGGCCCAAGCATTTACAACAACAAGAACGAGTCGCCCGAAATTGACTAGTTCTGGGCTATTACTCCCACGCTGCCGTCGTGAACCGGCCACCGGGTCTCTCACGGCGCCGCGAGATGGCGTGGTTACCGTGCCGACCGCCGTTCATCTTCCGCGCTGTCCCCGGTGTGGCCGGCGACAAGAAGGTGCCCAGTGGCTGGAAGGCGCCATCTTGACTCAGGAACCCGCGACCGCGTGCTGTTCCTCGATCAAACACTGATACTGACATGTGGTTCTGGGTGCAACGGCATAGCCGGGAAAGGATCGGGTGAGGCTGGGGGCGTCACGCTGGTGGCGGTGGCCCCTGTTGCGCACCAACCTGGCCACGCGAGGCGACATGGGGCCAATTCGACATGAATGTCTCCCTTTCTTGGCATGATCAAGCCACACCAACGCGAGGAGGGGCCATGGCAGACGACACTCTGGAGGCTCTGGAGCGGGTCGAGAAGATTCTGAACTCGATCCTTGGCATCCAGATCGACCAGTTCTTGCGCGACTCCGGCATTGGCAAGCCTCGGCCGAGGTCTATCGACGGCATGCTGGCTGACTTCGGTCTCTCCGGCGTCCAAATCGCAGCATTGCTGGGAAAGACTCCTCAGGCGGTCAGCCAAGTCCTAGCGAAGCACAAGAAAAACGCACAGGCGTCCCCCTCCAAGTCGGCAGCCGCCTCCGCGAAGGTGACGCCAAAAGCTGGAGCGCCGGATGCCTGAAGTCCCGAATTACCAGGATGAACTCGTCCGACTCCACGTGGCGAGCCTCCGCCGAGAGTTCGACAGCCAGAGTGATCTAATTTTCGAACTAGACAGAGCGGGCTTTGTGCCGGCGAGGATTGCCGACCTGATCGGGACCACGCCGGGGACAGTCGCGACAGCCCTCCACCGCGCCAAGAAGCGGAGCAACCCAATCCAAAAGCTAAAGAAGGCGAACAATGGCAACACCAAAGCCTGATCCTCAGGCCGGGGGCACAGTGATCGGTCAAGATGCGGCGCTTGCTGGCATCTTGGCCCTGCTGGCTGCCGACCGCGAAGAAAAGATCAACGACCTACCGGTTCGTCGGACCGAACTTGTTCTGGCTGACGCGGGGTTGTCAACCGCGGAGATCGGGAGCGTGCTCGGAAAGAAGTCAGGAACCGTGGCGAAGGCGATAAGCCGAGCGCGGTCGAAGAGCAAGACGAGCGAGGGATAACCGGTGCCCCAGAGTCGAGCAGACGAGTCCGCCGACGAGACGATAGCCCTCTTGAGAGCCGTCGTGATGTTGCTCCTAGATAGTCGCGACGGAGACGCGCCCAAGCCGCGGACGTCCATTGAGTTGTTGACCTTGGCAGGGTTCAACTACAAGCAGATCGCAGACTTGACAGGTCGCACCCCGGATGGTGTGCGCATGGCCGTCAACCGAGCGAAAGCCGCACCCGCGAAGAAGCCGGCGCGCAATGTCAAGACCCCAAACACGGGCAGCGAGACCGGCAATGGGTGAAAGTAGGGAACTGTTCAATGAGGTCGCGCAGTTGCGAGACCAGGTCGATGACATGAACCGGTCAGTGTCAGCACTCACCCGGCAGAGCGGCCTGTATGAAAAGATTCTTGAAGCGATGGGAAAGGACGCGAGATCCTCGCCAACATCTTCCTCCAAGTCGATGGAACGAGAACTCAGCAGGGCATCATCTCAGCGATGGCCGCGGCCGGACTGCAAAGAGTCAGTCAAGCAACTGTCTCGCGGAAGATCGACCTGCTGGTCCACGATTGGGACCTCGTGCGGCCAACAGACCGTTCTTCAACTGGCATCATCTATGTACATACTTCGCTCGCGAGGGCGCTTAAGGTAAAGCGGGCGTTGGAGAAGGGCCAGCACAAGGCCAAGCGGCCGGGAGCGAGCAAAGATAAGTGAACACCGCTACGGACCACGCGGCTTTGAGACTTCTCCTGAATGTGCTTGCCGACCGAGGTTGGGTCGATTCCCAACAAATGGCTCTCGGTGTGGTCGACGCGGTGTTTGCTGACCCAGCCTTGCTTGATGATCCAGATGCAATCCGAAAGGTTGTGCCAGATTCCTTCACGCTCGCCAACGGTACTACAAGTAAGGTCGTTGCCAAGGCAATCCTGGCCCAGAAAGCGATGCTCATCAGCTTGATCAGCCGCGCCAACCCAGATCTCAAGCCAGCCTTAGTTCAGATCGACGACATTGAAACCTTTTCGGCTGCCCGCGGTATTTCTGCCGCGGAAATCGTTGAGTTTGCCACTCCCTTTGATGTTCCAGAAGAATACATCAAACGAATGCTGATGGAGATCCTCGGCGAGCCGTATCACCAGAAAGATTGGGGTGGGGAACTCGATGATCTCTTCACGGGGCAAGTACAGTTCGGCGGTCGGTCTGTCACCGCCTCGTTTCTCCTGAAGGGTAGAGGTCTTTCAGGACCCATGAAGCAGAAGAACCTCGGAAAAAATGGGGACCAAATCGACCGTCTGCTCCTCCAGCCAGCGGAACTTTTCGTTGTCCAACACGTGCACAAGGTCGTCGTCGGGGTGCGGCGCGAACTTGAGAGGGGAGTGCTCGCCCGGAGATATCAGGGGCACACCGCCACCGGCACCGTGTGGGACGGAGCCGACACTGCCCGTCTTGCTGCTGCCTTCGGGTATCTGAACCGTGACACCGGCGACATGCGTAGTCTTGGATGAGGGCCAAACAGGGCTAGAAAAGGGTTCATCGTGTCCCGACAGAACCGTGTCCAACTGAACCATTTCGGCGACAACGAGCGCGCCGCAATCCGGGGTGTCTTGACTCTCTTCCAGTCGCAGGGGTGGCGGGACTCGCATGGGGCAGCTCTGAAGATCGCGGAGACTCTCATGCGCGACCCCGCTGGTGCGTCCGCCCAACGCCTCGCCGCAGATGCGCCTTCAAGCTTCTTAGTCGAGAACGCGATATCACGCAAACGGTTGCAGTCCGCTCTCCAACGAGTCACAGAGGCCAGTCGCACTTGAGACTCCGCATCCCCGCCGCCTGACGGCATCGCCCGCCTGAGTGTTGAGCGAGTCTTTCTCGGCTGTGTGTGTGCCAACCCAGAGCCACGCTGATCCGCAGGTTCTCCCGGCGCGACCGGAGCCAACATCCGCGGCCGCGTTGGCCGGGTTGGTCCTCAATCTGGACCGGATGGAGTGGGAGCCGGGTTCGTCTGCGTCGTTCTGCTGCCCTTCGGCACTATCTCGCCCGAGTCAGACTCCTCCAGCGGGATGATGCGATGCTCCCGGCGTTCGCGCACCCCCACATGCATCTCGATCGGTGTCCGATCGAGAGTCGCTCTGACAAGAGTTTCCATAAATCTCGCGACCCCAAGGTCCTCCGGAACCACGTCCCGCCTCACCGTGACTCCAGCGAACTCGCGATCCTCCCACTCCGCCACGACGACACAAGTTGCGTCATAGACGTCAGTCTCAGCCCGAAGCTTGCGCAGCATGTCTAGGACTTTCTCAAAGGTCCCCGGCTCATCCAGGACGGTAGAGCGCAGCACGAACAAGAACCCCATCGAAGCCATGGGATATCTACCCCGGAGGTTCTTGGCGTCTCCGTAGGACTCCTCGAAGCGGTTGGACAGGTTGTTGCGGAAAGACGACACCATCGACTTGGTTGAGACGAGCAATTCAGGACCCCTGGCCCACTGAGCCACGAGAACATCCACCTGTTTGACGTAGGCACGTCCAAGCACACGCGCATCCGAGGGGGCGACCGACTTGTTCTTCAGGAGTTGCTGTCGCACCTCACCTTGGAGTCGTTTGGGGAGACCATCGATAAATAGTCCAACTTCGCGCGGCAAGACACGGGGCCGAGTGAGCCGGGGCCAGACCTCATCGGGCGGGAACCCAGAGCGACGCAGCTCATACGCGACCCAGGAATCTATCGCTTTGGCCAACCTTCCAGATTCCGAACCACTGCCTTCAGCGATCGGAATCCGCAGCAGGAGCTCCAGCAATCCGTAGTCCGGCTGATACACGGGTTCGGATCCAGGCAGAGTGAGCCAGGGGTTCGTTTGCGCTTGGTCGATGAGGACTGCTTCGAACGCGGAGAAGACGTCGTCCTTGTCGGCCATCACAGCGAACCCAACTTGCTGAGGGCAGGATTTGCGCCGCGACTCGTGCGCCGGTTGTGAAGCTCCAGGCGAGCGTCACGGAGAGCTTGTACCTGAGCCGCATGCATGCCCAAGTGCCGCACAAGCAGAATGCCGTCAACGATCTCAGAGATTGCGTTGACATCTTTGAGCGCCAGGGCTTTTCGTAACTCTGGCCGCCGAGCCCGCAAGTCGTCCCGGGCGGCTTCAAGAAGTGAAGCTGTGGGCATGGGGAGACAGTCGGCCTCGCGCGGCTCCACCTTTAACATGCCGCCGCCATAAGCGCGGCCAACGGTCTCTGCTCCCAGCATGCTCATCGAGTTCAGGGAGGCGATCGGCAGCAGGTCCTGCCCGATACGGACGCTGCCTGGTCGTAGATAGACCCCATGCACCGAGTTCAGGTGACGCACCCCGGCACGGTTCGCGCTTAGCCGAGGCGTATCCGCATTCATATAGGTCAAGAACATGTGCGGGACGTCGACAAGCGGTACGCGCCACCAAGGCCGACGCACACGACACTTGTAAGCCTGCTCAACGTGAACGGCTTCGCCAGCAGCGATGTACCGCTTGGCCGCCCTCGAAGGTTCAGCTTGCGGTCGGAAGAGGTAGGTGGCAGCGCCTGCATCTCCCAACGCCTCCCAAGCCGTGTTACTCAGACTGAGGTTCCTCAGGTGTCGCGACCCAGGAGGTGAGAGGCGCAGCAATTCGTCCGGGGCCAGGCCCCTCTTATGTGCGTCGGCCGGGGACATCGCGAAGTACCGATTGTTCCCGGTGACCATGCCAAGGGTCGTATCCCCCCAACTCTCCAGCGTCGTGAATCCGTCGTGCTCGGCCCCGAAAGCAACGGCCTCGTGTGCGACTGATGACAACAAGGACGGGGTCCACTTGTCGTGGGGTCTGACCGGAGTCCAACGACGCCCAGTCGCTGTGGGAAGCTCGGCCGCGTTGCGAGTTTGATACAACTCGCAGTGAGCAACGGGCCCTTCTCCGTAGCCATCCGCGAGGAGCAAAACGACTTCCTCCAGCACACCGGGGAACACGCGCTCCGTAAAGAGGACGAGTCGCACCTCCCCGAAGTTCTCCATCAAGAACCTTCGAACTTCGGCTGCGTAGTTCACGCTCAGGAGCTCGGCTGGGACAACGAGGCCCATTCGCCCGCCGGGTTTGAGGAACTGTGCTGCATGCACGGTAAACGCTGCCCAGGACGAAGCCAACGCAGTTAGGGCGACGCCGGCTCGAAGCGCAGCGGCCCGAGATCGAGACCGCGCACTCCCCGTGAAGTCCTGGTATCGCACATACGGTGGGTTTCCCACCACAGCATCGAATATCGGGGTCGGCGTGACGTCGAAGAAGTCACTGACCGTGATCTTGGCGTCGTGTCCGTTGCTCCGCAGGCGTGCCCTGGCTTGGGCTGCGCTGTCCTCGTGCAACTCGACGCCGTGTAGGGCCTCCTCGACGGAACCACCGAGACGAGAGAGTCGCCTTGCCGCGGCGAGGAGGAACTCCGCATCACCACACGACGGCTCCAAGATTTGGTCATCGGCGCGACGGACAGCCCAGTCCACGACGTACTCGCATAGGAGGGGGGGTGTGAAGAACGCGCCCCGTGCCTTGCGCAGCTGTGGGCTGTCTTCGACTTCCCTCCACTGCGCAGTCACGCCACTCATCTTGTCGTATTCTCCAGAGTCCTTGGTGTTCGGCGCGCAGGCCGATGCCGGCGATCAAAGGCCAGTCTCTTCGGAGCATCTGACAGGCCTGCCGGGGAGACTGGACTTGCCGCCGGCAGTGCAGGCGACCGTGAAGTGCTGCGGCGGAAGAGGGTAGAGACGTCTAGGGCGGCGAGACAATACCTAACCAGCACGTGTTCGCGTCGCCGCTGGGCTTGGGCATTGGGTCAGTGGGTCAGCAGTCTGGCAACCTCGCCGGGCGCGCTGGGCCGTTCCGTTTGGTCTGGTTCGCCGCTGGTCGTCAGTGTGATCGGAGTCGCCATCCCGGACGCCGGTCAAGTGCATCGGCGACATCGGCGAGGGCCTGAGCCAGGGCGGGCAGGTCCCGGTCATATACACGCCCGGTATCCAGGGCGGTGGCGAGCTGGGCCAGCGCCGCTGGCCATTCCGCGCCCTTGGGGACGGTGGGCACGGGCACTTCCTGAACGACGGTGACGAGCCGGTCGACCTCGACGACCCGGTCGACGACCTGGATCGCGGCGCGACCTGACGCGGCCGCACGGGTGAGCTCCCAGGCCCGGTGACGGCATGAGGACGAGCACCAATTCGGGATCCGACCCCGCGCCGGGAGCAAGATCGGTGACCCGCACCAGCCACACGCCAGGGTCTGTCCCGGGCGTCGTGGCGCCTGGATCGGGCCGTCGGTGGTGGTGCGCTTGCCGTCGGTGTTCACACACGTTCCCCCTCCTGATTGTTTCGTGCCAACGACTTTAGCAGGCCGAGAATGCATGAGGTGTGTGCCACATCGAGTTCGGCGTTTTCTTGGGGGGTGCGCGGGTCGTGAGGGTGTCGGGGTTCGGTGACCGTTTGCAGTGGTCGGCCGTCGCAAGGCTGTGCGACGTTTCGGAACGAGAACGGCGACTTGATGGGTCAGCAATCGATCAGACATGAGGGCTGGCATCGACAGGATTCGCAGTGGAAGGAGCGCCGCAAGCTTGCCCAGCGCGACGCGACCCGATGTCAGACCTGACCTGACCCTGGGCCGCCTCGCGGCTTCGAGGTTAAGGCTCGGTCCCACCCTTCGGCACGACGGCGAGTTATCCACAGGTGCCGGCCAAGGCCGGCACCGAGACCGGGTGAGATGGCTGGATGGGCAGGAAGACCCGCACGAGATAGGAACTGGGCCCGGGATGACGACCGACACGATCAACCAGGACCTCGGGGACACCCCGGCGGCGGTCGCGCAGCTGCAGTGCTATTTCAGACCGCAATGACCGCAGACAGCCTTCCCGAGCCTTAGGGGTGTCAAGGACGAGCAGCCCAAGCTCGGCCGAAGGGACGAAAGGTGACTCGGCGATGATCAGCCCCGAAACGCAGACCAGTCCACCATTGCGGAGGACCACCGATCTGCTCAAGTCCGTCGCCGAAGCTTCGTCGACGAGCGACCCCCCACCACTGGCGACGTCGAGTATTCCCCGCATCGCAACAGGCGCCCACCTTACCCAGCGCAACATCCTCGACATGCTGGGTCTGCCCGGAGGGACGGCGAAGGCCCAAGCCGACCTCGACACCCGTCTCGACGCCTCAGCGGCAGGGAAGCGATGAACCCCCGGCCCGTGCCGCCGGCCACGTACGCGGGCGAGCTGCTTACCGTCGAGCAGGCCGCCGACCGGATCAGGATGAGCGCGCGCTACGTCCGCCGGCTCATTGCCGAACGTCGGATCGGGTTCTATCGACTCGGGCGCAGCGTTCGGATCGACCCCGCCGAGCTTACGGCCTTCGTCACCGCTGGCCGGATCGATCCCATCAGCGAAACCACCGTGTGGAACGACCTCAGGGGCGTTGGGTAATGGCAAACAAGAGCGGACACCGCAGATTCGGCAACATTCGCAGACTCCCTTCGCAGCGCTATCAGGTGCGCTACCTCGGACCCGACTGCGTCATGCGTAGCGCTCCGCTCACATTCGCAAGGAAAGAGGAGGCGCAGCGCTGGCTCACGCTCACCGAGGCGCGGATGGCGCGGGACGAATGGATCGCGCCAGAGCGGGCAAAGATCCTCCTGAAGGACTACGCGGAGCGCTGGATCTCCCAGCGACCGAACCTTCGACCACGCACCGTGGACCTCTACA
>Ga0209890_10000538_pt1 | contig 17512 bp, 12 predicted proteins | sample OrgsoiDNA2013049_FD_185799 | JGI IMG/M metagenome (GOLD analysis project Ga0209890, IMG submission 185799) | Permafrost soil microbial communities from the Arctic, to analyse light accelerated degradation of dissolved organic matter (DOM) -... | ecosystem: Environmental > Terrestrial > Soil >...
GTTGCTCCGCAGCCGTTCCCCTAAGTCGGCGACGCCTTCCTCACCGCGCGGGGCGCGCGCCACTCGGCCTGGCTGCCCTTCCCCTCCCGCGCCACCAGTCTGAAGCTGCCGCCGTGAGCACGGGCGCGAGCCTCGAGGTTCTCCAGGCCGTATCCTCCCTCGCGCCCTGGGCCGGGTCCACGACCGTCGTCCTCAACCCGCAGGATGATCTCCTCCCCGGCGAGCACGAAGACGTCGACGCGCGTGGCGGCGGCGTGGTGGGCGACATTGCTGAGCAGTTCGCGCAACGCCGCGAGCAGGTCGTCGGTGAGCACCTCATCGAGAATCGAGTCGACCGGGCCCTCGAAATGGACGCGCGGCTCGAAGCCGAGCGCGGAGGTCATGTCGGTGATCAGGGTGAGCACCTGCACCCGTGAGCTCCGCGCGTCCTGCTCGTGGGCATGGAGCGAGAAGATGACCCCGCGAATGTTGCGGATGGTGGTGTCGAGTTCGTCGACCGCCTGCTGAATCCGGTCGGCGACCTCGCGCTTTTCGGTGATGTAGGTCACCGCCTGCAGCCCTAAGCCGGTCGCGAAGAGGCGCTGGATCACCGAATCGTGGAGGTCGCGAGCGATGCGCTCGCGATCCTCGAGAACTGCGAGCTCGCCCACCCGCTGGTGGAGGCGGGCGTTGTCGATGGCCACCCCGGCCGCTGCCGCCAGCGCCGCCACCACGTCCTCATCGTCGGCGGTGAAGTCACCACCACCACGCTTCTCGGTGAGGTAGAGGTTGCCGAAGACCCTGTCCTGGACCCGAATGGGCACGCCGAGGAAGGAATGCATCCGCGGGTGACCCGCGGGAAAGCCGTAGCTCTGGGGGTGGTCGGTGAGATCGTGCAGCCGCAGCGGTCGCGGGTCGCGGATCAGCACGCCGAGAATGCCCCGGCCGACCGGGTAATGGCCGATGCCGGCAATGGCCTGGTCATCGGCGCCCTCCGTGATGAACTCAACAAGTCGGAGATCCGCCTCGGTCCCGGGACCCAGAACCCCGAGGGCGCCGTATTGGGCGTCGGCGAGCTCACACGCACTCGCGACGATGCGACGCAGCACCACCGGTAGGCTCAAGTCGGACGACATCGCCGCCACCGCGTGCAGGAGGCGCCGTACCTCGGGGCTGTGGTGCATGCCGGCACTGTAGCCCCTCTCGAAAAGCCGCACGAAGCGCCTATGCGGGGCTGGGCTGGGCCTCCTCGGAGGCGGTCACCACCAGAACTGGGATGTGGCTGCTGTGCAGAACGCGATGGCTGACGCTGCCGAGGAACACCGATCGGACGTCGCCGCGGCCACGAGAGCCGAGGGCGATGAGGTCGTAACCGGCCACGCCGGCCTCCTCGAGGATCGCCTCGGCGGCGGGAGCGTCAACCAGCCTGGTGGCCGCAGTCATCCCATCGGGAAGCTGCTTGACGGCTTCGTCAATGGCCGCTTGTCCCTCAGCGCGTGCCGACTCCATCAGCTCGTCGTAGATGGTCTGGGTGAGACCCGGCATGGTCGCACCGGGCCACGCCAGCACCGTCGAGTAGCTGGTCAGGACTGTGAGCGACGCTTGCTGGGTGCGCGCGATGTCGATGGCCTGAACCAGGGCAGCCCGCGCATGGCTGGAACGGTCGAAGGCAACCAGGATCTTGGTGAACATCTCTCGTCTTCCTCAGGACTCAGCTGATATGCAGTTCGCGGGACGGCGCCGGGTCGTGATCGTTCCAACGGTAGTTGACGGTGCTGTCGACGTCGACGACCCCATCGAGGCCAAGGACGAGATGAGTGAGGATGTCCGAATCGCTGCGCAGGTCCACGATGCCCTCGAGCCGAACAACTCCGCCGTGGACCTCAACCCGGATGCCAGCTGGGTCGATCATGAGCCACCTCGGGATCACTCCCTCGACGACATCGCAGCGGATCTCGGCGTCGCTCCTGCTGAACGCGGCCAGGAGATCGCGGCGGGACACGATGCCCACCAACTGGTCCTCCCCGTCGAGCACCACGAGGCGCTTGATGCGGTGATGTTCCAGAACCCGGGCCGCGGCAGCCAGCGACGCTCGCGGGCCGATCGAGATGGCGGGCGCCGACATCACGTCGCAGGCAGCCACGCCGTCGGCCTTTTGGCGGCGCTCCGTGGACTCGCTGCCCTCGGGCAGCCACCGGCGTCGTGGCGGCGGCGGGCTTTCCTTGGGAAGCAGGTCCGCCTCGGAAACGATGCCCAGCAGCGCGCCGTTGTGAGCGACGACGGGAAGGGCGCTGACCGCGTGCTTGCGCATCAAGCCGATCATCTGGTGGAAGGTCGCCGTCGGGGCCACCGTCACCACGCCGCGGCTCATGACGTCCTCGACCGTGAGCCGACGTGGCCGGAGTGTCGAAACCTGGCTGTCAGGGGAATGGCCACCCACATCGTGATGGACAGACGCTGTGCTGGAGGTAGAACTGACAGTCATCGAGAAGACCTCCGAGGGCGGACCGATGACATCATCCTGACGACGGAGGCTGATGACGGACAGAGCCGAACCTCCCGGTCTGCACGGGACCAACGACCTCCCGGCCGCGACCCCGTTGCGCGCAGACGCACCTCGAGCCCGCGGCCAGCGCATGGGATCACCCGGGTCGGAGAAGACCGAGGCGACGCGCCTCCGCCGAGAGCTCATCGCGAAACCCTGGAGCAGCGAGGCCGATGAGGGCGCGGGCGCGCTGGGACAGGTCCAACCCGTGAAGATCGACGCGGCCGTGCTCAGTCACGACCCAATGCACGTGGGCGCGGGTCGTGGTCACGGCGGCGCCGTCCGCCAGGGTCGGGACGATACGCGACCGCTGCCCACCATGCGCGGTCGACAGGAGGGCGATCACCGGCTGACCGCCCTGGGACAGGGCTGCTCCGCGCAGAAAGTCCATCTGCCCGCCCACCCCGCTGTACATCCGGGTGCCCAGCGACTCCGCGCAGACCTGTCCCGTCAGGTCGATCTCCAAGGCCGAATTGATCGCCACCATGTTGTCGAGGCGGAGGATCACCCGGGTGTCGTTGGTGTAGTCGACCGAGCGCATCTCGAGCATCGGGTTGTCGTCCGCGAAGTCGTACAGCCGCCGGCTGCCGTTGAGGAACGCGACGACGAGCTTGCCTCGGTTGATCGTCTTACGGCTGCCGTTGATCACGCCAGCCGTGATCAGGTCAAGCACCCCGTCCGACACAACCTCGCTGTGAATGCCGAGATCGCGACGGCTGGTGAGCATCGCAAGAACGGCGTTGGGGATGGCGCCGATGCCTAACTGGAGCGTGGCCCCATCGCCGATCAGCTCGGCGATGTTCCGGCCAACAGCACGATGGTCCTCCGACATCGCCGGCGAGGCAGCTTCGGGGAGGGGCTCATCCACCTCGACGACAGCGTGGAAGTTGTCAATGTGAAGGAAGGAATCGCCGTGGGTCCGAGGCATGCGAGGGTTGACCTGGGCGATGCGCAGACGCGCCGCCCGCGCTGCCGCCAGCGCGCAGTCGACCGACACGCCGAGTGAGCAGAACCCGTGCGCGTCGGGAGGAGAGACATGGAGCAGCGCCACGTCCAGCGGCAGCCGGCGGGTGCTGAACAGGCGAGGCACATCGGAGAGAAACGCGGGCACGTAGGTCGCCGCCCCGGTCGCCACTGCAGCTCGCGTGCTGGCGTCGACGAATAGGGCGCGCTGGCGGATGTTCGGCGCCGCCGCTGCCGAGGCCATCGCCACCGGTCCGTTGAGGTGCAGGTGGACGAGTTCCACATCGTGCAGTTCCGGACTGCGCGCAAGGAGGGCGCTCAGCAGCAACCCGGGCACGGCGCTGCCGCCGTGAATGAAGACGCGGTCGCCGCTGCTGACGAGCCGCACCGCTTCCTCGGCCGACACTGCCGGCGGCATCGTCGATCGGGGGGTGTGTGCGGCGCCCGAGGCGGCCGGCTCCTGGTCGCCCAGACTAGAGATCAATCCAGTCCAGCGGGCAGCGCGGCCCGGTTGCGTCAGCGGCCACCGAGAAGGGCAGCCCATCGGCGGTGGTGCCTCGCAAGGGCACGACACGTGCGCCCGCGCACGGCACCTGCCCGGCCTCGGCCCTCGAACAGCTGCCGCCCGGGGACGGGCCCGGGCAGAGGTTCAGCAGCTTGCCGTCCTGGCGGCTCACGATGGCGAACAGACGAGCAACAGAGTCCCCGATGGTTGTCATCCTCTGTCCTCCGTGATCATCAACCGAGCTCCCACAGCGTGCGTTGTCCACCCTACCGCGACCAGCGCCATACGGCCCAAGACCGACGTGCCATTCGCCCCTGGTCGAGGTGCTGGCTCCCTCGAGACGCCGCATGCCCGGCGTTAGGATGGCGAACGTGAGCGTCACCACCCAGCCGACCGGCGCCATCGATGTGGACGCGCTGGTCACCGCCTGGAACGCCGCCAACTACCTGACGGTTGCCCAGATCTACCTCCAGGCCAATCCCCTGCTGCGCGAGCCGCTGATCGCCGAGCACATCAAGCCGCGCCTGCTCGGCCACTGGGGCACATCCCCGGCCCTCAACCTCATCTACGTTCAGCTCAACCGGCTGATCCGGCAGCGCGATTGCGACGTCCTCTATGTGACGGGTCCCGGGCACGGCGGTCCGGCGATCGTCGCCAACGTCTACCTCGAGGGCACGTACCCCGAGGTGTACCCCGCGGTCTCCCAGGATGAGAAGGGTCTGCTCCGCCTGGTGCGCCAGTTCTCCACTCCCGGAGGGATCCCCAGCCATGTGAGCGTACCCACACCGGGCTCCATCCATGAGGGGGGCGAGCTCGGCTACGCACTCGTGCATGCCTTCGGGGCGGCGTTCGACAATCCAGATCTCATCGTGGCCTGCGTGGTCGGCGATGGGGAGGCTGAGACCGGCCCGCTCGAAGGTTCGTGGAAGGGCATTCGGTTCCTCAATCCGCGCCGCGACGGAGCGGTGCTGCCCATCCTCCAGCTCAACGGCTACAAGATCAGCGGCCCCACCGTCCTGGCCCGCGTCGGGGACGAGTCGGTGCGCGGCCTCCTCACCGCCCACGGCTACGACGTGCACGTCGTCAGCGGTGACGATGCGCGTACCGTCCACGAGGAGTTCGCGCACACGCTGGATCGGTGCTACGAGCGGATCCGCGAGATCCAGGCGTCCGCCCGCGACGGAGGGGCGGTCGTCGGAGCGCGCTGGCCGGCGATCGTGCTGCGCACCCCGAAGGGATGGACCGGCCCGAGGGAGGTCGACGGGCTTCCGGTCGAGGGGACGTTCCGGGCACACCAGGTCCCGCTGAGCAATGTGCGCGGCGACCCGGCACATCTGCGCCAGCTGGAGGAGTGGCTGCGCAGCTACCGGCCCGACCAGCTCTTCGACGCGGCCGGACGACCAGTGACCGAGGTGACCGAACTGGCGCCGCGGGCCGGCAAGCGGATGGGCGCCTCAGCGCACGCCAACGGCGGTCGCCTGCTGCGCACCCTGAACCTTCCCGCGTTCACCGACTACGCGACGACGGTCGAGCCCGGCGTGACCGTCGGGGAGTCGACGCGGCGCCTCGGTGAGTGGCTGCGCGACGTCTATCGCGATAACCCCGACAACTTCCGGCTCTTCTGCCCGGACGAGACCAACAGCAACCGCCTTGGCGCCGTCTTTGACATCGAGAACCGCTGCCTGGTCGCGGAGATCCGCCCGAACGACGACCACGTCAGCCCTGACGGACGGGTCATGGAGGTGCTCTCCGAGCATCTCTGCGAGGGCTGGCTCGAGGGCTATCTGCTCACCGGCAGGCACGGCCTGTTCGCCACATACGAGGCGTTCGCGATGGTGTCGGCATCGATGACCGTGCAGCATGCCAAGTGGCTGGATGCCGCGACGGTTCTGTCCTGGCGCGAGCCGGTCGCGTCACTCAACATCCTGCTGACCTCCACCTGCTGGCGCAACGACCACAACGGCTTCAGCCACCAGGGCCCCGGTCTCATCGACACCGTCATGGCCATGAGTGGCGACGTCGTCCGCGTCTACCTGCCACCCGACGCCAACTGCCTGATGTCCGTCGCCGACCACTGCTTGCGCAGCCGGAGCTACGTCAACCTCATCGTCATCGACAAGCAGCCGGAGCTGCAGTACCTGTCGATGGACGCCGCCATCGAGCACTGCAAGCGCGGCGCATCCGTGTGGGCGTGGGCATCCACCGCCGACGGCGAGGATCCCGACGTGGTGCTCGGCTGCGCCGGCGACATTCCCACCCTGGAGACCCTTGCAGCGGCCGCGATCCTCCGCGAGCACGTGCCCCAGCTGCACGTGCGCGTGGTCAATGTCGTCGATCTCCTGGCGATCAGCCCGCCACCGGTCCATCCCCACTCGCTGAGCGCTGAGACCTTTGCGCGACTGTTCACCGATGAGGTCGACGTGGTGATGGCCTTCCATGGCTACGCGAGGGCCTTCCACCAGGTCGTTCACGGCCGGCCCAACGCCGCCCGATTCCACGTCCGTGGCTACAGCGAGCACGGCACCACGACGACGCCGTTCGACATGGTCGTGCTCAACGAGATGAGCCGCTATCACCTCGTGCTGGAGGCGCTGCGTCGGGCCCGTCGCGCGCCCGCGGGCGCCGCGCAGCTCGAACGGCACTGCAACGACATGCTCGCCCGGCACCACGACTACGTGCGTGAGCACTTCGAGGACATGCCTGAGATCGCGCAGTGGCGCTGGCCCGGGTGACCACCCGCGTCGCGCGACTCGCGGACCATCGCTGAGCAGATGCGCGTCTTGGCCGTCAACCTCGGCTCGAGCAGTCTCAGGCTGAGCGTCGTCGACGAGGCCGACCGAGTGTGCGCTGAGGCACATGTCGACAGCGACGTCGATCCGGTGGCCACACTTCGTAACTTCGCCGGACACGCCGCCGGGGATTTCGATGCCGTCGCCCACCGGCTGGTTCACGGTGGCCCATCGGTGCGCAGCGCGACCGTCGTCGATGACGAGGTTCGCCGGAAGCTCGACGAAGCGGCAACGATGGCACCGTTGCATGTGCCTCCGGCACTGCGTCTCCTGGACGCTGCGCGAGAGAGCATCCATCGCCCTCAGGTTGTCTGTGTTGACACCGCGTTCCACGCCGAGATGCCCGAGCAGGCAACCACCTACGCCATTCCATCGGAGTGGCGGCAATGGGGAGTACGCCGCTACGGGTTCCACGGGCTCTCCTACGCGTGGTCGAGCCGGCGCTGTGCGGAGCTGCTTGGACAATCGCCTGACGGACTCCAGATGGTCATCGCTCACATCGGGGCCGGAGTCTCCGCGTGCGTCGTCCGCGGCGGTCGCAGCGTCGACACCAGCATGGGGTTCACGCCGCTCGAGGGCGCGGTGATGGCGATGCGCAGCGGATCGGTGGACCCTGGCGCACTGCTGTGGTTGCAGCAGGTGCACGGTGTCACCAGCGGCGAGATGAATACGGCGCTGGAACACCGCAGTGGCTTGCTCGCCATGACCGGGAGCGCGGATCTCCGCGAGATCGAGCGTGGCGCCGGCAGCGGCGACGCCGCCTCTGCGGCCGCGCTCGACGTGTACGTCCATTCCCTGAGCCGCGTCATCGGGGGGTTGGCGACGTCACTCGATCACCTCGATGCCCTCGTCTTCACGGGGGGTGTCGGGGAGCACTCGGCGCTGGTGCGAACACGCGTCTGCCGTCGGCTGGTGCTGCTGGGTGTGCCCGACCTCCTCGCCGACGCCACCGGCGATGCGGTCATCGCGTCAGGCGGCGATGGGCCGGCGGTGGTGGTGGTAAGCGCTCGAGAGGACGCCCAGATGGCTCGCGAAACGCGCCAGACCCTGCGCGCGTGACGCCACCGCCACTCGCGCTCTCAGAGGCCGCCCGGCTCCCGAGTGAGGAGGTTCTGCGCCGGCTCGGTTCGACACTGTGGGGGCTCAGCTCGGCAGAGGCCGCGACACGACGCGGGATCTACGGTGACAACGTTCTTGCGCAACACCGGGTGACCGCGTTCGGTGTGCTCCGCCGGCAGCTGCGCAACCCACTCCTCATTCTCTTGCTCACCGCAGCCGCCGTCTCCGGCGTCACCGGTGACCCGACCGACGCGCTGATCATCGGGGCCATCGTCTTCCTCAGCGTTGGCCTGGGCTTCGTCAACGAGTACCGGTCCGAGCGTGCCGTCGCCGCTCTGCACGCCCAGATCCACCACCGAACCCTCGTCGAGCGCGACCAAGCCGAGCGTCAGGTGGACGTGCGCGACGTCGTTCCGGGCGACGTCGTCCGACTTCGAGTCGGTGACATCGTCCCCGCCGACGTGCGTCTCCTCGAAACCGTGGAGGTGGAGTGCGACGAAGCGGTGCTGACCGGCGAATCGATGCCGTGCGCGAAGTCCGTCACCCCCGTTGATGGTCCGGGGTCGGCCCTCAATCTGCCCTCCTGTGCCTTTATGGGGACGGTCGTTCACCAGGGATCGGCCCGCGCCGTGGTGGTGGCAACCGGCTCCGCGACGGCGTTCGGGAGGATCGCGGTGGGGCTCGACACAGCTCCCGCCTACACCGCTTTCCAGGTGGGACTGAGGGACTTCTCCAAGCTGTTGGTATGGGTCGCCGGGGTGCTCACCCTGTCCATCTTCATCATCAACGTGGCGTTCTCCCGACCGATCATCGATGCCCTCCTCTTCTCGCTCGCCATCGCCATCGGCATCACACCCCAGCTGCTCCCCGCCATCGTCAGCGTCAGCCTGGCCACCGGTTCGCGGGAGCTGGCGCGACGCAAGGTTCTGGTCAAGCGACTGGTCACCATTGAGGATCTCGGCAACGTTCGGGTTCTCTTCACTGACAAGACGGGTACCCTCACCGCCGGCTCGATAAGCTTCACCGCGGCGCTCGATCCACTCGGAGTGGCGGCGCCCGACCTCCTGGTCCTCGGGCTCCTCTGCAACGAGGCAACCCTGGTCGCCGGAGTTGCGACCGGCGGCAACCCGCTCGACGAGGCGCTCTGGGCCGCGTCGGCGAGCGCCGGGCTGCTCACCGCCAGCCCCGGCCTCGGCGCCTACGAGCGGGTGGGCACACTCCCCTTTGACCACGAGCGCCAGCTGGTCTCGGTGGTCGCGCGGACGCCCTCTGGGTCGGCGATGCTGGTCACCAAGGGAGCCCCCGAGGCGGTGCTCGGCCGCTGCGTGGCGCCGCCCGCCGGTTCGGCGGCGGTGCTCGACCGGCTGTTTGCTGACGGCGTCCGGGTCGTCGCCGTCGCCACCCGATCTGACGTCGACGCGCGCGCCCCGACGCGGGACGAGGAGCACGGTCTCAGCCTCGCCGGCTTTCTGACGTTCAGCGACCCCCCCAAGCCCGACGCCGCCGCGTCCATTGCCAAGCTCAACTTCCTGGGCATCGAGGTGAAGATCATCACCGGCGACAACGGAGCCGTCGCCGCCAAGGTGTGCCACGACATCGGCCTGGATGTCCGCGGTGTCCTCACGGGACGCCAGCTCGATGAGCTCGACGATGACGCCCTGGCGACGGCCATCCCGAGCACGACCATCTTCGCCCGGGTGAGTCCCGAACAGAAATCGCGCATCATCGCGGTGGCACGACGCCATGGCGACGACGTCGCCTTCCTCGGCGACGGGGTCAACGACGCGGTGGCCCTACACGCCGCCGATGTGGGCATCTCCGTCGACTCCGCGACGGACGTCGCCAAGGACGCCGCCGACATCGTCCTCCTCGACAAGGACCTTGGTGTGCTCGCCGACGGCGTCATGGAGGGGCGGCGCATCTTCACCAACACCCTGAAGTACGTGCTGATGGCGACGTCGTCCAATTTCGGCAACATGTTCAGCGCAGCCGGGGCGTCGTTGTTCCTGTCGTTCCTACCCATGCTGCCGTCGCAGATCCTGCTCAACAACCTGCTCTACGACGTCGGCCAGCTGGCCATCCCGACGGACGACGTCGACGCCGAGGTGGTGGCCAGGCCCGCCACCTGGGACATCGGCTTCGTGCGCCGCTTCATGATCGTCTTCGGACCGGTCAGTTCCATCTTCGACTTTCTCACCTTCTTTGTGATGCTCGGCATCCTTCACGCCGGCCACGCCGAATTCCGAACCGGGTGGTTCGTCGAGTCACTGGCCACCCAGACGCTGGTGGTCTTTCTCATCCGTACCCGGCGCGTGCCCTTCTTTCGCAGCCGTCCGAGCCGGGCGATGTTGATCATCCCCTTGGCGATGGCCGCTGTCGGGGCCCTCCTCCCCTTCACGCCCGTCGCCCACGTGCTTGGATTCACCGCCCTGCCGCTCGCGTTCTTTCTGATCCTGGTGGCGATGGTGGTGGTGTACCTGGCCCTGATCGAACTGGCCAAGGCTCGTTTCTACGCACATGAGCGCGCTCGTCCTGTGCGAGCGCTGCCGAGCCGCGAGGATCAACATCGCCGGCGGCTGCGCCGCCGCGCCAGTGGCTTCGCCGGGCGTCCCGCCTCCTAATGCTCTTCTGAACAGCTGATCGACATGAGTGTGCTCATGCGGCAATCCCCGCTTCGGTGACCGTCGCGGGCTCCAGCAGCGGAAGTGTCCACAGGAGTCCCATCCCCTGCCCGGCGGTGAGGGTAGCGAGGGCCATCCACGCGGCCCGCTGGCGAGCTCCACTGGCACGTACTGAGCGAGTGACCGCATAGAGGCTGGTCGCGAACGCTACTGCCGCGCCGGTAGCGCGAACGGTCTCGTGCCGACCCAGGTACTCGACCGCTCCGCGGGGCTCTCGTTCGGCGCCCGCTGAATCCACGCCAAGGGCATGTTCGACCACGTCATCCTCCTTGTTGAACCGCTGATGCCGGTCTCGCACGCCTCATGCTGGTCTCGGGAGATGCGGAGCCAACAGGGCCGTAGGGCCCAACGTGCTTGTTACGTCCAGCCCTCGTCGATGGCCCTCACAGGCCTTCTACTGGGTACCAACGTCGGCCGGCCGGCCATGCGGTCAGGAGTAACCAACATGAACACCGCCCGGGTCACAAGCGGCATGCGCTTACCCCGATCCGGGACCGTGCAGCTGGCGGTCGCTGTTGGCGGACTCGCGGCCGGTGGTGGGTGCCGCCTTCTTGGCTCTGCTGGCCCTGCCAACGTGCTGTGGGCGATCACCGGTGCAGCGGCGCTGTTGCCGACGACGATCTCGATGGCACGCGACCTCCTCCGGCGCCGGGCGGGGGTTGACATCGTCGCGGTGCTGGCGCTGCTTGGCAGCCTCGTCGTCGGCGAGTACCTCGCTGGAGCGGTCATCGCCCTCATGCTCGCCACCGGTCGCGAGCTCGAGGCCCGGGCATCGGCGCGGGCTCGTCGGGAGCTGACGGCCCTACTCGACCGGGCGCCGACTGTGGTCCACCGCGTTGAGGGTGACACGCTCGCCACGCGCCCGATCCAGGACGTGCGAACCGGTGACGTGCTCCTGGTCGCTCCAGGTGAAGTGGTGCCGGTGGACGGGCAGCTGGCAAGTGACACTGCTGACCTCGACGAATCGGCGCTCACCGGCGAGGCAGGCCTGGTGGAACGCTCGTCCGGCGATGCCGTGCTCAGCGGCGGTGTCAATGCCGGTGCTGCATTCCGTCTGCGAGCGACCGCGGCCGCGGACCAGAGCACCTATGCCGGCATCGTCCGGCTGGTGCGCCTGGCGCAGGACTCACGCGCTCCGCTGGTGCGTGTCGCGGACCGTGTCGCTCTCTGGTTCGTGCCGCTCACCGTTGGGCTGGCGGCGCTGGCCGGCATCTTGGCCCGCGATCCGGTCCGCGCGGTGGCCGTCCTCGTCGTGGCCACGCCCTGTCCGCTCATCCTCGCGGCACCGGTGGCGCTGGTCGGAGGCATGTCGCGCGCCGCACGGCGCGGCGTCGTCGTCAAGGGCGGCGGGGCGCTCGAGACGCTGGGACGGGCCGACGTGCTGCTCTTCGACAAGACGGGAACCCTCACCGAGGGTCGGGCGCGCCTTGCCGATGTCGAGACAGATGGAAGCGTGGACGCGAACGAGATTCTGCGCTTGGGGGCATCACTGGATCAGATCTCCACCCACGCGCTCGCCCGTCCGATCGTACAGGCGGCCCGCGAGCAAGGGATCCAGCTGGCGCTGCCTGATGACATGCAGGAGGACGCGGGCAGGGGCGTGCGTGGTGTGGTCGACGACCGCCGCGTGATGATCGGTCGAGCCGCCTACGTGGTCGCGGGCGGCACGGTGCCGGCATGGGCGCAGCGCGTACGCCGACGCACCGCCAACGAGGGTCTGGCCAATGTGTTCGTCAGTGTCGACGGCAACCTCGTTGGAGCCATGGTGCTCGAGGACCCGATCCGGCCCGACGCCAGAGGGGCGGTGGAACGCCTGCGCAAGGCGGGGATCAACCGGCTCGTGATGGTCACCGGGGACCACCCAGATGTGGCGCAGTCCGTTGCCTCGGCCATCGGCGTCGACGCTGTCTACGCCGAGCGCAGCCCAGCAGAGAAGGTCGAGGTGGTCCGCCTGGAGCGCCAGAAAGGCACCGTCGTCATGGTCGGTGACGGCATCAACGATGCGCCGGCGCTCGCCTCGGCTGATGTCGGTGTGGCGATGGGGGTGCGCGGCGCGACCGCCTCCTCCGAGGCGGCAGATGTGGTGCTGATGGTGGATCGAATTGATCGACTCGCCGAAGCGGTGCAGATCGCCCGTCGCTCCCGTCGCATCGCGCTCCAGAGCATCGCTGCCGGCATGGGGCTGTCGCTGGTCGCGATGTCCGTCGCTGCGTTGGGCGGTCTGGTACCGGTGGTCGGAGCCGTAGTGCAGGAGGCGATCGACGTTGCCGTCATCGTCAACGCGCTGCGCGCCCACGGCGGCCGCCACCAGCCCCAACCGTCTGGCGCCGCTCTCATCGAGGGGCGCCGGGTCCTCGACGCGCATCCGGCGCTGCAGCGCGGGACGGCTGAGCTCAGACGCCTCGCGGACCAGCTTGGCCGCGTGCCGGCTGCGACCGCTCGCGAGCACCTCGAGGATGCGCGGCGCTTCATTGTCGACGAGCTGCTGCCGCATGAGGTGGAAGAGGAGCAACACCTGTATCCCGCCATCGGCCCCTACATCGGGGGCGAGGACGCGATTGTGGTCGCACGCCGCGAGCATGCCGAGGTGTCGCACCTCGCTCGCGCGCTGGGCGGCATGATTGATGCGCTGGAACCCGGCGGACCCAGCGACGATGAGGTGGTGGGGCTGCGCCGGATTCTGTATAGCCTGTACGCGGTCCTGAGCCTGCACCGCGCCGGGGAGGAGGAGCGCCTCAGCCGGGTGGTGGTTGAGCGCGATGAAACGCCCAGGCGCAAGACGGGATGACGGCGCGGTCGCTGACGACGGCCACGCGCGCAGCGAATCGTGAGGAGCCGTGGCCGACCGGGCTGAGATCCGAGCAGGTCGAGGCTCTTCGGCGACGCGGCGAGGTGAACACGGTTCCGTCCGTCACCAGCCGGTCGGTGGCGTCGATCCTGGTGACCAACGTCTTCACCCGCTTCAATATCCTGATCGGCCTGTTGCTGGTTGCGATCCTGGTCATCGGCCCGATCCAAGACGCGCTCTTTGGGCTGGTGCTGATTGTCAACACGCCGATCGGCATCGTACAGGAGCTCCGCGGCAAGCGAGCGCTCGATCGTCTCGCGGTGCTCACCGCGCCAACTGCTCGTGTCATTCGCAACGGTGTGGAGCAGCAGATACCCGTGGCAGAGCTGGTCGTGGGAGATGTTCTCGAGCTCCATATCGGTGACCAGGTACCCGTCGACGGCGCGGTCATCCGCGCGTCAGGGCTCGAGATCGACGAGTCGCTTGTCACTGGGGAGTCGGCGCCGGCTGTGAAGAACCCGGCTGACGAAGTGCTGTCGGGAAGCTTCGTGGTCGCGGGCGGCGGGCTGGTGCGCAGCACCAGGGTGGGGCCGGCTGCCTACGGCAACGCCCTGGCCGCTGAGGCGCGCCGCTTCGCTCCGGTCCGCTCAGAGGTGCGACGAGGCGTCGACCGGTTTCTCCTCATCATCGCCATCCTCATGGTCCCGTTTGGCTCGGCACTGGTCATCAGCCAGGTACATGCCAACGACGCGCCCGTCGAGGCGGTGCGGGCGTCCGTTGCCGGGCTGGTGACGATGATTCCCGAAGGACTCGTGCTCCTCACCAGTGTTGTGTTCGCCATTGCCGCGGTGCGCTTCGCGCGGCGCGGCGTGGTCGCGCAGGAGCTGGCCAGTGTGGAGATGCTGGCTCGGGCGGACGTGGTCTGCCTCGATAAGACGGGGACCCTGACCGACGGCCATATGACAGTCGCGCAGGTGATCCGGCTGGCCGGTGACGACTCCAGCGTCGCCGCGGTGGTTGGTGCGCTCGCCGCCGCCGATCCTCACCCGAACGCGACGCTCGCCGCCATGGCCGAGGCGCTGCCGGCTCCAGCGGACTGGATCCCGACGAGCATCGTGCCGTTCGCGTCCTCCCGCAAGTGGAGTGGCGCCACCTTCGTCGGTCGGGGGTCGTGGGTGATGGGCGCGCCCGAGGTGTTTGCCCCGACCGCCGGCGCACGGGCCGCGCATCGCAGAGCCGGCGATCTGGCCGCCGAGGGAGCCAGGGTCGTCATGGTCGGACGCGTCCACTCACTGCCCGAGGCCGAGGAAACCAGGCTGGTGGTGGAGCCGGTTGCGCTGGTCGTGCTCCGCGAGCGCCTCCGCCCCGACGCGACCCGGATCATCTCGTACTACCGAGAGCAGGGCATTACCGTCAAGGTGATCTCGGGCGATCACCCGGCAACGGTCGCCGCGCTGGCTGTGGCGGTCGGGGTGCCGGGCGCCGCTCACCCGGTGACCGGAGCGGATCTACCGACTGACGCCACGCCACTCGGCACCGTCGCCGAGGCGTCGTCCGTCTTCGGCCGGGTGAGTCCACAACAGAAGCGTGACCTCGTGCGAGCGCTGCAGGCGCGCGGACATGTCGTCGCCATGACCGGTGACGGGGTCAACGACGTGCTCGCGCTCAAGGCGGCCGACGTCGGCGTCGCCATGGGCTCTGGGAGCGCGGCCGCTAGGGCCGTCGCGCGTCTCACCCTTCTGGACGACTCGTTCGCTGGTGTTCCCTTCGCTATTCGCGAAGGCCGTCGTGTCATCGCCAACCTGGAACGAGTCGCCACGTTCTTCCTCACCAAGACGGTGTACGCCATGGTTCTCGCCGCTGCGGTGGCGCTGCGAGCGATGCCATTTCCCCTGCTGCCGCGGCAGCTCTCGCTCATCGGGCTGCTGGCGATCGGCCTCCCTGCCTTCGCCCTCTCCTTTGCGCCAAGCGCCGAGCGGGCTCGCCCGGGGTTCGTGTTGCGAACACTGACCTTCGCCCTCCCCGCCGGGGTGGTCGCCGGTGCCGCCTCATACGTTGCTTACGAGATTGCGGTCGCCGCGGGCACCGGCATCGACGATTCGCGGACTGTCGCAACCGTGGTCCTGCTCGGCATCGGTCTCTGGGTCGTGGGACACGTGGCCCAACCACTCGAGCCGTGGAAGCTAGGGCTCATCATGGCCCTGTCCGCTGGCGCGGTGTTGGCGTTCACGCTTGAGGCGGGCCGTGTCGTGTACGGCCTGCAGCTGCTCGACGGGCAGGCCTGGCTGGAGTGCGGGGTCATCACCGCCATCGCCATCGCGGTCCTGGAGGCGGCGCTGCGGGTCAGTCGGTTGACCGCGCCTTGGGTCGCGCGACATATCGCCTGACGCCGAGGTGAGTTGCCCGCCTCCGAACTGGTGGTCCATTCGACCATGCGATCGCGATGGCGGCAATCAACGAAGCGATGAGACCGCACTCAAGTCGCCTGTGCATCATCGGAGGCCCCGCCGACAGCCAGAGAAGACGGCTGGATCCGCCCTATCGCTGTCACGGCGCTGGGCGGCATGATCACAACCGGGGTCCGGGCGTGATGGAGCACGTTGCGGGCGACGCTGCCCAGCACAAGCTCGGCGACCCCAGCCTGGCCGCGCGAGCCCATGGCGATGAGGTCGGTCTCCTCGGCGGCCGCGGTCTCCACGATGACTGCAGCTGGTCTGCCCTCGCGCACCAATGCCCGGTAGCTGACTCGAGCCTCGCGCAGGCTCGCTGACCAGGCCTCGTTCAAGTCGTTGGCCAAGCGTTCGCGCATCCTGGCTTGGTCACCGGACATGTACAGGATGCCGGGGAACCCATTGGCGAAATCGACAACCGAGAGCAGGACGACCTCGGCGCCGAGGGGCGCTGCGACTTCGGCTGCCCAAGCGATGGCTGCCTGCGCTGGCGCCGATCCGTCGGTTGCGGCGAGGATTCGCTTGATAGTCATTTCATTGCGGCCGGTGCGTTCCAGTCCGGTGATCTCGTCGAGCTGCCGCTCGCGGACCGCTTCACAGCCATCTCGCGCAGTTCATCGGGTTCACACTCACCGCTCTCACCTCCATGTGATCGGCTATCACGTCAACCGTGAACGACCCCCGACCGGCGGCCCAGAGCCGTTCGTAACTGGTTGGCATGTCCTTTGACCTTGGCTGCACGTCGAGGCTGTCAAGGACGCTGGCTATCGATCCGATCGACGCTGAGCAGCCCGTGTTTCATCCCGAAGAGCGCCAATGCGGCGCGGCTGCGCACTCCGATCTTGTCGTAGATGTGCGAGACATGCAGGAACGATGCCACCTCTCGCTTGGTCAGACCCGGCGCTTCGTCAGCGCGGCCCGCAGGTCAGATCTGTCGGAAGATCTCGCGGGCGGCGCGCTCTCCTGTCTCGACCGCCCCGTCAAGAAAACCCTGGTTGTTGATGGATGTGTGCTCGCCGGCAAAGTGGACCTGGCCCTCAGATGCGGCAGCGATGGGACCATAGGACGCGGCCTGTCCGACACGCATGTACGAGTAGGCCCCTTTCACCCAGGGATCCCGCGCCCAGTGGTCCTCATATGCCAGCCCCGTGTACGCCTTGCGTGTCCCCGGGAAGATTGGGTCGACCTGGCGGAGGAACCAGTCGACATCCCCGGACGGCGACGGCCCATGGTCGGCACCGGTGAGGACTGCGCGGCCGGCGCTCGCGCCAGGGAACGCGTTGAGCAGGGCCGGCGCACCCCGCGGACCCAAGGGGACAGAGTCGTCCCAGCAGACGTCGAAGCCGTGCCAATCGGTGTATGCCACGCCATTGAAGCCGCTGCGGACCCACGTCTTCTCCCCCACCTCGACATGGATCTTCGCGTTGAACCCCATGCCGAGCGTATCGATGACGCGGCGTTTCTCGGCGCTGAACCCGGCCCGACTGAGGTCGACCTCGCGCAAGGTGCTGAACGGCAGTGCGAGAACAACGTGGTCGGCCACAACGTCGGTGGTCACGCCGCCGACCTCGAAGGTCAGCGTATGCGAGCGATCACCGTGCTCGCGAAGTGCCACCAGGCGATGGCCGAGCTCGATGGCCGGTTGAGGCAATTGCGCGGCCATCCCGCTCACAAGCTGGTCGTTGCCGCCGACGATGTGCCACTTCTCGTCGTATCCCGGCAGGGGATCGAGGGAGCGGCGTGGATTGGCGCC
>Ga0209890_10000539_pt1 | contig 17512 bp, 13 predicted proteins | sample OrgsoiDNA2013049_FD_185799 | JGI IMG/M metagenome (GOLD analysis project Ga0209890, IMG submission 185799) | Permafrost soil microbial communities from the Arctic, to analyse light accelerated degradation of dissolved organic matter (DOM) -... | ecosystem: Environmental > Terrestrial > Soil >...
GCTCGCAGCGACTGCGCCAGCCCGGTGAGCGATCGCCGGTCCGCTGCGCCGGTCCCGGCGCGCGCCGCCCGGCGCTCTGCCATCAGGGCTCCCTCCTCGAATTCGAGTGCAAGGTCCTGCCCGGCGTCGCCGCGGAGGCGCAGGTCGCGCAGCCAGCTGCCGTACTCGTCCACGACGGCGACGACCTCGAAGCTCCAGGGCCCGACCCGGGTGGGGAGGACGCTGGTCGCGAAGCGGTCGTTGGCCACAGCCGTCATGGGCACCTCTCGCCAGCCAGCCGGTGGCCTGGAAGCGGGCGGCGTTGGCTGGCTGCGTGGCGGTCCGTGGCGGACCCAGGCGAGGAGGAGGTCGTGACCGTCGGCGAAGACGGTGGCGCTCACCTGCAGCGGCAACCCGGTGGCGGCCTTGGCGGGAAAGCCGCCGGCGTCCACTGTTGGGCGCACGTCCTCGATCACCACCCGTCCCACGGCTCGGGGCACGCTGATCCTCCTGCGGCTGTTGCGGGGAGCGCTTCCGTCCCGGCGATCAGCCTAAGGGCTTCGGCTCGTTCCGGGAGCAGCCCGTCACCACTCCGACCGTGCCCGCCGACCGTCGCTGTGCGGTTCCACGACTGCACGCTCCATGAACGTCGAAGTCAGCGCAGCCTATCAACTCGATGTTCTTCGTAAGGTGAGCCGAATGTCGCGGTACAGGTGGGCGCTGACGGCGATCGCCGGGGTGGCGGCGCTGGCGCTGCTCTTCACGTTCCTGGCGCGCCCGACCCCGCCCAGTGCCGCCGCCGGGATCGGCAACGCCGCGCTCATCCCGGTCGACCAGCGCATGCCCGCGGCTCAGTTCACCGGCCTCGACGGCTGGCTCAACAGCCAGCCGCTGACCGTGAGCGGACTGCACGGCAAGGTGGTTCTCATCGACTTCTGGACCTTTTCCTGCGTCAACTGCGTGCGCACCATCCCGCACCTGCAGCACCTCGAGCAGACCTACGCCAATCGCGGCCTGGTCATCGTCGGCGTGCACTCCCCGGAGTTCGACTTCGAGAAGGTGCGCGCCAATGTCACCGCCGCCGTCCAGCGTTTCGGGGTCACCTGGCCGGTGGCGCTGGACTCGGAGATGAACACGTGGAACGCCTGGGGAAACCAGTACTGGCCTGCCGAGTACCTCATCGACCAGTCCGGCAACGTGGCCTACATCCACGACGGGGAGGGCGACTACGACGTCACCGAGTCGGCGATCGCCGCGTTGCTGGGCATCAGGGCATCGCCCACCCCCGTGGCCGCCACCCCCGACGTCAGCACGCAGACGCCGGAGCTGTACGCGGGCAGCGGGCGCGGCCAGCTCGGCGATAGCGAGGGCTACGGCGCCTCCAGCCAGGCGATCAACTACGGGAACCCCAGCACGCCCAGCGACCAGGACGCCATCGTGCTCGGCGGCAGCTGGGCCGACCACGGTCAGTACCTGCTGTCGACCACCGCGGCCCATGTGCTCCTCAACTTCTCGGCGCGCGACCTGTACCTGGTCGCCGGGCCGGACACATCGGCCTCGCTGCACGTGAACGTCCGCGTCGACGGCGGCGCAGTGCCGGCCGCGCAGCTCGGCCCGGACCTCACGGCCGGCGGTGTGGACATCGCCGGCCGGCAGCTTTACCACCTGCTCACCGGCGAGGGCGGCGCCCGCCACGTCATCGACCTCTCCGTGCCCGCCGGCTTGCGGCTCTACACCTTCACCTTCGGCTGACGTGGTCAGCATCGCCTCGCTCATCGCCACCTTCGTGGCCGGGCTCGCCTCCTTCCTGGCCCCGTGCTCGGTGCCGCTGCTGCCCGCCTACCTGTCGGCGGTGAGCGGGGCCACCGCGGTCGACCTGGCCGACCCCGGGCGGCGCCGCGACAACCGCGGCCGGCTCGTGGCCGGGTCGATCCTCTACGTCGCCGGGTTCACCACCATCTTCATCCTGCTCGGCATCGGCGCCGCCGGGATCGGCCACTCGATCCGCCAGGTGGAGCGGGTGGTGGAGGTCGTGGGCGGCATCGTGCTGCTCTTCTTCGGGCTGGTCATCGCCGGCGTGCTCCGCCTGCCCATCCTCGAGCGGGCGCGCGGCATCAGCCTGCCCGAGCGGCTGCGCGGCCGCGGCGTGGCCGGCGCGTACCTTGTGGGGATCGTCTTCGGGATCGGCTGGACACCGTGCGTGGGGCCCTACCTCGGGACCGCGTTCGTGCTCGCCGCCAGCAGCGCCCACGTCGCCACCGGGGCCCTCCTCCTGGCGACCTACTCGATCGGCCTCGGGCTGCCCTTCGTGCTCATCGCGCTGCTGTGGGCGTCACTGCCGTCGCTGCCGGCGCGGGCGGCGCGCCTCGCCGGTCCGATGACGCGGATCGGCGGCGTGCTCACCGCGGCCCTGGGCCTGCTCCTGCTCAGCGGCTGGTACACCCACCTGACCTCGTTCCTGGCGCAGATCTCCACTCCCAGTTGAGCGGCGTCGTGGCGACGCCGCCTGCGATGATCGAGGCTGGCGGCCGCGTCGCGACGGCGCCGGGAACCAACCGCACAGCAACGACCTGAGGTCAGAGAGGATGAGCAGCGAGGACCGTTTCGGCGCCCGGGCTAGCCTGGGTGACGGAGTCGACTACTATCGCCTCGGCCGTCTCGCGGAGAGCGGCATCGGCGACCCGTCGCGGCTCCCGGTCACCGTCAAGGTCCTCCTCGAGAACGCCCTTCGCCACTCCGCCGCGGCCTTCGCCGGCGACGACGACGTGGCCATGCTCACCGCCTGGGACGGCAAGCGACCGGCGGAGGACCGCGAGCGCCCCTTCGTGCCCTCGCGCGTGCTCCTCCAGGACTTCACGGGCGTGCCCGCGGTCGTCGACCTCGCCGCCATGCGTGCCGCCATGCAGCGAGCCGGCGGCGACCCCGGGCGCATCGACCCGCTGGTGCCCGTCGACCTCGTCGTCGACCACTCGGTGCAGGTCGACTCCTTCGGTGACGCGCAGGCGTACGGGCGCAACATCGAGCGCGAATACGAGCGCAACCGGGAACGCTACATGCTGCTGCGCTGGGCCCAGCAGGCCTTCCGCGGCTTCCGGGTGGTGCCGCCCGGCATGGGGATCGTTCACCAGGTCAACCTCGAGTACCTGGCCCGGGTCGTGCAGGTTCGCGACATCGATGGCGGCAAGGTTGCCCTGCCGGATACGCTGGTGGGCACCGACTCGCACACCACCATGGTCAACGGCATCGGCGTCCTCGGCTGGGGCGTCGGCGGCATCGAAGCGGAGGCGTGCATGCTCGGCCAGCCGCTGTTCCTGCTCAGCCCCGTCGTGGTCGGCGTGCGCTTCCACAACGCCCTGCCCGCCGGCACCACCGCGACCGACCTGGTGCTGACCCTCACCGAGATGCTCCGCAAGCACGGGGTGGTCAACAAGTTCGTGGAGTTCTGCGGCACCGGGCTCAGCTCGATGACCGCCGCCGACCGCGCCACCCTCTCCAACATGGCACCCGAGTACGGCGCCACCGCCTCGCTCTTCCCGGTCGACTCCCGCACCCTCGAGTACCTGCGCCAGACGGGCCGCGAGGAGGAGCACGTGCAGCTGGTGGAGCGCTACTGCCGCGAACAGGGCATGTTCCGCACCGACGACACCGAGACGCCCGTGTTCAGCGAGGTCCTCGACCTCGATCTCGCCTCGATCGTGCCATCGGTGGCCGGACCGCGCCGGCCCCAGGACCGCGTCGCCCTACCCGGCGTGTGGGACTCGTTCACCGCCGTCTACGGCGGCGCCGGCGGCAACCGCGAGAGGCCAAAGGCCGCAGACCTCGATCGCCTGGTCACCGAGGGGGGCAAGCCCAAGGGTGTCGACGGCTACCCGACGGCGGTGCCGGCGGGCGACAGCGCGGCGAACCTCGCCGACGGCGCGGTGGTCATCGCGGCGATCACCTCGTGCACCAACACCTCCAACCCCTCGGTGATGCTGGCTGCGGGGCTGCTCGCCAGGAACGCCGTCGAGCGCGGCCTCCACGTTGCCGAGCACGTCAAGACCTCACTGGCTCCGGGCTCACGCGTGGTCACCGACTACCTGCGCCGCGCCGGGGTGCAGGAGGCCCTGGACACGCTCCACTTCAACACCGTCGGCTACGGCTGCACGACGTGCATCGGCAACAGCGGGCCGCTGCCGGAGGACGTCTCGGCGCGCATCGAGTCCGAGGACCTCGCCGTCGCCGCCGTGCTCAGCGGCAACCGCAACTTCGAGGGGCGCATCCACCCCCAGGTGAAGGCCGCCTACCTCGCCTCGCCGCCGCTGGTGGTCGCCTACGCACTGGCGGGGACGGTCGACATCGACCTCACCACCGAGCCTCTGGGCCGTGGCAGCGACGGCGCCGACGTCTTCCTCAGCGACATCTGGCCGAGTGCCGCGGACATCGCCGGCGCGACCGAGCACGCTCTGCAGCGCGAGATGTTCCACGATGAGTACGCGCGCATCTTCGACGGTGACGAGCACTGGCAGAGCCTGCCGGCGCCCACGGGGGCGATGTTCGAGTGGGAGCCGGACTCGACGTACGTGCGCGAGCCCTCGTTCTTTGCGCACGCGGATGAGGTGGCGACCGCCCCGGCGGCGATCGAGAACGCGCGCGTCCTGGCGCTGCTCGGCGACTCCATCACCACCGACCACATCTCGCCGGCGGGCACGATCTCCCCGCAGTCTCCCGCGGCCGCGTACCTGCGCGAGCACGGCGTCGAGATGCGCGACTTCAACACGTACGGGGCGCGTCGCGGCGACCACGAGGTGATGACCCGCGGCACCTTCGCCAACATCCGGCTGCGCAACCAGCTGGCGGGTGGCAGGGAGGGCGGCTGGACGACGCACATGGACAGTGGCGAGGTGATCTCCATCTACGACGCCGCGATGCGCTACGCGGGCGAGGACGTGCCCCTGATCATCCTCGCCGGCCGCGAGTACGGCTCGGGGTCGTCGCGCGACTGGGCCGCCAAGGGCCCGATGCTGCTCGGTGTGCGGGCGGTGATCGCGCAGTCGTTCGAGCGCATCCACCGCAGCAACCTGGTGGGCATGGGGGTGCTCCCCCTGCAGTTCCGCGAGGGCGACTCCGCCGCCTCGCTCGGGCTGGACGGGCGCGAGCGATACACCATCACGGGCACCGCCGAGGCCGGCCCGGGGGCGACGATCGAGGTCACCGCGGTGGGGAAGACCGGCCAGACCACCTTCGAGACGCTCTGCCGGCTCGACAGCGCAACCGACGTCGAGTACTACCGGGCTGGCGGCATCCTCACCCACGTCCTCCGCCACCTCATGCAGACGTGAGCCGGCGCGGTTGACAAGTCTTGACATGTTCGTTTCCAACCCCGCCGGGACGAGGCCGGCGATGGCGTTGATGCTTGCGGGCGCGCCGACGCGGTCGGCTTGTTCACTTCCTCGGAGAGACGCTTGCCCATGAAGCGTGTGTCGTCCGCCTCGGTGCTGCTCCTGCTCGGGGGCCTGCTCCTGGCCGTCGCGCTGCCCATGTCGTGGTCGACGGTGGTGTTCGCCGACCGCACACCGTCGATCACGCTGACAGGCCTCGACTACGCGGGATACGACATCGTCACCACCCTGCTCCTGGCGCTTCTGCTCTGCTTCAGCGCGCTCGTGGTGGCTGCGGGGCGGCGCTGGGGAAGCGTCCTCGGGGTCACCGCCGCCCTCCTCGCGGCGTTGTGGGGCGTGCTCGTCGTCCTGGCCGCCGCCAACCCGTCGGACAACGGCAACCCGATCACCGGCATCAACACCGTCACGGTCGGGATCGGCGCCTGGGTGGTGCTGGCCGGAGCTGTGGTGGCATTGTTCGGTTCTCTCGTGAGTTTTCGCGACCGCCGTGCGGCGGCGATCAGGTTGGGCGCTGCGTCGGGCGTCTGACAGAGGGCGGACCCTGTCCGGGAGGGGCTAGGCTGTGGTCGGCGACAGGGCGCTGTCGCCGGCCACGGTCAACCTCAGTCCCATCCCTTCCGCGCCTCCCGAGGAACGCCGATGAAACCCGCCCCGCGCCGCTGGCAGGTCTCGGACGCTGCCCCCCTCACCGGTCAGCCGCCGCTGCTCGGGCGCATCCTCGCCGCGCGCGGCCACGACGTGGCCAGCGCCGCGACATTCCTCGACTCTGCTGCCGCGTTCCATGACCCCAGCGGTCTGCGCGGCATGGCCGCGGCCGTCGGTGTCGTCCGCGCCTCCATCGCGAGCGGTGAGCGGATCGCCATCTACGGCGACTACGACGCCGACGGGGTCACCGCCTGCGCGCTGCTGAGCAGGGCGCTTCGCAACGCCGGCGTCGACACCGTTGCCTACATCCCCAACCGCATGAGCGAGGGTTACGGGTTGCACGGCGCGGCCCTCGAGGAGCTGCACGCCCAGGGCGTGCGCTGCGTGATCACCGTCGACTGCGGCACCAGCAGCGTCGATGTCGCGGCCGCGCGCCCGGCGGGGATGCGCCTGGTGGTGACCGACCACCACCTTCCCCTCGCCCCCGACGGCACGCCTCCCGCGCTGGCGCCGGCGGACGCCCTCATCAACCCCAAACAGCCCGGCTGCGACTACGCCTTCGACGGCCTCGCCGGCGCCGGCGTGGCCTGGAAGCTGCTCGCGGCGCTGGAGGCCGCCGGCCTCGTTGCCGAGGGCAGCGCCGACGAGGCGCTCCCGCTGGCGGCGCTCGGCACGGTGGCCGACATGATGCCGCTGCGCGGCGAGAACCGCCTCATCGTGCAGCGCGGCCTGCCCGGGCTTCGCAACCATGCGGGCATTCGCGCGCTCTGCCAGGCGGCGGGATTGCCGGCCCACCTGCGCGCCGGCGACATCGGCTTCGGCCTCGGACCACGCATCAACGCCGCCGGGCGGATGGAGGACGCGCGGCTGGCGCTGGAGCTGTGCCTCTCCGACGACGAGGACGAGGCCGCAGTACTGGCCGCGCGGCTCGATACGCAGAACCGCGAGCGCCAGGCCGCCGTGGCGGTCGCCGTGGCCGAGGCCGAGACGATGGTCGCAGAGCTTGCGGACGACGCCCCCGCGATCGTCCTGGGCAGCCCGGACTGGCCGATGGGCATCGTCGGCCTCGTGGCCGGACGGCTCGCCGAGCGCTACGCGCGGCCCAGCTTCATCGTCTGCCTCGACCCCAGTGAGGCCAAGGGCTCGGCGCGATCAGTCGAGGGCGTGCACATCGTCGAGGCGCTCGACGGGGCGGCATCGACTCTGCTCCGCTACGGCGGCCACAAGGTCGCCGCCGGCTTCAGCCTGGAGGCGGGGCGCTTCGACGAGTTCGCCCGCGCCGTGAGCACCACCGTCGCGGCGCAGTTGGGCGACGCTCCTCGCGAGAGGGTTGTGGCCGTCGATGGGGAGATCACGGCGGCCGACTGCGTCCCCACCACGTGCGAGGTGCTCGATCTCCTCGAGCCCTGCGGCCAGGGGAACGCGGCGCCGCTCCTGGCCCTGCGCGACTGCCGGGTGCTGTCCACCAGCACCTTCGGGGCGTCGTCGCAACACCTGCGCGTGGCTCTCGGGGACGACACCGGCATCTTCGAGGGCATCGCATTCTTCAAGCCAGGTCTCGCCGAGCACCTGCCCCGGAACCGCCGTGTCGATGTCTGCGTGGCCCTGGAACGCGACGAGTGGCAGGGTCAGGTGCGGGTCCGCGCCAGGCTGCGCGACATCCGTCCGGCGCAGGTCATCCCCGTGGTCGAGCTGTCGGGGTCCCTTCTGACCTCGAGCCGTCCGGCCCTGTTCGCGCGCGGATGAGCGCTTCTAGAGTACGTTGATCACCGCTCCATCTCGAAGTACTCGTTCGGGGGCCAATCCAACCAAGGCATGAAGGCGACTGACACTGGGGACCCCGCGTACTTCCATCGCGTCGTGGACTGCCAGTGGGCGTGTCCCGCCCACACCGACGTGCCTGAGTACATCCGGCTGATTGCACAGGGCAGGTTCACGGACGCCTACATGGTCAACCGCGAGTCCAATGTGTTCCCGGCCATCCTCGGGCGCACCTGCGACCGGCCATGCGAGCCGGCCTGCCGGCGCGAGAGGGTCGACGGCACCCCGGTGGCGATCTGCCGCCTCAAACGAGTGGCTGCGGATCACCGCGGCGATATCGGCGAGCGGCTGCCCGCGATTCCACGTACCAAGAACGGCAGGCGGATCGCGTGCGTCGGCTCCGGTCCGGCGTCGCTCACGGTCGCCAACGACCTCCTCCCCCTTGGCTACGAGGTGGTGATGTTCGAGCAGCACGCCACACCCGGCGGCCTGATGCGGACCAACATCCCCAGCTTCCGCCTCCCGGCGCGGGTCCTCGACGAGGAGGTGGACGTCATCCTCAACATGGGCGTCGACATCCGCTACGACAGCCCGGTCACCAGCATGCGGGCGCTCCTCGACACCGGATACGACGCGGTGTTCATCGGCAGTGGCGCGCCTCGCGGCAAGGAGCTCGACCTGCCAGGGCGCCACGACACCGACCGCATCCATGTCGGCATCGATTGGCTGCAATCGATCGCGTTCGGCCACGTTGACTCCGTCGGCGAGCGAGTCCTGATCATCGGGGTCGGCAACACCGCGATGGACTGCTGCCGCTCCTCGCTGCGCCTGGGAGGCACCGACATCCGCGTGATGGCGCGACGCCCACGTCCTTTCTTCAAGGCGTCGAGCTGGGAGCTCGACGACGCCGAGGAGGAGGGCGTCCAGATCATGGTGAACCATGCCCCGAAGCGGTTCGTCGTCGAGGGCGGCAGGCTGGTGGGGATGGAGTTCGAACGCCTGGAGTGGGATGAGAACGCCCGCACCTCGAGTGTGATCGACACCGTTCTCCTCCCCTGCGACGACGTCATCCTCGCCATCGGCCAGGACAACGGCTTCCCGTGGATCGAGCGCGACCTGGGCATGAACTTCGACGGCGACGTCCCGGTTGTTGACAAGACGACGATGCGATCGAGCCTGCCGAGCGTTTTCTTCGGCGGTGACTCCGCCTTCGGGCCGAAGAACATCATCTGGGCGGTGGAGCAGGCGCACCAGGCGGCGATCTCCATCCACAACCTCTGTCAGGGGCTGGCCGTCGACGAGCGCCCGCCTGTGCTGATGAACCTGATGAGCAAGGCGATGGGGCTCGGCCAATGGAGCTATCACAACGACTACAACCCAGCCCATCGGCAGAAGATGACCCATGTCGAGCTGACCAACAGGTTCCGGGCCCTCGACATCGAGGTGGAACTGGGGTTCACAGCCGAGCAGACCGCGCGCGAGGTGCAGCGCTGCCTCAATTGCGACATCGAGACCGTGTTCTCGGCGCCCCTGTGCATCGAATGTGACGCCTGCATTGACGTGTGCCCGGTGCAGTGCCTGACCATCACCGCAGACGGCACAGAGACCGACGTCCGCGCACGACTCTCGGCGCCCGCCGTGAACCCCGCGCAGTCGCTCTTTGCCTCGTCCGCGCTCCCCCAGACCGGCCGCCTGATGATCAAGGACGAGGACCTCTGCGTGCACTGCGGTCTCTGCGCCGAACGGTGCCCCACCGCGGCCTGGGACATGCAGAAGTTCACGCTCCTCCTGCCCACCGCAGGCGTCGCCGTCCCGATGGGGGCGCACTGATGGTCCTCGACCGCCTCGCACCGGAAACGGCGCACCGGGGCAAGAGCCGGGTCGTCGATCTCGCCATCAAGCTCGCCAACGTCAACGGCACGGGCTCGTCGAGCGCCAACAACCTGTTGATGCAGGCCTTCTTCCGCATGGGCCTCCCGGTCTCCGGAAAGAACCTGTTCCCATCCAACATCCAGGGGTTGCCCACCTGGTACGAGATCAGGGTCAACGGCTCTGGGCACACGGCTCGCGTCCGCGAGTTCGACCTGATGGTGGCGATGAATGCCCAGACGCATGCACAGGACATTCGCGAGGTGCGCGCGGGCGGTTACGTGGTCTGGGACTCGAGCTGGCCGCTGGATCCGTCCGCGATGCGGAGCGACGTCTCCTACCTCGGGATGCCCGTGGCCCAGATGTGCAACGAGGCTTTCCGCAGCCCGCGTGCGCGCACGCTGATGCAGAACATCGTCGCCTGCGGCGCCGTCGTCGCGCTGCTGGCGATCGACCTCGACATCGTCTCGAACCTGCTCGCCGAGAAGTTCGCCGGCAAGGACACGCTGCGCGAGTCCAACCAGCACGCGCTGATGCTCGGATACGAATACGCGCGCCAGCACTTCGACTGCCCTCTCCCCTGTCATGTGCACGTCATGGACGGCACCGAGGGCGCGATCCTCATCGAGGGCAACACCGCCGCCGCGCTCGGCTTCCTCTACGCGGGAGCCACCGTTGCCGCTTGGTACCCGATCACGCCGTCCACGTCGCTCATGGACGCGTTCACGCAACTGTGCCGGCGATATCGTCGCGATCCGGAAACCGGACGCAACAACTACCTGATCCTGCAGGCCGAGGATGAGCTGGCGTCGATCGGCATCGTGATCGGAGCAAGCTGGAACGGGGCACGCGCCTTCACGTCGACATCCGGTCCCGGCATATCCCTGATGACCGAGCTCATCGGTCTGGCGTACTACACCGAGACCCCGGTCGTGATCGTCGACGTGCAGCGCGCGGGGCCGTCCACCGGGATGCCCACCCGCACGCAGCAGGGTGACATCCTCACGTGCGCCTATGCGTCGCACGGCGACACCAAACACATCCTCCTGTTCCCCGGCGATCCCGCCGAGTGCTTCGACTTCGCGGTGCGCAGCTTCGACCTTGCCGAACGCTTCCAGACGCCGGTGATGATGCTCTCCGACGTCGACATCGCCATGAACGACTGGATGATCCCACGGCTCACGTGGGACGATGCTCGTGTGCCCGATCGCGGGCGCGTCGTCGGCGCCAAGGAGCTCGAGAAGCGGATCGGGGCATACGAGAGGTACGCGAACCCCGACAGCGACCACGTGGCCGCGCGCACGCTTCCGGGCGTCGATCCGAAGGGTGCGTACTTCGCCCGCGGGTCAGGCCACAACGAGCATGGCGGCTACACCGAGACGCCGGAGGAGTACCTGCAGGTTGTCGATCGGCTGGCGAGCAAGCATGCTGCGGCAGCGATGCACGTGCCCGACCCGCAGATCGAGAGCCGCGGGGCCCGCGTGGCGCTGGTCACGCTTGGCAGCTGCGGTCCCGCGGTTCGCGAGGCCATCGAGTTGCTCGACGCGCAGGGTCTTCCGCTCGACTACATGCGCATCCGAGCCTTCCCGTTCTCGCCCGCGGTGCAGAGCTTCCTCGACGACCATGACACCTGCTTCGTGGTCGAGCAGAACCGCGACGCGCAACTGCGGTCGCTGCTGGTGCTGGAGACGGCGGTGCCCAAGGACCGGTTGCGATCAGTGCTCGCCTACGGCGGAACACCGCTCAGCGCCGGCGAGGTCGTCGACGGCGTCCGTGCTCAGATGGAGACCTGACCATGCCGTCCATCGAGAGGCCGCCCATCCAGCACCCGGGATTGCGACGCAACAGCTTGGGCCTGACGATCCACGACTACGAGGGTTCGATGTCGACGCTGTGTGCGGGCTGTGGCCACGACTCGGTGACCGCCGCAATCGTTCACGCGCTGTGGGAGATGGAGACGCCGCCGCACAGGATCGCCAAGCTCAGCGGTATCGGCTGTTCCGCGAAGACGACGGCATACTTCGCCCGCGGCGCGCACGGGTTCAACACCGCCCACGGTCGAATGGCGCCCATCGCCACCGGCGCCGCGGCGGCCAATCGCGACCTGCTCTACATCGGCATCTCCGGCGACGGCGACTCCCTGTCGATTGGGCTGGGCCACCTCGCGCACCTGATCCGCCGCAATGTTCGGATGGTCTACATCATCGAGAACAACGGCGTGTACGGCCTCACCAAGGGTCAGTTCTCACCCTCCGCCGATGTCGGCTCGACGACCAAGCGCGGCGATCCCAACCAGGTGCCGCCGATCGACCCGATGAGCCTCGGCCTGAGCCTCGGTGCCACGTTCCTGGCCCGCGGATTCTCCGGCGACAAGCGGCAGCTGGTGCCGATCATCAAGGCGGCCGCAGCCCATCGCGGCCTGGCGCTCATCGACGTCATCTCGCCATGCGTGACCTTCAACGACCACGAGGGCTCGACCAAGAGCTACCTGTTCACCCGCAATCACGACACAACCGCCACGGAGTCCGACTTCGTGCCGCCCGCGCCGGAGATCGTGGCCTCGATCCCCGTCGCGGGTGTGGTCAGCGTCACCATGCACGACGGCAGCGTGTTGCGCGTTCGGTCGGTCCCTGATGACTACGACCCCAAGGATCGTGAGGCGGTGGCCGAGCATCTGCGCCGGGCTCATGCCGCCGGTGATGTCGTCACGGGCCTGCTCTACATCGACGAGTCGTCCGCCGACCTTCACGAGATGCACGACACGACCGACCAACCCCTGCGTGACATCCCGTTCTCGCAGCTCTGCCCGGGATCGGCCGTACTGGCCGGTTTCGGGGTGCGCTGACCGGAGCGGTCAGGCCGCCTGGCCGAGCAGGCTCTTCACCGCGGCCGTCAGCGCGGCGAGGCCGGCCTTGGCGTCGGCGAAGAGCATGCCGGTCTTGGCGTCGGTGTACAGCTCATTGTCGATGCCGGCGTACCCGTGTCCCATGGAGCGCTTGATCACGATCACGCTCTTGGCCTGGTCGACGTCGAGGATCGGCATTCCGGAGAGGGCGTTGCCGGCGTGCCTGGCGGCCGGGTTGACAACGTCGTTGGCGCCGATCACCAGCGCCACGTCGGCACGCGCGAACTCGGAGTTGACCTCCTCCATCTCCTTGAGCTGGGTGTACGGGACAGCCGCTTCGGCAAGGAGGACGTTCATGTGACCGGGCATCCGCCCGGCGACGGGATGAATCGCGTACGTGATCTCGACCCCGCGCTCCTCGAGGAGCTTGGTCAGGTCGCGCACCTCATGCTGCGCCTGGGCCACGGCCAGGCCGTAGCCCGGCACGACGATGACCTTGCTCGCGAACGCCAGCTGGATGGCGGCGTCGTCGGCCGACACCTCGCGAACCGAGCTTGCCGGTCCTCCGGCCACCGCAGCCTGGGCGTCGCCGGTCCCGAATCCGCCGGCGACGATACGTGCGATCGAGCGGTTCATGGCATCGGCCATGAGCTTGGTGAGGATGCCGCCTGAGGCGCCGACGAGAGCTCCCGCGATGATGAGCAGGGTGTTGTCGATGACGAAGCCCGCCATCGCGACCGCCGTTCCCGTGAACGCATTGAGCAGGGCGATGACAACCGGCATGTCGGCCCCGCCGATGGGGAGCACCATCGTCAGGCCCAACACCAGCGACGCCGCGACGATCCCCAGCAGCAGCGGAAGGCCTCCGACGCCTGTGAGGAGCAGTACCAGGCCGGCAACCACGAGCAGCGACAGCAAGGCGGTGATGCCGCGTGCGCCGGGAAACACCAGCGGCTGCCCCGAAATGGTTCCCTGCAGCTTGGCGGCGGCCACCAGTGAGCCGGTGAATGTGACGCCGCCGATGACGACGTCGAGGACGGTGGCAATGATGATGTGCGGTGGCGCTGTCGATCCCGCACCGGTTGCGCGGATGAACTCGGCCAGGCCGACCAGCGCGGCGGCGCCGCCACCCACCGCGTTGAAGAGGCTCACCAACTGAGGGATCGCCGTCATCGCGACGATGCGCGCGAACCGGAACCCGATTGCTGACCCGATGAGCACCCCCGCGGCAAGGACCACCCAGCCGGTGACGTCGATCGAGCTGCTGTGCACCACCAGGGCCACGGTCGCAACCACCGCGACAGTCATGCCGATGGCCGACAGCCTGCTGCCGAGCTTGGCGGTGGCGGGCGAGTTCATCATGTGCAGCCCGAGCACCAGCGCGCCGGCGATGACGAGGTAGACGAGGCGCAGGGCTGTGTCGAAGTTGCTCAGTGCGGGTCCACCTCGTCACCGTCCGGCCTGGCCACGACTGCAGGTCGCTTGCGGAACATGTTCAGCATCCTGTCGGTGACCACATATCCGCCGACGACGTTCATGGCGCCGAACACCGCAGCCACGAACGCAAGCGCGTACGCGGCGGGGTTGTGGGCCTCGGCAGCGATCAGCATCGCGCCGATGATCACGATGCCATGTACCGAGTTGGCCGCGGACATCAACGGCGTGTGCAGCATTGCCGGCACCTTGCTGATCACCTCGAAGCCAACCAGCAGGCTGAGGAAGAAGGTGGTCAGATTGCCGAGAAGTGTTGCACTCATGGTTGGGTCGCCACCTCCTCCGGCGGAGTGGCGAGCAAAGCGTTGACGGCGGGGTTGACGACCCGGCCATCGTGGGTGATCACCACCGCCGCCTGGATCTCGTCATCGAGGTCGATCACCACCTTGCCGTCGCGCACCATGCTCAGCAGCATGCGCGCGATGTTGCGCGAGTACGCCATCGAGGCGCCGGTGGCCATCATTGCCGGCAGATTGAGAGGCGCGATGATGGTGACCCCGTTGGGAGTGACCGTCGTCTCCCCCGGTTGTGACAGCTCGACGTTGCCTCCGAGCTCGCTCGCGGCAGTGTCCACGATCACCGACCCGGGGCGCATCCGGGCAATGGCTGCAGCGCTGACAAGCTGTGGCGGACGGTGGCCCGGCACCTGTGCCGCGGTGATCACGATGTCGTGCGCGGCGATATGGTCGTCGAGCTCCCCCTGGAGTGTCAGCCGTTCGTCCGTGGTCAGGGCTCGCGCGTAGCCGCCCTCGCCGACCGCGGCCGTGACCGAACGCAGGGTGACGAACCTCGCGCCGAGGGAGAGCACCTGGTCGCGCGTCTCCGGTCGAACGTCATACGCGCTGACGATGGCGCCGAGGCGGTGGGCGGTGCCGATCGCCTGGAGGCCGGCCACACCGACGCCGAGCACGAGGATTGAGGCCGGTGGTGTGGTGCCGGAGGCCGTCATCAGCATCGGAACGTAGCGTCCGAAATGGTCGGCGGCGATGAGCACCGCCTTGTACCCCGCCACACTCGCCTGCGATGTGAGCGAGTCCATCGCCTGGGCGCGGCCCAAGGTTCGAGGGATGCCGTCCATGCTCAGGGCGGTGACGCCGCGCTCGGACAGCCGGGCGGCAAGCTGAGGCGCCAGCAGCGGCTGCAGCGTTCCGACCATGGTCTGCCCCGGCCGCGAAGCGGCAAGCACGTCCGGCGGAACCGTTCCCACCGTCAGGATGACATCCGCATCCGTCAGGACACGGGCACGCGAGGCCACGGATGCCCCCGCCTTGGCGTAGTCGGCGTCTGGGAACCATGCGGCGGCCCCGGCGCCCTCTTCAACGAGGACGCGCAGCCCGGCTGCGGTCAAGCGGGCGACCTCGCCAGGAACGAGAGCGACACGATGCTCGGAGGGGTCCAGCTCCTTCAGCGCTGCCACCGCGAGAGCCGCGGAAGCTGGCGTCTCGCGTGGGTCGTCCTCTCCTGTCACTCCCGAAGTATCAGGAATTTGAGCAGGCCCACTGTCTCAGCGCTCAAGTCGGACCGCGACGGCCGCGGGGTCACGTGGTTCCGCCTGGTCTGTGACCTAGGTGCCGAGACCCGTGCTGATGTTGGAGAAGACGTTCTTCACCTGCTTGCCGACCGTGGTCAGCACGACGATGACCACGACGGCGATGAGCACGAGGATGAGCGCGTACTCGACCATGCCCTGACCGTCTTCGTCGTCGCGCTCAAGGACGCGCCGCACCGACTCGCGGAAGCGAAAGAACAGGTCGGTCAGCATGGGACGCCCCTCTGAGGTGGGTTGATACTCCTCAGCGTGACCGAGGTTGCTGAACCACCCCTGACTGTGGCGTAGCAGGGAGCCAGACACGGAGTCGCGCCCCTGTGACGGTGGCGTCGATGTTCACCGACCCCCCATGTGCCGAGGCGATCGCCGCACAGAGCGGCAGGCCCAGGCCGGCGCCGCCACCATCGCGAGATCGACGCTGTTCGGCGCGAGCGAATCTTTCGAACGCGTGCGGCCGGAAGGCATCGTCGAAGCCGGGGCCGGAGTCGCTGACCACGATCGTCCAGCCGTTGTCCTGGCCCCCGTCCACCTCCACCGCCACGTCTCCTTCGAGCCCGGCGTGGCGAATGGCGTTGTCGAGGAGATTGTCGAGCAGGCGGCCCAGCAACACCTCGTCCCCTTTGATATGGCCCGGTGGCGCGGCCGGGGGGCCGCCGAGGCGCACTCCCGCCTCGACGGCCCGCATCCGCCACCGCTCGAGAGCCTCCTCCACGAGGTCGCTGACGTCGACGGGCCCGCCGGCCACCCTGAGCGCCCCGGCGTCCTCGCTGGCCAGGAGAAGCAGGGCGTCGGTGAGCCGGATCAGTTGCCGGCTGCTGCGCAGAACGGTGGTGAGGGAGCGGCGGTAGTGGTCGGGCTGACGTGGCTGGGACAGGGTCACCTCGGCCACCGTCTGGATGGCCGTGATCGGCGACCGCAACTCGTGCGCCGCGTCCGCCGTGAAGCGCACCAGCACCGCGAGCAGTGCCGAACGCTCCCTGTCGGCCTGGAGGATCGCGCGCACCGTGAACTCGGCGAGGCAGGTGGTGGTCACCGTGCTGATCAGCTGGAACCGCGCCGTGAGGGAATCGAGCGTGCCGAGCTGGAGGGAGAAAAAGGGCAGCACGGACGCGAGGCAGGCAACCGGCACCGACAGACGCGGCGGCAGCCGCCACGTCGCCACCAGGATGGCGAGGAGGGCGAAGCCCTGGAGCGTGGGGTTGTTGGCAAGGAAGTATTCGCCCACCAGGACCAGGCCGAGAACGGCCACGCAGGCGGTGAAGGTGATCGCGTCGATGGTCGGGCTCGCGGGCGATCGCGGGTGGGCGAGAACAGCGCGGGCCCTGCGCTCGAAGGCGTCGCGCGCTCCGCGGACCCGATCCTGCTCCGCAGCCACCTAGGCGGCCTCGAATCGGTAGCCGATGCCGCGAACTGTGCTGATGAAGCGGCCGGCGTCCGTGTCGTCGAGCTTGCGGCGCAGGCGTCCCACGTACACCTCGACGAGGTTGCCGCCGCTCTGCGCCTCAAAACCCCACACCTGGGTCTCGATCTGCTCCTTGGACATGATGTGTCCCACGTGGCGGATGAGCAGTTCGAGGACATCGAACTCGCGCCGCGACAGGGCGATCTCGGTGCCGAGCAGGGTCACCCTCCGCGCCGTGCCGTCGACACTCAAACCGCCGACATCCGTGGCCTGCGGGGCCAACGTCGCCGGGCGACGTGCCAGGGCCCGGATTCGTGCAAGCAGCTCCTGGAACGCGAACGGCTTGACCAGGTAGTCGTCGGCGCCCGCCTCGAGGCCGCGGACCCGGTCGGGCACCGCATCGCGGGCGGTGAGCATGAGGATCGCCGAGGGCACATCGCGCTCGCGGAGCAGCCGGCACAGCCTGAGACCATCCATGCCCCGTCCCAGCATCACGTCGAGAACGATGACATCGAAGTGACCGTGACCGATCGCGATGAGCGCCTCGTCGGCATCCGAGGACCACTCCGCGAGGATGCCGGTCTCTT
>Ga0209890_10000540_pt1 | contig 17506 bp, 17 predicted proteins | sample OrgsoiDNA2013049_FD_185799 | JGI IMG/M metagenome (GOLD analysis project Ga0209890, IMG submission 185799) | Permafrost soil microbial communities from the Arctic, to analyse light accelerated degradation of dissolved organic matter (DOM) -... | ecosystem: Environmental > Terrestrial > Soil >...
CGTCATAGGCCAGCAGCGTCGCCAGCAGATCGGAAGGCGCGCTGCTCATGCCGTTGAACAATGCAAAACTGCCGTCGCCATGACGGAAGAAGCGCAGCATCGGCGCCAGGCGGTCGATGGCGGCGATCAGCTCGGCGGGCGCCCGCCGCTCGGCCGAGGCGAGCGCCGCGCGCACATCGAGCAGATGGCGCACCACGGCGAGCTGAAGGTGCGGCGCGCGCTCGGCCACGATGCCGTCATGCATGACATAGCGCTTCACGAATCGCGACAGCCGCGTCAGCGACTGCTCGAGGCTCTTCTCGTAGCGCTTGCCGTCGCGCAGGAAGGCGAGGTCGGCGAAGACCAGCGCCTTCAGCGCCGCGACCGCTTCGTGGCCGACCAGGCCCGCCCGCACCGCGCGCTTGAGATGCGCGCGCTGGCGGGCGAGCGAGAACACGAGGCGGGCGGCGAAGCCCGCATCGGCGTCATCACCAATGACGGACGCCGGCGGCGGCTGCCGGTGCGATCGCTGGCCGAGTTGCTGCAGATGTCACTCGACGACGTGCGCTCACTGGTCGAGGCACCCGGCGAATCAATAGGCGAGTCGAGACTGCTGCCACCGATCGACGGGCGCACCGAGGTGTGGGCAGCGGGGGTTACGTACAAGCGATCCAGTGACGCGAGGCAAGAAGAAAGCGTCGTCGCCGATGTCTATGCGCGAGTGTATGACGCGGTGCGGCCCGAACTGTTCTTCAAGAGTGCTGCCTGGCGCGTGGTCGCAACGACCGAGCCCATCGGCGTCCGGCCTGATTCTGAGATTAGTGTGCCTGAACCTGAGCTCGCGCTGGTGATCAACGCCGCACGCGAGACGATCGGCTACACGATGTGCAACGACGTTTCGTCGCGATCGATCGAGGGCGAGAACCCGCTCTACCTCCCACAGGCGAAGGTCTACACGGGCTCGTGCGCACTCGGGCCGACCATCCGTCCGAGCTGGGAGATCGCGGACCCTTACGCGCTCGCGATCACCGTGCACGTCAAGCGCGACGGCAATGCAGTGTGGGAGGGCGAAACGTCCACCTCGCTGGTGCATCGGCGCTTCGACGACATGGTCGAGCACCTGTACCGCAACTACACCTTCCCCGATGGTGCCGTGCTCACGACCGGCACCGGGCTGGTGCCAGACATCACCTTCAATCTCCAGCCCGGTGACACCGTCGAGGTGGCTATCGACGGCATTGGCTCACTCGTCAACGAGGTTCGCCACGCTACGGACGCGCACTTCGGTTGGCTCACCCCTGACGCGGCGCGAAACCCGCGATCCTGACCGGCCCAAGATCGTGTGCGTTTACTCCCCCTGGAGGGCGGCAACGCACACGCTGACGATCGCACCTGCGGTGGTTGTGTGGACGACGAACAGGCGACTAGCCTCTGCTCGACGCTGACGTCAGGCACCACCGCGGATGCCGGCCCACTTCCCTCGCCGGTGACACCGAGAAAGAGAGCGACCAATGTCTAAGGTCATCATCCTGGAGTTCCCGACCACAACAGTCGACCAGTACCGCGCCGTCAACAAGGTCCTCGGCGTCAACATGGAGACCGGTGAGGGTGACTGGCCGAAGCCTCTTATCAGCCACCTCGGTGCATTCGGCGCTTCCGGGCTGGTTGTCGTCGAAGTGTGGGAGTCGGAAGAGGCGCAAGCGGAGTTCATGGGACGCCTCGGTCCTGCCCTCGGCGAGGTTGGCGTGCCCGAGCCCACCCGGATGGAATGGCTGTCCTTGGAAGGGCGCTACAACGTCTGACGCTCTACCCGCCACCTCCTCCACCTACTGAGCCAACTTCTCAGCACTGAGCAGCGGTGACTTGGGTCCCGTCGCAGGGTGTCTTCTGACCATGTTCGAGGCTTGCCGTTCGGCCGAGCATGAAGGCAGAAGGATGCGGACTTAGGAGGAGGAGCGCCATGACCGCTTGCCATGACACATCGACTTGGGGATCGGCGAACGCGGTTGACAAGACCCAATTCCATCGGATTGTCGTCGGGGTCGACGGGTCGACGAACTCCGTCGCCGCACTGCAGCTCGCGGTAGGGCTCGCAGATCGCGAGGGCGCCACCCTTGAAGCGGTGTACGCATACCACCCCTACGTAGCAGCGCAGTACCCGTTCGCCGGCGCATTGCCGCCGTACGGAATGCACGGCGAAGGCACCCAAGACACAGCCGATCCAACGGCTGAGCCGATCAACGCGGCAACGGACTCACTGGAGCTCCTCAAGAGCACTCTGTACTCCGTGCTGCCAAAGGCTGAGGTCGACAAGATCGTCGTGCGCGCTATCGAAGGCGATCCCAACGACGTCCTGGCCAGCGAGTCCGAATACGCCGACCTCCTCGTAGTCGGCGCCCGTGGCCACAACGGACCGTTGGGCTTGCTGCACGGTTCAACTGCGCAGGCGTGCACCCGCCACGCCACCTGCCCGGTGCTGGTCGTTCCGGCGCGCTGATCTCGTCAGACCACGGCAAGTTGCGCGGTGCTGCCGAGCGTCAGAATCTGGTCGGCACCCTCAGTGCCGGCCAGCCGGTGCGTGACGAGCAGCACCGCGCGCTTGTCGTCTGGGCGAAGAATCTCGGCAATCATGGCTGACGCGGCCACTTCGTCGAGCCCCTCGGTCGGCTCGTCGAGCAACAGGATGGGAAAGTCCGCGAGAAGCGCGCGGGCGAGTGCGATCCGGCGACGTTCTCCGCCGGACACCTCCGCACCTCCGTCGCCCACCCTTGTGTCCAGACCGTGCGGCAGCGCGTCGATCCACTGAGCCAGCCCGGCGCGAGAGACTGCCGCGCGAACCTGTGACTCGGTCGCATTCGGCCGCCCGATCAGGACGTTCGCGCGAATCGTCGAGTCGAAGAGGTGTGGCTCCTGTTCGCAACACCCGATAGCGCTGCGGACGTCGTCCGAACTCATCGCACGCACGTCGACGCCATCGATCGTCATGACACCTGTCTCGAAGTCGAGGAATCTCAGGAGCACGGCGACCAGCGTGCTCTTCCCCGCGCCACTTTCACCGGTGACGACGATCCGGCGTCCGGGCCGTAGCTCGAGGTCCACGTCCATCAGCGCCGCGGGCCGGTCGGACGAGTAGCGGGCGGATACCCCTGACAGCTTCACCGACGTGGGGTGTGACGGGCACGGCACCGGATGCACGGGTTCGACGACCGGGCTGGGCAAGTCGACGAGCTGCAGCATCCGCAGCGCAGATTGACGAGCCCGGCTGAGATGTTGACCGACCGCGGGCAGGTCAGCGACGACATCAGGCGACGACCAGGCCAGCAGGACGACGACTGCCAGCAGCACACCCGATAGGGCACCTGATCGCACCGCCGGGATTCCCACGACGAACGCTGCCCAAAGGCCGAACCCTGCCGCGAGAACCGATAGCCCGCTGCCCAGCGCCAGCCCGGCGGCACTGCGCTTTTCCAGCGCGGCGAGCTGCCTGTCGGCATGGTCGATGCGCAACAACGCGGCGTCCATCGCATCGAAGGCGATCAGCTCGGCTGCGCCCTCCAGGAGATCGACGACCTCGCTCGCGACTACGCCCCGAGCAACCGCCGTCCGACGCGTTGCCGCACGGTCGGCGGCGAAAACGACGCACGGCACCGCTACGCCGCCCAACAGCAAGGCGGCGGCCAATGTGATTGCGGCAGCGGGGAGCAGGACCGCGGTGAACGCGACGGCAGCACTACCGACGACGACGCCGGCGACCGCAGGCACGAACGCACGTACATAAACGTCCTGCACCGCATCGACATCGGACACCAGCCGGCTGAGCAGGTCGCCACTGCGCTGACCGGCAAGGCCCACCGGCGCGAGTGGCACCAGTGCCGCGAACAGCCGGGTTCGCAACTGTGTCACCACCCGAAGAGTGGCGTCATGCGACACCAGTCGTTCTGCATACCGCGTCAAGCCGCGGCCTACTCCGAACGTGCGAACGGCAACCGCCGCAACCATCAGCGTCAGGACTGGTGGGTGCTGCGCAGCCCGCGAAATCAGCCATGCGGCCGTGGTCGTGAGAGCGACTCCGCAGCCAGTGGCCAAAGCGCCGAGCAACGAAGCGAGCGCTAACCGCCCTCGCACCGGGCGTGCGCTGGCGAGCAGGAACCGAAAGGGACCGTTCATGTGGTCGCCGCGTCGACGAGATCGCGAGTCGAACGCAGGGCAATCACCCGGTCGGCGTGGGTGAACAGTGCCGGCCGATGTGACGTGAGCAGCACACTGCGACCCGCCATCAAAGACGTGAGGCTGCGGACGATCGCAGCTTCACTCTCGGTGTCGAGGGCAGCGGTGGGTTCGTCGAGGAGCAGCAACGGCGCGTCGCGCAGGAAAGCGCGGGCGATGGCGACGCGCTGCCGCTGGCCGACCGACAGACCGACGCCGTGCTCGCCGAGCAGGGTGTCGAAACCGTCCGGAAGCGCGTCGATGAACTCGACGGCTTCAGCTCGCCGCGCGGCATCGCGAATCTGCTCGTCCGTCGCATCGGCGCGGCCCAACCGGATGTTGTCGGCAATGCTCGCCGTCAGCATGTGCGGGTGCTGCCCGACCCACGCAAGCTGCCGCCGCCACGCCCGCGGATCGACGTCCGCCACGTTGACGTCGCCGACCAGGATCTGGCCGGAGTCGACGCGCACAAACCCTAGAAGTGCGGAGATAAGGGTCGACTTGCCACAGCCGCTGGGACCGATGACGGCAACGATCTCACCGGGCGCAACTTCGAGGGTGACGTCGTAGAGGGCGGGTTCTGTGCGGCCTTCGTAGCTGACCCGGACGCCGTCGATGCGCAACGTCGCGCGACTTGGATCGGGAGCGGCGCCGGAAGCGGGCGAATCCGCAACCACATCAAGGACGTCGAGTGCCTGCGCAGCAGCCGACACACCTTCGACGCTCGCGTGGTAAGCCGCGCCGACCCGGCGCAGCGGTAGGTAGACCTCAGGCGCCAGCACCAGGACGATCAGCGCGGTGCGCAACGACACGCCACCGCCGACCAGGCTAAGCCCGATCGCCACCGCGACCACGGCCACCGAGAGGCTAGCGATCAACTCGAGCACGAGCGACGACAGAAAAGCCAGTCGCAGGGAGCGAACGGTCGCACGGCGCAGGTCTTCTGACACGTTGCGCACCGTGGAGACTTGCGCGAGAGCTCGGCCGAACACCTTGAGCGTCGGCAGTCCGGCCACAACGTCGACGAAGTGGTGCCCGAGCCTGCTGATAGCGCGCCACTGCCGGTCCATCTGGGCGCGGGTCCCGAGGCCGATAAGAATCATGAACACCGGAATCAGCGGCAACGTGCACGCGACGATGACACCCGAAGTGCGGTCGGCGGCCACAATGCGCGCACCCACAATGATCGGCACGGCGCACGCCAGCACCAGTTGCGGAAGGTAGCGAGCAAAGTAACCGTCGAGCGCATCGAGACCTCGGGTTGCGAGCACGGCGAGCTCGCCACGTGGTTGCTGCGAAAGCCAAGCCGGCCCGAGGTCGGCAGCGTGGCCGACAAATGCGCGGCGCAGCTGCGAACGCACAGCTGCAGCTGATCGGTACGCGACGGCCTCGGCGACCCAGGTCACCACCGCGCGGGCCACGAGCACCACGCCGAGCCCGATCAACTCGGCGCGCTGTTGGCGCGCAGTCGCGCCGCCGATGAACGTGCGGCTGATCAGGTCGGCGATGAGTGTTGCTTGGACGACGATCAGACCCGCGGTCGTCACGCCAAGCACGATGCTGGTGACGATGAAGGCGCGCGCAGCTTTCGCCTGACGGAGCAACCGCGGGTCTACCGGCTTCACCCGACGGCTGCTGGTTCGATGCTCGCCGGAGCGGGACCAGGGATGTCGCCGCGACCCAATCGCTTCCGGAACACCCAGTAGGTCCAGGCCTGATATGCCAAGACGACGGGTGTGAAGATGACCGCCACCCATGACATGACCGCGAGCGTGTACCCGGTCGATGATGCGTTCGTCACGGTGAGGGTGCCGGCCGCGACTGATGTTGAAGGCAACACGTTCGGGTAGAGCGCGATGAAGAGGGCAGCAACTGCAGCGACAATTGCCGCCGCGTTCAACGTGAACGCCCAGCCTTCACGCCCGCGCAGGCTGAACGCCACGGCACCTAGCAAAGCGAGTGCAGCGATCGTGGCGACGACGGCGGATGCCGCCTTGCCATACGAAATCTCGGTCCAGAGCAAGAATCCAGCCGCCGCGACCACGGCAACAGGTGCTACCCGTTTCACTGCACGGTTAGCGCTGCTACGCAGATCGCCAGTGGTCTTCAGCGCGAGGAACACCGCGCCGTGCAAGGTGAAGAGAGACAACGTCGTGATACCACCGAGCAGCGCATACGGATTCAGCAGAGTGAAGAAGTTGCCGGTGTAGTCGTGCGCGGCGTTGAGCGGAACACCGCGGACGATGTTCGCGAACGCGACACCCCACAGCAGCGCGGGAAGCGCGCTACCCCAGAAGATCGCCTTGTCCCACGCGCTTCGCCAGCGCGCGTCGGGGCGCTTGCTGCGAAACTCGAAGGCGACGCCACGCACGATCAGTGCCACCAGGATCAGCAACAACGCGAGATAGAAGCCGCTGAACAGCGACGCATACCACTCGGGGAACGCGGCGAACGTGGCCCCGCCCGCAGTCAGCAACCAGACCTCGTTGCCGTCCCACACCGGACCAATCGTGTTGATCGTGATCCGACGGTCGACGTCGTCGCGCGAAACGAAAGGCAGCAGGATGCCGACGCCGAAATCGAAGCCCTCGAGCAGGAAGTAGCCCGACCAGAGCACCGCGATGAGCAAGAACCAGAAGTCGTGCAGATGCATCGTGGCGCTCCCTTCAGTAGGCGAAGACGGGTTCGGGGTCGCCTGCGGCCACTTCGGCTGCCGGACCCGCCTTGGCAAAGTGCGCCATCAACCAGACGTCGATGACGGCGAGAGTGCCGTAGAGCGCGGTGAATACGATCATCGACGTGAGTACCTCACCACCCGTGACGGACGGCGAGATGCCGGCCTCCGTCTTCAAGCGGCCGAACACCAGCCATGGTTGTCGGCCCATTTCGGTGAAGATCCAGCCGAGGCTGTTCGCGAGGAACGGCAGCGGCAGCGACCACAGGGCGATCGTGTAGAAGCGTCGCCCGGTCGGCAGCTGGCCACGGCGCACTAGCCACAGGCCGATCAAGGCGATGAGGGCGGCAAGCAGGCCAAATCCGATCATGAACCGGAAGCTCCAGTACGTGACGGCGATCAATGGCCGGTAGTCGCCAGGGCCGTATTGCTGTTCATACTGCTGCTGCAGATTGTCGATCCCTTCGACCTTCCCGTTCAACGATCCGGTAGCCATGAACGACAGCACACGCGGCACTCGAATGCTGAACACCTCGCTGTGACCGTTGAGTGAGCCGACCGTGAACAACGAGAACGACGCCGGCTTCGAGGTGTGGTAGAGCGCTTCAGCAGCCGCCATCTTCATCGGCTGCTGCTCGGTCATGATTTTGGCCTCGATGTCACCGCTCACGCCCAACCCGACGCCGGCGAGAACCGTCGCGACGAGCGCGAGACGCAATGAGGGTCGGAAGATGTCGACGTTCCGCTTGTTACGCAGGTGCCATGCGCTGATCGCAATGACAAAGACGCCACCGGTGAGAAGAGAGGCGAAGATCGTGTGCGGGAAGGTCACGAGTGTGGTCGAGTTGCCGAGCACCGCCCAGATGCTGGTGAGCTCGGCCCGATGCTTCGCTGCATCGATGGTGTACCCAACCGGGTGCTGCATGAACGAGTTGGCAGCCAGGATGAAGTACGCCGAGATGGTGCTGCCGATCGCCGCGCACCACAACGTCAGGAGGTGTACGCGCTTTGGCAGCTTGTCCCACCCGAATATCCAGAGCCCGAGGAACGTCGACTCAAGAAAGAACGCGAGCAGGGCCTCCATCGCCAATGGCGCGCCGAACACATCACCGACGAAGCGCGAGTAGTCGCTCCAGTTCATCCCGAACTGGAACTCCTGCACGATGCCCGTGACGACGCCCATCGCAAAGTTGATGAGGAAGAGCTTCCCCCAGAACTTCGTCATCCGTAGGTACTGCGGCTTGCCGGTGCGGTACCACGCGGTCTGCATGACCGCGACCAGCAAGGACAGCCCGATCGTCAACGGGACGAACAGGAAGTGGTAGACCGTGGTGATGCCGAACTGCCAGCGCGCGAGGTCGAGTGGATTCACTCCGGTAGCGTCGCGTCTCGCGCTGCCGCGCGGTTACGGACGAAAGTCCCGACCCCGACGGGCGTTTGGCATTGCCTCTATGCGGGTGGCGGTGGGGTGTCACCGTGCACGACGAGTACGGGGCATTTCGCGTGCTCGGCGCATGCCGCGCTGACAGAACCAAGGAGTAGTCCGGCGAATCCGCCGTGGCCTCGGCTACCAACAACAAGCATCCGCGCGTTTGTACTGGCATGCAAAAGCACCTGCGCCGCGCTGCCCTCGTGCGCCGTGACGCGAAGTGTTGGCGGTGGGTTAGTCCCGAAGACTTCTTCAACGGTGCGGCGGGCGGCGTCTTCCGCGTAACCGGCCGGATTCCAGTCGGGAGGCATGCTCGCCATGCCGGCACCGAAGCCGATGCCTGGGTACAAGTGCCACGCGGTCGTCACATCGAGATCGCAGTCCATCTCTCGCGCCAAGAAGTCCGCCCAGCGCAACGCCATCTGGGATTGCTCGGACCCATCGATGCCCACGACAATGCGGCCGCGGGCCGATGCCGTTGTGTCCTGGCTCATTCGGATCTCCTCCAGTGGTGGCGCCTAGGCCCACTGTCTGCCCTTGCTGGTGGCGCGTGGCGTGGGCGGACGTCCCGCATCGAGGGGACCAACGTCAGTGGCTTTGCCGGACGTGATCGGTTAGTCGGGTTGTTGGAGACGGTAGCCGGCCCCGCGAACGGTGTGCAGCAAGGGTTCAAGACCGGCGCGGTTGAGCTTGCGGCGTAGGTAGCCCACATAGACGTCAACGACATTGCTGCCGGCGTCGAACCCGTACTCCCACACTTGATTCAAGATGCGTTGACGCGTCAGCACATGCGTCGGGCTCCGCATGAAGAGTTCGAGCAGTGCCCATTCTCGCGGCGCCAATTCGATGCGCTGGCCTGCTCGCCATGCCACCTTGGTGAGCAGGTCAAGACGCAAGTCGCCGACGACGAGTTCAGTCGTGGTCGGTTGCGCCGAGGTGCGCAGCGCTGCCCGCACCCGCGCAAGCAATTCCTCGAACACGAACGGCTTGGTGACGTAGTCGTTTGCACCGAGGTCGAGGCCTCGCACTTTGTCGCTGACGTCGGAGCGCGCGGTGAGGATGATTACCGGCACATCGGATTGCCGTTGCCGTAGTCGTTGCAGCACGCCAGTGCCTGAGCCGTCGGGCAATCCGAGGTCGAGCAGGATGAGGCCGAGGTCGGCGTCGAATGCCTCGGCGTAGGTGTTCGCCTCGGCGGCGTTCGTCGCTATCGAGGTGACATACCCCTCGGCGCGCAGGCCCTTGTCGAGGAAAGAGGCGATTCGCTCGTCGTCCTCCACGATCAAGACGTGCACTAGACCTCCTCGATGCTGCGCACAAGACTCGCCGGCAGCACCATGGCGATGCGCGCGCCTCCGAGTGGGGATTCACCGACGGTGACTCGGCCGCCGTGGGCCTCGGCAACGGCACGCACGATGGCAAGGCCGAGGCCCGACCCATCTTGGTCCCGGGCGCCGGGCCGCGCAAACCTGGCGAGCACTGCTTCGCGTTGCGCGGCTGGAATGCCCGGCCCCGAATCTTCGACGGCGAATGTCAGGGTGCCCGCGGTGTTGTCGAGCTCGCACACGATCGCGATGGTGTCGTTCGGTGTGGTCACTCGAACGGCGTTGTCGACCAGGTTGAGCAACGCCCCCCGCAGTTTGGCGACGTCGGCACTCACGACGACATCGGGAATTGTTGCGAGCAGCCAACGCCGAGGGGCAAGCACCTGGCAGGCCGAATGCAGGTCGGCGAGGAAGGCCCGCGCATCGATGAGATCGGGTGACAGGAAGTCGGGTTCCATCGCGCGGCCAAGAAGCAGGAGTCGCTCGACGAGAGATCGCATGTGATCGAGTTCGTCGAGAACGAGGGTCACCGTTTCGGCGACCGCCGCCGGATTGGCAATGTCGCCGGTGTGATCCAGCACCTCGAGGTGTCCGCGCGCCACGGTCAACGGGGTTCGCAGTTGATGCGACACATCCGATAGCAGCCGGCGCTGCGTCGTCATCGCGGTATCGATGCGCTCGAGCATCGAATCGAAGGTGGCGGCAAGCTGGCCAACCTCGTCATCAATACCTTGGTCACCAAGTCGCCGGTCGAGCGCACCGCTGCCGATATCGCCGGCGGTCCTGGTCATGCGTCCGACGGTTCGCAGCAGTCGGCGCAGCAAGAGGTATGCGCTGGCGACACCTGCCAACAACGCGATGCCAGCCTCGGCCAGCGACAAAGCGAGAACGCGCGACCGCTGGCCTTCGTCGGCCGCCAAATCGATCGCGGCGAGAAAGGTTCCTGTCGTCTGACCACCCGCCACAATCGGCGACACCAGGAATTCGGTCAGCGCGCCGTTCACGTGTGTCGCCGTGGTGAATGTCTTCGTGGGCGGATGCGCAAGCCAGCCGGTCACTCGCGCGTCGGACAGCAAGACAGATGACCCCGGTGTTGCTACTCGCGATGCCGGCAGGCTCACGATAAGCACTGTTCCGGCGGGTAGCGCCCGCGCCTGTAGGTAGCTCACGGTGAAACCCTGCAGGTCGCCGTTTGCTGGGCGGTCGGCCGCGGCCGCAACGTAGGCGCGCAGCTCACTGGTCAATGCGCGCGCGCCAAGGGTCCGGTAGCTCGCTGCGAACTGCTTGACGAACACGACGACGACCGCGCCGAGCACGACGAGCAGCACGAGCGCGTGAAAGCCAGCAAGTCGGGCAGCGGTGCCTGGGCGCCGTCGATGCAGCTGCGGCTGTAGTGCTTGGGGTGCATGTCGGCCAGGGCGCGCCGCCATCATGGAGTTGGCTGCGAAGCTCCGCCGGTACCGTCGTCCGCGCTGTCGTCGTGGTGACTATGACTCCATGACGGCGACGGTGACGGTGTGACCGTCGGTTTCCAGCCGGACGACGTGGGTCGAGGCGAACGTGTCGGGTCGTCCTCCGCCCAGGTGTCTGTCGCCTGTGTCGGATGTGCGCTCGGCGTCGACACGGCGGCGGGCACAGTTGGCTTGGACGGCGCGGCATCGGGTGCCGTCACCCCGTCGCGCTCGGTCGTGGTCGCCGTCCGCGGGGAAGCAGATGTCGTCGCGTCATCTGCTTCAGATGTTTGCCCCCCGAACTCGGCGGAGCTCTCGGGACCGTCGAGCACCTCGACCGGATGCGTCGGGTGCACCAACGTCAGCGCCGAGGTGTTCAGGGGTGCGGGTGTCGCGTCGCTGCTACCCGTCGGGGTCGGGCCGCCAATGTTGGCTGCGGCCGGAATCGAGATCACGACGCGGGTGCCGCTCGCGTAGGCGACCACAATCGCCGCGCAAAGTACGGCGGCGATGCCGATCACCGGCCCGGCCCATGCACTGATGCGTCGTGTCACGACTGTCATTGCCATGAGTCTCCTCCAGCGCGCCTGCCGTTGCCAGCCGCGACCTGGACGTCGACCAACGACAAGGCCCGTTCGGGGCACGCCGCGGCGGCACTTCGCGCCCGCCGAAGGTCTCGACCCGACAGTGGTTCGGTCGACTCGACGCCCACGAATCCCCACGCATCAAGGGTCAGCAGGTCGGGGCTGCGCAGGACGCAGATGCCATGCCCGTCGCAGAGCGCGGGGTTGGCGACCAGCCGGGCGCTGTCCATCTTCATGTGGATGCCGATCTTCATGCGGACGCGCTCGCCGGGGCAGCAGGTACGGGGAACCAGCCGGCCAGCCCGCCGCCGCATGGCAGCCCGCGAATGTGCCGCCGTACGTCTGCGCTGAAAACCTCAAGGGCGCTCGCCAGCAGAGCAACCGCGCCGTCCGGGTGTGCACATCCGCCGCGGCCGCTGATCGACTGCGCGAGCTCATGCGCGCGCTTGACATCTCCGCGAGTGGCGCGGCTCTCAGCAATCGCGCGCAGGTCGACCGCGAGTCGCGGCAGGCCGAACAGGCACGAGCCGCACTGGCCGGCACTTTGACTGGCCAGATAGTCGAGGAGGCGAACCGTGACCTCGAGCCCGCAGCTTTCGGGCGGAAGTGGCGCGACGAGGCCGCAGCCGAGGCTCACGCCGGCGTGGCGCATCGCTGCGCGATCGACGGGGGCGTGCCAGGCCGCATCGCCGCTGATCCACCGGCCGCCGTAGCCGCCGATGAGCACCGCGGGTGGCTGCTGCGTCAGGCCGCCGTGGTCGACCAGCACGGTGCCGATGCTGACGGGCGCGCTGACTTCGACGACGAGCCCTGGGTGGGCCACGCCACCGGCGAGCGTGAGCAGCGTCGAACCGGGTGCGGCCGGACTTCCCGCCTCGCGGAACCAACCGGCACCGAAGCGTCCGATCAGCCCGAGGTGGGCGAGCGTCTCGACGTTGCTGACGACGGTCGGGCGGCCGTGGATTCCGCTGACCGCAGCGGGAGTCGACCGTCGCCGCGGTACCGCGACACCACCCGACAAGGCCGAGACGACAGCACTCGATTCGCCGCCGACGAAGCCGCTCGCCGACGTCGTGACGACGATGCCCGGCATACCCGGAAGGTGCGCTCGCTCGCGCACTGCCGCAATGACCGACGCGTACGTCGCACCGGTGTCTTCGTGCAGGTACACAACGATCTGCTGGGCACCGACCGTGGCCGCCGCCAATGACGCGCCGTCGAGCACGAGATGCGGGCGGTAGCGCAGCAGCAACGCATCCTTGCCGCTCGCCGGCTCGCTCTCGGACCCGTTCACCACCATGATCGGGACGCCTGTCGTGCGCAGCGCGGCGGTCAACTTGGTCACCATCGGGAACTCGGCACCACCGCGCCCGACCAACCCGCTTGCTCCGACTACGCCAAGCACTGCTTCGCGGGCGTTGTCGGTGTAGGGCAGTGAAAGTGCGCCGAGGCGCTCGTAGTGTTCGGCGAGGGTCTCGCGTCGTCCGAGTGGCCCAGCGAGCACGCGGGTGCCGGCGGCTCCGAGGGTGCCGACTCCGGTGTAGGGCCCGAGGTGTGGCGGGTCCGGGGCCATGACAAGTGACAACGCGGACGTCGTCATGACGGCGTCCGCGAGGTGCTCACTGCCTGCAGCGGAACGGCGCGATGTGATGTCGACGCGGGGTGCGTGACCGGCGTCCGGCGGATCTTTGCTTCTCCCCAGACCCGCGTCGCCACGACCGCAACGACGAGCAAGCCCGTCAGCACGTAGAAGATGCGCAGCCGCGGAGTGTCGGCACCGGCATAGACGCCGTGGAACCAGGCGAGTGCGAGCGTCGGCAACGCAAGCAAGTGCACCCGCCGCCACTGCCGCCCGATCGCCCGACCGCCGGCCCTGGCCGTGAGCGAGATGGCCAGAAGTCCGTAGAGCGTGAGGACGCCGACCGAGACGGCAGTCGGCCGGTACGTCGCTTTCCCGGGGACGACGACGGCGAGCCAGCTCACGCCGGCATAACGGTCGAGTACCAACGACACGATGTGCGCGCCAACGAGCGCGACGACCGCAACTCCCATGGCCGCATGCAGCCGAAACTGCTCCTCCGCGTGCGGCCAACGGAAGCGGTGCCGCCACGGGTGACGCAGCCACATCCCGAAGACGACGAGGACGACGAGTGCAAGGTAGGCGGCCAACCCGCAGGCCCGACCGACGATCCAAGGGAAGTACCGGTTGTGGACGACGGGCAGGGCGAACCGCATCACGAGGTAGCCGCTCGGGACGCTGAGTGCGAACGCGATGCTGGCCGCAACCCAATCGAATTGACTCGGGTGGGTGGCTTTCACTCGCGCCGCCATTGCAGGTGTGGCTCGATCGCTGTACTGAACGTCGCCGTGCCGTCGGTTGTGACCCAGCACGCAGCGGTCGAGGCAGTGCGGACTGCGTCGGCGATGCCGAGGCGACCTTCGAGGAAAAGGGTTTTGGCATCGACCTCCGCATCGGCGGCGTCGGCGCCGACGACCGTCACGGCGCGCAGGCCGTCGCCGCCGGGCAGCCCGGTGCGCGGATCGATGAGGTGATGCACCTTCGCGCCACCCGCCGTCCATCGCCTGATGCGCACTGACGACGTCGCCACCGCACAATCAGAAACGGCGAGGACGCCGATGGGTTCGGCCGAATCCATCGGGTCTTCGATGCCGATCCGCCAATGACCGCCGTCGGGCGCGTGCCCGGCCGCGTAGCAGTCGCCACCGGCTTCGATGAGGAAGTTCGCGGTCGTTTCGGAAAGAACCTCGGCTGCCCATCGAACGGCGAGCCCCTTGCCGATGCCACCGAGATCGACCGAGTAGCCGTCGAGATGCACGAGGCCGCGTCGAGCCTGAAACTTTGGGTTCCACTCCGGCAGTTCGGGTCGTTGCTGCACTGCTGGTGTGGCAAGGGCGACGTTTTCGGATTCGAACGCCAAGCTTCGTTCGTATCCGAGCCGACGCAGGTCGTCATGAACTCGCGGGTCGAAGCGGCCGGCGGTGCGGCGATACGACACGGCGGCTGCAACCAACGCCTCGAAGCAACGTGGCGGTACGGCGACCCAATCGGCGTTCGCGGCGTTCGCCCGCATGAGTGCGCTGTGCTCATCGAATCTGCTGCATTCGGTTTCGACATCGCGGAACACGACCAGTGCCTTGTCGACAGCGGACTGCAGTGCTTCGTCGTCGTCGGCGCGGTCGCTGATGGCCGCGATGGTGATGTCGGTGGCCATCGCGCGTGCGCGCCCAACAACAGGGTTGGCCCGCAGTTGCGAGGTCGCGGCGCTGCTAAGGCTTGGCACCCGATGCCCCGGTGGTGGCGTGCACGGGCGGCGGAGCCGGGGCTGGCGCCTTAACGGGCGCCGGCGCCGGTGCCGGAGCCGGTGCGGGTGCGACGACCGCCGGTGGCGCGACCGGCGCAGGCGCGGGGATCGCGGCCGCGGTCGAAGCCTTCGGTACGGCGACCGCGGGGCCAGCGACGCGCGGCGCAGCCGGCACCTTGGGCGCGGTTCCGCTCGGCGGTTTGGCCGGTTGCAGTGCTGACGGCGGTTGGCCGGGAGCGGGGGCTGTCGTGGTCGCGGTAGTGGCCAGCGTTGGAGCGGTTTGCTGTGCGGACTGCTGCGCAAGCGTCAACGCCGCCAGGGTCTGTTGATCGGCCGAGAGCTGCTGCCGCAGTTGCTCGAGGGTGGCGAGTTCGCCGCTCGCGTCGGGGGCGGCGGGCGCCGCGCTCTTCGCTGTCAGTTCGGCGTTGACCCAGGCGCCTGCGGTTCCGGTGCCGAGCAACACCGCGGACGTTACGGCGAGCGGCGGTAGTACGCGACGACGCCAGCGGCGTTGTGCGAGCCCGCGAGATGCGGTGGCGCGGGTGCTGCGCATCCGATTCTGCTCGGCAACGAATGCGTCCGGCAGCGTAGGGGGGCCGTCAGTCATCTCCAGCTCCATTCGTCGGGCGCGCTGATGGTGAGTACGTGTGGCGCACCGGCGGGGGAGGTGGCACCGTTACGGCCTGCGGCGCCGTCGTGGTTGCCGGTGCCGGTGCCGGTGCCGGTGCCGGGGCCGGTCGCGCCGCGTCGTCCCTCACGGGCGTCGGCGTCGGCATCGTCGTGCGGCTCTTTGGTTGCAGCTTCGCGAGCAGAGCTTCATCGGCCGCGAGCCGCTGTTGGGCCGCTGCCAATTGAGCTTGCGTCTGCGCGAGCAGAGCTCCGGGGTCGGCCGAACTTGGCGTCACACCGGCGGAGTCGGTTCCAAGGTTGGTGAGCTGCGCCTGAGCCGCGGCGACCGCTGCGTGCAGCTGCGCACTCTCGTCTGCCAGCTGCTGGATCGCCTGGCTGGAGGCGCTTCCGTTGCTCGTCGTGACGGCAGCGGTGTTGGCAGTCTTCGGTGCCGATACCTGGACAAGTGCTGCCGCGCCGCCGGCCATCACTCCGCCGGTGGCAATTGCGGCAAGCATTCGAGTTGCACTCTTCATCCCGCTCCTCCCTCAGTGGTCATCGCGCTCGTTCCTCGCGGGGTCCCTAAGCAGCATCGGCAGGAGAGGGTGACCACCGGGTAAGTCACTGATGAGAGTTCGCTCATGTTGCGGTCGTTGAGCGCATACGGGGGCCGACATCTCCGTCATAACTCGCGAGAACGGATATAGAGACAACTGCCGTACAAGGACTTATGCGCGTCGCTATTCTCGAAGCTCAAAGGCAACGCTGCATTCTTGATCGGCCATTTGGCCTAATCAGGAAAGCCGGGGGGCTCGACGCACTCGTTGCCTGGGGGGTTTCATGCACATGAATCGCATTGTCGCGTCCGCTGTATTCGTCGGCGTTGCGCTCATCGCTGCGGCGCCGGCGTCGTCCGCCGCCGGTGGTGGCTACGGTTCGGGCAACGGCCCCGCCGCCGTTCCCGGCGGCTACGCCACTGTGGTGACGACGCACACGTTTGGTTCCGGCGGCGGTTCGCTCGTCGCGAGTATTCCGGGTGGCCGCGCGCAGCTCACCGTTCCGGCTGGCGCATTTATCGGCGCCCTCCAAGTTGCGGTGACTGCGCCTGACGTCAAGGGCGTTGAGGCGGTCTTGCCGAAACTCGGTCGCGCCAACTACCGCGTCGTCGCGGCAATTGGCATCGGCGTCACCGACACGAACGGGCACAAGTTCACCGGCACCTTTGCGCACCCGTTGACACTCACGATCACGGGCGCTGCACTCGGTGTCGGCAACCAAATCATTCAGTTCACCGGCCCATCGACCGCGACGGCCGTGGCCGCAACGGTGTCTGCCGGCTCGGTCACCGTTTCGATGCTCGCCGACCCCGACTTCGCTGTGCTCGCGCCAGCGTCGGCAGCGCCGGCGGCGGCGGTGGTAGCGCCACCGGTCGGGTCGCCCCTCGCGACTTCGTCAGCGGTCGGGTCGTCCTTAGCGTCGCCCCTCGCGACTTCATCGGCGGCAGTTTCGTCGGCGGCCGCTGGGGCACTCGCGCCGTCGAACCCGCCAACGCAAGTGTTGGGTGAAACGCTTACGCGTTCGGGCCATGGGGTCTCGACCACCGCGATCGTGCTCGGCATCGCGATCGTGGTGCTTCTCGGTACGCCAATCGTCGCGGTACGTCGTCGGTCTGCGGGGCTACATCCGGCACAGGTGGCGTACGCCGGCAAGCATGCCCCGAAGCCGGCGGCGTACGCGAGCCGTCACAGTGGGCGTCTTGTTACGCACCCACCCAGGCATTGAGGCACTAACCGATGACCTCACGTGCTGCCGTGCTCGAACGTCGTCCTACTCCTCCGACTCCGCTGGCTCCCGCACCTGCGCGCACTGTCGTGCCTACTGTCCTTGCGAGGATCAACGCAGCGCCAGTTGAGGTAGCGAAGATCG
>Ga0209890_10000541_pt1 | contig 17503 bp, 15 predicted proteins | sample OrgsoiDNA2013049_FD_185799 | JGI IMG/M metagenome (GOLD analysis project Ga0209890, IMG submission 185799) | Permafrost soil microbial communities from the Arctic, to analyse light accelerated degradation of dissolved organic matter (DOM) -... | ecosystem: Environmental > Terrestrial > Soil >...
TCTCCTCATAGTTCTCGATTTCACAGGAACCGGTCTAAAATGCTGCGGAAGCACCAGAAAGCGCCGGCAAAAGATTGCAATATCGGAAATCGCGGCGGCACGGAGGGAGGGTCAAGCTGAAGCGTAGGGCGTCCAAAGTAATCCACCAGAAGGAACTTCAGCGCGGAATCGCCGCGTTCGTCGGGGCATTCAACCGCGCCCACTTCTTCGAAGCTCATGAAGTTCTCGAAGACGTCTGGCGCTCTTTACCTCGCGATGTGCCCCGCGACCAGCCCTCGCGCCGCCATCTCCGCCTGCATTTCCAAGGCATGGTTCAGTTGGCGGTCGCTTTTCATCACGAGTCCAGGGGCAACCTTGTGGGTGCGCGCTCGGTTCTGGAGCGTGCCATGCGGAATCTCAAAGGAGCGGACAGCTCGTTTCCCGATCTTGATCTCGACCGGCTGCGCGCTGAGTCGACAATCTGGCTGCGATATCTGGAGGATCCCGCCGGCGCGTTGGACGGCTCGGGACGACCGCGTCCGAAGCAGACGCCCCTTTTGTGTCCACGTGCTGAACTGAAGCCCTAACTCTTGCCCTGACTACTGTCCTAACGGACCGCTCACGGTACCGATGAAGCCGGTCTTGTTATCCAGCACTGCGAGGCGCAGTTCCTTGCCACCGGCAGGGACATCCATATCAATCGGTACCATCATGCCGTGATCGAGGATCTGCTGATAGGTCGCGGCGTCGAAGGCCTTGTCCACCTTGATGCTGCGCGACACCAGACTCTTGTCGCTTGCCCCCCACACGGTTGCGTAGAGGGTCACATTCATCTTCTTGCTGCCGCCCGAGTCTTCCGCCGTCAGCGTGTGGGCATCGACCAGGAAAACGACCCGAACTTTACCAGGGTCGGTGGGCTTGGCCTGCGCCATGAACGAAACCTGAGTGGTGGGACCACCAACTTCCAGCGCGGCAGCCACATCCTGCTCGAAATTGTGGTCCTTCGATGGACCAGGCTCAATCGCAAAGTACCCCTTGCGGTAGCGGAGCTGGGTGTCGCCCTGAGCCACTTTCACCTTGAGGTTGCGCAACTTTCCGTCCCACTTCTTGTTCTCGGGATAGTAGCCGAGCGTATAAGAAGCTTTCTCATCCGACACTGCGAGCGTAATGCCGTCTTTAATTTCATTTTGATTGACGTACGCCTTGCCGCCGGTCTGCGCAGCCACCTCTTTCATAGTGCCCTGGCTCGACTGCTGTGCGTTGAGACCCGAAATCACGCGATCGGTTATGGCGGTGTCATTGAAGACGGACCCCTGCTGCGTCGCAGAACTCTCCATACCGCTCATTAGGCCTGTGAGGTCCACCGGATAAATCGCGATATTTGTACTTGCCAATTCCGCTTCGGCTTCCTTGATTGCTTGCCCATGCAGTTGCCTGGACTCAGCGGCGAGCGACCCGGCGGCATTCACCGACACCGATCGCTGCCGGCCTTGTCCGGGCAAGTCCGCCAGCAGTTCTGCGTCGGTCATGTTGCGATCTTCGGGAATCAGATCGAACGGCAGCGACGCCGTCAGCCACACTACGTTCTTGCGTCCGGGGAGGCCGCCGAGGATTCTGGACAGCGCTTTCATCGCTTCGATCGTGATCGTGGTCCGGCGTTCGAGGTTGTAGCCCACCTGCACGTCGGCGAATTGTTGGGCAGCGGCCATAGCCGACCCAATCGCTGCGCTCGTAGCGCCCCCGCCCCTCGGTCCATCCGCGATGCCGTGCGATTCCAGCACCGGCGCCGCGCCCTGCAATATCTGCTCCTGAGGTTTCAGGTTCTTGATCGCCGTCATGAGCACCTGCGGGTCGCTGGTAAATTGCTGGAGCACCTGTACTCGATCGGTCAGAGTGAGTACCGCCAGGGGGTGTCCGTTTTGTCCCTGCGCCACCACGTACTTGAGCATCTGCGAACGGGCGTATGACTGGTCTTTGAAGGGTGAATTGCACGCATCGAGCAGTAAGACCGTGGGAACGCCGGCGGAAGGCCCTACGTGTTCTGGATGATTTGAGAGGATTCCGGCAGGAGTGGGCGCGGACTTAAGTGCGTTTTGAGTTCCCGGCGGAACGAACACGGAAATCTTCTGCTTCTTGCCATTCTCCTCAAGGGCGAAATCATCGGCCTTCAAGCCGGTGATAGGCTGGCCTTTCTTGTCGGTCACCACGACATCCACGGTGACCAGCCGTGTATTGACGCGGATGGTGATGGCCGGCACATCGGCCGGCGCCTGCTGGGCGCTGAGAATCGTCGGGCCAGCCGCCAAGTTTAGGATCAGGGCTGAAGTGAGAAGGATCCGAAACGGCAGGTTACTCAACATAGAGCCTCCACGGGTGCATCGAAACTCAGGGAATCACTCGAAATGTACCGTGTTTCAGACCCTTTGGCAAACCGTGCGTAGCGCTTCCTCCGCTGAAAAAATTGACTGCATTTGCCTGATGTGTGGCCGCTCCCTACAATAGAATTCAATTCAAAATCCTATGATCCATTTTCCAGTTCCCGAGGCGCTCACATTCGACGACGTGTTGCTGCTGCCGGCGCATTCCGAAGTCGTGCCCGCCAATACCAACACACAGACCCAGATCTCGCGCAACATTCGGCTGAATATTCCGATCATCAGCGCCGCCATGGACACGGTGACCGAGTCGCACATGGCGATTGCCCTGGCGCAGCAGGGTGGTCTCGGGATCATTCATCGCAACCTTACGATTGACCAGCAGGCGAATGAAGTCGACAAGGTGAAACGGTCGGAGAGCGGCATGATCGTGGATCCCGTCACCATGTCGCCAGATTCCAAGGTTTCCGATGCGCTCGACGTCATGCAGAAATACAAGATTTCCGGTGTGCCCATCACACTGAAGGATGGAAAGCTGGTCGGCATTCTGACCAACCGCGACCTGCGTTTCGAGACCCGCTTCGATATTCCGATCAGCAAAGTGATGACCCAGAAGAATCTGATCACCGTGCCCGTCGGCACGACGCTCGAGCAAGCGGAAGAGATTCTGCACGAGCATCGCGTGGAAAAGCTGCTGGTAGTCGACGACAAGTACAACCTCAAGGGCCTGATCACCGTCAAGGACATCCAGAAGAAACTGAAGTATCCCGGTGCCGCCAAGGACAACCAGGGGCGGCTGCGGGTAAGCGCGGCAATTGGCGCGACGGGCGATTTTCTGGAGCGCGCGCAGGAATTGGCGAAAGCGAAAGTCGACGTCCTGGCCATTGACAGCGCGCATGGGCATCAAGCGCGAGTCATCGAGGCGGTCCGGAGGGTGAAAGCGAAGTTGCCGGAAGTGGAGCTGATCGCTGGTAACGTGGCGACTTTTGACGGCGCCTCCGATCTGGTGCGCGCAGGAGCTGACGGGGTCAAAGTTGGCATTGGGCCGGGCTCGATCTGTACGACCCGCATCGTAACCGGCGTCGGCGTTCCGCAGATCACGGCGATTGCGGAGGCGGCGCGAGCTGTACGCGATTCGGGCGTCCCGATTATTGCCGACGGCGGCATCAAGTATTCCGGCGATATCAGCAAGGCGCTCGCCGCGGGCGCTTCGGCGGTAATGATCGGATCGATGTTTGCGGGAACGGATGAAAGCCCGGGTGAATTGATTCTCTATCAGGGCCGCACTTTCAAGTCGTATCGCGGCATGGGCTCGCTCGGAGCGATGGCGGCGGGTTCGAGCGAGCGCTATTTCCAGAACTCAAATGGCGATGCGTCGACGGCGATGCCAATGACCATGACGGGCGAAGACTCGAACCGGCTAGGCAAGTTGGTGCCCGAGGGAATTGAAGGGCGCGTGCCGTATCGCGGATCGGTGGCGATGATCGTGCACCAGATGGTCGGCGGCCTGAGGTCGGGCATGGGATATTGCGGGTGCGAAACGGTGCCGGAACTGCAGCAGAAGGCGCGATTCGTTCGCATTAGCGCCGCCGGCCTGCGTGAAAGCCACGTGCACGACGTCATGATCACGCGCGAAGCTCCGAACTACGCGGCCGAGTAAGGGAAGAGGAAGAGACCGATTTGACTCCGCCTCGTCCCAATCTTCTGCGCGCCTGGTGGCCAGCCGTCGTCTGGATCGGTCTCATTACGTTTGAGTCCACCGATTTCTTGTCGTCAAAAAATACGGGCAGCATACTGTATGCCCTGTTGACGCGTCTGTTCGGCGAAATCAATTTCTACAAATTTCTCATTTTCCACCACTATCTGCGGAAGACCGGGCACGTAGTCGGCTACGGCATGTTGAGCCTGCTGCTGCTCCACGGGTGGCGGGCTACACTCGGTCGAGTGCACGTCTGGTTGTTGCGTGCGGCGTTGCTGTCCTGGTTGGGGACCGCCTGCGTTGCCGTCCTGGATGAATGGCACCAGAGCTTTATTCCGTCGCGCACGGGCACGATTTGGGATGTCGCGCTCGATAGCGTGGCGGGCATAGCGTTTCTGGTGGTTGCGTATTTGTGGTTGCGCCGGCCTGAAAAGTCGCCTGATTCCCTGTAGAGACGCGGCTTGGCGTGTCTCGGACTGCCACAAAGCTTTTGGGTTCGCCGGTCTCGGGAAGGGCACGACTTCACAGGCTGCGGAAAAAACTCAATCTCGCGTTCGATTTTGGGTGGCGCACACACTTCAGCGCTGCGATCACTGCATTGTTTTGAATGCGGCTTTAGCCGCTGAGGTGACGACTCTTGCCCGGGAACCACTTTTTCCGCAGCCTCTTCAGTCGCGCCGTAAGTGCCCCTGGAATAAACCCGCCTTCAGGCGCTGAGGTCCACGGTCGGTGCGCAACACGGGCTTGTCAGCAACCCCAGACGGGGCAAGCGCCGTCTCTACAGATCACTCTCGCGCAGGCGAACGGTGGGCAAGCAGGGCGAATCCCGCGACAGTGGCAATCCCTGCCGAAAAATAGAACGGGACGGCTGGGCCATACACCTTCCACAGTGCTCCGGTGATGACGCTCGAGAGCAGCGTCGTTACGCTAGTGAGAAACGAAAACATTCCCAGAGCACGACCCCGGACATCGCCAGCCACGCTTTCGACCACCAGTGCCTTGAGCACCGGATTCGTCAGCGCGTAGAAAAGTCCGTAGAAGGCCATGGTGAACCAGATCGCCAGTTGGGACGGCGCGAGCGCGAAGACAAAATAGACCACGGCGAAAACGAAATATCCGGCAGCGGCAATCGCCGAGCGCGAGAAACGGTCGCTGAATTTGCCCGCCGGCCACGAGAACAACGTGAACATGACGTTAAAGACCAGTCCCAGCAGTGGCGCCTTAGACGTGGGTATGCCGATGTTTCCGGCGCGCAGCACGAGGAACATGTCACTGGAATTTCCCAGCGAAAACAGCGTGACGACCGCCAGCACATAGTAGAATCCGCCGGGCAGTTTTGGGAGCCATGCGGATTTGCTCGCGGAGGGACGGGCGCCCTCGCCCGTCTGCGTAGGGACAGCCGCCCCCGGCTGTCTAGCCGAGCGCAGTTCGGCAGACGCGTGCGGCTGAGGCAACTCTGGATTCGCTCCAGCTTCCGCTGGCGGGTTCCCGGCGCGGTGAACTTCGCGGATTCCAACCCAGGCGACGATTACGCACAAAGCTCCCGGAATCGCAGCCGACGCGAACACGCCGCGCATGCCGAAGCGTCCAATCACCGCCAGCGCCAGCAGTGGGCCAGCGATTGCGCCGGCGGAATCCATGGTTTGAATCAGGCCGTAGGCGGAGCCGAGTCTTGACTTGTCGACGGACTCGGCCACCATCACATCGCGTGCGGTTCCACGGATGCCCTTTGCGAAGCGATCGGAAAATCGAATTCCGAGAATTTGCAACCACGACGAAACCAGCGCCAGCAGGGGCTTCACCGCGTTGGCTACGAAATATCCCGCAACCACGATGGGCTTGCGGTGCGAAACCTTGTCGGTCACGAATCCTGAAAACAGTTTCGCGAACGAAGCCACACTCTCGGCGGTTCCTTCGATGATCCCCAGTTGCGCGGGCCCGGCGCCCAGCGATGCCAGAAACGCGGGTAGCACCCAGTACGCCATTTCGCTGGCCGTGTCGTTCAGGAACGAAGTCAGCCCGAACACGTATACATTTCGCGGGGTAGATTCGGAACCTGATGGGGGCGCAGTGTCCATAGCGTTTATTGAAAATAGCATGGGCGCTGCAGGGCCGGGCGAGGCAACGCTGGTGGAGAGCCGGGTGTCCCCGCCCGGCAGGACGGTCACTGCGCTCTGCTACTTTGGGCGAGTGTCCAAGTCAATCAGAGCGGCGGACTCAGAAGGAGCCGGAGCCGCCGGCGTTACCCCAGCCGCGCGCGTTCCGATTCCAATCTGCATGGCGGTATTTTTCGGGAATTCCACTTCGCGCCCGCGCGCGATGAAGTGCGAGTAAACCGAGACCGCGGCTCCGTATGCTCCCATAGTGGTGCCGAAGGCGCGAGAGCGTACGACCGCACCCATTACCATTCCAACCAACTTGAATCCACCCAAGCCGCCTGCGGCCCCGCTGCCTGCGCCGTCCTGTCCGCCTCCGACTCTGCCTCTGTCGCGATCCCCTACGGACATCATGGCCAATCCTAACGACAGGGCTGTTCCCAGGTAGCGCGACTTCGAAGTGGTCGCCTCCGCACCACCTTCGGAATCCAGTTTCACGTTGGCATCCTTGCCGGCTTGCACGCCTTCGAGCGTAGCCACGACCTTCTGCTCAATGCCATCGGGCGGAACAAGTTCCGAGAATGCGATACGAAGCTGACCGTTCTTTTTCATGCGGCGCGCCGGTTGTGCCTGCTTGACCGTGCCCTTCAGACGGCTGCCCTGGGGAAGGATCAGGCGTTCACCATCCATCAGCGGTTGCGAGAGGACCGCTTCCACGTCCTGACCCTTGTGGGCAGTGGCGGACGACAACGGTGTGACCAGCCGAGCATGAACGACGCTTCCCTCGGGAAGTTCGCTGCCGATCGAGGAGGCCATCGGGGCGGTCATCGCCTCGCTCCCAAAATCCAACGCGTCCTCCAATTCAGCGAAGTACACCGTTCCGGCCGGAATGTACTGGCGGTGAACCGGCAATTGCGCCTCTCCGTAGCGTTCCAGGCGGCGGATTTTCCCGGGCGTCTTCAACTGCTTCATGGCGTTGTCCCATTCCTGGTGGGCTTGCTGCTTCGCCTGTTTGGTTTTCTCGGACGCCATGTCCCTTACGGCATTCTTCTTTTCTTTTTCGTTGGCCGCCGTGACCAACTCGATCACCTGGCCCGAGCCGGGAGTGACGCTGGTATGCAGCTGGAACCGTCTCCCGTCGGCCAGCACCAATTCATGGAAGCCGACTTCAATCCTCCGCCGGGGCGTGAAATCCGCATTCAGCGCGGCTAAAGTACGCTTGCCGCCTGAGATCTCCTCGATCTTCGTAACTTCGCCGATGATCTCAGAACCAACCGGCACGACAATGTGGTCAAACGCATAGACCGGCTCCACGATGCGCGCGTGGACTGGCTGCCCCACCTTCTTCACCCGGATTTCCTGATCCAGAGCCACTTGCAAGGGGGCGCCCTTCGCTACGGTCAAAGCAACCGTCTGCGGCGGTGCGGGCTGGGCTGGGTTGCTGGGGGCGGATGCAGGCTTGCGCTCGGAACCCGGGGTGAGTTGAGGAACGGGAACTTCCTGAGCTTCGACGGTGCAGGTCCATGTGAAGATAAGCAGAATCGTGCCCAACGCGCGCGCTAGTGCCATGTTGATTTCACCCGTAGTTTGCTAGGTTGATCACTATTGTAGAGCAATTGGCGCCGCCACAAGCGTTACAGTTTAGGATGCAGATGTTGGGCCGCGGGAAAGCCAAAATCGGCACGGTCGACCAAGGCTGGATCCAGTCCGGGGCCTGAGACCTGACACCTCCTTAACTTTGCCGATTCCAGTAGAATAGACATACATGTCTGACCGCACCTTTACCCTCGATGAAGCGCAGATGCTCCTGCCGATTCTGGAATCGCTGCTCAAGCAGGCCATTAACGGCAAGAAGCTGATTGAAGATGTGGACGCGGAGTTGCAGGAAACGGCGCACCGGGTTTTTCTCAACGGCGGCATGATGCTGAACGTGGTCCATCTGGCGCGGCGCAAGGCGGAGCGCGAGCGGGCGATTCGGCGCGTCAAGGACGCCCTCGCCGAAATTGACGCGACCGGCGTGCAGGTAAAAGACCTCGACATCGGCTTGCTCGATTTCCCCTGCAAGGTTGAGGGCGAGATCCTCCTGCTGTGCTGGAAACTGGGCGAGCCCGCCATCGGTCATTGGCACGGCACGGACGAGGGCTTCGCCTCACGCAAGCCGATCGACGAGCGCATAGCAAACGCAGGCAAGAAGCGGCCCAAGTAGGAAGAGCGGTCAGTGATCGGCGGTCAGCTCCCAGTCATCAGCTTTCAGCTCTCAGTCATCGGCTTTCAGGTCTCAGTCATCAGCTTTCAGTCATCCCTCCCCCAACGCTGTCATCCTGAGCGAAGCGAAGGACCTATGCATTTTGCTTGCAGCGCCGGAAATCCGCACTCTGCCACAAAACACGCGCAAGTTCCGAATCGCGCCTCGTTCCTTTGTTGGAGAACGCTTCGCGCACGCGGCAAACAGAGTGGGCAAGGCTGCGACCCAAGCCATGCACTATCGAGAATCGGGCAAGGGCCGGGCGTTCTGCTAAAATTAGCCGTCTGAGGCGATCACTTATGTTAACTGGGCGCAAACTGGTGTTGACGCTTGCTTTTACTGCTTTGGTTGCACTGGCCCTTGGGGTCAGCTGTCGGGGGTTCTTTCCAAGACCCGTTCTCCAGTCGATCGCCATCCAGCCCCCCAGCCCGCAGATCCAAGTCACCAAAACGCTGAACCTGCAGGCTTGGGGATCTTACGACGACGGGACGAGAAAGCAGATTACCAGCGGCGTCTCCTGGTCGAGCAACAGTGGGAACGTAACGTTTGCCGATCCCAACAGCGGAGCGGCATTGGGGGCGGTCGCGGGTACGGCCACGATAACAGCATCCGCGCAGGCCCTGAGCGGAACCGCAACCGCCACTGTGATCGGAAGCGTCACGTCGATCACGGTCAATCCCACGAGCGGCGGCGTCACCAAGGGAGGGACGACCCCCGCACCCTTTACCTTTGCGGCGTCTCCGGGCCCACCGCTTTTCATCACGACTGACAATGGTGGCACTTTGGTGATCATGCCGAACGATAGTCATATAACGTGCATTGTCTCCGTGGATACTCCCGGCAATCCTGACGAAGAATGCACCGCGGATACAAGCGCGGCCCCCTCATACACAATCGTAATGACTTATCCGAGTTCGACAGGCGGCACCGTAACATCAACTCCAGTAGTCACGCTGACGGTAAATTAGTGAATTAGCTGGCGGGTTGCGTTCTGTAGACTGATGGCACCATGGGCCTCTCACGCCGCGTGTGGTGACGGGGCTTCGCCCCGTCCGCTTCCGGAAATTTTTGTCAAGCCGCCCTTTTCACGATTTTTCGCGTAAGTCGCTGCATCGCCTCACAAAATAAAGTTGGGAAAGTTGGCAGGGTGGGTAGGTCAAACTTGATATAATAGAAACATAAGTAAGAAAAGGGTGCGGATCTTCCGCATCCTTTTTCCATTTGGGACCAGTTCCGGTACACGACGGCAGCGGCACCGCTCTAAGTCCTTATTCCTGAGGATTTTGCATATAAGTCCTTATTATTGAATACTTTGCAAGAAGTCCAGCTAACCTCATGATTCTAATAGATCGGAAAAGGGGGATAGGGGGTACCCTACAGGTCGTACCAAACGACGGTCGCTACGACCGTTTGGATAGTTCCGCCGTGTCCTGCTCGCCGCTATCATCCTAGGGTGGTGTCATGCCCGACATACATTGCATAGGAATCTGTACCGGCGGCGGAGACGCTCCGGGATTGAACGCGGTTATTCGCGCTGCCGTAAAGGCGGCCATCCTTAAATATAAGTGGAAAGTGATCGGCATACCCGATGGCTTTGACGGCGTGATCTGGCCGGAGCGGGCGCGCGAGCTTACGCTGAAAGATGTCAGCGGCATTCTGCCGCGCGGTGGAACCATCCTCGGCACCACCAACCGCGGCAATCCGTTTTCCTACAAGATGTTAGAGAACGGGCAGGAGGTGGTCCGCGACATTTCCGACAAAGTAATCGCGAACGCAGCCCAACTGGGGATTGATGCTGTGATTTCGATTGGCGGCGATGGCTCGATGAAAATTGCCGACGATCTCTACCGCAAGGGGATGAAGATTGTCGGCGTGCCGAAGACGATTGATAACGATCTTTCGGCGACCGAAGTAACCTTTGGCTTCGACACCGCGCTGCACACGGCCACCGATGCGGTGGATAAGATTCACACCACCGGCGAGTCGCATCATCGCGTGATGGTGGTCGAGGTCATGGGGCGCGACGCGGGGTGGATCGCACTGGAGGCGGGCATTGCCGGAGGCGCGCATATCATCCTCATCCCCGAAATACCGTTCAGCCTGCGGAAGATTTGTGAGCGTCTGGAAGAGCGTGCACGCTACGGCAAGCACTTCACCATCATCGTCGTGGCCGAGGGCGTGAAATTACCGCCCGAGATGAAGCACATGGCGAGGGCATCGGCGGTCGGCAACATGATCGGAGATGCGGTTGCTTTGCTGGCGCGCAAGGAAGTGCGCGTGAGCGTCCTCGGTCACATTCAGCGCGGTGGGTCGCCTTCGCCCTATGACCGCATTCTGGGCACCCGCTTTGGCGTCGCGGCGGCGGATCTGATCGCGGCCGGCGGCTTTGGCAAAATGGTCTGCCTGCAGCAGGAGTTGATTCGCGCAGTGAACATTGCGGACGCGGTGGGGAAGCTGAAAGTCGTCGATCCGAGCGGCGAGATGGCGAACGCGGCGCGGGCGGTGGGGATCGGCTTCGGCGACTGAGCGGAAGCAAGCGATCGAGTTGCGTACCGGCGGAAGCGGGATCGCGTTATATTGGATAGCAAGCCCGTGAAACATATCCGACAGCGGTTCTTGTTGTTCATTCCAATTCTGTTTCTCGTTTTTTTATCGGCTTGCAGGCACAGCGGCGGGCGCGTGCTGGAGATCGCCTACGTTTCCGGCGTTCAGGCCAATCTGCGCGACCATGTGGCAGCGGTTTACGAGAAAACCGGAGTAGTGAAGAACGGCGAGCGCGTGGAAGTCCTCGACCATGACCGCCACTTCGTCAAAGTGCGCAACGCAACCGGTGCGACCGGATGGGTGGAGCAGCGCTACCTCGTCAGTCAGGATGTCTACGATCGCATCCAGAAGCTGACTGCCGACAACCAGAAAGACCCCGTACAGGCGCAGGGTGTGACGCGCAACGATACGAATCTGCACGTCGAACCGGGGCGCGATACCGAACATCTCTACCAGATTTCTTCCGGCGAGAAGCTGGCGCTGTTGAAGCGTGGCACAGCGGAGAAGCCGGGATCGGTTGCCCCGGCATCGCGCACCGCCATCGCGGGCGGCAATCCGCGGAACAACGATAAGAAGCCCGTGCCGGTGATCGAAGATTGGTGGCTGGTGCGCGACTCTCACAACCGTGTCGGCTGGGTGCTGGCCCGCATGGTGGATCTCGACGTTCCGCTCGACGTTGCGCAATACGCGGAAGGCCAGCGCATTGTCGCATTCTTCTTGCTGAATCAGGTGCAGGATGGAGACAAGAAGGTCGCGCAGTACTTGACCGTCGTCACCGAACCCAAGGATGGCCTGCCCTTCGACTTCAACCAGATTCGCGTCTTCACCTGGAACGTGAAGCGCCATCGCTACGAGACGGCCTATCGCGAGCGCATGCAAGGCGTCCTGCCCGTAACCGTCGCACAAGAAAGCTTCGACAAGGAAGGCCTGTTGCCCGTGTTCGTGCTTCGCGTGCAGGACGACAGCGGAAAAGTCAGCGAGCGCAAGTACAAGCTCAACACGCCGATTGTGCGGCGAGTGTATGCGCCGGGAGAACAGCCGGTGCGGGCAACCGCGAAACGGACGGCAGGACGGAGTGAACGGCGGAAGCACTAACCTGGATTATTCACGAAATCTCTAGCCAAAAAAGAAAGGATGCTCTAAAAGGTTGATGAACACTGGGTTTTGCGCACCCAGCATTCCCTTTCGGAGCATCCATCGCTTGATACAAAGTGTTTTGCCACAACTGACCTTCTCCTTCTACCGTCATCAACCCATCCGCACCGATTTTTCCGGGGGCCAGATCACCTGCGCCGGTCGCGCCTCCGAAGTCTTCGCTTTCTACAACGATCGCGGCGAGTGCGAGAACCGCATCGAGGAGTTCAAGAACGGTTTCCGCGCCGACCGCTTGAGCTGCCACCGCTTCCTGGCGAACGCCTTCCGCCTACTCCTGCACGCCGCCGCTTACAACCTGGTTAACTTCTTTCGTCTGCAGTTGCCCCAGCCTTGGTGCTCCGCCCAAATCGAAACCCTGGTCTGGGTCGATTTCTTCACAGCTTCCTGTCCCCAGGTTTCGGTCCCCAGGTTTCCAAAGTCTTAACTCATTGTCGGACCGCCGGCCAAACGCTGTACGGTGTCACCGCAGTGATTGAACCACCCGGCTCCACAGCCCCATTATTTGAATTGAACCTGTATACCTGAATCGGCTGGTCCCAGCCCGCCCCATAGATCAGCTTGTCATCCGGGCTGAAGTAGAGCCAGCGAATCCCGGGGACCACCCACATCTTCACCAACTGCCTCCCTGCGACATCGATGCGCGCAACCACGGTCTGCCCACCAGTAAACGTGCCTTGCCACTCAGGCAGGAATACATATTGCTGATCAGGACTAACCCAGAATTCCTCAGCCGTGTAACACGCATGCAGCATCGCCTGCGTGCATGTAAAAAGCGGTTCCTGGGGATATTTCACGTTCTTGTAAACGTACAACTCCGTCTCATATACCGCGTTCGTAACCGCAACCAGAATCAGCTTGTCGGTGAAAACCGTAAAGCTCGAGGTATCATAATTTGCGGTGCCAAAGAATCCCACATCGGCACTCAGAGCTCCAGTGTCTCCACTGATTCGGTGATAGCTGTAGTTATCGCGGCTTTCGCCGTGTCCGAAATAGCCGTTCCAGTCGTCGTAGAGACGTGTCCCTGTCCCATTGAACCCCACCAGCAATTCCAGATAGGCATAATCTGGACCGTAGGTGGCCTGAACTTTCGGATCCTGAGTCAACATGCCGGTCGCCGTGTCGATGTGGTAGAGGTACAGCGTCGACGCATACTCTTGGCCGGTGGTGTAGGTTTCTAGCGCGTACGCATACTTTCCGCTGGGATGGATCAGGAACCGCAAAAATCCCCAGAGTTTCACTGCGATCGTTTGGACCGGCGGTTCCTGCGGCACCCCCGAACCGTCAGTGGCGTAGACGTTTATGAAATAGTGGGAAAGGCCGAATTCCGCGTCTGACGATATGACATAAATGAAACGGTCGTCAGGCGCGGGAATGACGGCTTGCAGAAACTGCTTATTCGGAGTAGTCAGCGGATTGCCGACCTCAGAGGGGAGCCCGCTGACCGGATCCACCGTGTAGGTTGTAACCGCGTGGGTGGTCGAGACGTAGAGAACGTCGACGGTCCTTGCAAAACTACACCTGGCAACTAGCAGGCTCAAGAAAGCAAGGGCTAAACGTAGAGTCGGGAAATGGCGCATGGCAATCTCCTACCGAGTCTCAGATGAGAGACTCTGGCCGGCAGTTGTCTGGAAGGCGGGTGGCTAACGCGGATTATTCATATATTTGAAGACAACAAAAGCCTCCTTTGTTACAAACATGTTGTCTCACTAAACACTCGACAGCGTTTCTCGTTGGTTGCCATTTCTGATAATAATTAGGTTGGCTCATTGCAGCTTTCGCAGCGCCTGGCAACTCAGTCCAGAGAGCTTGCGCGTGAGCGAAGATCTTAATCGTAATGATGCGGGCGGAGTGATCATTCGGGCTAAAGCCACTCTGGCCCTCGGAGAAGGAAGGAGTTCGCGATGAAGACACGGATTGCGCTTCTATGCTTTCTTCTGTTTTATGCCGTTACTGCCCTAGCCCAACTAGGCGCCAATTGTGGCGAACACCCCAACGTCTTCCGCAATAAATCCGGAATCGTATGGTTCACTCCCGAACAGCTGGAAAAGATCACAATCAGGAGAATTGAACCTGTGATGCCTCGCATCGCGTCGGGATCTCATTATGATGGTTACGTCACTTTCAAAATCCTGGTGGATACCAAGGGCGACATCGGTTGCATTTGGGGTAGCTCTGGCAAACCCATATTCGTTAGGGCTGTCAACGAAGCACTACAATATTGGAGGTATACGCCAATGCTACAGGATGGGAAGCCTGTCGAATTCGTTGGCGTGATGAAGTTTCATGTGGGCGCAAACTAGGTTTAAGCAGCATTAAATTATTCAATCAACTGTAGAACAGGGCGATGCTTTCGACTACCCAGCGGATCTCGGCCTCGGTCAACTCTGGAAACATCGGCAAGGCCAGCACTTCACTGGCGGCCTGTTCCGAGACCGGCATGTCTCCTGCCTTCAGTCCGAGGTAAGAAAAAACGGGCTGCAAGTGCAGCGGCAGCGGGTAGTAGATTTCCGACCCAATCTTTCGTTCCGCGAGGAATTGACGCAATTCGTCCCGCCGCTCGGCGCGAATCACATACTGATGAAACACATGTTTGGCTTGCGGATTTCGCGCCAGCAAGCGCACCGGTGCTCCGCTCTGATCGGAAGGCCGGCTCGAAGTCTTGCTGGAAGTCAGCCCGGCCTCAGCGAACAACCGGTCATAAGTCGCGGCGTGCTGCCGCCGGCTCTGGTTCCAGTCCGCTATGTGTGCCATCTTCACCCGCAGCACCGCTGCCTGTATGGCGTCCATGCGTCCGTTCCAGCCAAATTCGTCATGGTAGTAGCGCCGCGGACTGCCATGGTTGCGCAGCTGCCGCATGTGCTCCGCCATCCGCGGACAAGTCGTGGTGACGATTCCCGCGTCCCCGTAGGCGCTCAGATTCTTGGTGGGATAGAAACTAAAGGCGGCGGTTACGCCTAGCGAACCCGCGCCGCGCCCGCTCCACTCGGCGCCAATCGCCTGGGCGGCGTCCTCCACGATTGCTATTTCAAACTCCTGCGCTATGCGGTCGAACTTGTCCATGTCGGCGCACTGGCCATAAAGATGTACGGGAAGAATGGCGCGAACGCTTTCTGGTTGCCCCGCCAGTTGCCGATCACGCAAGTGGCGGCCAACGAGCACCGCATCGAGATTCAGCGTGCCGGGATCGACGTCCACAAAAACCGGCATCGCGCCCGCCCGCACAATTGCGCTGGCCGAGGCAAAGAAGCTGAATGCCGTGGTAATAACCGAGTCCCCGGGCTTTACGCCGGCGGCAACGAGCGCCAACCAGAGGGCTTCCGTGCCTGACGCGCAACCGACGGCCCAAGCCGCTCCCGTGAACGCCGCAATCTCTCGCTCGAGTGCCTCGACCTCCGGACCGAGAATGAAGCTTTGCGAATCGCACACGCGCGCGATGGCGGCCAGCACTTCTTCGCGGATGCCATTATATTGACGGCGCAAGTCAAGGAGAGGAACGACTTCCGGCGCGGTGTGTTGTGGCGTCTTGCGTGGAGATGAGAGGTTGGACTTCACAACTACAAGATTCTAGCAGGCGAGAACTGAAGCAGTGTGACGGGAGTGGCGCGGAGAGGGCAGCGGCGAAAAAGAGGGCATCCGCTTCGGACGCCCCCTTTGCTTTCTGAAAATATTCCTTTGGTAAGTTTGAGACTGCGGTGAACTACTCTTTCTTTTCTTTACCCTCAGCCTCATTGGCGGCGATGTCTTTCTGCACCTGCGCTTCGGCATCAGCATTTTCCATCGCCTTGCGGTTCTCTTCGGCACGTTTGGCGCGGACTTCGGCGCGCTTCTGGCGCTTTTCATCCAGCACCTGCTCGCTACCCAGCAGTTCGATGAACGCCTTTTCGGCACCGTCACCCTTCCGCCAGGCGGTGCGAACGATCCGCGTATAGCCGCCCTTGCGGTCACCGAAGCGTGGAGCCACCGTATCGAAAAGTTTATGGACGGCTTCGTCCGTCATCAAATAGGCTTTCGCCTGCCGTCGCGCGGCCAGATCCCCTTTCTTACCGAGGGTGATCATCTTTTCAACCGACGGACGCACCGCCTTCGCCTTGATCACGGTCGTTTCAATGCGTTCTTCCATGATGATCGAAGTGACCATGTTGCGCAGCATTGCGCGCCGATGTGAAGTGGTCCGTCCTAATTTGTATCCTGCAACTTTGTGACGCATGGATTTCCTCTTGTTTTAGTGGAGCGACGGGCGTCCTCGCCCGTCACCCCATCCTTGAATCAATGCCGGCTGGAGCCGGCGAATCTTCTACAAAAATCCTACAGATCGTTGTCGCCGTATGCCGAGGCGGGCAGTACCTGATTCGAAGTCGGTCCGGGCACGGCGTTTCCGTGCTCGTCGATCTTCATACCCAGGCTCAGGCCCATCGAGGAGAGAATTTCCTTGATCTCGTTCAGCGATTTCCGCCCGAAATTCTTCGTCTTCAGCATCTCGGCTTCGGTCTTCTGCACCAGTTCGCCGATCGACTGAATGTTGGCGTTCTTCAGGCAGTTATAGCTGCGCACCGAGAGTTCCAATTCCTCGACCGAACGGTTCAGGTTCTCGTTCTTGATTTCCGGCCTGCGCTCTTCGCTCGCCGACGCCGTCTCAATCTCTTCTTCGAAGTTGATGAAGATATTCATGTGATCCTTCACCAGCTTCGCGGACAGTCCCAGCGCATCGCCCGGAGTGATCGAACCGTTCGTCCAGACTTCCACTGTCAGCTTGTCGTAATCGGTGATCTGCCCCAAACGCGCGGCTTCGACGGTGTAGTTGCATTTGCGCACCGGCGTATGTACGGAGTCGATGGGAATGAATCCGATGCCCAGATCATCCTCGAAATTCTTGTCCGCGGAAACGTAACCGCGGCCGCGCTTCAGGCGCATTTCCATTTCGAGCTTGCCGCCCTCGCTCACCGTCGCGATGTAAATTTCCTTGTCGAGTACTTCCACATCGCCGTCGGCTTCAATCATGCCGCTGGTAACCACACCCGGCTGATCGGCGCGCAGGTAAATCGCCTTCGGACCATCGCCAGCAAGTTTGAACGGGACCTGCTTCATGTTGAGGATGATGTCGGTCGCATCCTCCACCACGCCCGGAATCGACTGGAACTCATGCAGCACGCCTTCGATCTTCACCGCGGTAACGGCCGCGCCTTCGATCGAACTCAGCATCACGCGCCGCAGCGCGTTGCCAATGGTTGTGCCAAATCCGCGCTCAAATGGCTGCGCCCAGAACATCCCGTATTTGTCAGTGAGCGAACTGGTATCGCTAGCCAGCCGCTTGGGTTTTTGAAAACCTCTCCAAAGCATGATGTGTTTCTCCTCTCGGCCATGTGGCTCCGCGCGGCTCTTTGAACCGGCCCAGGTTCAAATCAAGCGCCAC
>Ga0209890_10000542_pt1 | contig 17471 bp, 13 predicted proteins | sample OrgsoiDNA2013049_FD_185799 | JGI IMG/M metagenome (GOLD analysis project Ga0209890, IMG submission 185799) | Permafrost soil microbial communities from the Arctic, to analyse light accelerated degradation of dissolved organic matter (DOM) -... | ecosystem: Environmental > Terrestrial > Soil >...
AACTAATCCCCGTAAAATGAACGCAGAAGACGGAATGCGGCCTAGTGAGACCATCATCAAAAGCATTTCCCGAGTCGTCCCCATATTGCAGCAACGCAATGACGTATACATACTTCTTTCCCTGGTGAATTGCCTCCGCATCCACAGGACTAATCGGCTGATCTGAATCTCCCGGTTTTAGTTTTTGATGTGAGGTATCGAACAGCATGGATTGGCCCGGCATTGTCTCAAATTCCGGATTGCTGATGTAGGAACTGCCACCTTTTTTTACCAGATCGAATAGGTGATGCTCACCTAAATCAGACAAGATCCAATCAGAAACATAACCCACTGAAGAAATCTTCGGCGCTCTGACCTTGACGCTTCCAGCATTTCGGACGGTAAACCGGAACGTCAATGGCTGATTTGCATATACGCCTACATCAACGTTGTCGATACGCAGAACTCCCGATTCCGATTCGGAGACTAGCTTACTGTCTGGGCGTCCAGCCCACGCACGCAGCATTATTCCAGCCCATGCTAGCGTCACCCCGCAAACGACGATCACCGCAAACCGGGTGAGGACCGTCATCTCCAGTACATACTTGCTTCTGGAAATCCACACGAATCCGATGAGCCAAGCCAAGAACGCACAGATAGCGTTGACCTTACTTACCTTTCCCGACTCTGTGAGAATCACCAATATCAAAGCCATGATCAGAGCAAGCGCAGGGTGTTTTACCTGCCGGAACAGCCATTCGAGTAGTTTGTCGAGACGCGGCATGGCCTTAGGGAAACTTTCCATAAAATATGCGTGTAACGCTTTATCTTCGGTAGCCAGTCTGTGGAACAAAGACGTGAGTTTTCCCATGACGCACACCTCCGCAATGATCTATCCCGTTGAATAAACGGGAAACCATGCAGGAGAGGGTACACCTTAAATCATCTGGATTTCTTTTTTGGGCTGTCGCTATAGTTGGGCCAAGGCGAACATGGACGATTAACTAGGAGAACCTCCGCCACCGTTCGGCGGTAAACCCGGTGAAGCGGTGCCAGAAGTTGACCCCGATGACGTAAAGGCCGTATGGCGAGAATATCAAGACACTGCGAAGGATAATCCCGGTGTGAAGTTTGGGATTGATCTCAGAGTTCTTGAGCACGTCTGTAAACCGGGCGCGGATGTTCGCGCAGTCTACTACCGCCAAGCCGCGCTTGACCTTCTCCGGCTTTTGTCTCAGCAGAAGCCGTTCTCTGAAATGGCCGGACAGGAGTTTAAAGCGAAGATCACGGCGCTAATGACCGACGGTGCATTCAGGGATGCCGCATTCCGTGCGATGGCAAAGGTGCCAATGGAGTGGATGGAAGTGGGAGTTGTTCGAGACAGCCCGCCGTACGATTTCGAGGAATTTCTAAGGCTCTGCGAACAACAAGAAACGGGAACCTAAAGCGCCCCCAACGCGGCGCTCAGGTTCCCGTAATTCCACCGCCGATCTAGGCGGCCTGATGCACCGTCAACCATTCGTGGTAACACTCGCCGATCATCCAGGCCGGAATTCTCCCGCCCAGCATGGCCCGGTACTCTTTCTGTATCCGGCGCGGGAGAGTGTTCACCGTCACCCCTTGCGATTTCGCAGCTTCTTTCAGCGTGGGGAGTAGGTCCTCGCCGAACAGGTTCAGGACTGGAACGAGCGGTTCGCCGAATCCCGCGTCCAGCCGTGGCTTCACCGCAGCCCCGCACGTCGCGTGCAAAACTTCTGCGGGTCGTTTGATTAGGAGGTTTGATTACACGCGGTGCACGTGGATTTGTAGCCTGTCGAGTTGTCGAGTTGTGATTTTATACGGCCCCCTTGGTTTTTATTCCCACCACAAAACCGTTATGAAAAATCTTGGCATCTGCGGGTGCCCCCGTCGACGAATACCTCGTACACGTTGTGCACGCCTACTGAACCCTTTCCGTCTTGGCCTTTTCCATCTCAAGCTCTATAGCTTGCTCGACTAGTTTTCCGGTCGCGCCTTTCGCCTCATCGGACACTTCCGTGTAGTGCTTTAAATTTGTGTCGAGTGCATTTCTCAGCGATGCCGCGCCGTGCAAGGGATTTTTTGAAAGCTCAACGGCAACGGAACTGTACCCGCGCCGACCTGGATAGTAGCCACGCCATTCAATTCCCGCCTTCCGCATTGCGGGTGCTATCACCCTCACATTCAGCGAATCCAGACTCAGCGGCTTACCCTTCTCGTTCTGTAAGATGAAACCGTCAGCCGATTGGCCTCGTAACTTTTCGAGTAGAGAGCGGAGCGGTTCAATAACTCGGACACGGCCCGCAGATTGTTCGTTTTTAGTTTCACCCACAACATTCCGCCAGACACCGCGCCGAATATTCAACTCCAAGCTGTCATAGTCTGCCCATTGCAGCCCGCGAATCTCTGCCGGCCGCAACGCTGTGCAGTAGGCAAGCGCCACGGCAACCGCCGCGCGTAGGTTTAGCGGTTCGAGAATCCTCAACATTGCGACGAACGTCTCAACCGAATACTTGACCGTACTTTTCGGTTTGGGAACCTTGACCGTCCACTTTGCGCCTTGGCCCTTGATTGCGCTGCGAATCGGGTTGCTGTTCAGCGGAAGAACGCCGGTTGTGATGGCCCACTCGTACACGCCGGACAGAAGGAATTTAATATGTGAAAGTGTGTTCCGCCCCAGCCCGGCTTTGGCGTGGTGGTCCAGGATGGCGGTTGCGTCCGAAGTTCGCAAGTCACTGATCGGGATTTTTCCGACGTACTCTTTCCAGTAGCCTTCCCAGGTCCGCTTGTAGCCGTTCACCGTGGCCGCTGATTTCTGCTCGGTAACATACGGGAGGTAATGCTTCTCGATAAAGTCGGTGAGCGAGAGTTGCGCCGATGGGAAGTCCTTGCCGGTGTTCACCGACTCCATTAGCCGGTCCATGTGGTGTTGAACGTCGGCTTTTGAGCGGTACAGGTCAGATTTTTCTACCAGCTTGACGGCTTTAGTTTTTCGACGCCCGTTCTCGTAGGTCTCGCTGGTATAATACCGACCAAAGAAGGCGGTACGAGTTTCAATGATTTCGCCTTGCTGGATGCGCGGCGCTCGATTGCGCCGGAGAAGCTCTGCAATGACCATGCTGGGTAGCTTAGTGTATGTACGTTGGATACGCAACAAATCTTTGTTAACACACAATCGCATTTTTGTATGTTACTGAAAACAAAGTCGGAGAGATGGCCGAGAGGCTGAAGGCGGCGGTTTGCTAAACCGTTATACGGGCTAATACCTGTATCGAGGGTTCGAATCCCTCTCTCTCCGCCAGTTCTTACATTCTTAATCGCTTACGCCTCATTCGATTGCAAGCGTCGTCATCACCGATTTCGGTTCAGGTGTCCCGTCGGTGTCCTATCACTGTTTCAGGCCACGACAAAACGGAGCGAATGCGGAACCGTTTCCGATTCGCCCCTGCCGAATTGACCCTGGGAGCTAACCGCGTCCAAACGTGGCGTCAATCTTCTCCATAATCCTCTCCGCCCATTGAATGCTTGCGGCAATCAACTTGTCCGTTCGCGGGCTTCCCTGCGGCCCTCCAAACAGGTCGTCCGCCGTCTGCATGTGCAGGCTAGCCAGGATCGCCGCCATGATTCCGATGACCCGCTTCCGGCCCTCGTCCATCGGAGCAGCCTAGCAGATTCGCCATTTGTTCGCCACTACCCCCCCCGCTAGGGGAAGAGGCGATCCTGAGTCTCGGTCAGCTCGACGGGTGTCGAGCACTCTACGTCGTCATTCCCAACATGGTTGACCCTAGTACTCACGGGGTAGCAGCGCATGATTCGGGCGTCGCAGGGTCTCAACATGTCCGAGACTGCCTCAACATTCGTCATCCCCGGATCGAGCCACTGATCGTAATCGGCTCGGTCGAGGATAACTGGCATACGGTCGTGGATGGCGGAGGTCACCACGTTCGGCGCGGTTGTAAGGATTGAACAGGATTTGACCCAGTGTCCGCTCGGGTCCTTCCAGCGATCCCACAGTCCCGCAAATGCGAACAACTCGCCGTGATTCACTTCAAAGAAGTAGGGCTGTTTCGCTCTGCCGCTCCGCGTCCACTCGTAGAATCCGTCCGCCGGGACAAGGCATCTGCGACTGGCCAACGGATCGCGGAACGCCGGCTTCGTCGCCGCCGTCTCCGATCTGGCGTTAATCATCTGGGCGGAGATTGACGAGTCTTTGGCCCACGATGGAATGAGTCCCCAACGCATCAACGACAATTCCCTGCGAGGTTCCTTCGGGTTCTGCTGGATGACGGGAACGGGCTGTGTTGGTGCAATGTTGTATCTGGGAGTCCACTCCATCACGTCGGACGACGCGCCGAAATACTCCTCGACAAGCTCTTTTCTGCGCGACAATCGGTAGCGCCCACACATCAGAAGATTATTGCAGATGCCGAACTGGGAGGGTTCGCCGCCCCGGTCTGGGGTCAATGAGTGTAATCGCCTGATTACGTCAGTTACTTCCGAGTCCCTGCACGCAAAGCTAACTGCGATCAAAAGTGGTCGACGTCGATGATGGCTTTGGCGAACGCCTGCGGAGCTTCTTGCGGAAGATTGTGACCGACGCCTCCCTTGATGACTCGATATTCATATTTTCCCGAAAACTTTTTGCGGTAGGGCGTGTCATCTGGATAATGCGGAGCGCCATTGGCATCGCCTTCCAGGGTGATCGTCGGTACGGTGATAACCGGAGCTTCCGCAAGCCTCTTTTCCAACTCGTCATATTTCCGCTCGCCATCAGCCAGGCTTAGACGCCAACGATAATTGTGGATCACGATGCTGACATGATCGGGATTGTCGAAAGCAGCCGCACTGCGATCGAACGTGGCGTCATCAAAACCCCACTTGGGAGAGGCGATTTGCCAAATGAGCTTGGCAAAGTCGTGCCGGTATTTGTCGTAACCAGCCCGGCCGCGTTCGGTTGCGAAATAATACTGATACCACCATTGGCGCTCAGCCTCCGGGGGCAACGGTGCTTTGTTGGCCGCTTGATTGGGGATCGCATAACCACTCACCGAAACCAGGGCCTTGCAGCGTTCTGGCCAGAGCGCCGCCATGATACCGGCTGTCCTAGCTCCCCAGTCAAAACCGGCCTGGATTGCCTGCTTGATCTTGAGCGCATCCATCAAGGCAATGATATCGACGGCGACCGCTGCTTGCTGGCCATTCCGGAACGTATCGTCTGAAAGAAAGCGCGTCGTGCCATGGCCGCGTAAATAGGGAACGATCACCCGGTATCCCGCCTCTGCCAATAAAGGAGCGACATCTACGAAGCTATAAATGTCGTAGGGCCAGCCATGCAGAAGAATGACCGCCGGGCCATTGCTCGGGCCGGCTTCGGCGTAGCCGATGTTTAGAAGCCCGGCATCGATCTGCTTTAGGGAGCCGAACGATGCGTTGGTTCCCGTGGCCGCGCTTGACGGCATTGCGTTACTGGTTTTGGCGTTCGCGGAGCCTAGGACGCCGAGCTGAGTAGCAACCACAGCCACAGCAGCGGTACCAATAAAACGGCGACGATTCTGATTAATTTCTTCGGACATTTTCTGCGCTCATTTCTCGGTCCTCTATTTGTTTGATTTGGTCACGGCGGGGGCTTCAGGCCTCTCGCCAGGCCGGAGAGTCCTCGATTTGTTTTGACGGCGATTATATCTTGAAATTATTTCTGATGACTCTCTGAGCGACGACCACTGGCGGATATTGAGCCTTATTCCGGGGTTTCCACTTCGTCATCACTGGTAGATTTGAAGGTTTATGGTCTGTTGCCCCTGGTTAATTTCACAATTGGCGAAAAATCGCCATTACACTCAATGACCAGCGGTCAAAACGTGAAATCGCCTGATTTCGCCATTTGTGTTCCGGTGCTGCTGCTTGATTCTCGATAGATAGCCGTATGCTGGCCGGCTTTCAACGAGTCGCCGCCACTGCAACCGATGTTTTCGTACAATACAGCTGCGCCCACGTCAGTCTTCATTTGTACTGCTCACCGGAGGGTGTTCTTGAGATTTCGACGTATTGCGGCATTCGTACCACTGGCCTCGATTCTCGTGTTGGCTCAACCGCAAGAGCCTAAATCGACGCGTAGTGGTTCCCGGAGTGTTCCTCCCCAGGCCTTGCAGCTTTTGGAAGAAGCGTCAGCGCAGGCAGGTGCTCTTCAACCTTCCTCACAGGCCGGTCTCTTTTTCCTCATTGGGCGAACATACGCGGCGATCGACGGTGCTAAAGCCCGCGCAGCCTACGAAATCGCGTACCAGAATATGCGGGCGAGCATCGCTGTGGATGGGGATAAGTCATGGATCGTGGGATTCATGGGGCCAGACCTCATTATGGCGACCGTGGAAGCAGCGCCGATGACGGTTGAACAGTCTTTGCCTGACAAGCCGCTCCGCGACATTGCACTTGAATGGCTTGTAAAGCGATACGCGCAACAGAAGAACTGGAATCGCGCAATTGAATTGCTTTCAATGATGGAATCGGATGCGGCGATGACTCCGGCAGCTCGTGACTTGTTGGCTGCTTTGCCGCGACAGGTAGACCGTGATCGCGTCTTCATGCTGGTGCTGAACGCTTACACCCAAGTCTCGCATCGCCAGGTAGGAACTGGCAGTCCGGACGATCTAGGCACGCTCATGCTGCGCTATTGGCGCAAATTAAGCGCAGGTCTCGTGCAGCAGGCGATCGATGAATTACTGAAGCAATCGAAGGATGGTGACAGCATCGTAATGAAGTCGCCTCAAGGAACAGTCACCTTTTCTTCGTATCAGTTCCGACTGTCTCAGATTTTACCCGTCCTAAAGGCAATTGATCCTGATCGCGCGAACCAACTCCTCAAGGAAGAGGCGGACACGGTGGCTCTGTTCGTTAGGTATCCTCAAGGACAGTTGTCGGCCGATTCTTCGCTCCGTGACAATGCTGGAGACAACCCATCAAGCCAGGTCTCTTATTCCTACGTGCACGAATCAACAGCTGCTAGCTCAGTCGCTGCGCGAATGGACGTTGAACGAACCACAGACGACTTTATAGCCAGCGCGAATAAAGACTCCGATAGCGCGATCGCGAACGCCTCGCGTATTTCCGATCCTGTGCTGCGCATTCGTGTGCTGGTTGGGATAGCGCAGACAATCGCTACAAAGCAGCCAAGCCCTGCCAAACGTGCCCTGCACGAGGCTTTGAAGTCCCCGCCGGACCAGGACAAAGGCTGGCGTTTGTGGAAGGACGCGACAGAAGTCGCTCTTCAATTAAAAGATGAAGGCCTCGCCAGTGCGACCCTGAACGAGGGACTTAAAGCGGCACGCCGAGTGTATGATGACGACTCCGATCACGACAATCCCAACGAAGCGTTGAGGCTCTATTGGCCTTCTGTTTTCGCTTACCGGGAATTGCTTGCGTTGCAGCTCAGAATTTCGCCTGACCAGGCGCTTGCTGCGGTACGAAACCTGCCTGACGAGGAAGTCGTGGCCCTTGAAAAAGTAATGCTTGCTGCGGCAATGCTCAATGCATCATTACCTGAGACCAGCCCAATGGTCGCCAAAAAGCATGACTCGGACTGACCTGGCGTTAAATCGCGATTACACTCATTGCCCGACCGACGCTCCGTCTAGACCCAGAACGTGCGAAGCAGCCTTGCTAGTTGCCAAAGAGCGTATTCAATTGCCATGTAGAGAACGCAGTTGATGGCGACGGCGGATACCGTAATCATCAAGCCCGGAATTGTGCTGCGCCAGCCTACAACCAGCATCACAGACGCAGGCCAGATTACATGCATCCAGTCAGTGCCGGTTGCATTCGGCTGTAGGACGCCTGCAACACCGAACCACATCAGCGTCAGCACGGCACTCGAGATCGCGAGGCCGAACAACGCACCAATGAGCAACACGGCTCGGCTCGTCAAAGAGAACCTCCCCTTCGAGGTCGGAACCAGAATTGTATCTCCATTCTCGATTGGCGATAAATCGCCATAACGCTCAATGACCAGCGGTCAAAACGTGAAATCGCCTGGTTTCGACAGCTGGTGGTTCTTTTGCACACGTTTAAGCGATAGAAAAGCCGTGTAGGCCAGCGTCGGAAAAACGGCCTTTGAATAAGACTTCCAGTTCGATGACATCGACGCCCATCACGCGGTCACCGTCCAAGATGCGACACTCCACTTGGAAATGACCAACTCGATGTTGGTAAACGAATTCGCGAATCCGTTCCAGCGCCCGCTGGCGAGCCTCCTCTGTGATTTGCACAGATGGCATCGACTTCTCCAACTTGGCGAGATACCGGTTCGCCTCTGCATCGCGTTCCGCGGACTCAAGCGGAATATGAACGTAGAAATAAACCGATTCCGCTTCCGTGTCGGAACCGCCGCCGGTTTGCCTCGTTTCTGAAGGTACCAATTTCTTGCTGCCATCCGGCAGGATTTGGTAGGTGACAGTTGATACCTTGAGAGCGCTTCGGCTCTCACCCGCCTTGGTCGGGAAAGGCCGCGCCGGGACATTGCAGGTGATCTGGATGTCTCCCAGGTTGCTAACCTGAGCGAGCCCGGAGGAAGAACGGCTCACGACGCTCTTACCAACAAGCTCGCACGAGGTAGGATTATCACCGGCGAATGCCACGGCGGAGAGAAGCAGTAGTTGAGTTATAAGCAGGTATCTCAATGAACTATCCCCGCACGGCCTACGACGGGCGCGTGTGCATTCTACGCGCTCGTCCGAAATATTGACGAAAAATTGCCATAACGCTCAATGACCAGCGGTCAAAACGCGCCATCGCCTGATAACGTCCACAATCGGCCACAATCCCCGCGCAGTCACAATCACTTGAAATCTGCGGGAGCGCCCCGTGCGCGCTTTGCTCAGAAGAATGCCTCACTTATGGCAATGGGATGCGATATAGGTTGCGGCGAGTATTCAGACGAGTGTAGGCATAAACCGAGGAGTTCGCCGCCGATTCTACGAACCACGGTGTTGCCGCACTTTTCGCGCTCGTAAAGTCCTCAGGGCGCGAGACTCCCGCCGGAGGCAGTTTCGGAAGTCCGGTGTCGTGCAGTACGGGTAGTACATAGCTGCCTCCATTCAGCGATAAGACGAGGTAAAAAACTTTTCCGGAATTGTCCCAGTTGAGCTGGCAATAACCAAAGCACAACGGTACAACAACCCGGGTGCCATTCAACGCGAACGCTTTGGTTGCTACCGTGTGCTCTTCATCGGGCCCCTTCGATCTGGCAACGACCCAGCGGGCGTCCGGCGATACTGTTTCGACATCCAAGACGGGTTCGGACGTTATTTTGCTGCGTCCGGTTCCATCTGCTTTCATGCGATAGAGGAAATTCGATCCTCCTTCGCTTGCGCGGAAAACAATATCCCCATCCGCGAGGAAATGCGGGGAATCGTCGATGGAGGTTGCCGAGATCCGCACCGGCGAAGAGTGGCGATCAGTGGGCGCGAACCACAGTCTGGGATTGCCGTTCTGATCCTTCATGGTGAAGACAACTTCCTTTCCATCCCGGGAAACTGAGTAGCTTTCCATGGTGTAGCCGGGAATGAGCCTGTCCACCTTCCCACTAAGCAGGTCCTCAAACCAGAGTTCATTACCGTGCGTTTGGCCGTTGGCCATCAGAAAGTAGAGGCGGTTCCCGTCGGACGAAAACGCGGGCTGCATCGCATTTCCTTCAGAAGAAATCTGGTGGTCGCCTCCTTTGTCGTGCAGCCACACTGTGCTGTCTGTCGAGCCGACGGATGTAATCAGCGATTTGCCATCCGGAGCCATCGAAATACCCTCTTGAGAAGTCGGACCGGCGATCACTTGCTCCGGTTCTCCGTCCGGGAAGTGCTGCCGCCAAATGTGAAAAGTGTCAGTCTTGACCGAGAGATAAACCCAATCACCGTCGGGGGACCATGCGCCCGCAATACACCTACCGCCAGGAGGCCCAACGAGGCGAATGGCGCTGCCGCCACGAAATGGAACAATTCGGCACTGCTGAATGTCGCCACGACCGTTCATCTCGACCACGAGCACCCATTGACCGTCTGGGGAAAGATAGGAATGATGGGCCATGCCTCGCTCTCCGGCTGGCACGTAAACGTCGCGGCTGTCCCCTCGGCCTTCATCTGTCGTCACTAGCGCCATGTGCAATCCTTCTTTGATCTCGGAGAAGAGCAGCCGTTTCCCACTTTCAATCCATGTCAACGAGGAACTGTTGGGCAGCAGGATGTGGGGCTCGCCACCGAACACCGGTACTTCCCAGGTTTCCCAGGGCGCGACCACGCTGTATACGACGTTCGAGCCAGTTGGAGAGAAAGCCGGACTCATTTTCGTCTTCGAGTCGTGCGTAAGTTGGACTGGCTCGCCGTCGGGCAGGAGCTTGACATAAACTTGTCCCGTGCCCATGAACGAGCCGTTTCCGCGGATGAACGCAAGCATGCGTCCGTCCGATGACAGGACCGGGTACACGGCAGAGTCGGTAAAGAAAGTGAGTTGCTCCCACTCCTTGCCGGAGGGAGAGCTGCGGCCAGGCCAGCGATAGACGAGAAATGTCCCTATCGTAGCCGCCAGCAGAACAATGGCGACGGCAACATAGTAATACCCTCTCGGTCGTCGTGGCATTACCTGCGACATTACTGGCTGGGATTTTCGTCCAGCTTGTTCCTCTTGTTCCAAAGACGACGTTTGAACGCGGCCCGAGCTGCTGTTCCGCTTCAACCGTTGCAAGTCCGTTCGCATATCGGCGGCAGACTGGTAGCGCAGGTCGCGGTCTTTCTCGAGTGCCTTATCAATGATCTCCTCCAGCTTGAGGGGTAGATCAGGATTCAAGCGCCCTGCCGGGGTGGGCGCCGAATCGAGAATGGCTTTGAAAATTTCTGCCGAACTGCCGCCCCGGAATGGGAGAGTACCGGTCGCCATCTCGTAGAGCACCGCTCCAAAAGAGAACAAGTCGCTACGTGCATCCAGCTCTTTCGCCCGCGCCTGCTCCGGTGACATGTAGGCGACAGTCCCGAGGGCAGAACCGGGGCTGGTCAGGTGCTGTTCCTCCTCCGCGGTCATCGTGTTCCCCGATGGGCTGGAAGATCTGGCGCTCTGTGAAACCTTAGCCAGCCCGAAATCCAGCACCTTAGCGTGCCCGCGTTTGGTGACAAAGATGTTGGCGGGCTTGATGTCGCGGTGAACGATGCCCTGCGAGTGTGCGGCGTCCAATCCGTCGGCAATCTCAATGGCAAGTGAGAGCACGGTTTCGTTCTCTAGTGGTTTCCCCGCGATGAGATGCTTCAGGGTAATCCCGTCCAGAAATTCCATGGCGATGAAGGCTTGTCCATCCTGCTCGCCAATGTCGTAGATGGTGCAGATGTTGGGGTGGTTCAGCGCGGAAGCAGCTCGGGCCTCACGTTGAAAACGGGCAAGCGTCTGTGGGTCACGGGCGACCTCCCCGGGCAGGAACTTGAGGGCGACAAAGCGTTGCAGTCGCGCGTCCTCGGCCTTGTAAACCACGCCCATTCCGCCACCACCGAGCTTCTCGACGATACGGTAATGAGAGATGGTCTGGCCGATCATGGCGTGGCGATATGGTAGGCGGAATGCGAGGGCGAGTCAACGAAAGGGATGGGAGTGGTATGGTTCAAAAGGATGGTTGGTGAAAAATCGCGATTACACTCAAAACCCCCATTTCCTCGGCTGGCCGGGGTCAGCTACGCTTTTCCAATGCTGCTTGTACTAAAATGTGAAAAGCTGGCTTCTCTGGAGGTGTTCCCCCATGCAGCCCTACGTAAAGTCTCTTCTTACCGCGACGGTTCTTCTGCTCTCGGTCGGTTCGTGGGCTCAAGAACTCTACCACTTTAACGGCCCTGATTTATTGGCCCGGCTCTCTTACGACAGCTCACCGGTTGTCCAACGGGATGGGGTTCGACACGTTTGTGTTGCCGTCTCTCATGACGGCGTGCCGTTCAAATCGGGCATCGGGTTCGTCCTACAATTGCTCAATTGCCTTGCTTAATAACATCTCAATGGACTCTATCTTTTCTTTTACTTCGTTTAGTTCGCTTTTAGCCTCGACAATCTCCGCTTTTACGGTAACGCCTCCGCCAACGATAATCTTGGGATCGTCAAAATAAACCTCCTGTTTCACTTTGTCGAAGACTCCCACACAGTAGGGGTGGGTACCTGCGTTCTGCGTGTTGCCTCCATCAGACTTGTTTTCTGACCACTTAAATTCTTTTACAGCGAAAGGAGTTGTTGTTGTGAAACGTATCCCTGCGCGATGTCTGGGTTTGGGGCCGGTAGTGTTAGCTTGCCATTTGACCTCATCGCCCGCATTAACGGTTAGGGAATTGTTAGGCATGGGCACGTCCTGTTGGGTGTCTTTGTTTAAGGCACTATATGAGACTGAACCGGTCGTGACATCAATGGTCACAAGATAGTGAACGGGTAGTACCGTGGCGGCCGAGGCTTGTGCCGATTGCGAATCCTTTCCTACGGCGAGAGAACTCGCCGCAGCAACAGTGCTTGCCACCGCAAGAAACTTTCTTCGACTTACGTTCGAGGCATCAAAAGTCTTCGACATGGCGCTTTCCTTAAAGTAGGATTTTAGGGGCCCATTGGCGATGCACCGGGAGAATATCACTATTTGAACGAAACGGCTTCTTTTATCAACCGACCAAATTCCGGTTCAGACCGAAGACTTGCCAATTCAGGGTTGGCTATGAGTTGTTCCCGCGGATAGCCCGCATGGACGGATTTCTCAAGCCACTTGAGCGATTCCTGTTTTTCGTCCGCTTCCAAATGTACAAGGCAGGCTATACGTAGAATGTCCACATCATTCGGGCTCGCCTGCAATGCCCGCACGAGGAATTGTTGGGCTTCCCCGGCGTCACCAACCCGAGAATGGTATAGTGCAAGCGAACTGAGCACGTCCGTGTCACTCGGGTTGACCTTCAGTTGTTTTTCGACAAGAGAAATTGCTTGCTTGTAAGCCAAGTGTGCCTTGTCTGCATCGCCGGGAATCATTCGATACGCGTCGGCCAAATTGCCCCAATAGTCATACTTCTGAGGGCGGAGCGCAATCGCTTTTTGCGTATACTGCACGTCCTCGTCAAAACGTTCCAAGAAGAAACTCACGGTTCCGAGGTTGGAATAAAGGTCTGGGTCATCGGGCGCTACTTGGAGACCTCGCCGAAAGTATTTGTCCGCCATCTCAAATTTACCTGTGTTGAAATATGTGACGCCAACGTTCATATAGCCCCACACGTTGTCGGGGGCAAGCTCCGTGACTTTTCGCCATGCGTCCGCCGCTTCGCCATAACGTGAGTGCTTGTTCAAGAAAATTCCCAGGACGTTATAACAACTCCAACAGGCAGGTCGAATTTCAATGGCGTGGCGAAAAGCCTGCTCAGCGTCAGCCGTTCGACCGAGCGAATCATAAGTTTTTCCGAGGCCGAGGTAAGCATCCGAATTCTGCGGATCGGTTTCAAGTAACCCTTGAAAGGCGGATACAGCGGTCGGGAATGCACCTGTTTCAAGATTCAGGTTCCCGATTGCCAACTGGACATCCGGCAATCGACTATCAAGATGTTCGGCGGCCTTTACAGCAGCCTTAGCTTGTTCCGCCCATTGAGGGTCTTCAGTGGCGCGATATTTGTACCAGTAGGCTTGCGCTAGGGCAGCTTGCGCTTTTGCGTAATTGTGATCCTCTTTGATTGCACGCTGAAAAAGTGTAATTGCAGATTCAACATTGTCCAGTCGTTCGTAGCGCTGCAAGTAGCCGATCCCCTGAATATAGAAGTCGTAAGCCGTAAGAACGGTTGTGCCGTGATCCATCAACGATGACGCCGCTACTCCTGAAGGCGTAACCTGCAGCATCCGAAACGCCTTTAGTACGACTTGGTCTTGAAGGGAGAACAGATCATTGGCGGGTTCAGTAATCGTGTCCGTTCGAAGCTGTTTTCCAGTTGTCGCATCGATGAGACTCAGGTTGATACGGGCAGAGTGCCCAACGTGCTGCCAACTTGCGACGAGAACAAGGTTCGCACCAAACTGAGTTCTTGCTTTCTCAATGCTCGTAACATTCTTTGCCCTGACCTCAATGGCCGAAGGCACCTGTAAGGAGGGGTCGCGTGCGAGCTTCGCTGTGACGGTCTCGGTAAAGCCATCACAGTACACTTGTTCGCCAGACCCGCCGCCAACCGCCGTAAAAGGAAGTACTACAAGGTTCTTCTGTCTGGGAACATCCAGATCAGAGCCTCTTCGCCAAGTTCCAGGGTCATAGCGCACAATCACAACGCCAAGTATTAACGCACAGAGCAGAAAGCTCGTTGCTACGAGGGCTCGATTTCGGAGACGTGAACTGCGAGTTGTCCCTGAGACCGCGGCGGTACCGTTCCCTGCCTCCCCTCGGTTGGTTCCGCGCCCTTCTGACTCGGAATCTCTCAGGAGACGTTTTAGATCAGTCACCATCTCCGAAGCGTGCTGGTAACGGAGTCTGCGGTCTTTCTCCAAAGCCTTTAGGGTGATCTGTTGTAACTCCGATGGAACTTCTGGATTCAGCCGCAAGGGGGGAATAGGAGTCCTGTTCAGGATCGATTCGAAGACTACACCCGAGCTTTCGCCACGGAAGGGCAATACCCCAGTTGTCATCTCGTAGAGCACTACTCCGAAGGAGAATAAGTCGGTTCGGGCGTCCAGTTCCTTGACTCGGACTTGTTCCGGTGACATGTAAGCGACCGTGCCTACCGCCGCTCCGGGGCTCGTCAGATGGCCCTCCAAAGTCAGTGTCGATTGTTCTGCGGCTCCAGCCACTCCGGCGCCGCCCAGGACGGGGGTGATCTTCGCCAGCCCAAAATCAAGAATCTTGCCATGCCCCCGCTTTGTGACGAAGATGTTCGCGGGCTTGATGTCCCGGTGAACGATCCCTTCGGCGTGCGCCGCATCGAGTGCCTCTGCAAGTTCGATGGCAAGAGAAAGAACTAACTCGGTGTCCATCGGGCGACCAGCGATTCGATGCTTCAGGGTCATGCCATCCAGAAACTCCATGGCAATGAACGAACGACCATCGTGCTTGCCGATTTCGTAGATCGTGCAGATGTTCGGATGGTTCAAAGCAGATGCCGCCCGCGCTTCGCGTCGAAAGCGTTCCAAGGCATGCTGGTCTTCCGCTACGTCCTCGGGCAGAAACTTTAATGCGACAAAGCGGCGAAGCTCTGTGTCCTCAGCCTTGTAGACAACGCCCATACCACCGCCGCCCAACTTGTCGATGATCCGGTAGTGCGAGATAGTTTGGCCGACGAGTTGGGAGGGGCTTGCCATTGAGCGGACATGTTAAGTCCGATATAGAGGAAGGTCAATTGAAACGCTTAGCTATCTCGTTAGCACATGATATGTCCGGTTGAGATAGCACGTGATCTGTCCGCTTTAGTTCAGTTCAGGACTCATCGCGGCCTCCGAGGCAGTCATATCGGAGGTCATATTGTTTGTTTCTGTAACGTTGAAGCCGGCGAGCGGTAGCTCGCCGGCAGGAACGCAAGGAGAGCGGCGATGAGGAGATGGGATCGGTTACAGGATTCGTTGGTTGACGATGTCGATCAGCGGAGACAATTCAATCTGCTCGTGATGATCTCCACCAGAACCGACCGCCGTTGGTGCCTTCACTGCGCCACGTCGCCGGGTGCGAGTGAGATCGAACCTTCGCTTGTCTTTTGGAGACGGTAATACTTCAGGTTGACCTCGTCATCGAGAGCCACGCCCGGCCCAATGGATCGCCTCGGCAGTCGCGGGATCAGGAGCCGGATGAACGTGTACAACTTCTCGAGGTCAGTGTCTTGAAACGGAATGATCTGCGACAGAAATGCATAGAGGTTCCGAAAAGACCACCAATTCTCGGGTGCTCCGATGATGTCCCGAACGGTGTCCTGTAACTGACTATTGAGGTCATATGGCGTTGTGTTTTGTTGTTCAGTGCGAATGTAAGTGGTTGGTATTGCACGGCGACATGCAGGAGCAGAGAATTGCTAAACCGTTATACGGGCTAATACCTGTATCGAGGGTTCGAATCCCTCTCTCTCCGCCAGTTTTTCAATTCCTCACGGACCGCGCAATCCGTTTCAGAACCCATTAAGTGCAAGTTCCGCGCGCTCCGCCGGCAAATATTATGTAGACGGACATACAGACAATACTGTATAAATACCGAGCCTGCGACAACGGCGCAGGTTGGCTCCAAAGACCCTATGGCCGTCTTGAATCGTTCCCTCGGACAACTCCCCTGCAGAGACATATTTAGCAGCACGCCTTTCTTCAGGTTCTGGCAAGGTTTCCTCGTCGCCATTCATGTTCGCGCCATGTTCCGTTTCGCGGCTGTGCATGTCCCCATGCACTAATCGTTCTCCGCAGCCCATTTCGTCAGACTCCGACTCTTGTGTTGTGTGTTCCGTTTTCTTGTTGGAGCAGAACTGATGAAATGAGGCGGGAACAGGCTGGGTCGCCAGTACCTCCGGACTGATAGATCAAAGTTTTTCATCGATCGAGTTTTGCCAATTTTCGAAGGAGACCTCCCTTGGGTAAAAGAAAGTGGTTTGGGTGTATCGCTGGAATCGTGTTGGCGCTGCCGAGCCTGGTATCGGGCCAGACAGCCCTGTCGCAAACGCGCATCACGAGCGCGGTTAACAACAACCAACGTGTGGTAATGCACGGTACAACTCCGTCGTTAGTCGCGAAGAGCACGGACACTGGTCGCATGTCCGCTGGCCAGGATCTGGGCCGGATGATTCTGCAGTTGGCGCCAACGGCGCAACAGGATCAGAAAGCGGCGAAGTTGGTCGCGGCATTGCACGATCCATCCTCGCCCTCGTACCACAAATGGCTTACTCCGGCGCAGTTCGGCCAGTTGTATGGTGCCTCCGCCTCTGACGCCCTGCAGGTCCAGCAATGGCTGGAAGGGCAGGGTTTCACGGTCCACGAAATCTCGCAGAGCCGCCGCTTTATCGTTTTCAGCGGCAATGTGTCACAGGTGGAAGGTGCATTCGCGACGCAAATGCATAGCTACAGCTACCAGGGCAAGAGGTTCATTTCGAATTCCACCGACATCCAGATTCCCGCCGCGCTGACGTCCGTGGTGAAGGGCGTGGTGCGCCTGCACGGCGAGCCACACATGGCGAACGCGTTCATGGGCGGCAAAGTCTTCTTTAAGAAGAGTCCCGGCCAGTGGAGCTACACCGACGGGTCCCATTACATGACTCCGGCCGATTTCGCGAAGATCTACAACCTGCAACCTCTTTACAACGCTGGAATTGACGGCACCGGCCAGACCATTGCCATCGTTGGCCGCAGCAACATAGATCCGCAAGACATTAGCGCCTTCCGCTCCATCATGGGATTGCCTCCGAACGACCCTCAGGTGATCGTCAACGGGGATGATCCAGGCATGACTTTTGACGACCAACCCGAAGCCACGCTCGACGTCTCGTGGGCTGGAGCGGTGG
>Ga0209890_10000543_pt1 | contig 17468 bp, 15 predicted proteins | sample OrgsoiDNA2013049_FD_185799 | JGI IMG/M metagenome (GOLD analysis project Ga0209890, IMG submission 185799) | Permafrost soil microbial communities from the Arctic, to analyse light accelerated degradation of dissolved organic matter (DOM) -... | ecosystem: Environmental > Terrestrial > Soil >...
AGGCTCGACGGCGTGGAGATTTTGGTGCCGTTCGTCGCGGAGCTTGTGCCCTCAGTCGACCTCGATGCAGGCACAGTCACGGTCGAGCCAGTGCCGGGCTTGCTTGACCCCGACGTCGATGAGCGCGAGTAGTTCATGCGCGTCGACATCATCACAATTTTTCCCGACTACCTGTCGCCGCTGACGCTCTCACTCGTCGGCAAGGCGCAGGAGCGCGGCCTGCTCGACGTCCGCGTGCACGATCTGCGCGACTTCACCCACGACGCGCATCGCACCGTTGATGACACGCCGTATGGCGGTGGCGCGGGGATGGTGATGCGCCCGGAGCCTTGGGGTGAGGCCCTCGACGAAGTCTTTAAGGCGGACGACGGCCAGGTGCCGTTGTTGATTGTGCCGACGCCGGCGGGGGCGCCGTTCACCCAAGCGCGGGCGGAGGAGTACGCCGCGCAACCGTGGTTGGCCTTCGCCTGCGGACGCTACGAAGGAATCGACTACCGCGTGGTCGAGGACGCCCGCCGACGGATGCGAGTGGACGAGCTCTCCATCGGTGACTACGTGCTGGGTGGGGGAGAGGCGGCCGCGCTCGTCGTCCTCGAAGCAGTCGTTCGGCTCCTGCCGGGCGTCGTCGGTAACGCCGAGTCGCTCGTTGACGAATCGCACGTCGCTGGTCTGCTCGAGGGGCCGGCCTACACCAAGCCACCTACTTGGCGCGGGCTCGAGGTGCCCGAGGTGCTGATGTCTGGGCACCACGGCGCCATCGCCGGCTGGCGGCGGGCCGAGGCGTTGCGCCGGACGGCGCAGCGACGACCCGACCTGCTCGCCGCCATTGACCCCCAGACCTTGTCGGCCACGGACCGCGAGGCGATTGCCCGACTACCGATTGCAGAGACGATTCGGTCGGACGAGGGAGATGTGGCAGGATAGAGCGGTTGTCCGTGGGCGGATCGCGATCGAAGGTTGATTCGCGGGCCTGGCGGACTTGCCCACCTCTGACCGGCCCCTCACCAGGCAGGACGACACCGCCATGCACACCCTCGACTCACTCGACGCCGCCTCGCTGCGCTCGGATGTGCCCGCCTTTCGGCCGGGCGACACACTGAAAGTGCATGTCCGCGTCGTCGAGGGCAACCGCTCGCGCGTGCAGGTTTTCCAGGGCGTTGTCATCCGTCGCCAGGGCAATGGCGTGCGCGAAACGTTCACCGTTCGCAAGATCAGCTTCGGTGTGGGCGTCGAGCGCACCTTCCCGGTGCACACCCCCGTCATTGAGAAGATCGAGATCGTCACCCGTGGCGACGTGCGCCGCGCCAAGCTCTACTACCTGCGCGAGCTTCGGGGCAAGAAGGCGAAGATCCGCGAGAAGCGCGACACCACCCCCGCGCGCTGAGTTCGCACCCGCCCGACACTGAGCCGTCAGATCACATGATCGACGGGCCGTTCGACCACGACCTGCCCATGCCCGAGCCGTACGGGGTGGAAGCGCCGAAGGTGCGAACGTCCGGACAGCAAGCTTCCGGAGTTCAAGAGTCCGGAGTGCAAGAGTCCGGAGTGCAAGAGTCCGCGGTGGAGAGCGTCGCCACTCACTCTGTCAGCGGCCATCGCAAATCGAGGCGGGCCGGGTCGGCCCGGGCTGACCGGAGAGCAGCTCGTCCGCCCCGCCCGTTCTGGCTCGAGGCCGTCATCTTGCTCGTGGTTGCCGCGGTGATCGCCGTCGGCGTCCACAGCTTCTTGTTTCAGGCGTTCTACATACCGTCCGGATCGATGGAGAACACGCTGCACGTTGGCGATCGCGTGCTGGTCAACCGGCTGTCGTACAAGGTCGGCCATGTGCAACGCGGCCAGGTGGTGGTGTTCAGCGGCGTCGACTCGTGGACGCCGGAGGGCAGCATCTCGCAGCCGCACAATCCCGTACTGCGCGGCCTTCGTAAGGTCGGCAGCTACCTCGGGTTCGCGCCATCGGGCGAAACCGACTTCATCAAACGCGTCGTCGGCATTCCAGGCGATCACGTCGTCTGTTGCGACACGCAGGGTCGCCTCATCATCAACGGGACGGCGATGCGCGAGAGCTACCTGTATCCCGGGAGTGACAACCGAACCTTGCCGTTCGATGTCACTGTGCCCCCGGGCAGGTTGTGGGTCGAGGGAGACCATCGCAACGACTCCGCTGACTCGCGTTTGCATACCGGCTTGCCGGGCGGCGGCACCATTCCGATCAACAAGGTGGTCGGGCGCGCGTTCGTGATCGTCTGGCCGTTCTCGCACGCGCACCAGCTAACGATTCCCCGGTCGTATCACACGATTTCCAACGCGACCGCGTCTGCGCTTCCGTCGGCCGTGGGGCTGGGTGTCGCGACCCCGATGTTGGCGTTCCGCCGACGCCGACGCCGCCTCCGGGCGCGGTCATGTCGCCTTCGGGCGCGGCGGTCATAGGGTGCGAGTCATGGGGAGCCTGTACGCCTACGAACGCAGCCTGGCGAAGGCCGGGCTCGAGCCGGTCGCCGGCGCCGACGAAGCGGGCAGGGGGGCGTGCGCGGGCCCACTCGTGGTCGGTGCCGTCATGTTGCCGGCCGGACGCCGCGGCCAGGTGCCGGGCTTGGCCGACTCGAAGCTGCTCACGCCAGCCGCCCGCGAGCGCGTCTATGCGCACGTGGTCACGCGTGCCCTCGCCTGGGTCGCGGTGGTGATTCCGGCCGCCGAAGTCGACCGCATCGGTTTGCACAAGGCCAATATCGAAGGCATGCGACGCGCGGTGGCTGGCCTCGACGTCCGCCCTGCTTATGTGTTGACCGATGGGTTTCCGGTGGCCGGCGTTGGTGCCCCTGGCCTCGCCGTCTGGAAGGGCGACCGGGTGGCCGCGTGCATCGCGGCCGCGTCGGTCATCGCAAAGGTCACCCGCGACCGTTTGATGGTCGCGATGCACGACGACTTTCCGTTGTACGGGTTTGACGCACATAAGGGGTACATCACGCCTGAGCACCAAGACGCGTTGTCGGAGCATGGTCCGTGCGCGCAGCATCGTCGGTCATTCATCAACGTGCGGACGGCGGCCGGTGCAGGTGGGCGGCGAGACGTGCGCATCGTGATTCCCGACCAGCCGGACGGCGACGAACGAACAGAAGCGCCGCGAACAGAAACGCCGCGAACAGAGGCGGGACGAATGGCTGGCCGGCGATGAGCTCGGAGGATCTCGAGAACTACGAGACCGACATGGAGCTTCAGCTCTATCGCGAATACCGCGATGTCGTCGGCCTGTTCAAGTATGTGATCGAGACTGAGCGTCGTTTCTACCTGACGAACGAATACGTGCTCGATGTGCGCAATGCCGGTGGCGAAGTGTTCTTTGAGGTCAGCATGTCCGACGCCTGGGTGTGGGACATGTACCGCCCGGCGCGGTTCGTGAAAGCCGTGAAGGTCGTCACCTTCAAAGACGTCAACATCGAAGAGCTCGCGAAGAGCGATCTGCAAGTGCCTGAGGCCTGATCTAACAGCAGCAGGCCCGGAGGTCACGATGTCGTCGCACGACAGCCTCGACGGAACGGTCCTTCGGCTCTGCCTTGTCGGCGGCTTTGCCGTTATCCGCGGCACTGCGCGCGTCGACCTGGGCGAGCTCGGCAGCCGCAAAGCGCGCACTCTGTTGAAGTTGCTCGCGGTCGAACGCGGCCATCTCGTACCGACCGATCGGATCGTCGACGTACTGTGGCCTGACGGGCCGCCGACGCAGGCGAGCGAGAACGTGGCGACGCTCATCAGCCGACTGCGCAAGACCGTTGGCGCGCATGCGTTGCATGGTGGCCGCGGCGGTTACCGGCTCGGCGAGCCGCCGTTCGTCGTCGTTGACCTCGACGAGGGTGCTGATCTGGTGGCCGAGGCCGAGCGGCGACTCACCGCCGGCGAGCTCGCGCTCGCGGCGGCCGGCGCTGCGAGCGCACTCGACCTGCTGGCGGGTGGCCGAGTGCTCGAAGACGAGCCCTACGCGGCCTGGTCGGAGCAGGCAGAAGCAGCTCGGGCGGCCCTCGTCCGCAGGGCGCGTCACGTCGCCGCGGAAGCGAGCCTGGCGCGCGACGACCCGGCGGCCGCGCTCGCTTTCGGGTCGGCGGCGGTTGCGGATGATCCGTGGGACGAGGCGGCGCACCGCTTGCTCATGGCCGCACATGCCGCCGCCGGCGAACCGGCGCGAGCTGTTGCTGTGTACACCCAGCTTCGCGAGCTCTTCGACCGCGAGCTTGGTGTCGAACCGGCGCCCGCGACCCGCGACCTGTACGTCGCGATCCTGCGCGAGGACCCGCTTGGGGTTGCCGCTCCGGTGGCGTCTACCGCATCTCGCCGCGCTCGGAGTACCCGTTCTTCTTCGGATCTCTCCGGCCGCGAGCCTGAAGTCACTCGACTGTCGTCGGCATGGACCTCGGCCGCGTCTGGTGATCCGGCTGTCGTCTTGCTCGTGGGGGAGGCCGGCATCGGCAAGACTCGCCTCGCGGCCGAGGTGGTCGCGATCGCCGAGGCGACGGGCGGCGTCGTCGTGCAAGCCCGCTGCTACGAAGCCGAACGCGGCTTGTTCCTCCAGCCGATCATCGAGGCCCTGACTCCGGCACTCACCAATCTGGCGACGGCGGAACTGCGCCGAATCGTTGGCGACGCCGCGCCGACGCTAACGGCGCTCATCCCCGCGCTCGAGCCGCTGCTTCGGCCTGGGCCTTTGCTCAGGGGCGCTCCCGATCTTGAGTTGCGTCGCGCGTTCGATGCAGTCACCGACGTCGTGGTGCGGTTGTCGAGCCGCGCGCCGGTTCTTGTGATCCTTGACGACCTACAGAATGCAGGCCGGGCAACGGTGGAACTGCTGCACTACCTGAGCCGCCGCATGGGCGGTTCTCGCGTACTCGTGCTCGCCACGATCCGCCGCGAGGAAGGCGCCGACGCGTTGTCGACCCTCGACTCGGTATCGGCAACGATCGACGTCGACGCGTTGTCGCTGGCTGCCGTCACCGAGCTGGCAACCCGCAACGGTCAGGCAGATCTGGTCGACCACATCCTGCAACGAACGAGAGGGCACACGCTCTACGTCGTCGAGACCCTCGCGTCATTGGCCGCTGGTCGCGAGGGCGTACCCGAGTCGTTGCAGGCGGCGGTGCTCGCTCGGGTGCAGCGCGCCGGGCCGGACACCGAAGTGCTCCTGCGGGCGGGTGCCGTCCTGGGGGCGACTCTCGATCCGGTTCATCTCGCCGCCCTGCTGGGCATTACACCGCAGGCTGTGCTCGATCGGTGCAGCGCGGCGCTTGCGGCGCGGCTCCTTGTGGTGTCTGATCGCGACTTCGAATTCGCCAACGACTTGATGCGTGAGGTTCTCTACGAATCGACGCCGATGCCGACGCGGTTGGCGTGGCATCGTCAGGCGGCGGACCTCCTCGCCGACCACCCCGAATCGCTGGGTGCGCACGCGTCGGCGACTGGCGATTGGCCGCGGGCGGCGCGGGCCTGGTTACTGGCCGCCGAAGAGGCCATGCGGCGGTTCGCCACGGCCGACGCCGAGGCGTTGGTGAACCGTGCCATCGGGGCCGCGCAACGGGGCGTTGATCTGGAGGTCACTGCGCGGGCTTTGGTCGTGCGCGGGCGCGCCAGGGATCTGCAATCGGAGTTCGCCGTGGCGATGGCCGATTTCGAGACCGCCCTTGGTCTCGCCCGCGAAGCGGGGGACCAGCGGGTCGAGATGCTCGTGCTCAGGCAGTTGGCTGGTGATGTCACGGTCGCCCTTGGGCTCTCGGTCGGTCAGGCTGTCGACTACCTCGAACGCGGGCTCGCGCTCGCGCAGAACTTGGGTGACCGCACGGTCGAGGTTGACCTGCTCTCGAGGTTGGCGGTCGTCGCGGCCAACCGGCTCCGCTTCACCGACAGCCTCGAATACAGCCGCCGTTCGGTTGCGATTGCGAGGGTCGTGCGCGACGAGGTCGCTCTGGCCGCAGCGCTCGACGGTCTGAAGACGGCGTACGCCTACCTCGGCGAGATCGACGACTTGAACGTCGTTCTCGGTGAGCTCGAACCGCTGCTGCGTCGCCAGGGTGACCTTTTCCGGTTGCATTGGGCGCTCTTCGAATCGGCGTTTTCGGCGATTGCGGCCGCGGATTGGGATTCGGCACTCGACCGCGTTGAGGCTGCGGCCGAGATCAACCGCACGATCGGCTACACCGCGAACCAGCCCTGGTACGACGCGCATCTCGGCTGGGTAGAACGCATGCGCGGTAACTACGATGAAGCGCTGTTTTACGGCCGGAGATCAGTGCACGGTGAGCCGAACGCAACCCACCCGTGGTGGAACGTCGCTGCCAACACGATGTTGGCGACCACGTTGCTCGAACTCGGTGAGCGCGCTGAGGCGGTCACCTTGCTCGAACAAGCGCGGCAGGCCGCGGATCGCGATGGCGCGCAGGCCTACCTGTTGCTGTGCTTAGCGTCGTTGGCTGAGGCGACTGGTTCACGCGAAACGCTCGACGAGGCCGACCTGCTGTTGCACCAGATCGCGGCGCCTGACGGGTCGGCCTGGCTGTGGGGCGCGAATGCCTACTTGGCGGTCGCCAGGGGATGGCTGGCGATTGACGAGCCGGCGCGTGCGCGCCACGCCCTCGCACCACTGATTCGGGCCGCCACGCGCATTCCGTGGGTGAAGCATCGCGACGACGCGATGCGGCTCGACGCACGTGCGGTCGCAGCCGAACGGACCTAACTAGACAAGGGTCGCGATCAGAGCGGCGGCCCGCCCCGCGCCGTCCGTCTCTACTGGTGTGTAGAGCACCTTGCGATTGATCTCACCGGCGATAGCCGCGGCCATTGTTTCGGGATCAGTGTCGGCGTAGGACATGCAACGGCCGGCACCGTATCGCTCGAGCCGATGCCGCACGTGATAGTTCTGCTCGAAGTGGTTGCGCAGCGGGAAATACAGGAACGGCCGGCCGAGCGCGGCGAGTTCCATGCACGTCGTCAAGCCGGCCTGCACGACGGCGAGATCGCACGCACCGAGGTGTTGGTAGAGATCCTCGACGTAGGCCCTGACCTCGAGGCCGGGATACGACGGCAGCGATTCTGGGTCGATGCGCGGGCCGGCGACGACGATCATGCGCAGCCCGGGCACCGCCTTCTGTGCGTACGGGAACGCCGCGATGACGCGTCGCAGTAACGCGCCGCCAACGCCTGACCCGCCGACGGTCACGATGCAGACTTTGTCGTGCGGTGAGTAGCCGAGTCGGGCGCGCAATGCTTCGCGGTCGGCCAGAGGCTTGGGGTCGAAACCGGTGATGTAGCCGGAGAAGTCGTAGTGCTCCTGGGTCCATTCCCTGATCGACGGCAAGCCGGCGCCGAACGTCTGCGGCACGATGTCGTCGGGATTGCCGACGAAGATCGCGCGGTCGCGAACCCGCGGGTAGCGCTCGACTTGTTCAATCATTTCGGCGTTGTAGTCGGCGGTCAGGAACGCTTCGTGGTCGCCGCCGCTCGGCATCGGGAGCCACCCGACGAAATCAGTGAGCCAAGCGAACGCCGTCCGCTTGAGTTCTGGATTTTCGTGCCAGTAGAAGTCGGCGTCCCACGCTTCGTCGCCGATCACCAGGTCGTAGTGCCCTTCGGAGAGCACGTCGTTTAGCACGTGGAAGTTGGCGACGAGGATCTCGTCCATGCGCCGAAATGCTTGGAAGCAATGCAGGTCGTGCTCGCCAGATTCGCTTTCGATGTGCGCTGACTCATTCGCCAGCCAGGCCGAGGACGGGTGCACATTCTCGCCGCGCTCGTCGAGCACCCTGGTGACGGGATGCTGAGCAAGCCAGTCGATTTCAAGGTCGGGCCGCAGACTGCGGAGTTCGGACGCGATCGCCACATCGCGCAGCGCGTGGCCGAGGCCGATCGGTGACGACAAGTAGAGAGCGCGTGGCTTGCGTGACGCCGCGCGGCTCCAGTTCGTGATGGTTGGCTTGCGGACGACGCCGTCGACAAAATCACGCACCAGCAGGTTGAATCGCACGGGCTCGCGAGCTTGCGGCAGATGCCCGCTGCCCTCCAGTACAACGAGATCGCAGGTCAGTGCCTCCGCCAAGCGTTGCGCGCCGCTCAGTCCGGTGATCGTGTCTTTGGTGCCGTGGATGACCAGGCACGGACACGTGATCCGGGCCGCAAGAGCGCGCGCACCTTCGGTGAGATACGGCGCGCGCTGGGTGGCGATGATCACCTCTGGCGTCGTCTCAAGCCCCCACCCGATGCAGTCTTCGAGGGTCTTCGTCGAGTGCGGTTCGGGCAGTGTTTCGCCCATGAAGAATTCGACGAATCCCGGCCAGTCGCGTCGCCAGTACGGCGCGTTGTACTTGGCCCAGCCCGCGTCGGTATCGAGCTCATCGTCGAACGGGTAGTTGGGTCGGTCGGGCTGGGGATCGGCGAGACCGATGGTCGGCGCGACAAAGATGGCGCCCCGCACCCGATCGGGGTACCGCGCAGCGAGCTCGAGTAGGAAGCCGCTGCCCAACGACAGGCCGACCGCGAAGGCCGCATCGGTACCGGTGGCATCGAGCACGCGGACCGCGTCGTCGACGATCTGTTCCGAGGCATAAGCGGCGACGTTGGCGGGCCGGTCGCTGCGCCCGTTCCCTGGCGCGTCGTAGGTGATCACCCGGTAGTGCCGGCCGAGGAATGCGGTCTGCGCCTTCCAGAGCCGCGAGTGCACGATCGACCACGTCGGCAACAGCAGGATCGTGGTGTCGCCGGTGCCGAACACTTCGTAGCCGATCCGCACGCCCTCGCGTTCGACGTACCCCTCGATGTCTGGCTGCCGTGCGCGCATCGTCGTCCCTCTTCTCGCCGTTCGCGGTTCGCCTCATGTCGGACGCCGGCCTGCCCGGGTTCGAGTCGATGCTCCCGTCGTCTATTGCAGGGCCATTGCAACGACACCGCAAGGTCGCGGTCAAAGGCTGTGCCCACCCAATCCGGGAACACAACTACACCGGGATCGCAGAGCAACACCGGATCACAGAAGGAGCAGTCATGGCATCCGATACGAAAGAGCTCAACCCGAACGCGCTCGACATGGACAAGCTGATGGAATTCGTCGGCCGATTCGCCGGCGACCTGGGCGCGACCGTTGCCGCCGGCAACGTCGTGGTCGGTCATCGGCTCGGTCTGTACGAGGCGCTGGCGACCGGTCCAGCGACGCCCGATGAACTCGCTCGGCGCACCGACACGGACCCCCGCTACATCACGGAATGGCTGCGCGGCCAGGCCGCCGGTGGATACATCGAAGTGGACGTGGCGACGGAGACCTACTCGTTGACCGTTGAGCAGGTGTTCGCGCTGGCCAACCCCGACGGCGGTCTGTACATGCCCGGCGCGTTCGTGCTTGCGCTCGGCTCGTTGAAGGCACAGGACCGTGTCGTCGAGGCGTTCAAGACGGGGGCCGGCATCGGCTGGCACGAGCACGACGACGACGTGTTCGTCGGCTGTGAGCAGTTCTTCCGCCCGGGCTACGTCGCCAACTTGATCCCGAGTTGGATTCCGGCGCTCGACGGCGTCGAGGCCGCACTGCGTGCAGGTGCCAAGGTCGCCGACGTCGGGTGCGGTCTGGGTGCATCGACCGTCTTGCTGGCCCGCGAATATCCGGAGTCGGAGTTCATCGGGTCTGACTACCACCAAGGATCGATCGAACTCGCCCGCAAGCGCGCTGCCGACGCTGGCGTCGCCGATCGGGTCTCATTCGAGGTCGCGTCGGCGCAGGCGTTCTCCGGTCGTGGCTACGACCTGGTGACGACCTTCGACTGCTTGCACGATATGGGCGACCCGGCAGGTGCGGCCAAGCACATCAGGCAGTCACTCGCGAGTGACGGCACCTGGCTGATCGTCGAGCCGGCGGCGGCCGACGACCTGGCCGGCAACCTCAACCCGGTCGGGCGGATCTACTACAACTTCTCCACGTTCTTGTGCGTGCCGAACGCGTTGTCACAGACCGGCGGTTTCGCGTTGGGTGCGCAGGCCGGCGAGGCGGCGATTCGGCGGGTGGTCACCGACGCCGGCTTCACCCGCTTCCGTCGCGCGACGCAGACGCCGTTCAACAACGTGTACGAGGCACGCCCCTAGTAGGTCGGCACTCGTCCACAGTTTCGCCAAGCGGCCAGGCCCGTGCACAGATCGTGTGCGCGGGCCTGGCTCCTGTGCGGAGGGCGCCAGGGTGGTTGCCGGAGGTGGTGGGTGTGGCGTCCGACGATGCGGTGGCTGTTGGTACGGCGGCGCGGGGTGCCCTCGGCAAGTTTGGTGAGCAGGTCGCTGTCGATCATCTGCTCGCGAACGGCCTTACCGTGCTGGAGCGCAATTGGCGATGCCGTGACGGCGAGGTCGACATCATCGCCGTCGAGGGCGACGTGCTGGTGATGTGCGAGGTCAGACCCGTCGTGGTGTCGAGTTCGGCACGCCGCTCGACGCGGTAACGCCGAGAAAGGCGGCCCGTCTACGCCGATTGGCGTCGCGGTGGCTGGCCCAGCCATCGCCAACTCCGCGCCACTACGGCGAGGTGCGCTTCGACGTCGTGTCGGTGTTGCGTCCGCGCACCGGGCCGACCACTGTCACGCATCTGCGGGCAGCGTTCTGATGGCACTCGCTCGGGCGTGGGCGGTGGCACTCGCGGGTGTTCAAGGCACGGTGGTCGAAGTCGAAGCCGATCTCGCGCCCGGTCTGCCCGGGCTGACCATCATCGGGTTGCCCGATGCCGCGCTGTCGGAGTCGCGCGACCGAGTACGTGCGGCCGTGCTCAACTCGGGCGAGGCGTGGCCGCAACGGCGCATCACGCTCGGCCTTTCGCCAGCGACGTTGCCCAAGCACGGCAGCGGGTTCGACATGTCGATGGCGGTCGCAGTGCTGGCTGCGGCTGACGCACTGCCACGGCACGCGCTCGAGCAGGTCGTGCTGTTCGGCGAACTCGGGCTCGACGGCCGGGTCCGGCCGATTCGAGGCGTGTTGCCGGCGGCCTTGGCGGCGGCGGCCGCCGGTTTCGCGCGCGTCATCGTTCCGCGGGCAAACGCAGCTGAAGCCGCGCTCGTGCCCGACCTCGAAATATGGTCGGTCAGATCGTTGCGCGAGCTGGTGTCGACCCTTCGCACGGGCCGCGCGCCCGAGGCTGAGCTCGACGACGAGGCGGACGACGAAACCACCGGTGGTCTCGAGCGCGCGGCCACGTTCGACACCGAACTCGATCTGGCCGACGTGCTCGGGCAGCCGTCGGGCCGCCGGGCCGTCGAAGTTGCCGCCGCCGGCGGGCATCATTCCCTCTTGCTCGGTGACCCCGGCACCGGCAAGACGATGCTGGCGGCTCGGCTACCGGGCTTGCTTCCGTCGCTCGACCGCGCAGCGGCGCTTGAGGTCACCGCGGTGCATTCGATCGCCGGCGTGCTGCCTGGTGATTGCCCACTCGTGACGCGGCCACCCTTTCGCGACCCGCACCACACGACGTCCGTTGCGGCGCTCGTCGGCGGTGGCAGCGGTATGGCGCGACCCGGTCTCGCATCGCTCGCGCATCACGGTGTGCTGTTTTTGGATGAGGCGCCCGAGTTTGCGCCGGGCGTACTCGACGCATTGCGTCAGCCACTCGAATCCGGTCACGTGAGCATCGCCCGGGCTGGTGGCGTGGCGCGGTATCCGGCCCGTTTCTTGCTCGTGCTCGCGGCGAACCCATGCGGCTGCGCGACCTCGAGTGCTGCCGCCGGATCATGCACGTGTTCACCGCTGATCAGGCGTCGCTACCTCAGTCGCATCTCTGGGCCGCTGCTCGACCGGGTCGATCTTCAGGTGCGGATGGATCCGGTGAGCCGCACCGAACTGCTGGCTGACCGTGGTCATGTCGAACGCACGTCGGTCGTTGCCGCGCGCGTCGCCGAGGCGCGATCGCTGGCAGCGCAGCGGCTGGCCGGCAGTCCGTGGAGCACGAACAGCGACGTGCCAGGTCGTGAGTTGCGCGGCCGGTGGGCGCCGCCACGCGCCGCTCTGGTCGCGGCCGAGCGAGCACTCGACGCTGGCCGGTTGTCCGCCCGCGGCCTCGATCGGGTGTTGCGAGTCTCGTGGACACTGGCCGACCTAGGCGGCCGTCCGACGCCGACGGCTGACGACGTCAATGAGGCCTTGTATCTGCGCACCGGCGTGGCCGCATGAGCGACGAACCGAGACGCTTGGGTGAATCTGTCGACCTTGATGGCGATCGGGTGGCGCGGCTCTTGCTCAGCCGCCTCGCCGAACCAGCCGACACCGCGCTAGCCCACGCGATTGCGACTCTCGGCCCCAGCGAAACGGTGGACCAGTTGCGGGCCGGCACCCTCGCCCATCGCGGGTTGGTCAACCTCCGGGCCCGGTTGGCCGTCGCAAGCCCCGACCGCGATCTGGCCGCAGGCGCCGCCGTCGATGCGCGCTTCATCATCCCCGGCGACGCCGAATGGCCGGAGCAAGTTGGCGACTTGAGTCACGCCGATCGCGGTGAGGCCGGTGCACCGCTAGGCCTGTGGCTACGCGGCCCGGGCAACCTGCGAGACCTCTGTCAACGCGCGGTCGCCGTCGTCGGTGCGCGCGCATCAACGGCGTACGGCGAGTACGTCGCGGGCGAGCTCGGGATTGGCCTCGCGGAGCGGTTGTGGACGGTCGTCTCCGGTGGCGCCTACGGCATCGACGGCACGGCGCACCGCGGAGCTCTCGCCGGCAATGGATCGACGATTGCGGTGCTCGCATGTGGCGTCGACATTGCCTATCCGCGTGGCCACACCGCACTTATTCACGAGATCGCGCAAACCGGCTTGGTGATCAGCGAGTGGCCGCCCGGCTGCGCGCCGATGCGGTACCGATTCCTGGTTCGCAACCGGGTCATCGCGGCGCTTACGGCCGGCACGGTCGTCGTCGAGGCTCAGTTGCGCAGCGGAGCACTCAGCACCGCGAATCGAGCGCGGTCGCTCGACCGCTACGTGATGGCCGTTCCCGGCCCAGTGACATCGACCATGTCGGCTGGTACCAACCAGCTGCTCCGCCAACCTGACGTTCATTGCGTGACCGGCGTCGGCGATGTCGTCGAGTTGGTCGGTGCGATCGGCACCGATTTGGCACCTCAGCTCGCCTTGCCGAGTGATCCACGAGACGACCTCGACGAAACCTCGCGCCGAGTGCTCGATGCGGTGCCGGTCCGGCGTCCAGCCGGGCCGGCGAGCATTGCCGTGACCGCCGGCATCGCGCCCGCCTACGTGCTGCGCGCGCTCGGCGGACTTGCCGCCCTCGGGTTCGTCGAGCGCGTCGACGCCGGCTGGCGGTTGGCCAAGAGCTGGTGAGGCAAATTGAAGGTTTGCCCCACCGTGGCGCGTCTCATCGACCGGGATACGGCGCGGCGAGCGGCTCGGTGCTTGACGCGCTGGCTGCGACAACGCACCGTGCAAAGGGTGAATGTGCAGGTTGTGGTCGATGCCGACGAATCGCTTGCTGCGTTCGTGGCGCACCTGCGGTTCGAGCGCGGGCTCTCCGAGCACACGGTCCGCGCCTACCAGCACGACATCCAGGGCCTGCTCGAGCACGCCGAACGCATGGGTCGGGGCGGGCCGGAGGGTCTCGATATCGGCGTCCTGCGAAGTTGGCTGGCCAAGCTCACGACGACGGGCAAGGCGCGCACCACCATTGCCCGGCACGCCGCGTCCGGCCGAGTCTTCACCGCCTTCTGTGTGCGGCGCGGCTGGTTGGCTACCGACCCGGGGCTGAAACTGGCAAGCCCGAAGGCGCACCGCTCGCTGCCCGGCGTGCTGTCGCAGGCCCAAGCGACCGCGATGTTCGATCGCCCCGATCCGGGCCTGGCTGCCACCGCTGCCACTGGCGCCGCCACCGACGATTCTGCGCTGGCCATTGCGCAGCGGTTGCGCGACGATGCAGCACTCGAAGTGCTCTATGCCACCGGCATCCGGGTCAGCGAACTGGTCGGTCTTGACCTCGACGACGTCGACGATGCGCGAAACCTCCTGCGGGTGCTCGGCAAGGGCAACAAAGAGCGCACCGTTCCGCTCGGGCTGCCCGCCATCAAGGCGGTAGGTGCCTGGCGGCGGTCGGGTCGGCCGATCATGGCGACGGCTACCAGCGGCCCAGCGCTGTTCTTGGGGGCCCGTGGTCGACGTCTTGATCAACGCGCCGTGCGCCGCACCGTCCATGCCAGGCTGGCGCACGTACCTGGTGCTCCTGACCTTGGGCCGCATGGGTTGCGGCACAGCGCAGCGACGCACCTTCTCGAGGGTGGTGCTGACCTAAGAAGCGTCCAGGAGATACTTGGTCACGCTACGCTCGCAACGACACAGGTCTATACGCACGTTTCCGTCGAGCGACTGAGAGCTACCTATGACCGCGCGCACCCCAGAGCCTGAGCGCTCCGGCGTGCTCGCCGCTGCCCCCGAAGACGATCCGGCCGTTGCCAAGATCAACGCTGAGGCCGCACTTCGTGAATTGTGGCGCGAGTTCAAGGGTTCCGGCGAGAGCCAGCTGCGTGAGCGGCTGATCCTGCACTACTCGCCGCTGGTGAAATACGTAGCCGGCCGCGTCGGCGTCGGCCTGCCGCCCAACATCGAGCAGGCCGATCTTGTGTCGTACGGCATCTTCGGATTGATCGACGCGATCGAAAAGTTCGATCTTGAGCGCGCGATCAAGTTCGAGACCTATGCGATCAGCCGCATCAAGGGCGCGATCATCGACGAGTTGCGGGCGATCGACTGGATTCCGCGCTCTGTGCGTTACAAGGCGCGCGAGGTCGAAAAGGCCTACGCAGCGCTCGAGGCAAAGCTGCACCGCACTCCCACCGAGTCGGAGGTTGCGGGCGAACTTGGCATCACGCTTGACGAGTTGCACACGATCTTCAGTCAGGTGTCGTTCGTCAATGTGATCGCGCTCGACGAGCTGCTCAACGTCGGTGGTGAGCGCGGCGACAAGCTGTCGCTCGTCGACACGCTCGAAGACACCCGGGCCGAAGATCCGGTTGAGGTTTTCGAGACCGAAGAGACCAAATACCTGCTCTCGCGGGCGATCAATACCTTGCCCGAACGCGAGAAAATCGTTGTGACGTTGTATTACTACGAAGGCCTCACCCTCGCCGAGATCGGCCAGGTGCTCGGCGTCACCGAAAGCCGCATCTGTCAGATGCACACAAAAGCGGTCTTGCAGCTGCGCGCCAAGCTCGCCGAGCAGACCGCCTAACCCGCTACCCAGAGTTCGGCGGGCCGTCAGACCAGATCGGCCACAACCTCGGTCGGCCCGGCGCCAGCAGGGTGAGTGGATCGACGTAGCCAGCGGCAGAGATCGCGCCCCAATGCAGACACGTCCCCGCAGGCCCGCAGTTGTCGGCGATCGCTGACACCCAGCCGATCAGCTGGCCGGCCGCCACGAATTGCCCCCGGCCGACGGCGGCATCGACCGGTTCGTAGGTCGTGCGCAGGTGCGCGTGCCGGATGGACAGCACGCCCCGACCGGCGAGCAAGCCCGCGTACACAACCTCGCCGGCGGCGACGGCGTAGACGGGTTGGCCCAGGCGCACCGCCAGGTCGACGCCGCGATTGCCAGGCCCCCACAGCGTCGCCGGTCGCGCAAACGAGTGCAGCACGACGAGTGGCCGAACCGGAGGCTGGATCGCCGACGTTGGCGACCCCCCGACGGCCCCCGATGCGATGACGGCCAGCAGCGGGCCGACAGCCAGCCGCCATGTGGTCGAGCGGGCCAGGCGCGCGAGCGCCGTGCCAGCGAGAAATCTCATGTCCCCAGGCTCGCCACCCGCGACCGGCGTGCGATCGGATTCGACGCAGCTGTGGACGCCGAGCTGACGGCATATGGGGTGTGGACGGCGCCGATTCGTCCCGCGGGCGACGCTCCCGTAGACTTCGGTCCGAGATCAGGCTTGCCTGACCTACATCGCACACCCAACCGTCGGTCGATCCTCTGACCGGCTGCCTCTCGGTGCTTCGATTCGTCGAGGTGTCACGGCGACCAGGGTGTCAGGCGTGGCCGCCAACCGGCGTCCGCGAAGAACCGAGGAACGGCGCCCGGCGACGTCTGCTCGCGGTCACCCGCGCAGACGTGGGGGGCCAGAAGGAGTGCGCGGCCATGGCCGTCGTCACGATGAAAGAGCTGCTTGCGAGCGGCGTGCACTTTGGGCATCAGACCCGGCGCTGGAATCCGAAGATGAAGCGTTTCATCTTCACCGAGCGCAACGGCATCTACATCATCGACTTGCAGCAGTCGCTGACCTACATCGACCGCGCCTACGAATTCGTGAAGGACACCGTCGCGCACGGCGGCTCGGTCATGTTCGTCGGCACGAAGAAGCAGGCCCAAGAGGCAGTCGCTGAGCAGGCCACCCGCGTCGGCATGCCGTATGTCAATCAGCGTTGGCTCGGCGGCATGTTGACCAACTTCCAGACGGTCTTCAAGCGCCTGCAGCGACTCAAGGAACTCGAGATTCTCGAGCAGGGTGGCACCACCTATGGCCAGCGCACCAAGAAAGAAGCGCTGGTTCTTCAGCGCGAGAAGGACAAGCTGCTCAAGACCCTCGGGGGCATCCGCGAAATGTCGCGCGTGCCGAGCGCGGTCTGGATCGTCGACACCAAGAAGGAGCACATCGCCGTCGGCGAGGCGCGCAAGTTGGGTATCCCGGTCGTCGCGATTCTCGACACCAACTGCGACCCCGACGAAGTCGACTACAAGATCCCGGGCAACGACGACGCGATTCGGTCGGTGGCTCTGCTCACCCGTGTGATCGCTGACGCAGTGGCCGATGGGTTGATGGCGCGGGTGGCTGCGCGCGTTGGCGACGCGAAGCCCGACGTCGACGCCGACGCTGGCGCCGAACTCGGTGGCGGCGAGCCGCTCGCCGATTGGGAACGCGAGTTGCTGGTGCGCGATAGCGCAGCCGCGTCGACCGAAACCGCAACCGCAAGCGCCGACGCACCTGCCGAACCCGCTGCTGAACCGACGTCTGAACCCGCTGCCGAAGCCGCGACGGAGGCCTAACCTATGGCGAACTACACCACGGCCGACGTCAAGCGGCTGCGCGAGCTCACCGCCGCCGGCATGATGGATTGCAAGAAGGCCCTCGACGAAACTGACGGTGATTTCGACAAAGCCGTTGAACTTCTGCGCATCAAAGGCGCGAAGGACGTCGGGAAGCGCGCCGAGCGCACGACCGTAAACGGCCTCGTCGCGGCATCAGCCCACGGCTTGTCGGGCGTACTGCTGGAACTCAAATGTGAGACCGACTTCGTGGCAAAGGGCGAGCGTTTCCAGGAGCTGGGCGCCACGCTCGTCAAGGTGCTCGCCGATTCCGACGCGACCGATACCGCGAGTCTGCTGGCCGCCGAGATCGACGGACGCAAGGTGAGCGAACTGGTAGACGAGAACAGCGCGGCTCTCGGCGAGAAGATCGAGGTTGGACGGGTCGCCAAGTTCACCGGCGGCGGCCACGTGGTGAGCTA
>Ga0209890_10000544_pt1 | contig 17451 bp, 16 predicted proteins | sample OrgsoiDNA2013049_FD_185799 | JGI IMG/M metagenome (GOLD analysis project Ga0209890, IMG submission 185799) | Permafrost soil microbial communities from the Arctic, to analyse light accelerated degradation of dissolved organic matter (DOM) -... | ecosystem: Environmental > Terrestrial > Soil >...
GGCCGGCGGGGCTAGCCTCGCCGACGCTCTCATGCCCGTTGAGACCGCGCTGGACGACATCCCGGCGCTGGCCGTCAGTCGGGCGGATGCGGCAAGGCTGCAAAGAGGCCAAGCCGTTTTGTTGCGCGGACGGGACGCTCCCAATTTCCGTGGACCAGTCTATGCCACGGCATCGGGCCAACTGGTGGCTCTTGCCGAACTGGATCACGGCGAAATCGTCCCCAAGCGCGTGTTTAACCTGGCCGGGCTGGTGGGCAGCGCCGCGCCGAAGAAAGGATGACCGATGTCGGTAACCACCGGCCGCAAGGCCGAAGTAATCAATGCATTCGCCAACAAGCCGGGCGACACCGGATCGCCCGAAGTGCAGGTGGCGATCCTGTCGGAGCGCATCAATAATCTCACCGAGCATTTCAAGACCCACGTCAAGGACAACCATTCCCGCCGTGGATTGCTCAAGATGGTGAGCCAGCGCCGTACCTTGCTCGATTATCTGCGGCGCACCAACGAGGCTAGCTACAAGACTTTGATCGAGAAGCTCGGCATCCGCCGATAATTTTGTACCCGCGTGAGGCGCTCCGTGCGCCCCGCGCGATTAACGTGAAGCGCGTGCGTGTGACGCATTCGCTATTTGACCCGGCGGCGATCCGCGCTGCCGGAGACAAGCGAGAGCCGATAGTGATCGCCTCTTGCGACAAGGCAAGGTTCGAAACGCCATGGCAGGATCGCCAGACGCTGTTCGCTTCACCACCGTGACGCGCCGCAGTTTCTCGCCGTCTTGCTCATGGCTTTCGGGACTTGACCAGAAAACCATGAGAGAAAAACGCAATGTTCGATATGCATCGAGTTGAACTCGATTGGGGCGGGCGCAAGCTCACCCTCGAGACCGGCCGGGTAGCGCGCCAAGCCGACGGCGCCGTCATCGCCACCTACGGCGAGACCACCGTGCTCGCCGCCGTCGTGGCGGCCAAGACGCCGAAGGAAGGCATCGACTTCCTGCCGCTCACCGTCAACTACACCGAAAAATACTACGCGGCGGGCCGCATTCCCGGCGGCTTTTTCAAGCGCGAACGCGGTCCGACCGAAAAGGACACGCTGACCTCGCGCCTGATCGACCGGCCGATCCGTCCGCTGTTCGCCGACGGCTGGCGCTGCGATACGCAGGTGACCATCACCGTGATGTCGCATGACCAGGAAAACGACCCCGACATCGTCGCCATGGTGGCGGCCTCGGCCGCGCTGACGCTGTCAGGCGCACCGTTCATGGGGCCGATCGGCGGCGCCCGCGTCGGCTTCATCAACAACGAATACGTGCTCAATCCGACGCTCGACGAGATGAAGGAAAGCCAGCTCGATCTCGTCATCGCCGGCACGCAAGACGCCGTGATGATGGTGGAATCGGAAGCCAAAGAGCTGTCCGAAGAAATCATGCTCGGCGCGGTCATGTTCGGCCACCGCCATATCCAGCCGGTGATCGACGCCATCATCAAGCTCGCCGAAAAGGCTGCGAAAGAACCGCGCGAGCTCGTCGCTACCGACAACAAGGCGCTCGAGAAAGAAATCCTCGGCATTGCCGAGAAGGATCTGCGCGCCGCCTATTCGATCGTGAAGAAGCAGGATCGCCAGGACGCCGTCGCCGCCGTCAAGAAGAAGGTGATGGAGCATTTCTTCCCGGAAGGCTTTGAACCCAAGCACGACAAGCTGGCGATTGCCGGCGTGTTCAAGGAACTAGAAGCCAAAATCGTGCGCTGGAACATCCTCGACACCTCAAAGCGCATCGACGGCCGCGACCTCAAGACCGTGCGCCCGATCGTGGCGGAAGTCGGCATATTGCCGCGCACCCACGGCTCGGCGCTGTTCACCCGCGGCGAGACGCAGGCCCTCGTGGTCGCCACCTTGGGCACCGGCGAGGACGAACAGTTCATCGACGCGCTACAGGGGACGTATAAAGAGACGTTCATGCTGCACTACAACTTCCCGCATTATTCGGTGGGCGAAACCGGCCGCACGGGCGCGCCCGGCCGGCGCGAGATCGGCCACGGCAAGCTGGCCTGGCGAGCGCTTCATCCGATGCTGCCGAAGGCGGAGGAGTTTCCCTACACCATCCGCCTGGTCTCGGAGATCACGGAATCGAACGGCTCATCCTCGATGGCCACGGTTTGCGGCTCGTCGCTGGCGCTGATGGATGCCGGCGTGCCGCTCAAGCGGCCGACCGCGGGCATCGCCATGGGCCTGATCCTGGAAGACAAGCGCTTTGCCGTGCTGTCCGACATCCTCGGCGACGAGGATCATCTCGGCGACATGGACTTCAAGGTGGCCGGCACCGAAGAGGGCGTCACCTCGCTGCAGATGGACATCAAGATCGCCGGCATCACCGAAGAGATCATGAGGGTGGCGCTCGATCAGGCCAAGGGCGGCCGCCTGCACATCCTCGGCGAGATGGCCAAGGCGCTCACCAGCGCGCGCGCCGAACTCGGCGAGCACGCCCCGCGCATCGAGATGTTCAAGATCCCGACCGACAAAATCCGCGAAGTGATCGGCACCGGCGGCAAGGTGATCCGCGAGATCGTCGAGAAGACCGGCGCCAAGATCAACATCGAGGACGACGGTTCGGTGAAGGTGGCGTCGGCCGACGGCGAGGCGATCAAGGCGGCGATCAAGTGGATCAAGTCGATCGCCTCCGATCCGGAGCCGGGCACGATTTATGACGGCACCGTGGTCAAGGTGATGGACTTCGGCGCCTTCGTGAATTTCTTCGGCGCCAAGGACGGCCTGGTGCACATCAGCCAGCTCGCGCCGCATCGCGTGAACAAGGTCACCGACGTGGTCAAGGAAGGCGACAAGGTGAAGGTGAAGCTCCTGGGCATGGACGAACGCGGCAAGGTGCGCCTGTCCATGAAGGCGGTCGATCAGACCACCGGCGAGGACTTAGAGGCCAAGCAGAAGGCCGAAGGCGGCGCGCCACAGCAGGCGGCCGGCGCGGAGTAACGATCAACCTCATTCTGAGGAGTGCGCGAAGCGCACGTCTCGATGGATGAGGTCGCCACATCCTTCGAGACGCGCACCTATCGGTGCGATCCTCAGGGTGAGACTGCTATAGAGGGGCGGCCCTGGTGGCCGCCCTTTTTCGTTCGTGGGCGTCGCGCTACTTAAGCCGCCACACCAGCCAGATGGCCGCGATCAACGCCAGCGCCAGGCCGCCGCTGACGATGCGCAGCAAATGCCGGCGCACCAGCGCGTGCATGAAGCCTTTTTCGGACGGCGGCTGGCGCTGCGATAAGGTAAACTTATCGATAGGCTAGGCAATACGAGTAGACCTTATGGTCGCAGGGCCCTTACAAGCGCGGCAAACGCCCACTACCTGCGCGAACAGATGCCCATTCGGAGGGACGAAACATGGACGACAAAACCGCACTGACCGCCAGCGCCGGCAAGTGCCCGGTCGTGCACACCAACCGCGACTGGTGGCCGAACCAGTTGAACCTTCAGGTACTCCACCAGCACTCCACCCTGTCCAATCCGATGGGCGAGGCGTTCGACTACGCGGAGGAGTTCAAGAAGCTCGACTACGAGGCGCTGAAGAATGACCTGCGCAAGCTGATGACCGACTCGCAGGACTGGTGGCCGGCCGACTTCGGCCACTACGGCCCGCAGTTCATCCGCATGTCTTGGCACGCCGCCGGCACCTACCGCCTGAGCGATGGCCGTGGCGGCGGCGGTCGCGGCCAGCAGCGTTTCGCTCCGCTCAACAGCTGGCCGGACAACGTGAACATCGACAAGTCGCGCCGCCTGCTGTGGCCGATCAAGCAGAAGTACGGGCAGAAGATTTCCTGGGCGGACCTGCTGATCCTCACCGGCAACGTGGCGCTGGAGACCATGGGCTTTCGCACTTTCGGCTTTGCCGCCGGCCGAGAAGACACCTGGGAGCCCGATCAGGACGTGAACTGGGGTTCCGAGACCACCTGGAAGGCCCACCGGCCCCTTGAGAACTTCGAAAATCCGCTCAGCGCCACCGAGATGGGCCTGATCTACGTCAATCCGGAAGGTCCGAACGCCAACGGCGACCCGGTTTCCGCGGCCAGATTCATCCGCGAAACCTTCAAGCGCATGGCGATGAACGACGAGGAAACCGTCGCGCTGATCGGCGGCGGCCACACCTTCGGCAAGACCCACGGCGCCGCGCCCGAGTCCCACAAGGGGCCAGAGCCAGAAGCTGCCGACCTGGAAGCACAGGGCCTAGGCTGGATCAGCAACTACGGCACTGGGCACGGCGGAGACGCCATCGGCAGCGGCCTCGAAGTCACCTGGACGCAGACGCCGGCGCAGTGGAGCAACCACTTCTTCGAGAATCTGTTCAAGTACGAATGGGTGCAGACTCGCAGTCCTGCCGGCGCCATCCAGTGGGAGGCCAAGGACGCCGAGGAAATCATCCCCGACGCGCACAATCCGTCGAAGAAGCGCAAGCCGACCATGTTGACCACCGATCTGTCGCTGCGTTTCGACCCGGTCTACGAGAAAATCTCGCGCCGCTTCCTAGAGAACCCGCAGGCTTTCGCTGAGACATTCGCCCGCGCCTGGTTCAAGCTGACCCATCGCGACATGGGCCCGCGCTCGCGCTATCTGGGCTCGGAAGTGCCGAAGGAAGAACTGATCTGGCAGGATCCGGTGCCCACCGTCGATCATCCGTTGATCGACGACGCAGACGCCGCCGCACTCAAGGCCAAGGTACTGGCCACGGGTCTGACCGTGTCCGAACTGGTCAGCACCGCCTGGGCCTCGGCCTCCACCTTCCGTGGCGGCGACAAGCGCGGTGGCGCCAACGGGGCGCGCATTCGCCTTAGCCCCCAGAAGGATTGGGACGTCAACCAGCCGGCCCAGCTGGCGAAGGTCCTCGAGAGGCTCGAAGCGATCCAGAAGGAGTTCAACGCTTCGCAATCCGGCGGCAAGAAAGTTTCGCTTGCCGACCTGATCGTTCTCGGCGGCAGCGCGGCGATCGAGAAAGCCGCGAAGGACGCCGGGCAGGACGTCAAGGTTCCCTTCACGCCGGGGCGCATGGACGCATTGCAGGAGCAAACCGACATCGATTCCTTTGCGCCGCTCGAACCGACCGCTGACGGTTTCCGCAACTATCTTCGCGGCAAGCAGCGCTTGTCCGCTGAGGAGCTGTTGATGGATCGGGCGCAATTGCTCACGCTGACTGCTCCAGAAATGGCGGTTCTCGTCGGCGGTCTGCGCGTGCTGAACGCAAATACCGGACAGTCCGCGCACGGCGTCTTCACCAAGCGGCCCGAGACGCTGACGAACGACTTCTTCGTCAACCTGCTCGACATGAGCACACTATGGCAGGCGTCTGCCGGATCCGAAGGCGTGTTCGAAGGACACGACCGCACGACGAACAAACTCAAGTGGACCGGCACGCGTGTCGACCTGATCTTCGGTTCGCACTCGCAGATGCGAGCTCTCGCGGAAGTCTATGCGTGCGCGGACTCGAAGGAGAAGTTTGTGAAAGACTTCGTGGCGGCCTGGACCAAGGTGATGAACGCTGATCGCTTCGATCTTGCCTGATCTCTGCGGAAAGGTTTTCGAGGGCTTCTAGAGCGCAGCCGCGAAACGGCCGGGGAAATCTCCGGCCGTTTTTTTAATTCTGCCGAGACGCTACTTGCCGCCGCCATCGCCATCCACCGCGCCATGCGCGGCCTTGAGCGCGTCGGGCTGCGGCATGGCGACGACGTTGTAGCCGCTATCGACGAAGTGCACCTCGCCGGTGACGCCGGTCGACAGGTCCGACAATAAATAGAGCCCGGCGCCGCCCAGTTCCTCCAGCGTCACGCCGCGGCCGAGCGGCGAATATTTCTGCTGGAACGCGAACATGTAGCGCGCATCGGTGATGCCTGCTCCAGCTAAAGTGCGGATCGGCCCGGCCGAGATGGCGTTGACGCGGATCTTCTGCGGCCCGAAATCCACCGCCAGATAGCGCACCGAGGCTTCCAGCCCGGCCTTGGCGACGCCCATCACGTTGTAATTCGGCATCGCGCGCAGGCCGCCGTTATAGGTCAGCGTCACCATGGCGCCGCCGTTCGGCATCAGCGCGGCCGCGCGTTTGGCGGCTTCCGTGAAGGCGTAGCAGGAGATCACCATGGTGCGGATGAAGTTCTCGCGCGTCGTGTCGGCGTAGCGGCCTTTAAGCTCGTCCTTGTTGGAATAGGCGACCGCGTGCACGAGGAAATCCATCGTGCCCCATTGTTTCTTGATTTCGGCGAACACCGCGTCGACCGAGGCGATATCCTCGACGTCGCACGGCATCACGAACGAGGAACCGGCCTGCTGTGCGAGCGGCTTCACGCGCTTGGCCAGTGCGTCGCCCTGATAGGTGAAGGCGAGCTTGGCGCCGTGGTCGCTCAGCATCTTGGCGATGCCCCAGGCGATCGAGTGGTCGTTGGCGACCCCCATCACCAGCCCGCGCTTGCCATCCATCAGCCCCGGCATGTCAACTCCTCCGTCATCCTGAGGTGCGAGCGTAGCGAGCCTCGAAGGATGACGGCCGTCGCCCTTCGAGGCTCGGCAGCTTCGCTGCCTCGCGCCTCAGGGTGACGGTTCGAGGGTGTCGTTGAATTCTCAAGCTTCCAGCCGTTTGAACACGACCGACGCATTGGTGCCGCCGAAGCCGAACGAATTCGACAGCACGGCCCCGAGTTTGACGTTGTCCTTGCGCGCGCGCGCGATCGGCATGTCGGCGAAGGCGGGATCGAGGTTCTCGATATTGGCGCTCTCGCAGATGAAGCCGTTGTTCATCATCAGCAGCGAATAGATCGCCTCCTGCGCGCCGGCAGCGCCGAGCGAATGGCCGGTGAGCGACTTGGTGGCCGAGATCGGCGGGCACTTGGCGCCGAACACTTCGCGGATCGCCTCGATCTCCTTGAGATCGCCGATCGGCGTCGCGGTGGCGTGCGGATTGATGTAGTCGATCGGCGCCTTCACGGTTTCCAGCGCCATCCGCATGCAGCGCGTCGCGCCTTCGCCCGAGGGCGCCACCATGTCGTAGCCGTCGGAGGTCGCGCCATAGCCGACGACCTCGGCATAGATCTTGGCGCCGCGCGCCTTGGCGTGCTCGAGTTCTTCCAGCACCAGAACGCCGGCGCCGCCGGCGATGACGAAGCCGTCGCGGTCCTTGTCGTAGGCGCGCGAGGCCTTCTGCGGCGTGGCGTTGTACTTGGACGACATGGCGCCCATGGCGTCGAACAGGTTCGACATGGTCCAGCTCAGCTCTTCCGAGCCGCCGGCGAACACCATGTCCTGCTTGCCCCATTGGATCAGCTCGGTGCCGTTGCCGATGCAATGGTTGGACGTGGCGCAGGCCGAGGAGATCGAATAATTCACGCCCTTGATCTTGAACCAGGTGGAAAGCGTCGCCGATGCGGTGGACGACATCGCCTTCGGCACGGCGAAAGGCCCGATGCGTTTGGGCGAGCCTTTTTCGCGGGTGATATCGGCCGCCTCGACGATCGTTGCGGTCGAGGGACCGCCCGATCCCATGACGATGCCGGTGCGCGGATTTGAAATGTCTTTCTCCTCGACGCCGGAATCGCGGATCGCCTGCTCCATGGCGACGTGATTCCACGCCGCGCCCTGGCCGAGGAAGCGCATGGCGCGCCGGTCCACCGACCCCGCCGGATCGAGCGTCGGCATGCCCTGCACCTGGCAGCGGAAGCCGCGCTTGGCGAACTCCTCGGCATGGGTGATGCCGGACTTGGCCTCACGCAGGCTGGCCAGAACTTCCTGCGTGTTATTGCCGATGGATGAGACGATGCCCATCCCGGTGACGACGACCCGTCTCATTGCCGCATACCCTCATTCGCGCCGCGGATTGTCGATGATTGGTCCATAGATGGGCCGCCCCAGGCAACCATGCAACACCGCAGGCTCTGCTCAAGCGCCGTTCGGCTGCAGCGCTTCGTCCTGCTTGAAAAGGCCGACCTTGAGGTCAAAGGCCCGGTAGATCACGTTGCCATCCGCCGAAAGCCAGCCGTCGGCGATGCCGAGCACCAGCTTCGAGCGCATCACCCGCTTGAAATCGACGCCATAGACGACCTTTTTCACCGTCGGCAACACTTGCCCGGAAAACTTGAGCTCGCCCAGACCGAGCGCGCGGCCCTTGCCCGGCGAACCCAGCCAGCCGAGGAAAAATCCGACCAATTGCCAGAGCGCGTCGAGGCCGAGACAACCCGGCATCACCGGATCGCCCTTGAAGTGGCAGAGGAAGAACCAGAGGTCCGGCTTCACGTCGAGCTCGGCGCGGATCATGCCCTTGCCATGCTCGCCGCCATGCTCCGCGATTTCGGAAATGCGGTCGAACATCAGCATCGGCGGCAACGGTAACTGGGCATTGCCCGGCCCGAACAACTCGCCCCGCCCACAGGCAAGCAGGTCTTCGTATTCGAAACTGTGACGCTTGGTGTCCATAAGGGCGATATTCCCGCTGGGCGGGCCTGCTGGCTGAATTCCCATGTGCGGATTCGTAACACACCGAGGCTACCGGGCAAAGATGGCGGAACCGCGCAGCACGGACAATCCTCCTACTGGAACACAGTGCTTCCTACTGGAACACCGCGATAAACCGACCGCGGCGGCTATTGCGAGAGAGTTGCATCAAGGGGTGCTAATGCGTATATGTCGCAAATGAAACGGTTTTTTGCCGTCCCGCTGGGGCTGGCTGTTTGGGCGTAACGATGAGCCAACCTCGCACCATGGGATTCCCGTCCGTAACGCCTGCCGCGGCGGCAATGGCGGCCGACCGCTCGGAATTCACCGGCTGCCCGTGGCATGACGTGAAGGCGATGCTGCGCCAGGTCGGCTTACGGCCGACGCGCCAGCGCATGGCGCTCGGCTGGCTGCTGTTCGGCAAGGGCGACCGCCACCTCACCGCCGAAATGCTTTACGAAGAGGCGACCCGCGCCAAGGTGCCGGTGTCGCTGGCCACCATCTACAACACGCTGCACCAGTTCACCGAGGTCGGCCTGCTGCGCCAGGTGGCGGTCGAAGGATCGAAGGCGTATTTCGATACCAATGCCTCGGCCCACCATCATTTCTTCGTCGAGGGCGCGAACGAATTGGTCGACATCCCATGCGCCGAGGTGATTGTCGGCAAGACCCCGACCCCGCCGGAAGGTTTCGAGATCGAACGCGTGGACGTGGTGGTGCGGCTGCGTAAGAAGAGCTGAGCTAAATCTGAATTGTGTTGTCATGGCCGGGCTTGTCCCGGCCATCTCGTTTAGGGGCGTACCGTGCCATCCTAAGCGAGCTCACCGGGCCAAGCCTGGTGACGACAGAAAGCGCGCTCTATTCCACCTTCTCGTTCGGATAGGCGCCCCACAGCCGCTCCTGGCGGATCCAGCCGTCGAAATTCTTGCCCACGAACTGGCACCAGGTGCCGTTGCAGGATTTGAGCTGGCCGAGCACGCCGGATTGCAGGCGGGCGGTCTCCGGGGATTTGGCGTCCGCGCTCTCATAAAGCGGCACCAGATCGCCCTTCAAGGTCGGCACCACCACCGCGGAGCGCTTGCCGGACAACAGCGAGTGGTAGACCCAGCCTTCCGCCCCCTCCCAGTCGCGGATGCGCCGCCAATTCTCGAACTCGGCGGTGATCTCCACCGGCATGCCGGCGCGGGTATAGACCCAGCGTACTTCCTGGTCCTTGTTGGGGCCCGAGCGCACATTGACCCGATCCGACTTCAGACTGACGAAGCGCGGGACCGGCAGGCCGCTCACCGAGCCGGCGGCCACGTCGCCGGCCGCATGACCGGCGCCCGCCAGCATCGCCAAAATACCGGCGGCAAGCGTCGCGCAACCCAGGCGGCGGAACGCCGCTGCAAAGCTTTGTGTTGTCACTGCCATCTGGTAGGAAAAAGAACGGATTTCGACCCCACGTGCGAGAAACGGGAGTGTGGGCGAGCCCGGTTAAAGAGGGCTGAACGGCGCCCAAACGGCAGTACCATGGGCCGCCGGATACCGCGGTAAAAAGGACATGACGAAGACAAGAAAGCCGCTAGTCGTCGTCACCCGCAAGCTGCCGGACAGCGTCGAGCTGCGCATGCGGGAACTTTTCGACGCCCGGCTCAATCCCGACGACAAGCCGATGACGCAAGGCCAGCTCGCCGAGGCGGTGAAAACCGCCGACGTGCTGGTGCCGACCGTCACCGACCGCATCGACGCCTCGGTGCTCAGCAAATCGGGCGAGCAGCTCAAGCTGATCGCCAATTTCGGCAACGGCGTCGACAATATCGACGTCGTCACCGCCGTGCAGCGCGGGATCACCGTCACCAACACCCCGGGGGTGCTCACCGAGGACACCGCCGACATGACCATGGCGCTGGTGCTGGCCGTGCCGCGGCGGCTGGTGGAAGGCTCCGCCGTGCTGACCGCCGACACCGAATGGGCCGGCTGGACGCCGACCTGGATGCTCGGCCACCGCATCTGGGGCAAGCGCTTAGGCATCATCGGCATGGGACGGATCGGCCAGGCGGTGGCGCGCCGCGCGCGCGCCTTCGGCTTGCAGATCCATTACAACAACCGCCGCCGGGTGGCGCCCAAGATCGAGGAAGAGCTCGATGCCACCTATTGGGAGAGCCTCGACCAGATGCTCGCCCGCATGGACATCATCTCGGTCAACTGCCCGCACACGCCGGCGACCTATCACCTGCTGTCGGCGCGCCGCCTCAAGCTGCTGCGGCCCGAGGCCTTTATCGTCAACACCTCGCGCGGCGAGGTGATCGACGAGAACGCGCTCGCGCGTCTGATCGAGGCGGGCGACATCGCCGGCGCCGGGCTCGACGTGTTCGAGCACGAGCCGGCGGTGAACCCGAAGCTGGTCAAGCTCGCGCGCGAGGGCAAGGTGGTGCTGCTGCCGCATATGGGCTCGGCGACGCTCGAAGGCCGCGTCGACATGGGCGAGAAGGTCATCATCAACATCAAGACCTTCATAGACGGACACCGCCCGCCGGATCGAGTCCTGCCGTCGATGCTGTGATGTCAGGTGTGGCTCGATAAATCTTTGATCGTTGGCGTCTCCCCGCTCAGCGGATTGCCCGGGTCCCATTCGTAACTCAACGTCTCGAACCGCATCGAGCGCGCATCGACCATCAGCAGGCGTCCGACAAGGCCCTCGCCGAAGCCGACGATCTCGCGGATCACTTCCAGCGCCATCATCGAGCCCAGCACGCCCGGCAGCGCACCGAGGATGCCGGCTTCCGCACACGCAGGAACCGTGCCGGCCGGCGGCGGCTCGGGAAACAGGCATCGATAGGTCGGATTGCGCCGGCCATCGGCGCGCGTCTCGTGCGCGCGCAGGGTAGTGAGCGAGCCGTCGAAGGTGCCGACCGCGGCGGTGACCAGCGGCTTCTTGGCGAAATAACAGGCGTCGGAGACGAGATAGCGCGTGGCAAAATTGTCGGAGCCGTCGGCGACGATGTCGTAGTCCGCGATCAGCTTGAGCGCGTTGCTCGCATCGATCCGCGTCATGTGGGTTTCCACCGCCACATGCGGATTGAGCCGCGCGATCACCGCCTCGGCGCTGTCCACTTTTCGAATGCCGACGTCGTCGGTGGTAAAGATCACCTGCCGCTGCAAATTCGACAGCGACACCGTATCGTCATCGACCACGCCGAGCGTGCCGACGCCGGCGGCGGCGAGATAAAGCAACACCGGCGCGCCGAGGCCGCCGGCGCCGATCACCAGCACGCGCGCGGCCTTCAGCTTGGCCTGGCCCGGCCCGCCGACCTCGCGCAGCACGATGTGGCGCGCATAGCGTTCTAGTTCTTGGTGATCGAGCATAAGAGTAAGCCTATGGCCTCGCATCGATTTCGGCCAGCCTCTTGATGCCTTGCACCGCTGCCTCGATCGGCTAAGGTGCCGCAAAACATGAGTAGGGTGGCGTTAAAAACGATGCGTCGCGGCCCGTTTCTGGTGATGCTCTCGCTGCTGCTCGGCGTCGGTCCGGCGCTGGCGCAGGATTCGCCGGGCGTCATCCCGGCGCCCAAGCAGTCCGACGCCAAGCCGGCAAAAAAACATGTAACGCGGAAAGCAATCGCCGCGAAACCGGCCGAAGCCAAATCGGCCGAAGCCAAGCCTGCCGAAACAAAGTCTGCCGAAACAAAGCCCGCCGAAGCCAAGGCCGCTACGCCCAAACCTGCCACTGTGAAGCCCGCCGCCGCGAAGACCGTCGAGGCAAAGCCAGACACGCCAAAAACCGCCATCGCCAAAGCCGAACCGACGCCCGACGTATTCGCGGGAATTCCGCCAGACGAGCGCCTGAAAATCCAGGCGGCGCTGCTGTGGGCGGGCGACTATACCGGCGAGCCCACCGGCGGCGACCCGATGCTCGCGGCCATCAAGAATTTCCAGAAACGCCATAAGACCAAGATCACCGGCGAGCTCACGCCGACCGAGCGCGCGGAACTGGTCGCCGCCGCCAAAGTGCACGAAGACGAATTCGGCTGGAACGTGGTGGTCGACCCGGCCACCGGCATCCGCATCGGCCTGCCGACCAAGCTGGTGCCGTTTGCGCGCGACGCCGCCCACGGCACGCGTTGGTCCTCGGCCCATGGCGAGGTGCAGGTCGAGACCTTCCGCATCAAGGAACCCGACCTCAAGCTTGCTGCGCTGTTCGAGCGAGAGAAAAGGGAACCGGCTACGCGCAAGATCGAAACCAGCGTTCTGCATGACGACAATTTTTTCATCAGCGGCATGCAAGGCCTGAAGCTCTTTTCCGTGCGCGCCAAGCTGCGCGACGGTGAGGTGCGCGGCTTCACCATCCTGTACGACCAGATGATGGAAACGATTGTCGCGCCAGTGATGGTGGCGATGGCGAGTGCGTTCTCGCCGTTTCCCGAGCGCAGCGCGCCCTATGCCGCGCTGGCGAAATCGGTGGAATACGGCAACGGGCTGGTGGTGAGCGTGCAGGGTCACATCGTCACCGACTTGAAGCTCACCCAAGGCTGCCAGGTGATCGTCGCTTCCGGGCTGGGCGATGCCGACCGCGTGGCCGAGGACCACGACAACGGGCTGGCGCTGTTGCGCGTTTATGGACCGCGCAAGATTTCGCCGCTAGTGCTGACGCACGATCCCCCCAAATCGGGAGAGCTGACGCTGGTCGGCATTCCCGAACCGAAAGAGCAGGACGGCAGCCGCAAGCTGACCGAGATCAAGGCGCGGCTGGCCGGCGGCAGCGCGATCGAGCTGCGCCAGCCGGTGCCGATGGCCGGATTTTCCGGCGCCGCCGCGCTCGATGCGCAGGGCCAGTTCGTCGGCATGATGGAAATGGGCCATGCGGTGCTCGCCAGCATCGAGGCCGCGGCGCCGCCGGTGCGGCTCATCGCCACCGAAACCATCCGCGGCTTCCTCACCGCGCATAACGTTGAGACCGCGCCGGCGCAAACCGGCGACGCCAAGGCGGCGGTGGTCAGAATTATTTGCGTGCGGAAATAGCGGCGCGCTATTTATTCTTCCACACCGGTTTGCGCTTCTCGACGAAGGCCTTCATGCCTTCCTTCTGATCTTCCGTTGCAAAAAGCGCATGGAAGATGCGCCGCTCGAACACCACGCCCTCCGATAAGCCGCCCTCGAAGGCGCGGTTGATGGCTTCCTTGCCCGCCAGCACCGAGGGCAGCGACATGTTGGCGATGGTCTCGGCCACCTTCATCGCCTCTTCCATCAGGCTCGCTGCCGGCACCACGCGCGCCACCAGCCCCGACTTCTCGGCTTCCGCGGCGTCCATCATGCGGCCGGTCAAGATCATCTCCATGGCCTTGGCCTTGCCGACCGCGCGCGTGAGCCGCTGCGTGCCGCCGATGCCGGGAATGACGCCGAGCTTGATCTCGGGCTGGCCGAATTTGGCATTGTCCGCCGCGATGACGATGTCGCATTGCATGGCGAGTTCGCAGCCGCCGCCGAGCGCGAAGCCGGCGACCGCCGCCACAATCGGCTTGCGGGCGCGCGCGGCGCGGTCCCAGTTGCCGGCGAAATTTCCGAGATAGGCCTCGATGAAGGTCTTGTCGGCCATCTCCTTGATGTCTGCGCCGGCCGCGAAAGCCTTCTCGTTGCCGGTAATCAGCAGGCAGCCGATGGCCTCGTCGGCCTCGTAGGCGTCGATGGCCTGGCCCAGTTCGGCCTTGAGCGCCATGTTGAGCGCATTGAGCTGTTGCGGACGGTTGAGCCGGATGATGCCGACCCTACCTTTGATTTCGACGATGATGTTCTGGTAGCTCATGGCTTGCCCTTGCGGTTTGAAATCATTCGAGCTTGACGCCCGCGCGCTTGATGACGTCCGCCCATTTGGCGGAATCCGTTCTTATGGTCTCGGCGAATTCCTCCGGCGTGCCGCCGGCCGGCTCGTCGCCGATCTTGGCGAACTTCTCCTTGAAGGCCTCCGACACGAGCGCCTTGTTAATCGCGGCATTGAGCCGGTCGACGATCGGACGTGGAACGCCGGCCGGCGCGATCACGCCGGTCCAGGTCGGCGCCAGATAGCCGGGCACGCTTTCGCCAATCGTCGGCAGATCGGGGAACGCCGGCGAGCGCTTGGCCCCGCTCACGCCGAGCGCGTGCACCTTGCCGGCGTGGGCGAGCGGCGCGATCGATTGCAGGCTTTCGAACATCAGGTCGACATGGCCGGCGATCAGATCGGTGAGCGCCGGCGCGCCGCCGCGGTAGGGCACGTGCACGATTTCCGTGCCGGTCATGAATTTGAACAGCTCGGCGCCGACATGGCCGGGCGAGCCGTTGCTGGACGAGGCGTTGGTCAGCTTGCCGGGATTGGCCTTGGCATAGGCGATCAGTTCCGCGACCGATTTGACTGGCAGCTGCGGCGAGACCGCGAGCAAAAGATGGCCGCGCGCCACCAGCGCGATCGGCTGAAAATCGCGCTCGATGACGTAGGGCAGCTTGGCCACCATGTGGCGGGTGATGGCGAGCGCGCCGATCGGCCCCATGCCGATGGTGTAGCCGTCGGGCGCCGATTTCGCGACCAGATCGAGCCCGAGCGTGAGCGCGCCGCCGGGACGATCGTCGACGATGACGGGCTGGCCCAGTTCTGGACCGATCACCGAAGCCAAAATGCGGGCGACGTTGTCGGTGGCGCTGCCGGCCGCCTGCGGAACGATGAACCGGATCGGGTGATCCGGATAGTCCGCGGCCGGTGCGGCGCCCGCCATGCAAGCCAGAATGAAAGGAATGAGGGCAAGTTTGCGCATGTCACCGGTCCCGGTGGTCAAGGCGCATAGCTTGGCCTACTTCTGACAGCTCGGGCAATAGAAGGTCGAGCGGCCGGTCTGCACGATGCGTTTGATTTTGCCTTTGCAGGTCGGGCACGCCTCACCTTCGCGGTCATAGACGCGGAAATTGTGCTGGAAATCGCCGAGCGCGCCGTCGGTGCGGCGATGGTCGCGCAGCGAGGAGCCACCGGCCGCGATGGCATCCTGAAGTACTGCCTTGATGGCGTCGACCAGCGCTACGGCGCGCGCGTTCGGCTTCCCGTTGCGGTCGGCAATGGTGGATGCAAGCCGTTTGGGAGAGAGCCGCGCGCGGAACAGCGCCTCGCAGACATAGATGTTGCCCAACCCGGCGACCACGCGCTGGTCGCTGAGCGCGGCCTTCAGCGAGGTCTTCTTGGCCGTACAGGCTGTGGCGAGCATCGCGGCGTCGAATTCATTGCCCAAGGGTTCCGGCCCCAGTCCGCGCAGCAGCGGCTCGGAATCGAGTTTGGCCCGTGGCACCAGCTTCATCGAGCCGAAGCGGCGCGGATCGTTGAAGGTGACGTTCGCGCCGTTCGACATGTGAAACACCACATGGTCGTGCGCGGTGCTCTTCGAGCGCTCGTGATAATAGACGCCGGGCTTGGCGTCCTGGCCGACACGGAACGAGCCCGACATGCCAAGATGCATGATCAGCACGTCGCCGGACGAGAGATCCGCCAGCAGATATTTCGCCCGCCGGCCCAGCCCCTCCACTGTTTTCCCGGTCAGTCGCTTTTCGAAGTCCTTGGCGAGCGGCCAACGCAGGCGGCGGTCGCGTACCTCGACCTTGAGAAGCCGCGCGCCTTCCATGGCGGGCGCCAGGCCGCGGCGCACGGTTTCGACTTCGGGGAGTTCGGGCATGGTTAACTCTGGTTCCCATCTCACATAGCGTCCCCCGGTCCGCCGCGCTATGGTCCTGCCCGTAAAGGATTATTCCTATGGGCAAGGCCCAAAAAGACAGTGAAGCCGACACCCATTTCGGCGAAAAGACCGTGCCGCTGGCCGACAAGCAGGGGCTGGTGGACGACGTGTTCCATTCGGTCGCGCGCCGCTACGACCTGATGAACGACCTGATGTCGGGCGGGCTGCACCGGGCCTGGAAGGACGCGCTGCTTAGCGCCGTCCATCCGCCCAAATCGGACCGCGACTTCGCATTGCTCGATCTCGCCGGCGGCACCGGCGATGTGGCGTTCCGCGTGGTGGAAGCCGGCGGGCCCGGCACGCGCGTCACCGTCTGCGACATCAATACCGACATGCTGGCCGTCGGCCGCGAACGCGCGCGCAAACGCGGGCACGACGAAGCGGTGATCTTCGCGCAAGGCAATGCCGAAGAGCTGCCCTATCCGGACCGGAGCTTCGATTGCGTCACCATCGCCTTCGGCATCCGCAACGTGCCGCGCATCGAACGCGCGCTTAGCGAGGCCTATCGCGTGCTCAAGATCGGCGGCCGTTTTCTCTGCCTGGAGTTTTCTTCCGTTGATTTGCCGGGCCTCAGTTCGCTGTACGATGTTTATTCCTACAACGTGATCCCGCGCATCGGCGAGGCGGTCACCGGCGACCGCGACGCCTATCAGTATCTCGTCGAATCGATCCGCAAGTTTCCCAAGCCGCCGGTATTCGCGAAGATGATCGAGGCGGCCGGCTTCCGCCGCGTCTCGTTCTCAAGCATGACCGCCGGCGTGGTGGCGCTGCATTCGGGCTGGAAGTTGTGATCTCTGCCCTCTCCCATCTCACCCGCCTCGCCCGCGCCGGTTTCGTGTTTGCGCGCGAAGGCGTGTTCGCGCTGGTCGACACGCGCCCCTTGCCGCTGCCGGCCAAGAGCGCGATCGCGCTCGCCCGCCTGATCGAGCGCCCCACGGCCAAAGACGGTTCGAGCCGGCTCGCGGCGGCATTGACCAAGCTCGGGCCGACCTACGTCAAGCTCGGCCAGTTCATGGCCACCAGGCCCGATGTGGTCGGCAAGCAAATCGCGCGCGATCTCGAAAGCCTGCAGGACAAGATGGCGCCGTTTCCGCAGAGCGAGGCGGAAGCCGTGGTCGCCGCCGCGTTCGGCAAGCCGGTGAAGGAAGTCTATGCCAGCTTCGGGCCCGCCGTGGCCGCCGCCTCGATCGCGCAAGTGCATCGGGCGGAGGTTGCGGCCGACGGCGCGCGCAAAGCCGCGGCGGTGAAA
>Ga0209890_10000546_pt1 | contig 17411 bp, 17 predicted proteins | sample OrgsoiDNA2013049_FD_185799 | JGI IMG/M metagenome (GOLD analysis project Ga0209890, IMG submission 185799) | Permafrost soil microbial communities from the Arctic, to analyse light accelerated degradation of dissolved organic matter (DOM) -... | ecosystem: Environmental > Terrestrial > Soil >...
AGAAAGGACCGAGCATGACGCCCGGCCCCTTCATCCTATCCTAAAAGTTGCCTCGTCGGGGCCTTCGGCGGTCCCGCGATCAGGGACAAATCAAGAAGCCAGGACCAATCAAATCAACTGGTCAGCCGGGGCAAACCGACAGGCCGCTGCAGGCCGCGAGTGTGTAATTCGCCGCCTTCTCCCTCACCGTACCCGCCGCAGCCTCCAGCGCCTCGTCGGAGACTTCGAAGGCAAAGATTTCTTCAGTCTGTTCAATTCCCATCGTGGTTTCGGTCATGGCTTTGATCCCTTTTTAGGCAAGAATGTTGCCTGTCGGATCAATAAGCGGTACGCAGGTCCGGGTCAATAGTGGCATGACACTCTTGCATTGGAATGTCCGCTGTTACCCCAATAAAATCGCCCTTTCCGCCACTAACGACCGTGGGACGAAGTCCCGGGACCCGTGACGACCGAAGACCCATTGCCAGCCAAACGCGACGCTCATTTGTTTGGCCCAGGCCCCAAACGGATCCTGTCGCTTGACGGCGGCGGCGTGCGCGGCGCAGCCACCATCGCATTCCTCGAGCGAATCGAAGCGCTGATCGAGGAAATCGAAGGCCGTCCGGTCCGTCTTGGCGATTGGTTCGACCTCATCGGCGGAACATCCACCGGCGCGATCATCGCCACCGCCTTGGCGCTGGGATATCGCGTCTCCGAAATTCGTACTTTCTACGAACAGCTCGCTCCGAAGATTTTCAAACGATCGTTTTGGCGCGTGACGGGGTGGCACGCCAAATTCGATTCACGGCGCCTGATGCAGGAACTCACCAAAGTCATCGGGGCAAGGACGCTCGACAGTCCCGATCTTCGCACGGGTCTTTGCATCGTTCTCAAGCGCATGGACACCGGCAGCGCCTGGATCGTCGCAAATAATCCGCGCTCGGTGTTTTGGGAAACGCCGGCGGACGGATTATTCATCGGCAACCGGCACCTGCCGCTGGCGCATATCGTGCGCGCCAGCACGGCGGCCCCGAGCTTCTTTGAACCGGAACTCATCGAGATCGCGCCCGGGCAACCGCCGGGGCTGTTCATCGACGGCGGCCTCACGCCGCATAACAACCCTGCCCTCCTCATGCTGATGACGGCGCTCGTTCCGGCCTACGGGCTGAACTGGCGGATTGGGCCGGAGAATCTTCTGATCGTCTCGGTCGGGACCGGGTCGTTTCGTCCCACCTTGAGCCCGGCCGACGCCATGCGATCGAGCGCCATCGGTCTCGCGATCAAATCGCTGGCGGCCATGATTGCCGAAAGCCAGTTGCTCGTGCTGACCCTGATGACCTATCTCGGACAATCGCCGATCGCCTGGCCGATCAATTCCGAAATCGGCGATCTCGGCCGCGTGCTGTCGCCGACCGGCGATCTGTTCCGCTTTCTGCGCTACGACGTCAGACTTGAGCAATCGTGGCTCGCAGAGAAGCTTGGCAAGCACTTCAGCGCCGATTTCATCGCCAAGCTGCGTCCGATGGACAATCCGGCGAACATGCAGACGCTCTACGAACTGGGCCGTAGCGCCGCAACGGACCAGGTCAAGCGTGACGACCTGATATTTGCCAAGGTTTGATCAAAGCCAAACCCGCAGTAACCGGATTTAGAACTCGAGCGGGAACAGCGTGTCGATCGGCAAGAGCGGCCCGCCGCGGGTCCGGCAGGCGCGCTGGCAGGCGCGATCGTCGGCGTCGGCGCGCTTGAGGCAATGGCCCTGCGCGTCGCGGTAAAGGCAGGCGACCAGATTCCAGGTGGTGTAGGAGCCGCATTCGCTCCAGCAGGCGCCCGAGGCCCAGATCGACTGCGAGCGATCGCTGAGCGGGAACGGCGGCTCCGGGCTGTGCCGGTTGTAGCGCCACATTTGCGCGTCGCCGGCCGTCGCCGGCAGCGTCGCTAGTCCGCCAAGCAGCAAAGCTAAAACGAGGGCAACGCGCTTCATGGGCCGCCTTTCCGAGTCCACCAGCATAGCCCCGTAGCGCCGGGACGCCAATCGGGGGCGGTGGACGGTTCGGGCGGCCTTGTACTCGCCCCGGTTCGCAGTTAGCTCCCTATCCGCATGCTTGATCCCGACAAGAAACCCTCTACCGCAGCCCCCAAGGTGAGCTTCGTCTCGCTCGGCTGCCCAAAGGCGCTGGTCGACTCGGAGCGCATCGTCACGCGGCTGCGCGCGGAGGGCTACGAGCTGTCGCGCGAGCACGCCGGCTCCGACGTCGTCATTGTCAACACCTGCGGCTTTCTTGACAGCGCCAAGGCGGAGTCGCTTAGCGCCATCGGCAATGCCCTCAAGGAAAACGGCAAGGTTATCGTCACCGGCTGCATGGGCGCCGAGCCGGAGAGCATTTCGGCAGCCTACCCGCAGGTGCTGGCGATCACCAGCCCGCAGCAATACGAGAGCGTCGTCGAAGCGGTGCACCGCGCGGTGCCGCCGCAGCACGATCCGTTCCTCGACCTGGTGCCGCCGGAAGGCATCAAGCTCACCCCGCGGCATTACGCCTATCTGAAGATTTCCGAAGGCTGCAATAACCGCTGCACCTTCTGCATCATTCCGCGCCTGCGCGGCGACCTGGTGTCGCGCCCGGCCGGCGACGTGATGCGCGAGGCGGAAAAGCTGGTGACCGCCGGCGTCAAGGAATTGCTGGTGATCTCGCAGGACACCTCGGCCTATGGGCTCGACATCAAATACGCCGCGAGCCCGTGGCGCGGCCGCGAGCTGCGCGCGAAGTTCATCGATCTCGCCACCGCATTAGGCGAGCTCGGCATCTGGGTGCGGCTGCATTACGTCTACCCCTACCCGCACGTGGACGAGGTCATTCCGCTGATGGCCGAGCGGAAAATCCTTCCCTATCTCGACATCCCGTTCCAGCACGCCGCGCCCGATGTACTCAAACGCATGAAGCGTCCGGCCGCGCAGGAGAAGACTTTGGAGCGCATCGCCAAGTGGCGCGAGATTTGTCCGGACATCACGCTGCGCTCGACCTTCATCGTCGGTTTTCCGGGCGAGACGGAAGGTGATTTCGAGTTGCTGCTGCAGTGGATCGAGGAAGCCGCGCTCGACCGCGTCGGTTGTTTCAAATACGAGCCGGTGCGCGGCGCCGTCGCCAACGATCTCGCCGCGGCGGTGCCGGACGAGGTGAAGGAAGACCGCTGGCACCGCTTCATGCAGGCGCAGCAGAAGATTTCCACCCGCCGGCTCAAGCGGAAGGTCGGCACGCGCCAACAGGTTATTATCGATTCCGTTGGTGCCACGGTCGCGAAAGGCCGCTCCATGGCCGACGCACCGGAGATCGACGGTGCCGTTTATGTGGTGAGCCGGCGGCCGCTGCGCGTCGGCGAGATTGCGACCGTGAAGATCGAGCACGCCGATGAGTACGATCTGCATGGCACGGCGGTCGGCTTCTAGAGCCGATAGAACTTCACCGCATTGTCGTGAAAGACCTTGCGCTGATCGGCCTCGGTATATTCCGACATGACCGTGCGATAGGCGGCCAAGAAATCGGCATAGCTGGCGAACAATTTCTCGAGCGGAAAATTGCTGCCGTAGATGGTGCGCTCAATCCCGAAAATCTGGATGGTGTCGCGGATCACCTGGCGAACCTGCGGCACAGTGATGCCAAGGCTGTACATGCCGAGCCCGGAAAGTTTCACGTGCAGATTGGGGAACGCGGCCATGGCGGTGAGCGCCGCACGCCATTCGTTGATCGCTTCCGGCGTGCGCGCGGTAAGCATGCCGGCATGCACCAGGATCATGCGCTGATTTGGAAACGCCTTGATCAATTCAACGGCGTGCTTCGCTTGCCCGGCATAAACCTGCAATTCAAAATGCAGGCCGCGCTTCTCCAGCAGCGCAAACCCACGCCGGAACGCGGGATCGTTGCAGTAATCCGCGCGCGGCGCGGCCTGCCGCACCGGTTCTCTATCCCAATAGAGCATCTGCCGCACGCCGCGCAGATTAGGAAATTGTTTCTGCGCCTTGAGCGCGGCCTCGGCGTCTGGGCTGGCCAGATCCACGTTGCAAACGATGCCGTGCGGAAAGCCGTGCTTGTCGGCGGTCGCCTGCAGCCAACGCGTCTCGTCGAGCGCGCGGCCCGGCCCCCACATCGCCGTCACATGCACCGACTTGGTGACGCCTTGCGGAACGATGTCGTTGATCCATTCCTCTACCGGGTAGTCGCGGCGGATGCCGAAATAATCGCCGAACATGCGCGGGATCGGCGGATCGGCGAGCCAACCGACATCCTTGCGCAGCCAGATGTGGTGGTGGGTATCGATTACCGGTCCGCTGTAGAGTGCCATGGCCTTTCCTTATGACTTTAAAGTGCGCACGACTTTCACGACTGCGTCTGTCAGAGTTTTAAGTTCATCGCCCGCGATGGTGAATGCGGGCGTGAGATAGATGATATTGCCGAACGGCCGCACGAACACGCCCTGCCCCACGAAGCGCGCGCGTAAGGCGTCGAGATCGTCGATGCGCTCCATCTCGATCACGCCGATGGCGCCCTTGACGCGCACATCCTTAACGCCCGGCATGCTGCGGCAGGGCGCCAGACCTTGCAACAAAGCGGAAGATATAGTGGCGACTTGCTGCAACCGCGGCTCTTGCTCGAACAGATCGAGCGAGGCATTGGCGGCGGCGCAGGCCAACGCGTTGGCCATATAGCTCGGCCCGTGCATCAGCGCCTTCTTGGGATCGTCGGACCAGAAGGCGTCAAAGACTTTTTTAGTCGCGACAGTCGCCGCCAGCGGCAGCGTACCCCCGGTGAGCGCCTTCGACAGCGCGACGATGTCGGGCGTGACGCCGGCTGCCTCGCAGACAAACATCGCGCCGGTGCGGCCGAAGCCAGTGAAAACCTCGTCGAAAATCAACAGCAGGTCGTATTTGTCGGCGAGAGCGCGCAGACGTTTGAGCACGGCCGCGTCGTGGAATTTCATGCCGCCGGCGCCTTGCACCAGCGGTTCGACGATGATTCCGGCGACGGTGTGGGCACGTTCTGAGAGAAGTTTATCGAGCGCGGCCTCGCGCTCATCGTCGTCCGGCAATTCGATGATGTGATGCTGCGGCAGCAAACCGGCGAACAGCGCGTGCATGCCGCCTTCGGCGTCGCTCACCGCCATGGCGCCGGTGGTGTCGCCGTGATAGCCGCCCTTGAAGGCGACGAAAGCCCTGCGTCCCTTCACGCCGCGATTGATCCAGTATTGCGCCGCCATCTTGAGCGCGACCTCGACCGCGACCGAACCCGAGTCCGAAAAGAATACGCGCGCGAGATCGCCCGGCAGCAGCGCGGCCAGCCGGCGCGCGAGCGTCAACGCCGGCTCATGCGCCAACCCGCCGAACATCACGTGCGGCATTTGCTTGAGCTGCTTGGCGACCGCGTGCCGGATGTGCGGCTGGTTATAGCCGTGGCAGGCGGTCCACCAGCTGGCGATGCCGTCGATCAACTCGCGCCCGTCGGCCAGCGTTATGCGCGAGCCTTGCGTGCGCACCACCGGCAGCGGCGGCGCCGCGGTCTTCATCTGGGCATAGGGCAGCCAGATGGAGTCGAGCCCTTGCGCATACCACGCGGGCGGCTCGTCTTTTTTGCTGGTATCGCCCGCCATTTGGCGCTTTCCTACACCCGTGCACGCACTCGATCAATTCGCGCAAGAAAAGCTCGACGATCTGCAGCGCCGCCATCTGCGCCGGGCGCTGGCCGAGACCGTGCGCGAGGACGGCATCTGGGTCGAGCGCGACGGCAAGCGGCTGCTGTCGTTTTCTTGCAACGACTATCTCAACCTGACCCAGCACCCGGCTATCAAGCAAGCGGCCATCGCGGCAATCGAGCAATACGGCGCGGGCTCGGGTGCCTCGCGCCTGGTCACCGGCAACCACCCGCTCTACGCGCAACTGGAAGCGCGCCTCGCCCGCATCAAGCAGACAGAGGCCGCGGTCGTGTTCGGCTCCGGCTATCTCGCCAATGCCGGCATCATCCCGGTGCTGATCGGGCGCAACGGGCTGGTGCTGGCAGATGAACTCTCACATGCTTGCCTGTTCGCCGGCGCGCACTTGTCGCGCGGCAAGGTGATGACGTTCCGCCACAACGACGTCGCGCATGCGCGCGAATTGCTGGCAACGCATCGCGCCGCCCACGACCACGCGCTGATCGTGACCGACGGCGTGTTCTCCATGGACGGCGACCTGGCGCCGCTCGCCGAGCTGCTGACGCTCGCCAACGAACACGACGCCTGGCTGATGTCGGACGATGCGCACGGGTTGGGCGTGGTCGGCGGCGGGCGTGGCACGAGCTTCGTGGGAAACACGCATATTCCAATTCCGTTACAGATGGGCACGCTGTCGAAGGCGGTCGGTGCCTATGGCGGCTATCTGTGCGCGTCGGCGCCGGCGATCGATCTGATCCGCAATCGCGCGCGCACGCTGATCTATTCGACCGGCCTGCCGCCGGCCTGCGTGGCGGCCGCCATCGCGGCGCTCGATCTGATCGAGCGCGAGCCGGGCTACGCCGCGCGGCCGGTGCAAAAGGCGAAAGCCTTTACGCGCGCCGCCGGGCTGCCCGAGGCGCAAAGCACGATCGTGCCGGTGATTATCGGCGACGAGGAGAGAACGCTGGCGGCCTCGCGCCTGCTCGCCGATGCAGGCTACCTCGCCGCCGCAATCCGCCCGCCCTCGGTGCCGGCCGGCAGCGCGCGCCTGCGGCTCACGTTCACCGCGCAGCATCCCGACGATGCGATCGCGCGGCTCGCGGGTCTCGTCCGCGACACGATCATGGCGCATTAAACCGTGAGCGCTTATTTCGTCACCTCGACCGGCACCGACATCGGCAAGACTTTCGTCACCGCCGGGCTGATCCGCTATCTGCGCGAGGCCGGGCAAGCCGTGTACGCGCTCAAGCCGGTGGTGAGCGGCTACAATTCCTCGGTGGTGGAGACCAGCGACCCGGCGGTGCTGCTGGCTGCGCTCGGGCGCCAGGTCAGCGCAGACGAAATCTCTTCCATCTCGCCCTGGCGCTTTCGCGCGCCGCTGTCGCCCGATCTCGCCGCCGCGCGCGAAGGCCGCAGCATCGACTTCGCACAGCTGATCGCGTTCAGCCGCAAGGCCATCGACGCGGCGAACGGCATCCTGTTCATCGAGGGCGTCGGCGGCATCATGGTGCCGCTCGATGGCGAGCGCACGGTGCTCGACTGGATGGCGGCGTTGAAAATTCCGCTGCTGCTGGTGGTGGGCGGCTATCTCGGCACCATCAGCCACACGCTGACCGCGCTCGACGTGCTGGCGCAGCGCCATCTTAAAATCGCGGCCATCGTGGTGAGCGAGAGCGAGCGCAATCCGGTCGAGCTCGACGACACCGTCGCCAGCATCGCCCGCTTCGCGCATGGCGTCGGCGTGGTCGGCCTGCCGCGGTTGCCGGGCGGCATCAATCAGCATCCGGCCTTCGCGAAAATCGCCGCGCTCTTATAGATTCAGCGCTAGCTGGTTTACTTTGAGGTCGTCTTCGCGATGCCCTTGCGCAGATCGTCTCCCGTCATCACTGGTACGATTTCGACTGCAGCATTGAGATGTGAAAAGAGCGGTTCGACAATCTCGACAATCTGCGACACTTCGGCAAGATCAAAAAAAATCATTCCGCTGCGCTTCCCATCCGATGGCCCGAAATAAGCGGCCTCCGGTTTGAGTTTATTCATTATAGACTCCAACGTTTTTCCGAGCGAACCGTCCTTGAAGACCTGGTTCCCTTTTTCTACAGGAAGAGTAAATCGAAGCATCATGCGCATTGGCGCCTCCCATCTTTGATGAAGCAAAATTCCGCCGCATTGCCGAAAATGTTTAGCCGCGCCCCGAACTGTCTGCAACTTGATATTGCAAAGTTATATTGAGTACGGTGGGTGGCAACGCTGGTCCCGACAGCGGCCGGATTTATGTCAGCCATTTCAGATCCACGAAGGTTTCAATCATTCCTTCGCTATTGATCAGCGCGTGCAACAGAATGGTCAGGATGGTCGAGCCGCTGGCCCAGCGCATCCATCCGAGCAGCAGGCCGAACACGAAGATCTGGCCGATGGTGTACCAGTCGTATTGCACATGGATGAGCGCCCACAGCAGCGAGGTGACGACGATAACGGGCCAGACGTCGCGCGGCGAGCGCAGCCAGCCGCGGAACAGGAACCCGCGGAACAAGATCTCCTCGCCGATCGGCGTCAACACTACGATGGCCAGCCACAGCCAGAGCAACCATCCGCCCGCGCTTGCCGTCTTATAAATGTCGAGTTGAAACGGCGTGACCAGATTGCGCCCGAGCAGCCAGCTCAGCACATTGCCGGCGACGATCATGACCACCATGGCGGCGACGCCGAACACCACTTCGCCTCGCCGCGGCCAGATCAGCCCGAGATAGTCGGCGGCGCTCGCGCCCGCGCGGCGGGCGAACAGCGCCAGCAGCCCCACCTCGACCGGCGTCGACACCGCGATGATCAGCGCGATGGCGGCGCCGTCGCCGCTGAAATTCGGCAAATTCCCGAGGCTTTGGCCGTACCACCAGGTCAGCGCCAGCAGCGCCGCCATCTGCCCGGCCAGCAAAGCGAATACCGCCAGCGCGAGGGTCGCCCCGCGTCCCAAAGGCTTAATCGCGTCTGCCACCGGACCAAATCCGCTCTGCCGGCGCTACTTGCTACGGCAACAGGATCGACGACCCCGTGGTGCCGCGCGCTTCCAGGTCCTTGTGCGACTTGGCGGCATCCTTGAGCGGGTATTTCTGGTTGATCGGAATCTTCACCGCGCCGGAGCCGACGACCTTGAACAGGTCGGCCGACATGGACATCAGGTCGTCACGCTTGGCCGCGTAGTGGTTGAGCGTCGGGCGGGTGGCGAACAACGAGCCTTTGCCTTGCAGGATGTTGATGTTGAAGGCCTCGATCTGCCCCGACGCGCTGCCGAAGCTGACGAAATAGCCGAGCGGGCGCAGGCAATCGAGCGAAGCCGGGAACGTGTCCTTGCCGATACCGTCATAGACCACGTCGCACAGCTTGCCGCTGGTGATCTCCTTCACCTTCGCCACGAAGTCCTCGTCGCGATAGAGGATGGTGTGGTGCGCGCCATTTTTCTTGGCCATCTCGGCCTTGTCCTTGGAGCCGACGGTGCCGATCACGGTGGCGCCGAGATGGTTCGCCCACTGGCAGGCGATCAGGCCGACGCCGCCGGCGGCGGCGTGGATGAGGCAGATTGTGCCCTTGCCGACCTTGTAGGTGCGGTTGACCAGATACTGCACGGTCATGCCCTTGAGCATCATGCCGGCGGCCTGTTCGTAACTGATGTTGTCGGGCAGCTTCACCGCGCGGTCGGCCGGCATCAGGCGCTCGGCCGCGTAACCGCCGAGCGGTCCCACATAGCCGACACGGTCGCCGACTTTAAGATCGGTCACGCCGGGACCGACCGCGATCACCTCGCCGGCACTCTCATTGCCGGCAATGAACGGCAGGCCGGCCGGCGCCGGGTACATGCCCATGCGGAAATAGCAGTCGATGAAATTGACGCCGCAGGCATGCTGCTTGATCTTGACCTGGCCCTGGCCGGGCGCCGCAATTTGAACGTCCTCGAAAATCAGAGCTTCGGGACCGCCTGCTTTGTGTACGCGCACTGCCGCGACCATAGTTTCACTCCCTCAATAGACTTGGTTTGTTGTGTGGATGGGTTTCGGCGGCGATCATAGGCAGTCAGCCAGCGAAGACAAGGCGCTTAACGGCCGCCGGAAACATTAAGCACGGCGCCGGTAATATAAGACGCCGCATCGGAGAGCAGGAACAGGATCGCCTCGGCGATCTCGTCCGGTCGGCCCGGCCGGCCCATGGGCAGCAGCGGCGTGATCCGCTCCACGCGGCCCGGCGGGTGGATCTCGGTGTCGATCACGCCCGGCCGGATGGCGTTGACGCGGATGCCTTCCTTCACCACCTCGCGCGCCAGCCCGTTGGTCAGCGCATCGATGCCGCCTTTGGCGGCGGCGTAGAACACATATTCGCCGGTGCCGCCGGTCACGCTGGCGATCGAGGACAGCAGCACGATCGCTCCACCCGGCCCACCTTTGGCGGTCGACATGCGGCGCACCGCGGCGCGCGCGCCGAGCAGCCCGCCGTACAGATTGACGTCGATCACCTCGCGCAGGGTCGCGGCGCTGGCGTCTTCGAGCCGGGAATTTTTGCCCGGAATGCCGGCGCTGTGCACGAAATGCGTGAGCGGCCCGAGCTGCGCAACGGCGGCGTCAAAGACGCGCTCGACGTCCGCCTCGATCGCCATGTCGCCTTGGATCGCGACCGCCTTGCCGCCGGCGGCCTTCACCGCCTCGACCACGCTGCCGGCGGCCTTGGCATTGCTCTTGTAGTTGACCGCCACGTCGTAGCCGCGGCTGCCGGCAAGTCTGCAAGTGGCGGCGCCGATGCCGCGGCCGCCGCCGGCAATCAGAAGAACGGGTCGTGACATGAAATACTCCCGGAAGGTTCAGACCGTAACCAGCACGATCAGCCGGGTGAGCGCAACAGGCCGGCGCCGAAAAAATAAATCGCAATCGCGACCAGCGGCCAGGTCACGTAGGGCCCCGGCGCAAGATCTTGGATCACCGCCAGGAACGCCAGCACGGCCCACCCCGCCAGCAACGCGATGTTGAACACGCGCAGGCGCTTGACGCGCAGCGGATGCAGGAACTTGATCGGCGCGAAGCTCAGCACCGCGAGCGTGGCAATCATGGCGGTTGCCAGCCAAGGCGGCGGCTCCAGCAGATAAAGATAGAAGGCGGCGAGATTCCACACCGCCGGGAAGCCACGAAAATAATTGTCCGGCGTCTTCATTTGCCGGTCGGCGAAATACAGCGCGCCGGTGATCGCGACCACGATGCCGGAGGGAATGGCCAACACCGGCGGCAACAAGCCGCTGGCGGCGATCGCGTAAGCGGGCACGAAAACATAAGTCGTGAAATCGACGATGAGGTCGAGCGTCTCGCCCGACCAGCGCGGCAAAATCTCGGCCACCTTGAATTCGCGCGCCAGCTGGCCGTCGGCGCCATCAACAACCAGCGCCATGCCAAGACAGAAGAACATCGCGGCCCAGTGCCCGCCGGTCGCAAAGATCAGCGCCAGCAGCGCCAGCGCCGCCCCGCAGGCGGTGAAGATGTGAACCGCGAACGCGCGAACAATTTCAAAGCGCGTCGGTGTGGCCATGCGCTATTGATTGCCCCAATCGAGCTTGACGATCTCGGCCGAACGGCCGGCCAGATTCCAGTTGCGCCCGTAGCCGCGGAAGCGCGATTTGTCGGCGCGCGACACGATGACGTCGGGGCCGATCCAATATTCGCTGTTGCGGATGACGACGTTCTGGCCCGGCTGTTTGCCGCGCACCGGCGTGATGGCGCCGTCGACATATTTCTCGATGCGCACGACGCGCGTCTCGCCCTGCGTCTCGTAGCTGATCGGCACTTGCCGCACGCCAAGGAATTGCCCGACCAGGATCGAGAGCAGATGCGTGGTGCCGCCGACGCGGCCGGTGAAAATGCGCGTGAGGCCTTTCACCGCGAGCGCCGAAGCCTTGTCGTCGACGAACAGCGCCGCGGTCCAGTTGCCGCGCGACATGATGCCCGGCAGGTCCATCATCAGGCCTACGCGCAGCCCGGAAAGATCTTCGCTGTCGATGTGCCCGTCGTCGATGCGGATGCCGGCCCAGGTCTGGCAGCGCTCTTCGGTCGGCGGGTGATCGCCAAGCGAGAGCACGCAGGGGCAGAACACCGTGCAACTGCACGACAGTGCCATCTCGCCTTTCAAGGTCCACGCTTCGGTCACTGGTTCACTCCCGGTCTTTTGTTTTTCTAGCTCAAATCGCCCGCACCGGCCAATGGGCCGCGAACGCCGACAGTACGAAGGCGATACCGGCCACAATCAGCGCTACGCCAACAACATAGGTGAAGCGCTTGCCGGTGCCGATCTTCTCGAATGTCATCACCATGCCGAGCGCCGCCATCCAGATCACGTTCATCACGCCAACCGCGAACATCACCAGCATCATCGCCCAGCAGCAGCCGAGGCAGTAAAGCCCCTGTTTGACGCCGAGCCGGAATACGCCGCGCGGCGTGGTCGCCCAATTGGTGAAGAAGAACGGGAACGGGTGCTGACATTGCGTGAGGCAGGCATGTTTGAGCGCGCTGAATTGATAGACGCCGGCGCCGATGAAGATCGCGCCCGAGAACAACCCGCTTGCCGATGTCATGCCGGTATCGAGCAGCGCGGCGCGGGTGAAGGCATATTGCGCCAGCGTAGCGGCGGCGGCAAAGCCGAGCCACACCAGTGTGTAGCCGGCGGCCAGCACGAAGGGCGAGACGATGCGCTCACTTTTCCGCGCGGCGGTGTCGGCGATCTCGGCGTAAGTGAGGATCATGGGCGACGCGCTCGGCAGCATCATGGCGAGCGTCATGGCGCCCCACATCAGGGCGACGATGGCGAAGCCGCTGGCGCCCCAGGCGGCGCCGGACACTGCGAGCGGCCGGCACAGCGCTTCGAACGCGCCCATGCCGAAGAACAGCAGCCCGAGCGCCAGCCATCCCAGGCCGGCCAGCGCGACCACGCAGATCGCGGCCAGCACTTTCGGGCGCGCGAACACCGCCCCCAGCCGGCTGGCGGCGGGCGGCAGATGAGATAGATCGTGGCCAGTGGCTTCGCTCATTCGGCGCGTCCTCGGGCGCTTCCCGTGCATAGCGCATCGCCCCATGCTAGTTAACGGCTAACAAGATCGGGCGCTTTGATGCCGGACAAATATGGCAGTCGCGACAGGCCTTCGGCCATCGTGGTGGGCGGCGGGCCGGCCGGCCTGACTGCGGCGATTTCGCTCGCCGGCGCAGGCCTCGCCACCGTGCTGGTGGGAAAGCGCCCTGCGCGCCCCGATAACCGCACCACCGCCCTGTTCGCGGGCTCGGTCACCGCGCTGGAGACGCTGGGCGTGTGGCCGCTGTGCGCGGCGCACGCCGCGCCGCTCAAGATCATGCGCATCGTTGACGACACCGGGCGGCTGTGGCGCGCGCCGGAAGTGAAATTCACGGCCGACGAAATCGATCTAACCGCCTTCGGCTACAATATCGAGAACTTTCATCTGGTCGCGGCGCTGGATAAACGCGCCGCCGCACTTTCCAACTTGCGCATCATCGAGGACGAGGTGCGCAGCGTCGCGCCGCACGACGATGCCGTGACGGTGACGCTCAAGAGCGGGGCCAAGTTGAGCGCGCCGCTGCTGATCGCCGCCGACGGCCGCCGTTCGCTCTGCCGCGCCGCCGCTGGCATTACGGTCGACGAACGCGACTACAGCCAAGTCGCGCTCACCGTCTGCCTCAAGCACACGCGTCCGCACCACGACACTTCGACGGAATTCCACACGCCGAGCGGGCCATTCACGCTGGTGCCGCTGCCGGGTTTACGCTCGAGCCTGGTCTGGGTGCTCGAGCCGGCGCAAGCCGACGTCATTGCGGCGCTCAACGACACCGAACTTGCGGCGGAAATCGAGCGCGCCTCGCATTCGATCGTCGGCAAAATAACGGTCGAGCCGGGGCGCGGCGTGTTTCCGCTTTCGGTGGCGACCGCCAAGCGCTTCGGCGCCAGGCGCATCGCGCTGGTGGGCGAAGCTGCCCATGTGATCCCGCCGATCGGCGCGCAAGGGCTCAACCTCGGCTTGCGCGATGCCGCCAGCATCGGCGAACTCGCCGTCGCCGCGCAGCGCGACGGCGGCGACATCGGCGGCGATGCCGTGCTCGCTCTTTACGAAAAAATGCGCCGCGCCGACGTGAGCATCCGCACACTCGCCATCGACCTGCTCAATCGCACGTTGCTCACGGATTTTCTGCCCGTGCAGGGCATGCGCGGCCTCGGGCTGTACATGATCGACCGCATCGGCCCGCTGCGCCGCGCAGTGATGCGCGAAGGCGTCGCGCCCGCCGCCGCTGAGCCGAGATTAATGCGTGGGGAAGCGCTTTAGTTTTTTTCGAGCTTCGGCGCCTTCTTCGCGCCCGGCTTATCGCGAAACTCCGGCGCTATCGGCAGCGGCAGCGCGGGAATGGTTTTGCCCGAGGCAGTTTCGACTTTGTGGTCGAACAATCCGCGTTCGACGAAATGCGGATCGCGTATCGCCTGTTCCAGCGGCACGACGATGGTCGTGCAGCAATCGGCGACGGCAAAGATTGGCCGCCATTCGTCGGAAGTCCGCGCCGCAATCAGCTTGGCGACCGCCTCGCGCGTCGTCTTCGGATCGCGCGGGTCGTTGACGAATTCCGCTGGCAACCCGATCGCCTTTGTGAAGGCCGCCCAGAATTTCTGCTCGAGCGCGCCGCAGGCAACCAGCTTGCCGTCCTTGGCCGGATAAATCTGATAACGCGGCGAGCCGCCCACCAGCCAATGCTCTCCCGGCTTGGGAAATTTCCCGGTGGCGGCGCCGAGCGCCAGCGCGGCCCAGCCGAAGGTGAACATGGCGTCGGTCATGGCGATGTCGAGGCGGCAGCCCTGCCCGCTTTGGTCGCGCGCGCGCAGCGCCAGCAGAATATTGATCACCGCCGGAAAACTGCCGCCAGCGATATCGGCCGCCAGCATCGGCGGCACCACCGGCGCATCGAGCGGCCCCGGCTGCAGATCGAGCAGCCCGGTGTTGCCGATGTAATTGATGTCGTGCCCGGCCTCGTCGACGCGCGGCCCGCTCTGGCCATAGCCCGAGATCGAGCAATAGATCAGCCGCGGGTTAATTGAGCGCACATCCTCATACCCAAACCCTAGTCGGCTCATCACGCCGGGACGGAATTGCTCCATCAGAATGTCGGCGCGCTTGATCAGCGGAATGAGCTTTTCGCGATCGGCCTCGCTCTTGAGATCGAGCGTGAGGCTTTTCTTGCCGCGATTTAGCATGGCGAAGGGCGCGCTCTCGCCATCATAGCTCGGTGGGAAGCGCCGCGTGTCCTCGCCGCCCGGTCGCTCGATCTTGAGCACTTCGGCGCCGGCTTCCGCCAGCAGCAGGCTCGCCAGCGGCCCTGGCAGCAGCGTGGTGAAATCCAGAACGAGAAGGCCCGATAGCGGTTGCATGATCAATCTATACCCACTTGAGCATGTGGCCTCTATAACGTCCTCAATGGTTTCGGCCTCATCGAAGGCATCAGGGCCGCCAACCTCGACGCGCTCGATCATCAAGCCACCCAGCTTTGCCCTCAGCGTCGAGGCGCTGACCATTGCAGCGGCTTGGCCTCGGCTCATCGCCACCTGATTGGCTTGGTCAAGCTCAGCGCAGATCGATTCAATGGTGATCGCAGTCGAACGAGCGGAAACAGCCTGCAATTCAGCCAAGCGCGCCTTCACGCCTTCATTTGCCCTCAGCCTCGCAGCGTTCTTTCTCGATGGCTTATAACCAGCCAAAACGTAGGCTTCGCTTGAACTATTGCCCTTAGCTAATTCTTGGGCGAATAATTCGTGGCGTGGGTTTTCTAGGATCGGCATGGCTCAATTGTCCTCGTGCTTCATCATGATTCAGGACGCTGTCCTGCGCAAGGCAATGACGGTCTTCTAATTCACAATGCGCTGTGCTGCTCACGCCAGTTCAGCAGCAACACGTCGCCACGTGGACGAAACTCAAGGAGGCGATTTGGACGATGGTTTTCCAGTTGCGTGGAGCCGACGCAGCTGCTTACCGCCAACGGGCACGTACTCGCATTCACAATGGTCACGCGTGCATTGCGCGAGTGGCAAACGGGGCACGGCATTGCCCAGATACTGGACACCGTATTGTGATCGCGCCGCTCCGCAGGCAACGGGCCCGGGCGAGATGTGAACGCTACCCAGCAAGCCAAGCCTGTACGCGTTCCGAAACGCACGCAGTGAGCGGGCAATCTGCTTCGGAGTCTTGTGCATCGGATCCCTTCTGAAAGGGGCACCGATATCAGTTGCTGTCAGGAACTGGGCTCAAGCTTAAATGCGTGGCTAATCGTTAGGCCTAATGCACAGACGCGCGCTAATTTAAACTTCTTTATGCGGTTAACGCCTCTAACGCTCGCACTCGTTGCACTTCCTGCGATGGTGAAAGAGAAAGGGCCAAGCATGACGCCCGGCCCCTCCGTCAACGAGCGCAAACAGAAAGACCGCCTCGCGGTGGTCTCTCGGAAATCCGACCAGGTGTTTTGATCGGGCGGCAAGAGCAGCAGCGGCCTTCCCTTTTCCTGCGCCAGCCGAGAATTTATGTCTTCTCGCCTTTACTATTTTTTAGACGAAACAATACGTATCCATACTTGAAACTGTGATTTTCGTTGCTGAGAGCTTCGATCTTGAATTGTCCGGCGGTTTGAAATGCCTTCACACTTGGTCCATGTATGATTGTTATTTGGTCCCCGTCCTTCGACTTCCAATAAATTTTGGCGTCGGAATCGGATTCTAGAATCGTGAAAAATACCGTGTGCCAATCGCCGTCATCGACAATTGTCTTCGGTGGCGATCCACCACGTTGCGTCCCTGTACCCATTGATTCAAATGCATCAATCTGACCGAAATCAAATACTTGGGCGCTTGCTCTCTCAGATTGAAAAGGCGCGCCCGCGTATAGAAGCGCTAAAGTCGCTGCGGCTCGTATGAACAGCTGAAGCTGCTTCATAGCTCCTCTCTCAAATGAGACTGTTGCCTCATATAATCATAATCACAATGGTTTCGCTACGGCGCAGAGGTCAATTGATCAGGCGGCTTTGGCTTTCCGCATCCTGCGCCAGCCAAGCAGACCTAACGCGCCGAGGCCAGTGGCGATAACTCTCCTCAATGTCCGCTCTTGTCCAATAACGGACAAATTGTTGCAGTGCCGCGAATGTCCGCTAAGTGCCATAAGCGGACATCGACTTCCTGAGACGGGCATCGATTTGCTGACGCCAGTGCGATCAACAACAATTGGCAATCGTCCATCTAAGCAAAGAAAAAACCCGAGGCTTTGCCCCGGGTTTCCTTATTGGCGCTGAATTGCGAGCAATGTAGCCAAAGCCGACGCGCGGCGGGCCACTCAAATTTAGTAGCGATATTCAAATCCAAAGTTTAGCCCTTGTTGCCAGAACCCTGTCCGTACCAACCCTGGGACATGGGAGTCCTGGTTGCCCCCAACCATGCCTCGAGTCTGCACTACTGCGTAAAGCTGGTTGTAAACCGGAAACATCATGCCCGCGGAGTAGGTGAACGAGGTGTAATTTAAGGTGTCGGTTGCCGCGAACCCTGGCCCCGTTCCGGTCACTTGCGACTTGGTCAGCGCAATGCCGGCGGTAAGGAATGCCACTGAAGGGACAAATACCTGTGAGCCGTTCGGAATACTGCTAAAGTTAAGAGCTAGCCGCGTCCCTAGATTTGCGATCGCCTTCGTTTCTAACGTGACTGTT